>Ga0207009_1050_pt1 | contig 19441 bp, 19 predicted proteins | sample Alteio_BWMinCont_81_FD_153479 | JGI IMG/M metagenome (GOLD analysis project Ga0207009, IMG submission 153479) | Enriched cells from forest soil in Barre Woods Harvard Forest LTER site, Petersham, Massachusetts, United States -... | ecosystem: Environmental > Terrestrial > Soil > Temperate forest >... | reverse complement strand
GCCGCCGTAAACAATTACTGCATTATTTTGGAGAAAACTTTAACGAGGCCGGTTGCAATAATATGTGCGACAACTGCTGTGCGCCCAAACAACATTTTGATGGTGAAGAGCAACTGCATAAAGCATTAAGCCTGATTAAGCAAATTGGAGAAAAGTTTGATGATCATCATATTATCAGCATTTTAATGGGCGTGGATAATCCACAGGTTCATAATTACGAGCATCATTTACTTGAACTGTTTGGTACCGGTAAGAATGATGGTGAGAATTTATGGAACTCGTTACTGAGACAGGCCCTGTTAAACAACTATCTTTCAAAAGATATTGACCAGTATGGTTTATTACGTTTAACTAAGCTTGGTAATTCGTTTATAGATAATCCGCATAGTATCCGTTTTATCCTTAACCGGGAAATTGAGGCCGCTGATGACGATGATTCAGAAGACGGGCCAAAACAAGGCGGTGGCGCATTAGATACCGAACTATTGCAGATGCTGAAAGATCTGCGTAAAAAGATGGCCAAGCAAAAAGGTTTGCCGCCGTTTGTGCTTTTCCAGGATCCTTCGTTAGAAGAAATGTGTACGCATTATCCAATCACCACCGAAGAGCTTAAACAAATATCGGGTGTAGGTGCCGGTAAGGCTATGAAGTTTGGTGCTCCATTCGTCGACCTGATCAAAAAATACGTTGAGGATAATGATATTGATCGCCCTATTGATATGGTGATCAAGAGCGCCGCTAATAAATCAGCTCTTAAAGTGTTTATCATTCAGAATATAGATCGTCATTTAAACCTCGACGATATTGCTGCCTCAAAAGGGTTAACCTATGAAGAGGTGTTAAAAGAGGTAGAAACGATTGTAAACTCGGGTACCAAGCTTAACCTGAACTATTACATTGATGAGGTTATAGACGAGGATAAACAGGAAGAGGTGTTTGACTATTTCCGCAGTGCCGAAATTGACTCAATAGATGATGCTTTAGTTGAGCTGGGAAGCGATGATTATACTCGTGAAGAAGTGCAGTTAATGCGTATCAAGTTTATTTCTGAATTAGGTAACTAAGCAGAAAGCTGAGGGCAGAAAGCCAAAAGCTGAAATATAATTATAATAATACTGAGGACTAAGGCGAAAGCTTTGGTCTTTTTGCTTTAGCCTTTTCGCTTATTTGGCTATTATTTTAAACTCTGTCCTGCGGTTTTTACTTCTATCTTCCTCGGTTGTGTTAGGAGCAATAGGCTGTGTTTTACCGTAACCTTTGTAAACTAAGCGCTGGGGATCAATCTTGTTGTTGATAAGATAAGCAAATACGGCTTTAGCCCGGTTCTCAGATAGTATTTGGTTAGCCTGGTCATTACCTACATTATCCGTATGCCCGGATATCTCGACATGAAGAGTAGGGTTAACCGTTAAAAAATCAATTAACTTTTGTAGTTCAGGCTTTGAGTCGGGTTTGATCTCAAACTTATTAATATCAAAAAATATGTTTTTTAAGATCACCTTATTGCCTATCTCGATAGGCTCCAATAAAACGCTGATGTTAAATGGATTATTGGCTGCGTGCCCTACAAGAGAGAAATTTTCCGAGTAGAATAGATAGCCGTCTTTAGAAATATTTAAACCATAATTCTTGCCCGTTTTTAAAGTAGCTAAAAAGTCGCCTTTTTGTTCATCGCTGTAGTCCTGGTAAACAGGCAGATTGCTTTGCAAGTCGATAATCTCTACAGCGGCCCCCAAAGGCTGCTTCGTTTTTACATCAGCAACAATGCCTTTTACATAGGTTACAATGCGGGGCCTTATGCTTACCGGCATTTCAAAAGTATAAATATCAAACCCACCGGCACCATTTAAATTGTTGGAAGAAAAATAAGCTTTAGAGCCGTCCGCAGAAACGCTGAGCCCACTTTCGTCGCCATTGGTATTAATGGGATAGCCCAGGTTCTCTGGTTTCTGCCATTTGCCGTCTTTTCCTAACTTACTCACAAACAGATCCTGCCCACCCATGCCCGGCCATCCGTTTGAGCAAAAGTAAAGTGTGCTATCGTCGGCATGTATAAACGGATATTCTTCGTTATAAGCTGTATTAATGTTGGGTCCGAGGTTTTCGGGCTCACCCCAGCCTTTATCAGTTAATGCTGATTTCCAGATATCATAACCACCATAACCACCTTTGCGATCACTTACAAAATAAAGTGTCCTGCCATCGGCGCTGATGGAGGGCTGCGATTCCCAACCTGGCGTATTTACCGGCGGACTTAAATCAAAGGGTTTATCCCAGCCGTCGCCTTTTTTCTGCGCCACATAAATATCGCAGCGTCCAAGGCCATCCGGGCGATTACAGCCGGTAAAAAAAAGAAACTTGCCATCCTGCGAGATAGATGCCGATCCTTCGTTAAAGGTTGGTGTATTGATCTTATTACTTAAATAAGTAGCCGTTTGCCATTTACCATCCTTCATTGTACTTTGGTAAAAGTCCTCATTGCGGGCTATCTGGCGCGTAAATATGAGGGTCTTTTCATCGGCAGTTGCTACCGGCGAATATTCATCATCAGGAGTATTAATCTCGGGGCCCAAGCCAACCGGCTTAAACGGAACCGGATGCTGAAGCGCATTAAGACTGAATTTACAGTCTTTTACCAGTTTATAGGCAAATGAGGAATCTCTTTTGCCAATCCCGGGATACGAAAGGTATTTTTCAAGGTGTTGCAACGCCGGGGCATATTGTCCGTCGATCAGCTCAACTTCCCCCGCTCTTAGGTAAATACCCCTGCTAAACTCAGGATTAAGGGCAATTACCTTATTAAACTCAATTATCGATTGTTTCTCGTTTTTTTCCAGGTGATAGGCATCCGCTAACATCGCGTGAGCATCAGTGAATTTTGGATCCGCAGCTATCGTTTTTTGCAAATCAGCTATGGCTTCATCATACAAATGATAATCCATAGCTCTGTGCGCCAAAGCAAAATACTTTATAGCATCTTCGTTAGTAGTAGCGTAAGGCGAATTTTGCGCGAAACTGGTTGCTGTTGAAAATAACAGCAAGATTAGGAAGAATATATTTCTCATTCCTTTAGTTATACGATCGGTTTGTATCCTAAGATACAAATTATCAAGGAATATTTAAATATTTATGTGTTTGTAGGGAAATTTCCCACTTTGGGTTATTCATCACATAGTCCACAATAAGCGGCGTCATTTCTTTCGACTTTGACCATTCAGGTTGCAAATAAAGCTTGCAATCCGAACCAACCAATTTGGCATGTTCTTCGGCAAACAGAAAGTCCGACTTGTTAAAAATGATCACCTTAAGCTCATTTGCATGTTGTGCAACGGCAGGAGTAGGGCCTTTGAATTTTTTTGGTGATAAACAGATCCAGTCCCAACTGCCCGATAACGGGTAAGCGCCGGAAGTCTCGATAAAGGTTTTAATACCTCTTTGTTGTAGTTGCCCCGTTAAGTAATCTAAATTATAGATTAATGGCTCGCCGCCGGTTACTACTACTGCTTTAGAAGGGTGAAGGCCGGCGTTTTCAACTATGCGGTCGGCTGCGGTAAGCGGATGCAGTTCAGCATCCCAGCTTTCTTTTACATCGCACCAATGGCAGCCCACATCACATCCGCCCAGGCGAATAAAATAAGCGGCTTTACCAGTATGATATCCTTCTCCCTGTATCGTATAAAACTCTTCCATTAAAGGAAGCATCGTGCCATCTTCCGGAACCTCGTGTGCCATAATAGCTGCAAAGGTAAGTTTTTGAGGGGAAAGGTAAAAGGTTAAAGGAGAAAGGTGAGATTAAGGTGATTGAACTATTGTTTATCAGATCAGCGCATGTAAATTAGTAAAATGAAAGTTTTACTGTATTTCCTGTTTATGGTTTTGTTGGTTAATCAATCTTTCAATCAAACGAGTAAAGATGCTGCACCAGTTATAGGAAGTGTATATCGGGATATCAAAGAACTTGATCAGTTTAAAGGTTATAAACAAAAAGAAGGTGCTTTGATAGAACCTATTGAAACTCATTATGCTTTGAATGAAATTGTTAAGGGAACGCACACTATTATCCTTTTTGATAAAGTGCTGACTGTACCTAACAGTAAAAAGGTTCAATATCAAATATTGGATACCGTGACGATTGGTGAAATTGTCACCGGTAAAATTGTTATGATGACGTCCTGCCGGATAAATAAAGCAAACGATTGTGAAATTATTGGGTTGGTAAAAAACACCGGAAAAGAAAAATATACATTGCTGTTAAAAGCCTGGCGTGCCAACCGCAAAACCAACAAGATCGAAAAGATATCCGTAAAAGGGATTAGCTGTGTCGATTTAAACTTCGATCCGGAAGATTAACATTTCCGTATTATTTCATTTGAATTAAGTAGCTTTGATTAAGATGAAAAAATTTAACATCCTGTTTATCTTATTAATAATGTTCTGCTTCACGTCCTGCGTGGATATTGAGGAGCATTATGACTTTAAACTGGATGGTTCATGCAATGTGGTTTACGGCTTTGATATGAGTAAAGCCGTATCGGTTTTAATGAATATCATGACCGATTCGGTAAAGGAAACCGCTCAATTTGGTATGGTAAAGGATACTACGCTAAACTTTTACAGCGCCCTTCCTGATAGTACTCAACTGAAAATGACTGCCGAAGAGATTAATATGGCTAAAGGCAGTAACCTGGCCATCAAAATGGATCTCAAAAAAAGTATTATGAAGGTGAGCATTAATCACCTCGCAAAAAACGCTGCCGACCTGCAATATTACCTGCAACATATTTCGAAAATATCGATGGGTAACCAGTTAAAAAACGTTACTAAAAACAATAAACAAACTGCCGGTTTTGATGCGCAGCAACTGGTAGCCGGGCAGGATTATTACTCATATGATGTTACCCCGCATAAATTTTACCGGGTTATTGATAAAGCTAAATTCAACGCATTTTTAAAGAAAACAGCCTCTACATTCGCTATGGCTAAAGCTATGCTGATAGATATGCCCTATAAAGTGGTGTTGAATTTTGCCAAGCCGATAAAAAAAGTTAACAACCCGAAAGCAATCGTATCCGCCGACAGAAAAAGAGTAACCCTGATAGCTGATATGGATGAGGTAATAAAAGACCCCTCGGTAATGAACTTGAAAATTGATTTTTGAGGGAGGTTAAAAAGGGTTGTAGTTGTTATAAAAGTTGTAAATGTTGAATGTAATAGCTTTTAACCTTTACAACAATTACAACGTCTTCAACCTTTATAAACTTCTTTCTTAGCAGAAGCTAAAGTATTCTTCAATAACCCAATAATAGTCATTAAACCAACACCTCCCGGTACCGGGGTTATCCAAGAAGCTTTAGGCGCCACATTTTCAAAATCAACATCGCCATATAGCTTAAAGCCCGATTTAGTTAGTGTAGACGTTTCTCTATTCATGCCTACATCAATAACAACAACGCCGTCTTTTACCATATCGGCGGTAATAAAATTCTTTTTACCAATAGCTACAATCAGGATATCAGCCTGTAAGGTATAGTTTTTAATATCAGGCGTACGACTGTGGCAAATGGTCACCGTACAATTGCCCGGATAGGTATTGCGGGCCATCAAAATACTCATCGGCGAGCCAACGATATTGCTGCGCCCAACTACTACACAATGTTTGCCCTGTGTTTCTATACCATATTCTTTCAGCATTAAAGTAATGCCATAAGGTGTGGCAGGAATAAAAGAAGGTAAATTACGCTGCATCCTTCCCAAATTAACCGGGTGAAAACCATCCACGTCTTTGCGGTAATCTATGCGCTCGGTTACTTTCTCCGGATCGATATGTTTGGGTAGAGGAAGTTGTACAATTATGCCGTCAATATCAGCATCAGCATTTAATTCGGCTACCTTTTGCAGAAGTTCGTCTTCGGTAACGGTATCCTCGTAACGTACCAGTGATGATTTAAAACCCACCGCCTCGCAGTTCTTGATCTTGCTGGCCACATAGGTCTCGCTGCCGCCATCATGACCAACCAGTACGGCCACCAAATGCGGTTTACGACCAGTTTCAACCAGTATTTTAGCCGCTTCTTCGGCTATTTCAATCTTTAATTTTGATGATACGTATTTTCCGTCGAGTAGATTCATTTTTTATAGAGTCAAGATTCAAGAGCCAGGAATCAAGATTATTAAACCGGTAGGTCTTATTTCTCGATTCCTGGCTCTTGGTTCTAATAGTTAATCCAGTTTTAAAACCGCCATAAAGGCACTTTGTGGTATCTCCACATTACCTACCTGGCGCATGCGTTTTTTACCTTTTTTCTGTTTTTCCAGCAGCTTGCGTTTACGGGATATATCACCACCATAACACTTGGCAGTAACATCCTTACGCAGGGCCTTTACCGTTTCACGGGCAATGATCTTGGCGCCGATGGATGCTTGTATGATAATTTCAAATTGCTGGCGTGGTAACAGCTCTTTTAGCTTCTCGCATATTTTTTTACCAAAATCGTACGAGTTGCCTCTGAATATCAATGACGACAAAGCATCAACCGGCTCTGCATTTAACTTTATGTCCAAACGTACTAAATCCGACTGGCGGTAACCGATCTGGTGGTAATCAAAAGAGGCGTAGCCCTTGGATATGGTTTTTAGCTTATCGTAAAAATCAAATACGATTTCGCCCATAGGCATTTCAAATATCAGCTCAACACGATCAGAGGTTAGATAGGATTGGTTTTTGATGAAGCCACGTTTTTGTATACAAAGTGACATAACCGACCCGACGAATTCTGATTTGGTGATGATAGTAGCTTTAATATAAGGCTCCTCCACAAAATCTATTTTGCTTGGATCAGGCAGGTCTGAAGGATTATTTACCGTAATAGCATCCCCCTTAGTGGTATAGGCGATGTAGGAAACGTTTGGAACAGTGGTAATTACTGTCATATCAAACTCGCGTTCCAGCCGCTCCTGGATGATCTCCATGTGTAGCATACCCAGGAAACCGCAACGGAAACCGAAGCCTAACGCCGCAGATGACTCCGGTTCAAACACCAGCGATGCATCATTCAATTGAAGTTTAGCCATCGATTCACGCAGTTCCTCGTAATCTTCCGTATCAACGGGATAGATACCTGCAAATACCATGGGTTTTACTTCTTCAAACCCTTGTATGCCGGTTTCACAAGGACGGGTAATCGTAGTAATGGTATCGCCAACCTTGACCTCGCGCGATTCTTTAATACCCGATATAATATAACCAACATCACCGGTTTTAATAACGTCTTTCGGCAGTTGCTTTAGTTTAAGTGTGCCAACTTCTTCAGCTATATATTGCTTTTCAGTAGCGAAGAATTTTACCCTGTCGCCTTTACGTATTTCGCCATTAACTACTTTAAAATAAGCTACAATACCCCTGAATGAGTTGTAAACCGAATCAAATATCAGGGCCTGCAGCGGTGCTTCAGGGTCGCCAACAGGAGGGGGGACCCGCTCAACAATGGCGCGTAGAATGTCATGAACACCCAAGCCTGTTTTACCGGAGGCGGCTAATATTTCCTCGCGTTTGCAACCAATCAGCTCAACAATCTGGTCTTTCACTTCCTCGGGCATAGCGCCGGGAAGATCCATTTTGTTTAATACCGGGATAATTTCCAGGTCATTCTCCAACGCCAAATATAAATTAGAGATAGTTTGCGCCTGTATACCCTGTGCTGCGTCGACAATCAGCAATGCGCCTTCACAGGCAGCAATCGAGCGGGATACCTCGTACGAGAAATCCACGTGGCCCGGCGTATCTATCAGGTTTAAAATATATTTCTGGCCATCCAATTCATAGTCCATCTGTATGGCATGGCTTTTTATGGTAATGCCGCGCTCGCGCTCCAGATCCATATCGTCAAGCAATTGCGCCTGTGATTCGCGTTGGGTAATGGTATTGGTATATTCCAGTAACCTGTCGGCAAGTGTGCTTTTGCCGTGGTCAATATGTGCTATAATGCAAAAATTGCGTATGTGCTTCATTCAGCCGCAAAAATAGCGTTTTTGGATGGATTTTTGTTATTTAAAATCGTCTTCAGTTAATGAAGACTGGCGTAAAATGGAACGAAATGTACCAATAGGGATTTCTTTCCTATTGGCCGGAACAATTACTGTTAAAGTTACCTCATCAGTTTTTCTAAGTTTGACATGGCTACCTTTTTGCGAGATAAAGATAAAACCATGTGTGCCTAACACTTTAAGAATGTATGCGGAAGAATAAAGTTTAGGCATACTTTAAAATAGAACCAACTATTTCAGGTTTCTCTATAATATTAATTTCGGGATGCTCATTATCTTCAAAATACAATTCAAGGGCCTCTTGTAAATTTAACAGGGCCTCTTCCTTTGTATTACCAAAACTTGAAATATCAATATTTAAACATTGTGCAACAAAATAATCGCCCTCTTTCCAAACAGCATTATTAATTTGAATGGTTTTCATCCTATTCCTTTTTTCAAATTTAATTAAATTATGCAGGAAAAGAAAATTTACATCGTCTTATAATCTAACTCCGTCAAATCCTTTACCGATCCAAAACCGATTACATCCTTGATTACTTTTCCATCGGTCATTTCAATGGCGCGTATCAGCTTGTCGGCCCCGAATTTATTTTTAATCTCGTGCATGGTTTTTAGCGCGGTTTCTTTTTGTTCCATATCCTCAAAAAGGCTGTACAATAAGTTGCCGTTATTTACAAAGTTGGTAACGACAACGCGCATACTATTAATGTTGGTATTAAACACAGGGGCGGCATTGTTTAGCTTTTCAAACTTATCCACCCGCCGGCGTATCATTTGCATCAGGCTGATGGCATCCTGTACCGGTACGCTAATGGTAAAGGCATCGTCCCAGCGGGTACCATCCTCGTATCGTGCCGTAAAGCCAACCGACTTGCAATAAAACTTATGGCTCACCATCCGTTTCTCCAGCGTAAGGCAAAGCGTCATAAACAGCTGATCGATATAACTGATATGCTGTCTCTTCTCTTTTGATATTTGCCGCATAGCCTGCATACCTCTATAATCCTGCGCGGCAATATTGGTTTCAATAAAGTTGAGCCGGTAATGCCAGTAAATGCCATCAATGCTTTTAAAAATAGCTTTTAACCGATCTGGCGTAGTATAACGCATCTCGAGTGGCGTCATTATACCGGCACGTTCCAGGCGGTAGCTCATATTGGCGCCAATACCCGGCAAGTCGCCCAGCTTTAAGGGCCTTAAAATATCATCTATATTTTGCGGGGTTATCATCAGCAGACCATCGCGCTTTTTTCCCTGTACGGAAGCCAGCTTGGCTAAAAAAGCATTAGGGGCAATACCTACAGAACAGGTGAGCCAGTCGCCAACATTCTCCAAAATATCCTTTTTTATATTTTGGGCGATAGTAAGCGGGTCCAAATGGTCATAATGCGAAAGGTTGATAATAGCCTCATCAATACTCTTGGCCACCACATCCTTGCAATATTTTTGCAGTACGTTAATGATTTTTTTATGATACTCGCGGTAACGGGCAGGGTTGCTCTCTACCGGCACCAGGTCGGGACATACCGCCATCGCATCATTTAACCGCATACCAGCTCTCAATCCTTTGGCCTTTGCCTCGGTTGAAAGCGAGATCACACAGCCGTATTTACCCGTATAAACACAAACCCCCACGGGTCGGCCGCGCAGCCAGTAATTGGCTTGCTGTTCGCAACGGGCAAAGTAACTGTTCATATCCACAAACAGCACCCGGGCTTCGGTTTTTACTTCGATAGAGTTTTGATTCACAATACAAAATTGCTAAAATAATTAGCAAATGCAAATTAATTGTGAAGTTAGATTTGACAACTTTTTAAAAGTTGTCAAATCTTTGGAAAAATAGTGAGTTAATAAACGGCCTGAATAACAATCAATAATTCAGTCATTCAATAATTAAATCTATTCTCCCCGTTTCAATCCATACTTCTCAATCTTGCTATATAAATGGCTGCGTTGAATATCAATATCATCCGCGGTTTTTGATACGTTCCAGTTGTTTTTCTCCAGCTTGAATTTGATGTATTCGCGCTCGGCAAAGTCTTTATAATCCTGGAAGTTTTTAAATTGGTTAAAATCGGTTTGCGGTGCAGTGTTCCCGTTTGCAGCAGGGGCAGGGGCTGATGGGTTGGCAAATGCCCGCACATCATCATCGGTAATGGTCTTGTCGCTCAAAATAATTAACCGCTCCACCATGTTTCTCAGTTCGCGGATATTACCGGTCCACGGTAAAGCTTTAAGGGCCTCAAATGCCGAATCCGCTATTTTTTTAACCGGCATATTGTAATCGGTGCATATCTCCTCTAAAAAACTTTGGGTAATCAGAGCGATATCATCCTTGCGCTCGGTTAAAGGTGGTACATGTATCAAAATAACACTCAAACGGTGGTAAAGGTCCATACGGAAATTACCGGCTTCTATTTCCTTTAACAGATCTTTGTTGGTAGCCGCAACCACCCGCACATCCACTTCAATTTCCTTTTCACCACCTACGCGGGTTATCTTGCTTTCCTGCAAAGCGCGCAATACTTTGGCTTGTGCCGAATGGCTCATATCGCCAATCTCATCCAGGAACAGCGTACCACCCGAGGCAGATTCAAACTTACCTATGCGTTGCTTTACTGCCGATGTGAACGACCCTTTTTCGTGGCCAAACAATTCGCTTTCAATTAATTCAGAAGGTATGGCCGCACAGTTAACTTCAATAAGCGGTGCATTAGCACGATTTGATTTTTCATGTAACCACCTGGCAACCAATTCTTTTCCGCTGCCATTTGCACCGGTTATTAATACACGCGCGTCAGTAGGAGCCACACGTTCAATAGTTTCTTTTATTTTGATGATGGGCTGCGAATTACCCAAAATTGGGCGCACTTTTGAAACCTTGCGTTTTAAAACTTTGGTTTCAACAACCAGGCTGCCGCGGTCGAGCGCGTTACGTACGGTAATTAATAAACGGTTCAGATCCGGTGGTTTGGAAATAAAGTCAAACGCGCCCTTTTTGCTGGCTTCTATAGCAGTTTCAACTGTACCATGACCGGAGATCATAATAAAAGGCAGATCGGGGCGGATAGAAAGGCCCTCGCTCAAAACTTCCATACCATCCATGCGGCTCATTTTAATGTCGCAAAGGATGAGGTCGTATTCGTTATTTCGGATTAGTTCAAGCCCGTCAATGCCATTATCAACGTCCTCAACTTCATAATCCTCGTATTCTAAAATCTCGCGCAGGGTATTACGGATTGCCCGTTCGTCATCAATAATTAAAATTTTTGCCATTTTGCCGGTTTAAGAATAGTTTAATTGTGCTAATATATGATTTGTATAGAATAGTAAACACTATTTTGAAAGAGTTGTTTGACTACGTAAATAGATTTTTGCATCAGCCCGGACAAATGCCTGTTTTATTTGCCATTATAAAAGTATCGGGTTATATTTAACTAACCCCGATAAACGCTCTGCGGTAAATCAACCATGAAAACCAACCCTATCACAAATTTAATTACTTCGATTACATCCGTTCCATGGGCCGGAATTAATGACGGGCCTGAAACTGTCCCTGGTCATTTATACACGCTATCACATATACTGAGCCATTGGCATATACCCGATACTGCTTACGCGGTCGCCTGCGAATATCTTAATCGGGTTCCTGTACCTTTTATAGCCTGTTTTAACAACCACCAATACGGAGTGATAACCCGTATCAATAAAGAACTTGCTGTGGTATACGATACTTATTTGGATAACAGGATGGTTAGCTTAATTGATTTTGAAAAGCAATGGTCAGGGACTGTTTTACTTTCCAAAAAGGATGCGCTTACGGGAATGACAGCGGTACCGATGCCGGTGTTTTCTGAAATAAAACTGGCAGGTATTATTAATGTTTACACAAAGATGATGTTTGTAGCCGCTTGCCACCAGTTTACCGTACAGGAGTTTGAAAGAGAGTTGTTTAACTACATGTTGGGCCCATTGCCCGATCAAAACTTTGTTAAATTCATCAGGGAGTATAAAGCAAAGCTAAAAAGTAAAAATGACGAAATTTTTAAAGATTATTTTTTTATAAAAGAAGATACCAAAAACAAATATATCCGTATTGATCTTCCCGACATTTACTATATAGAAGGCCATGCTAATTATATAATGATACACACTAAAGGCGGCCATAAAATGACATATCTTACCTTACACGAAATGGAGAATCGGTTGCCCGTTACTCATTTTACCCGTATCAATAAGTCTGTAATTGTGGCCGATGATAAAATAAGAACTATAAATGGTAATACCGTCATGCTTGATGGTTGTGAAAAGCAGCATGATATCGGCAGGGTTTATAAACAGGCATTTTTTGAAAAATTTGAGAAGAATTTTGCAGTTACCGGCCGGGGTAGGTAATAATTGCTGAATTGATAACTCAATACCTTAAACTCCGGATTTCAGATTGAAGCCACCCCTTTTCTGCATCTTATCCGCCATTATTTGTAGTTGGTGTAATATTTTTAGCGTATGAGTTATTTTTACTCAAATTACTACTGTTAATAACATTACCAGCGCAAAAACCCCCAAGATTTCACCCATTGCAGACTATTGCCTTGATGAAAATACGGCTTCCTGTTTTTGCCGCTTTTTTGTATGAAAAGACCGGCTCAAAACGTATAATTTAATTAAGTATTAACCCTTAAAACTAATCTTATGAAAAAATTTAAATTTATTTCTGTAGCAGTATTAACAATACTGTTGTTAACTTTTACAAAATCTAAATCCAGCGAAATTGTATATGATGATTCTAATGAAGGGTCATATCCTGGCGCAATTACGGTCGCTGTTGTTGGCGATAATGAGCAGTATGGCTATGGCGAATTTGACCCGTATATTCTAAGTGGCTTAAACGTGCATTATAACCTTAACGGCGATGGAGGAAGCATTGCTATGCAGGATGATGCGGGAGCTTATCATTATGCCTATGGCACAACAGTACAAGGCGGCCAAACCAGCATCAATGATACTTATTGGTTAATAGGATTTTTTGCATATGTTGACCAAACAGTTACAGCAAACGTGACCTGGAGTATGTAGTATTATAAATTTGGGGGCCGGTCTTTTAATTTTATAGTTCGTTATGAACTGTATAAATGCGCTTTAGCTGTGCCAGCTTTTCAGGTATATTTTTGGCCAGCCTGCTGTTTTGTATGTTTCTCAGTATTTTATCTTTTACTTCAGCCAAATCTTCTGTTCTCTTTCCCGAACTGCTTTCTTTCTTTATAATAACAAACATTCCCCTGGTACTAACAGGCCTCGAAACATTACCATCTTTCATCCTGAATACTGTTTTCCTTAAGGTATCGATATCTGCCTGGGTTGTATAGGCTAAACTTAAATGCTTTTCTTCTTTAATTAAACCGGGTAATTTCAACGTGTCAAGCACCTCCGGGCGAATTTTTAATATAGCCGAACATGTAAGCGCACTTTTAGGGTTATCAAAATAGAAAAAAGACGCAATAGTTTTGTTTCCTTGTACAAATTCAGGTTTCATACGGTTGTAAACACAGGTGATCTCATCATCTGTTATGGACCGGCCTGCCAGTACTTCATTTTCGTATTTTTGATATATTAGTTTGTTTTTATAATTCATTTGATCGGCCAGGTACGCTGGTGATTTGTCCATGCCATGTTTTAAGGCTTCATTATAGGAATAATTCGTATAAACTATGTTTTTGAGATTTCGTATAACATCTTTATCTGTAAAGACATCGTATTTTACAGCGAGTGAGTTATAATAATCAAAAAAGTCATTTGCAGAAACCACTTTTCCCGATTCCTGTGGCGAAGTATAAGTTAGTAACGGTTGGTTAAGCAGTGATTTAAACCTGCTTTTAATAAAGGTGTGTTGGGGCCCGTACGGGTTATCACTAAGTTTCGCCGATAATACAAGAATATTTGCTGAGTTAAATTGCATATGGGCTTTCGCCCCGATACGTGTATACAAAGTAGTTATACGCTTTTGTTGTTCTTCTTTAGTGGCGCCATTATTTTGCAATTCCGGGAAACCAAATTGTGCAATGTATAATCGTCCTGTACGCGCGGCCACACTGTCAATTTGTTGGTCTTTATCAAATCCTTTTTCGTAGGCATCGGCTAAAAAATAAGTATGGTCAATAAAGCCGTTTTTCCATTTTTGGATATCGTTATTAACCGGCTTATGCCCCGCGGTTTGTGTAAACATTGTTATAAAAAGATTTAGATTTTTTCTGTATTCGTAAGCAGAAATATTAACCTTTCCAATATTTAATACAGTATGAACATCAACAGATTTTTCACCCGGAAACGAGGTTACAACTGCCGGCTGCTGTGAACAGGCACATAAAATCAGTAAGAAAAAAAACAGGAAACAGTTTTTGAAAGCTATCATATAACAGAATATAAGAGTATCGTAAAAATTTCAAATTAAAAGAGTAGGCGCATCTGACACAATAAATTACACAAACTGCATTTTAAGCCATGTAAAATGCAGTTTTTACTGCTTTGACAAATAAAAATGCCCCCCTCTGATTAAGAAGGAGGCATCAGTTTTCAGCAGCAAATCTGTAAGCCGGGTTCTGTTTCGCCGATTGAAAGGCGACTTCTATCATTAATCTTATACTGCCATTGCTGACAGTCTTAAACAACCTACCCATCCCGGCATCTGCCAAAAATGACGGACAGGAGCGAGCAGCTCCGAATCCGGGACCTATTTGGTTTTTCAACTCCTGAGGTTTACCGCAATTCCGGTCGCCCGGAAAAGCCGTGAGCTCTTACCTCACGTTTTCACCCTTACCCCGATAAATCGGGGCGGTATATTCTCTGTGGCACTGGCTGTCACCCGCTGCGGGCGCCTTCCCGTTAGGAAGCAGGATGCTCTGTGTTGCCCGGACTTTCCTCCACCCGCCAGGAGCGGATAGCGATAGAACGTTTTGCAAGTACAAAGGTAAGGTTTTTACTGGTTCATAGATGATGGTTCATAGTTCATAGAAATATTTTGTAAACTATAATCCATGAACTACCTGCACTTTGCCAAATCGTTACTTACCTGTTGTGCGGTAAATACGCTCATTTTATTGCCAAATGAGTTGGTTACATAAGTAAGCACCTCCGCAATTTCAACAGCAGTTACATCTGTAGCGGGCATTTGGCCTTCAAATTGCTTTTGAGCTATATTGATCTTGCCTTTTAAGCCATATTTTATGCCGCAGGCCAATGTTGATTTACTGGTTTTTAAGTAGGCAGAATCGGTAAGCGGGGGAATAAGAGATTGTAAACCTTCGCCTTTTGCACCATGACAGTTTTGACATTTACTTTGATAAACCATCATGCCGTTTGAATAATAACGAGTGAATTCCAGGTCGTCTTCGCTCTGGCAGGAAATGATTAAAACCAGTCCCGATAATAATAAGCCTATGACGATCTTTAACTTCATTTAACTGCAGTCCCATCAGACTCTGCCTGTAAAATTTTAATATCGGCTATCAACTGGCTCACTTGTTTGGGGTCGGTACCATCATAGGCCCCGCGAACGCGCTTTTGCTTGTCTATTAATAAAAAAGAGCCATCGTGTATAAACACTTGTTTGGCATCTTCCTGCGGTTTACGTACCAGGTAACTTTCAGACAGTTTGTAGGTATCTTCCTTTTTACCCTGTAAAAACCACCAGGTATTTCCGGTAACCCCCAATTTATCGGCATATTGTTTCAATACCGGTACGCTGTCATGTTTTGGGTCGATAGTATGTGATATGATCTTAAAATCAGGTATGTTTTTAAAAGTATTATACACATCCAGCATATTGCGGTGCATAATAGGGCAGATAGAAGGGCAGGTGGTGAAAAAGAAATCAGCTACATATATTTTGCCATCTAAACTTTTATTGCTGATGCTATCGCCATACTGGTTGATAAACTTAAAAACCGGAATGGTTTGGTAAACGGTATCCGTTACTGTTTGCCCGTTAACCGTTTTGGTAACCGGTTGACGATTGCCATAGATCGGTAGTACTTTTTTATCGCCATTAAACTTGCATGCCCCACATAACCCAATGAGCACGACCGCAGGTATCAATTTCCTCATGGTTTTTTCAGGCTGTTTAAATAATTGGTTGATGCATTTATTGCCGCGTTTATAGATGAATCAACAGCATTCACCTGTGTTTTTTGTGCGCTGAAATAATCCATTATCTCCTGGTGCGATTTTCCCTTTTGATCAGGGTCGAATTTTTGCATCCACATTTCCATAGCGTCCTCCGCCTGGGTTAACTGCACATTCAGGCCCATTAATTGTCTCTTTTCTGCCGCAGTGTCAGCAACGCCTGTCAACTGGGTTTTAAGCAGTGTATCCAGTTTCATTTTATTATGCATCAGTTGGTCGTCTTTACGCATAACTTTATCATGAACAGCAATTATGCTGTCTAATAAAGTCTTTTCCTGCTTTTTATTATCTGTACATCCAAATAGAGTTAAACAGGATAAAAGGGCTACAATTGTTTTTTTCATTTTAATATTTTATTTTTTTATTCCCTCTTTCCGCCGCAGGCGAAGAGAGGGTGGACGAGCGAAGCAATGTCCGGGTGAGTAATCGCCGCCGTGCTTTACACGCTGCAAATATTGCAAATAACGGGTTAGAAATAACTATCAATTTCTGACATATAAAATATAATCTGTAGGCGGAAGCGTCTCTGCTCCGGCAAATTTTAATAATTGCCCCATTTGCGCCCGGTGATGTGTTCCGTGATTGATCGCATGTGTCAATATATCAACCAATTTGTTTTGATACGGTATACCTTTCGAGGTTTTATAAGATATAATCTTTTCAAAATCATTTTCGCTTAAAGTATTTAGATAATTTACCCATGCCTGGTGATTGCCATCTATAATTTGCCCCAGTTGGTCAGTCTGCCAATCGGGCCATATAACGTTGCCTATTGAAAGGTCGTCCGCACAGCGGCTTAACCATACCTGTTGAGCGCCCAATACATGTGCCATTAACTTTACGGCTTCCGGCCGACTATCAGCAGCGATAATGGATGCTAACAGGAGGTGATTGGTGTGATGATCGTAATTAAAGAGCTGGGTAAAATAGGCTTTCATGATACAAAAATAATTAATAGGCAAACAAATCTGCTTAGTAAAAAGTTGATTTACAGTCATACTTATGCTGAGTTATTAACATCCGTTGATAACAATAACATAACACAGAAGTCATCATAAGCATATATTGGGTAGCTACCTTAGTATAACAATAAATAAAACGTATTATGAAATTCATATTAAATTTATTTAGCGGTTTACGCGAGTGGATGATCTTAAAAAGTATGAGATCTTCATTTATTCATTAATTTTGTTTTTTGTAAACAAGTTTAATGTGCAGCTTGGGCTTTAAGTTAGCTCAATTTAATGGAATCTATTATTCAGGATATACCTCTTAATAAACAGCTCTTTGGTGAAGATTTCATCTGGGGAGTTTCTACAGCCGCCCTGCAAATTGAGGGTGCGTACGATGCCGATGGCAAAGGTGAATCGATATGGGACGTTTTTTCGGCGAAAAAAGGAAAAATATTAAACGGACATCATCCCCGTACAGCCTGTAATTTTTATAATTGCTATGAACAGGACATCGACCTGATCAAACAGTTAAACATTCCACATTTTCGTTTTTCTATTGCCTGGTCGCGTATTTTTCCTGATGGTATTGGCCGGGTAAACCAGGCCGGTATTGATCATTATAATAAGGTTATTGACTATTGCCTGAAACAGGGTGTGGAACCCTGGGTGACTATTTATCATTGGGATATGCCACAAACACTCGAACTTAAAGGTGGGTGGACTAACCGGGAGATTGTTAACTGGTTTATTACTTTTGCAACCCAATGCGCCCTAAGTTTTGGCGACAGGGTAAAGTAATGGATGCCACTATGTGTATGGCAGCCGGGGGGCGCGTACTACGAGATTTGTTGCCAGAAGCGGAGATAGGTACTACTTTTTCCTGCTCGTATATTGAACCTTATTCGGATAAACCAAGAGATGTTAGCGCGGCTAAACGAACTGATGCCTTAATCAATCGCCTGTTTATTGAACCAATATTAGGTTTGGGCTATCCGGTGGCTGACCTCCCTGTTTTAAAGGGGCTGGATAAGTATATTCTGCCTGGCGATATGGAGAACCTAAAGTTTGATTTTGATTTTATCGGCATCCAAAACTATACCCGCGAAATTGTAAAGTATTCGTTTTTTACACCGTATGTCCAGGCTACGCTGGTAAAAGCCGAAACCCGCAATGTGTCCCTAACAGATATGCGATGGGAGGTTTACCCACCTTCAATTTATTATATGATAAAAAAATTCGACGCATATCCACAAATAAAAAAGATCTGTTTAACTGAAAATGGCGCTGCTTTTCCGGATAAAGTAGTGGATAATGAGGTTGATGACCCTAAACGATTGGAATACCTGCAGGAATATTTAAAGTGGGTTTTGAAAGCGAAAAACGAAGGCTGTAAAGTAAATGGATATTTTATCTGGACATTGACCGATAATTTTGAATGGGCCGAAGGCTACAATCCACGGTTCGGGATAATTTATGTGGATTTTAACACGCAGCAACGCATCGTTAAATCATCAGGAAAGTGGTATGCTGGCTTTTTGCGATAGTCCGTTTTTAACATCTTTGCCCGAAATGGGCAGACTGATAAAAAATAGAGTGCCGCCGTTGATTTTGCTTTCAAACCATATCTTTCCGTTAAACTTTTCCATTATTTGCCGGCAAATAGACAGGCCCAGTCCAAACGATTTTTCGCCCGCGGTGCCCGGGCGCTGCGCGGTGGTAAACATATTAAAAACATGATCCTGTAATTGCTCAGGGATGCCAATCCCATTATCTTCAACCGCTATCACTATCTGTTCGTGCTGTTCAAAGATCCGCACAAATACAGACGCGCCTGACGGGCTGAATTTTATAGCATTACTAATCAAATTGCTTACTACCCGCCATATTTTTTCGCGGCTGATATACAGTTCCTGCTCTTTATTCAAAGGTTCAAAAAATATCTGCTGACCTTTTTCTGCTGCTTTAAAACGTAATAGCTCAACACTATTGCCCACCAATAAGTTAACGTCAACCAATTCTAAATTTATGGGGGTAGAAGATATATTTGCAGCCTCTAAAATTTCATTTATCAATTCAAGCGCATTAACCGAGGTTTCTCTTACCAGGCTTATTTGTTCGCGTTGCTCATCTGTACATTCATCTTCAGCCATCATAGCGGTTAATGAGGCAATTCCACCTAATGGATTTCGAAGGTCATGAGCCACGGCACGTAAAATACGGTCCTTTTCCTGGCTATTAACCTTCAGGTCATTTAAAGCATTTTC
>Ga0207009_1048_pt1 | contig 19768 bp, 15 predicted proteins | sample Alteio_BWMinCont_81_FD_153479 | JGI IMG/M metagenome (GOLD analysis project Ga0207009, IMG submission 153479) | Enriched cells from forest soil in Barre Woods Harvard Forest LTER site, Petersham, Massachusetts, United States -... | ecosystem: Environmental > Terrestrial > Soil > Temperate forest >... | reverse complement strand
GTTCCGCCGCCGGTTGTGGGTCGATCCTGCTTCGTAGGACGTGTGCACCCCCGTGTGTAAGACGAAAAGGAGGCATTCTTCGGATCTCGCCCACGGTTTACGCTCATTCAGGTGACGCCGAATGGCGCAATTACATTTTTAGGCGACCTTCTTTTGAATCCACTTTCTCCTTTGGGGGCCCGCGTTCTTTGCAGGGATAGAAACCTTCTTGGCGAGGACCATCGCTTTCTTCCAGACGATCTCGTTCGATCCTCGCCGCGTTTCGCTAATCACTGTTCACTTGTCACTCACCACTGCTTACACATTGCGGATGGAGAGGCTCGAATTGGCCGTCACTACTTAACAAAGCAGTAGACAGTGACTCGAAAGCGCCACGCGGGGCCACAAGGGAGAAAAAGAGGAGGGTAGCTCCCCAGAACAGAGCACTTCACAAAGTGATGCAGAACGTCCGTTGAGAATGTTCTGCCCCACTGTGGCCGCGCTTTATCTGCCATATCCTTTGACTCTAGCGATCCGTCGGGGATCGCCGCCTTTGACGTTCGACTGTTGCCTGTGCCTGTTGGCTACGGCCTTCTCTCCCACTGTGCAATAGCCACTGCCTTCAGAATTGAAGTTTCAGCGAAAACTGGAAGCTTCGCGCCGCGCCCATGGCGTAGAGCGCATTGCTCGACCCAATTGTGGTCGTACCCCCCAACTGCCCAAAGGTTGAAGCTGGCAGATACGTCTGGGGGCCGCCGAGGTTCGGGTGATTGAAGATGTTGAATGCATCGATACGAAGGATAAGATGTAATTCGTCATGAATTGGGAAACTTCGTTGGACAGACGTGTTCAGATTCCAAAATCCTGGGTTTCGGACAAAGTTCCTTCCGAGCGTGCCCTGTCGGACCGGATTTCCAGTGGTCGGATCAGTTGGCACTGCGGCAAACGCAGCTCGATTCAGTCGCCAACTGCCCGGGACCGGCTTGCCGTTTACATCCGCCGCGTTGCCATGTAGGTAGATGGGAACGCCGGGAATCAGGTCGGGAGCGTACTCCGCTTCCGACCCATCCGGGTTGTAAACATTGGTCTGTATGATCGACAAAGGGTAGCCGCTTTGCGCCGCGAAGCGATTAGCCACGACCCAGCCATGCGTCAGGGTGTGTGCCCATCCGCTTGATCCTTCGGTCGGCGTCTGGTAATTCAGGGCAAGGTTCAACACACGGCGCAGGTCATAATTCGAATTGCCCCACCAGGGTGCTTGGGCGTCCGTCTGGTCAGTCGACGCATTATCAAGCGCGTGAGCCCAGGTGAAAGACGCAACTAGATCCAGGCCGTTCGCAATCCGTCCACCGTCCTGCACCTGTAATGCGTTATAGCTCGAAGCCGATAGGTTGTTCGTGAATTGCAATCCGCTCGCGAAGGCCGGGTTTCCCGTACCTCCGTTATAGTACTGCGTAAAAAGGAGCTTTCTTCCATTGTTGCCCACGTAGGACACAGTTAAGGTATTTTTCGAGTTGAGCGCCTCATCGACCGAAAGGTTCCACTGCTCGGTGTAGGGCAGGGTCAGGTTCGGAGTTGAGATTCCCTCCAAGAACGGGTACGGCGGAGTCAATGGAAAGTTCAGCGAAGGCGGGGCCAAACTAGCATTCGACAGAGGCAAGGGAACATTGGTCTGGGTTGGACCGGTCGCTCCAAAAGGATAACTGCCTGCATACGCCTCGCCGATGGCGGTCTGTCCAGTATCGAAGAAGATACCAAAGCCGCCACGTACAGTCAGAGGATGGTTCGGGGACGGAACTGCATTCCAGGCAAAACCTAGACGCGGCGCAAAACTGTGGTAATTGCTCTTATAGGGTGGCGTACCCAATGGAGCGAGTTGCGCGGTGGCGAGGTCGTCCGAGGTCAATGTGGCCGGATAGTGTCCGTTGGATGGACCTGGAGGCGGATTGAACTCCCAGCGCAGACCGTAGCTGAGCGTCAGCCTCGGGCGGATCTTCCACTGGTCTTCTGCGTACAGCGAGAGGTTATCAAATACCGGGCTACCGGGTGCGGCTGCGCCTATCTGCAATTCCGTGGCATACCCTTGTTGGATATTGGCCGCGGTTGTGCTGTAGAGCGTTGACTCATACGGGTAATAAGAGAATACAGGGGTAAGGCGGCGCCAGTCCGCGCCGAATTTCAGGGTGTGGTTCACCTTGGTCCATGCCAAGCTGTCGATCAACTGGAGTTGCCGCTGCGTCGATCCGCCGCCACCCCAGTACGGCCCGGCATCCAGTTCGGTGCCCTGAATATATATATTCGCGCCGCCTTCCGCAAACGGGCCGTCATAAGCCGCCGGGATCAGCAGGTCGCGCGCAAAGGGGATCGATCCGTCGACGGACTTCGGCGTTTCAATCTGGTTTTCTTCATCATGGCTGTAGTTCATGCGAAATTCGTCGATCAACTCTCCGCTGATCTGCGTTGTCAACCCTGCGGTCCAGCTATAGACGTTAGTGCTTCCCGTCTCGCTCTCTTCCGCCCCGGTAACGCGCGAGCTCGGCGTATCGGCATAGCGGACAAAGGCATGGAAGCGCGGGCCCAAATTCTCGTCCACCCTCGCACTGATACTGTCCAGGCTTTCCGGATAGGAATAACCGTAGTAAAACTCCTCGTCGCAAGGAGTCGCCCCGGGCCCGGCGCTTCCGGACAGATTGATCGTGCTCCCGGAGACGGTGCAGCTATCCCCTGCGGTGGAAGTATTGGGCAGCGGCGCAGCATCCAGGAAGGGCTGGACATTAGGAGAAGCGGCGTTGCGGAAGGCTTGAGTTGGCACGTACTTACTTTCGGAGGTCGGCAGAAGCAGTCGCAAACCTTCGTAGGAGAAAAAGAAGAAAGTCTTGTCTTTGCCGTCGTATAGCTTTGGAATCACGAGTGGACCGCCAACCGTTCCACCAAAGTCGTTCTGATGTTCGGCCGTTTGTGGGTCGCCGTGGTAGTCGTTGTACCAACTATTGGCGTCGAAGGCCGTGTTGCGCAGGTAATCGAACGCGCTTCCGTGAATGTGGTTTGTGCCTGAGCGCGTGGTCAATTGGACTTGTCCCCCAGGATTGCGGCCAAATTCGGCGGTATAGCCTGAGGTCTGGATGGTGAACTCCTGCAATGCGTCGACCGTGGTTAGGCTCTGTGTCGTCCCCACCACAGTCTGCGCGGGGGACGCGCCACCCAAACCAGCTGAATAGCCTTGTACGCTATTGTTATTTATACCTCCAAGGTTCGCAGAGACTCCATCAACTGTGAAATTGCTTGAATCGGTTCGCTGGCCATCGCTGCTGTAGTACCCGCTGCCGTTACCTGCACTTACGGTGCCTGGTGCCAACTGAATTAGGTCCTGAAAACTCCTGCCGTTCAGCGGCATGTCTTCGACAAACTCCCTCGACACCGTCACGCTCACGGCTGGGTTGTCATTCGTCGTGTTGGTCGCGGTAACGACAATCGTTTCCGATGTCCCGCCCACATCCAGCGTAAAATTCCGGTTGATGCTGTCCTGCGTGTGCAAGACCACATCCCTTAGATCAATCTGCTTAAACCCCTGCCGAGTGACAAGCATTCGATAACTCCCGGGATTGAGCGACGGAAAGTTATAAACGCCTGCGGCGTTCGTTTTTGTGTCCGCCACCACATTTGTGTCAGTATTCACGATCTGCACTTGCGCGTTCGGTACTAGCCCTCCTTGCGCATCCACAATCGTCCCCGATATCGACGCCGACCCCGCTTGCCCGCGCGCGCCGCCGCAAATGACTAGGAGCCCGAGCACAAGCGCGAGCGCGAGCTTCGTTCTGTTACCTGTCCACTGGAGACTGTTCCCTTTGTTCATGCTGGCTCCTGTTTATCTTTTTGTGTCGCCCGCCACAACGGCATATCGGACTGCGGCATCTCGTCATTTGGTTCTGCCGCAAACGGCACGCCCGGCTTGTGGCCCCTGTAGACTTCGTGTCCTGCGGTCGCATTCGCGCCGGTCACTTCTTTTCTGTCCGATGTGACCGCTAGAACGAGTCGTCCAATTCGTTGACCCCACTTGCCCATCCGCTACTTTCCCGGCCATCTCTGTCGCTCGCTTGGCCGGTGGTTCTCGTCACTTGTTCCACATGCCCCGTCCCGCCTGACTTCTCGCTCAAGACCCGGCCATCGTCGTTCCTTGGCCGGCCATTCCCATCGCTTTTCCCGGCCTCACGGCTTGGCGAGATTCATCGCCAGTAGCTGGCGAAACTCGCCGCCCGTTCGTTCCTTGGTTTTTCTTTTGCTGTGATCTGTGGCCCGCTTCTGCGCGTTCACCACAAATTACAAACGCTGTCCGGATTTCTTACCGACGGTGATTGTGAATATTGCGTAAAAGAACGGATGGAACGGATTCGCTTCGGTGATTGCCGCAACCCTCTTACACCGGTCGCGAGAGACACGTTTTCTCGATTTCTCATGCAATATTTCGACGGCCCAACCGTCTACACAAATAGATGATCAAGGCCCTAAGCTTCGCGACAACCCTTGACGAAACGGCGGCCCGCGACGACCGGCGGATTGCGGAAACGGTCGAGCGCGAGCGGTCTCGCCTGCGCAACTTCATCCGCAGGCGTGTGCCCGACGAGCGCGACGCCGAGGACATCCTGCAGGACGTCTTCTACGAGTTGGTGGAAGCCGATCGGTTGATGAAGCCGATCGAGCAGGTCGGAGCGTGGCTCTACCGCGTGGCGCGCAACCGCATCACGGATCTCTTTCGCAAGAAGAGGCCTGATGCGTTCTCCGATGCTATCGTGACGACGAACTACGAAGGGGAGCCGCTCCTTATCGAAGATCTGCTTCCTTCTCCCGATGCTGGCCCGGAAGCTGCCTACGCACGAACAGTGCTCGTCGAAGAGCTCGAAACGGCTCTGGCCGAGTTGCCCCCGGAGCAGCGCGAGGTATTCATCGCGCACGAGATCGAAGGCAGGAGCTTTCACGAGATTGCTCAGGCGACCGGTGTCGGTATGAATACGCTGCTCTCACGCAAACACCATGCGGTCGTTTACCTCCGCGAGCGCTTGCAGGCGATCTACGGCGAATTTCAAGGAAGGTGAGGACGAAACATGAAGCAGCATTGGATCTTTAAGGGAGTGAAAATCGTATTGTTCGTTTTGCTCGCGGCCACGGTGCTGAGCTTTGTGGTGATGAACCTCTGGAACTGGCTCGCGCCGGCACTGTTTGGATTGCACCCGATTAGCTTCTGGCAGGCGCTGGGACTTTTGGTTTTGACGAAGATTCTGTTCGGCGGATTCCGCGGCGGCCGGGGTCCGTCCTGGCGCGGGCGCATGAGCGAGCGCTGGGAGCGAATGACGCCTGAAGAGCGAGAGAGATTCCGTGCCGGGATGAAAGCGCGCTGCGGTCCTTTCGGATCGCGCGCCGCCGCGCCCAAGGCTTGAGCCGATGCGCGTCGACTTCGGAAAAAGATTCGCCGTCAAGGACTTGGGGAATCACTCGGCCGCGACTGTCGTGAGCCTAGCGCTCTTCGTGGCTTGCCCGGTGGACGCGAATCCCGATTCCGACTATCCGGGCTTCTACGAGATCGAAACTGCCTCCGAAATCTTCTACGTCTATGTCCCACCTCGCGGAGGAACGATCTTTCTTATCGCTGCCTTAGAAAACACCGATGGGCCGAGCCCCGGACGACCGATCGCTCAGACGATCGAGGACCGCACCGAGGTCGATTGAGCGGTTCGACATCGCTAGCCTGAGAGTTCTTCAGAATTATGTACCGAACCAAGTAGCAACATACCGTCACCTGTCCGCCTTGCTCGTCGTCCGCCTTGGCCTAAGGCCCGGACGATTTTTGTGATTTAATTGCTTGGCATCAAAGGCCAACAAGACGGAGTCCGACACGTTCAGCGAGTTCATGACCGATACGCTGGTGCTTGAGAAACCAGACGGACGGGTCTTTCCGGGGATCAAGGCCAACGTCTCCGCCAAGATGATTCTGATACCCGATGTTCGCCTGCCTGTGGAGGCAGGGGACAGGCTCACGCGCACCCTTCCGAACGGGATCACCGATACGTTCCTTGTCGACGATCCCGGATTCCACGAGCAGTTCGGCGACATCACAGCCCACTTTCAGGTCAAAGTCCATAAGGAGAGAGCTGCCCCGCCCGTCCAACGCAACGCGCTGCGCCTTTTGAGGGCCATCTACGACGAGACCCGCGACCAGAGCCGCCCCGTCGATGATGTCACCGAGCTAAAAACCGGCTTGACCGCAGAGGAGTCCCGAGCAGCTTGGCGCTATCTGCGCGACAAGGGCCTCATTCAAACCTTTAACCTCGACTACGCGGCCCGCATCAACGGCCCCGGCGTAGACGCCATCGAGAACGCGCAAAATCACCCCAACCAACCGACATCCGGGTTTCCCTCGGTCACTTACAATAACGTTTACAACACCGTTCACGTCGGCACCATGGTGGGCTCCTCAGTTCAGCAAGCCGGCGACCGCGCCATGCAAGAACAGATCGTCGCCTTTAGCTCTCCAGAGAAGCGGTCCGAGCTTGAGCGACTCGTCGCGGAATTGACCATTCACCTGGGCGAGCTGAACATAGACGCTCGCGAGAAGCAGAAGGCCGAGGCCCAGATCGCTACCCTGAAGGCCCAGCTTACCGACGACGAACCCGATCCCGTGATCCTCCAGCAGGCGGGCCGCACGCTTCGCAATATCACCGAGGGTGCAATCGCAAGTCTGGTGGCCACAGCGGTCCAGCCCGCCGTGTGGCACTCGATCGGGCAACTGATGGCAGCACTGTTTCCTAAGTAACGCCGAAGCGTTCAGTCAGAGAGGACTGTGGCGGTGAAGCGGGGGAAGGGTGTCGCAGATGACGGAAACCACGAAGGCGGAAGTCGCCGATTCGATTGGCCACAAGATACTTCGCTCACTCTCTTGGTGCGTTGTGCGGGTTCCACGATCGCGCGTGCGCGCATTTGCTCCCGTGCTGCTCTTCGCCCTATTCCTGATCTTCTTTTTCGGCCTGACGTTTGCACTACACCTCAACGGCTCTGCCGCTCTTCCCACCGATCCGGGCGCCATCGATGAGTTGCGCGCGCGCATCTTCTGGGGCGCGAGCTTTGCCGCGCTTGGCGTTGTGACTGCCTGGAGTCTGGCGGTCGCCGGAGCCACGATGACAACCTATCTTGCGCCGAGAGCGGTAGGGCTTATGGTAATCGTGACCGTCGTCGCCGCCTTCGCTCTCGGAATGAGCATGACCTACGTAGGCTCGGCCGCACAAACCTTGCTATTCAAGTTGCAACAGGCGACCAATATCCAGATCACCGGGCTCACCGCGTGCATGAACGTCGTCGCCGCCTCGTCGATCGTCCTTTTCGCAGTGTGCTGCGTCGCGCTCGGCTCCATGCCCCAGAGGCCGCTCACGGCCACCGACCTGCGGCAGCGAATCTTTGACCTCCGGGTCCTCTTATTCTCATCGGCGGCCCTGCTAGTAACAGGCGTGGCCGAGATCTTCTTTCTTTTCGACTGGCCCCGGCATGTCGCCGCCCTCGCAGCCGATCCACTCTCGACTCTCGCGCCAACCATTTCAAAATTAGCGGGCGCGCTCTACACGTTTCTGCTCGCGGTCTTCTATGTACCCGTGGCACTGGTTCACGAACGGTGGAGGCTCGACTTACAGAATCAATTGGGCGTTGGAAACGAATCCTTCGACAGCGATGCCTGGGAGAAGAAGACGGGCCTGGCCACCACCGCTGCCAACAGCTTTTCGGAGATTGCGGCCCTAGTGAGTCCTCTTCTCACGGCCATCGGCGTGCCGTTTCTGGAGATCCACTCGAAGTGATCTCGCTTCGCTGGGCTCTTTTGATGTCGTGGGCGCGACGAGGGGCGAACAGGCACGCAGCGAATTTTCCGGAGAAGAACCTGCACTCCGTTGGGAAGCACACTCTCAAGCGGGCTGCTTCCCAGCGTTAGGGATGGTTGACTTGGCTGTCGAGGTAAGCGGTCAGCATGCGCTTGCCCTTGGGTTCGCTTCCGTTCATGTCCACGCGCTCGAGAGTGACAAACACCGAATCGATTTCCGTCAGAACCTTGGGATCGGAAAAGTTTAGCGCCCAGCGCCTCTGGCCCTTGTCATCGTTCAGCAGGATTCCGAGCTTCTCAACATGGCTCTTGTTGCCGTTCTTCTGTCCCCAGGCGGTGTAGACGTATTTCCCTTCGTCGGTTCCGCGCGCGGGCAGATCGTAGGCGTAGAAGATCAGGGATTTGCCCTCGGTGTAGAAGGCGCGGGCGAAGGACTTACGGGTGTTGCCGTCGGCATCGGTGTCGTACACGTCGATGATGTGCAGATTCCTTGCGCCGATAATGTCGCGGATGTCTCGGCCATTGGCGAGCAGGTCGCGCTCGCGGTTGAGGCTCTGCGTCTGGTCACTGAGTTTTTGCGCCAGGTCCTGCACCTGATATTCGAGCGCCACAAGGTTCGTCGCGTCGCTCTCCTTCGCCGTTTCCATCTGCTTGAGTTCATCGGTCTTTGCGGCAAGAAGCGCCTCGGTGCTGAGAAGGTCTTGGGACGCCGAATCGACCTGTTGCGCAAGCGAAGTGCGAGAGCTTTCCGATGTAGCGAGTTCGCGCTCGGCCTCGGTCAACGAGGCATCGAGCTGGGTGCCGCGTTGCTTCTCTTCGCGTAGTTCGTTTTGCAACGTTTGGACGAGCTGCGCATGCAAAGTCGCCTGTTGCTGCTCGGCGGGAGATGCGCCTTCTGACCCTCGGGCCGTTGCTTCGTGCTTGCCCGTCGTCTGATCTCTTCCGCTTGTGATTCGGGACTGTTCCAAGAGCCGGCCCGACGCATTCACAATGTGCTGCTGGTAGCGAGTGCCCAACCAAAACGTCAGGGCGAGAGCAGTCACAGCTGCCAAACCCGCCCACACGCGAAGAGGGCCCGAAGTCAAAGAATGCGCGCGAGGCTGAAAGCCGAGGTTGCTGCGGATCGGCTCGAGTTGCGGGCTCCGGATCGCTTCGAGTACGGCACCTCGCACCTTCTCCCGGCTAGACTCAAGGATCGCTTCCATCTTCGGATCCATCGAGCCTTCGAGCGTCGTGCGTAGTGGAGCGTGGAGCTCCTGGTAGTCGTCGTACGTTTGCTTGCACGGCGCGCAGCAGGTTAAGTGTCGGGCAAGCTCTTCTTGTTCGGGTGCGGTGAGTTCACCCTTGGCCGCCACGGCCGCCAATTCCTCAAAGTGTTCGTGTCTAGGCAATGTCTACCTCCTCCTCCAGAGACTGCGAGCGGTTGCGCGTTTTCTTCAGCCAGGACATTCGCGCTTTCTCCGGGCCCCTCTCGGAACGGGCCTCGATCGGGGAGCATTCGCGCGATCGGCCGAGAAGGGCGCGCAGCTTTTCAATTCCCCGATAGTACGCATGGCGAACGTTTCCGATCGGCTCGCCGGATTTCGAGGCGACCTCCGACAGCTTCATGCCTTCAAAGAAAGCCATTTGGATCACGGCGCGCTGCTTGTGGCTCAGATGCGGGAGAATCTGATCGACGAGGATGGCCGCGTCCTGGCTTTCGAGACGCGACACCCGGTCGGAGTGATCGGCGGCCTCGGTTTTCTCGGCGTCTTCGATGTCGACGTGTTCAAACAGCCCGCGCGCCTTCAGCCTCCTCTTTTGGTTGAAACTCCTCCCATAGGAATATTGCAAGAGCCACGTGCGCAAATTACCCTTCGATTCGTCAAAAAGTTCGGCCCTCTGGTAAAACTCGGTAAACACGATCTGTACGACGTCTTCGGCCTCGCCGGTATCGAGAAGAATGTGCAGGGCCACACTCATCACCATGCGCCAGTAACGGTCGAAGATCACAGTCATCGCGTCTTGGTTGCCCGCGATCAACAGACGCACGAGCTCCGGGTCGGATAAATTCGTCAAGGCATCGTCGGGGAACTTCTCTGCCATGCGATTTGCCCTTTGCCCGCTACCAGCGACTCGTCTCCCCTCGCAACATACCCGCCTCGACGGACGCCCGCCCGTTTCCGTTTTTCACGGTACGCGCGACGCATCGGCCAAGGCGCATTGCGGAGAATTGCGCTCTGCGCGGCCGGAATTGTGAAGTGACGGAAAACCTAGCATGAAATGGGGCGGGAAGTGAGTACCGTTACCCGCACATTATTTTCCTGGAGCGATGGTACGTTCCTGCGCCTGCGCGTGTATTTGTAGAATGGGACAACGGCGATCTCTAGAGTCCCGGTCTACAACGACACACCACCTCAGCAACATGAATGCGCAGGACCGTCTCCAGAGCTCGCATATCGATAGAATTTCTCTTGCGTGCGAGAGGAAATCTTCGATCGAGACTGCGGCAGAGATGATCCCGTGTAACATCCCATCGAATGCCCCCGTAGCCGCCCTGCTTGGCATAGCTCTCTTGCCGCCTTTCCCTGTCGCCGTGAGTTCCGCATATGTGCTAAGGCCCGTCTGACCGAGATAACTCTTTCGCAATCGGCACACCGAGCAGGACAGTCGATGGCAGGAAGTATCCGTGCTTTGCGTAGATGATGATGATCGAAGGGCGGCTGTTGCGCCTCGATGGTTTGCGGAGGAATTAAGATGTTCGATCCGATGCGTCGACGCGCCACAGTACTCATCGCTGACGATGAAGAAGGCTATCGGGGTCTCTTCGCACAACTGCTTACCGGCCAAGGGTACAACGTACTCTCTGCGAAGGATGGAGAAGAGGCGCTCGAGGTTATTGCCAGCAATGCGATCGATTTGGTTCTTCTCGACGTGATGATGCCGCGCAAGACCGGGTTTGCAACGTGCCTTGCTCTGAAAGCGGATCCTAAAACCCGCCTGATCCCCGTTGTCTTGGTGACGGGTTTGAACAGCGCTGACGATCGCGTTCACGGAGCGATGTGCGGAGCGGATGATTTCCTCGGCAAACCGGTGAACCGGCAGGAGCTTTTGGCGCGTGTCAATTCGCTGGTCCGTATGAAAGGGTTCACCGACGAGCTCGAAAACGCTGAGATTGTTCTGGGCAGTTTGGCGTTGAGCATTGAAGCGAAAGATCCCTACACCGAAGGTCACTGCGAGCGCTTGTCGACTTATGCGGTGGCTCTGGCGAAACGACTCAAGCTCTCCGAAGAGTGGTGCGTGGCGTTGCGCCGCGGCGGAACGGTTCACGACATTGGGAAAATCGGCGTACCGGAGTCGATTCTGATCAAGCCCGGTCCCCTGACCGAAGAAGAGTGGAAAATCATGAAGCAGCACCCGGCGATCGGTGAGCGAATCTGCGCGCCATTGAAATCCTTTGGCCTGGTACTGCCCATCATCCGGCATCACCACGAGAGGCTCGACGGATCGGGCTATCCCGATGGACTAAAGGGCGACGAGATTCCGCTGGCGGCGCGTATCTTGCAAACGGTGGACATCTTTGACGCAGTCACGACGAGTCGGCCGTACCATCAGGCGCGGAGTGCTCGCGAAGCGCTTGTCCTTCTGCGAGAAGAAGCGAAGCGTGGATGGCGCGACGGCGCCCTAGTCGATGAGTTCGAAGCAGTTCTCGACCCCTCACGGATCCCATTTCACTGATCACTGCATCCCAGTGCTCTCCGGGCCAGAGGGCGAGCCACGAGCTTCACCACACCGCCCTGATTCGCTCTTTTTTTGTGACAGCCCTTTCGGCATACGCCGACTCTCCCCTCTGTTGGAGGAGTGCGGTCTTCCTACCAGTTTCACAGCACCTCTCGTATCGAGTTGCTCAATGGCAGGCGATTCTGCTACCCTGCGGCATCCTTGACATCTTGATTCTGCGGAGCCGCGATGATCACTCGATTGGCGATACTGGCGGTTTTGTCTCTGGCCCTCGGTGGTTGCATGAGCAGTGTACGCGTCTCGCAGAGCACCTCGCTCGCCAGTCCGCCCAAGGGAATTCCCTTCTATGCCAAGACGGGCGCGTGCAAGCAAGAGACCGCCTGGCTTGAGCCTCAGTACATTGTCACCTATGAGTCCAAAATAGGTGCAAGCTCGTTCGGGCCGGTCGATAAAGTCCTGAACCGCCAGCAATTCATGAAGCCGGCGGTCCAGGGTTTCCTCGTCGCACCGCAGGCCTCGGCGGACTGGCAAAAAATCATCTTTGCCGAACCGGGCCCGGACGTTGTCAACGAAACGAACCCTTCCGATATCAAGAAGGAAGTCGATGAGGGAAACTGGACAGAAGCCTCCAATACGGCGGAAGTCGACGCGGTTGTCGATTACGGAAATGTCTTCTACTTGAACTCGGCGCGCCCGCTTGCGGGAACTACGCAGGTTGACGCCAAATTATCGGCCGATGGAACGCTGACAGAAGGCTCCGCACAGGTAAACGATCAGACGATCGCGACGGTCGCCTCCGCCATCTCGTCCTTAGTGACCAGTGCGACCACAGCTGCAAAGTTCGTCGAGAGTCAAGGCACGTCGGACAACACAATCACTGTCAAGACCAAGGTCTACAAACACACCCACTCTCAGTACCTGCCGCCGGTCGACGCAAGCACGAAGGCGGCAACAGCAACGCCGAGTGCTTGCATTGCTTCACCCTCCGGCGTGGTGGGTGGATCGTTCGTGGTCACCGAGGCCACCGATTCAACAAACGCTAAACCAGCGACCACCGATAAGGACAATACGATCAGCGTGTCCGGCTCGATCGTCCTGCCGAAGACGTCTGCGGCCCCTTCGCCCACCGCTCCCTCGGGCGGAACGCCGACGACACCGCCAGCGCCCAAGAAGCCGTGATATCAAACTCGGCGAGCCTGTCGTTACTCTGCCGCCCCTCGCGGTTGCGCCCTATACTAGTGGTCAGTAAAAAACGCACTGACTACACCGGTCCAGAGCACGTTAACTAACTTCTTAGGGCAGGGCGATTTTCTGTCTTTCTGAAAGTGACCCAATAAGCGAGCCGCTTCACTGCTTCGAGATTTTGATCGTAAACGCCCCGTCCGCGCGGACCACAGCACGAATCATTCCATCGCTATTGAAAACCGTCGCAACGCGGCCCTGGCGATCGAGACCGATGATCCCCCCTTCTCCGTGCTGCGCGACCAGTTCCTTCATGACTACATCATTCGCAGCTTCCTCCAACGAGAGGTGGAGATACCGCACCCGCGCAGAAATATCGGCCGCAACCACATTGCGTATGAAAAATTCCCCAACGCCGGTGGCAGAAATCGCGCAGCTGTCGTTGTTGGCGTAGGTGCCTGCTCCAATGAGGGCAGAATCGGCTACACGTCCAGGCATCTTCCATGCCGTGCCGCCCGTCGAAGTCCCGGCTGCTAGGTTGCCCGCTTGGTCGAGCGCCACCACGCCAACGGTCCCATGAACTTGGCTGCCGGTAGCTAGCGCGGACTTACCTTTTGCGTCAGCTGCCTTGAGGTCTCGGTAACGCTTCCATTCATTTTCGCTAAAGAAATAGTAAGGCGGCACTAAGTCGATGCCCTGAAGTTTCGCGAATTGCTCTGCGCCTTCGCCGACTAGCAGAACGTGACGCGTTTTCTCCATGACGAGCCGCGCGAGGCGAATTGGGTTAGCGATGCGCTTCACCGAAGCCACCGCCCCAGCGCTGAGTGTCCGGCCATCCATGATTGCAGAATCCAGTTCAGGTATTCCGTCCCGAGTGTAGAAAGCGCCTCGACCCGCAACGAAGGCCCCCGAATCCTCCAGAACGCTGATTGTCGTTTCGACTGCGTCTAAACTCGTGCCAGCGCGCGCGAGCACTTTGTAGCCAGCTTCCATGGCTTTGGTCATCGCGACTCGGCGGATTGCGATCTGCCGGGGCCGTACCTGGCTGAAGTCGCCCGCCCCGCCGTGAGCGACGAGAACAAAATCCCGCGACCCCCGTGAGAGTTGCCGCGCGGACTGCTTGTCAGTGGTGAATCTCGCACAACTGCGATTCATAGTGCTTACGGTTTCAATCATCGTTTCGCCCCTGCGTCCCGTCTTGTCGATCCCTAATGAGGGTCCGGTGCTCTTCAGCCTTGATTACAAGTCTCGATCCCTTCCTCTCGCCTGACGCAGTTGCTCGGTCCGATAGCCAGGTCAGCAAGTACGTCCACTGCAACGGGGGCGGGACCCTTCAGTTCGACTACAACGATACCGGCCAGGATCAGCGCGGCGCCCAGAAGCGCTCGGGCGCCCAGCCGCTCGCGAAGAACGAAAAACGATGTAACGGCTGCGAAAAGGGGTTCAAGCGCAAGAATAAGAGCGGTGCTCGAAGCCGTTGCACGCCGTTGCGCCCAGACCTGAAGCGAAAAAGCGAGCACCGTCGCTAGCAGGGCCGTGACAAGAATGGCGATTACCAAGTCCGCAGTCATCTGAAACCGCAACGACTTCGGCCGAAGCGCGGCCAGCAAGGGCAAGGTCACAAGAGAAAGTATTGCGGTCGTTGCCAGTTGCAGAAAACTCAACGCTTTGACGGAGAATCCGGCGCTGTACCGCCCAATGAAGATGATGTGAAACGCGAAGCTCACCGCGCACCCCAGCACAAGCAAGCTCCCGAAATCGATATCGGTAAAGCCATTCGCTGGAACCGTCAGGCAGTACAATCCGGCGAGTGACGCGAGAGCACCGGCCAGGACCCAGACGTTCGCGTGTGTCGTCCAGAAAAGAGCCATGAACGCGGGAACGAGCACAACGCTAAAACCTGTGACGAATGCGGCCTTCGATGGCGTGGTATAGAGCAACCCGATCGTCTGAAAGACGTAGCCGCCGAACATGAACATTCCGATCAGCACGCCCCGCCAGATTTGGAGCTTCGACAGTTGCCGCAACTCCGCGAGGGAGATTGCGCCCATTAGGAGTGCGGCCAGAGTGAACCGCGCAGCGAGAAAAGGGAAAACGGAAGCGTCGGCCAGCGCTCGCCCGACGATCACAAACGTGCTGCCCCAGATCAGCGAGCAAACGACAAGTGACAGGTTGGCTTGGAGCCGTCGACTCATAGCTTAGATCGAGATCCCGCTGGGAGCTGTGTAGGTTGCGTCTCTAACGTTGCCGGTGTTGCGCACACCGGCGGGCTCAAAGCACAGTATTTGCGCTTCGTCCTCCGCACACGTCCGGTGTTCCACCCCGCGTGGAACAACTAGACACTCTCCCGGACCCATCTCCACCGTCCGGCCGGAAAACTCGACACGAAACTTGCCCTTCCACACGAGAAAGAACTCATCCTCCTTCTCATGACGGTGCCACGGGAATTCTCCCCTAACCTTGACAACCTTGATCTCTTGTCCGTTCAACGCGGCGATCACTTTTGGACGCCAGTACTCATCGAACAGACCGAACTTCTCGCTTAGACTGATCTTGTCAGTCATAGGATCTCCTCCCAATAGACTGGTCTCGTACATCTCGCGGCCGTAAATTCCCCCGATTGCTCGTCGGCACTGCGGCCCGGCCGTGATACCAGATGTTTACCGCGACGATCGGCACTTTGAGACCCTCGCAAACGGCATACCAAGACCATTCGGTAGCACAAGCTGTTCATGTGGTAGCCGCAATACAGCAGGCATCAAGTTCGATGAGTACCGATGAAATTGAGCCGCGAGCGAGTCTCATCCTAGATTCAGCCAGCCGTCCCCCGGAATATCGCGAAGGAGATATTCTGCAACCTCGGCCTCAATTCCGTGTACACGAAAGCGCCGCGAGCCAGAAATACATCCTTCGGGATACAGCCTTTCAAGCCTCGCGTCAGTAAGCTCAGCTCATGGATGAGCTAACCCTGCAGGGGCCCGATCCTTGCGGCGAATCTACCGCGGACAAGCAGGATGGGCGAAACGCAGATCTCGCACAGTCGGTCCCGGCCGAAGACATAGCGCTTCTGCAAGTTCTCCCGGATCGATTGCGCGACCAGGGCCGCGAATTTTTACTGGAGACCGACAACAGCAAACAGTGGCAGCGATTGTGGCAACTCGCGAAAGAAGGTGAATCGGAGGCCACCGCTTTCTTCATTGCCCTGGTAGACTCCTGTCGCCATGCCCAGATCGCGGTGGGTTGTGTGTACGCCGTCGGCTGGGCCTTGCGACGCGATGGACAGGCCGAGGCACGGGAAGCCCTAGGGCAGTGGGTCCGGTCGCATCCGAATTTGGAAATTGCCTCGATCGCACTGGACGCGCTTTTCCAGAAGGCCGCCCGGCCGCTGTTCGAAATTGCCGAAGCGCGATTCCGGGCGCTCTACGAGGCGGCGGACTGGGATGCCGTCCGAAGCAACTCCGCGTTGGAATTGCGCTGGTTGCCGATGTTGAGCTGGACGCCCCTGCCCCCTTTCTTTTGGCAGCCCAAATCCATTCCGCCGATCAAGCCCCAGTCCGAACGGGTCCGTTTCGTGGCCCTTGGCGATTTCGGTTGCGGTGCACCTGGTATGGACACCGCAAATCAAAAACTCGTGGCAGCCGAACTTTTGCGGCAGCACGAGATAAGGCCTTTCGATTTCGGCGTCACGGTCGGGGATAATTTCTATCCTTTGGGCGCTGCAAGTCCAGACGACGCCCGGTGGAAGACGGACTGGGAAGACCTGTACGGCCGGCTGGGGATTGCGTTTTATGCGACCCTTGGCAACCACGACTGGTACGGTCCGAACGGTCCGGCAGCCGAGATCTTGTACACCCGGAGAAGCGAAACGTGGTGCATGCCTTCGCCCTATTACACGTATGCAGCGGGACCGGTCCAGCTGTTCGCTCTAGACACGACTTGCCTGACCACGACGCAAATGCTGTGGCTCAGAGAAGAACTCGCCAAGAGCACGGCTCGCTGGCGCGTCGCATACGCGCACCATCACATGTATTCGGGCTCTTACGGCAATTACGAGCAATTAATTGCAAAGTTGATGCCGATTTTAAAAGATCAGGTCGATCTCTACATATCGGGAAACATTCATAGCCTGCAGGCGCTCGAACCACAAGGACGGGTGCACTTTGTGATCAGTGGCGCTGGCGGGGTGGGGCTCTATCCTCTCCAGGAAGAAACCAAGGGCGTTTTGTTCGCCGCGCAGAAGCATGGTTTCGCGGTTTTTGAAGCCGATTCCAATAGGCTTCGGATGGCCTTCATCGACAAAGAAGGGAACCCACTATACGAGTCGGTTGTCGGAAAGGACTAGATGCTTTTCAATCCTAGCGAATCTCATGAGAACCCTCCTTCCGAGGTCCTGCCTCCGAGTTAGGGCCTTAGTTTGAAATCGGCTTGATCGGCTCGCCCGATTCAGTTCGCACGGAAGCGAGTAGGTATGTGGCTGTTGTCTTGCGCTCGGTCCGACCTCCAGAAACGGGGGCATTCTTAGAAATTCACCACACCGCTGTTCGCGTGACTGCGGCGGCCGATTATCCACTGAATGATGGAGTTACGAGTCCATAGTGGACAGTTGCCAGTAAAAACAGAGCCTCTCCGAGGCCACAGAGGGGAAAGTATCCAGTACGTACGCCGTTGCATCTACCGGCCCACTAGCAACCGTTCACTACTCTCGCCACAGCTTTCGGGAGCCTCCCCCCGCTGTGGTCCCAATCAAGGGCTCAGACATGCTGCCCACTGCTCACTCTCAATGTCCACTTCGCCCTAGAACTGCAACTTCAGGCTAAACTGCAAGGAGCGAGCTCCACCCATCGTGTAAAGCTGATTGCTCGAGCCGATCGACGTAATCGTGCCGGCCAGCTGACCGAATGTCGAGTCTGGGAGATATGGGTCCGGGTCGGTTAGATTGGGATGGTTGAAGACATTGAACGCATCGACACGAAAGATGAGGTGAAGTTCCTCGTGGATTGGGAAGCTGCGCTGCATTGCTGCGTTCAGCGTCCAGAATCCCGGCGAGCGCACGTAATTCCTCCCGAGTGTTCCCTGACGAACCGGAAGGCCGGTAATTGGGTCGGTCGGCACAAGAGCAAATGCTGCGGGGTTCAGCCGCCAGTTTCCCGGGACGGGCTGCCCATTCACATCTGCTGCTCTACCATGCAAGTAAATAGGAACGCCGGAAACCAAGTCTGGAAGATATTGGACGTCCGACCCGTACGGGTTAACCCCATAACTCTGTACCAGATCCAACGGATAGCCACTTTGGGCGGAAAACCGCTGGGCCAACAGCCAACCGGCTGTCAGCCTGCGAACCCACGAGTTCGGGCTGACCGCCGGCGTCTGATAAGTCAGGGCGAGATTGAGAAGCCGAGGAAGGTCATAATCTGAATTGCCATAGACGGGTGTGTCCAATTCATAGTTCCCCGAGGCATTGTCGATCGCGTGGGCCCAAGTGAAAGATCCGACAAGTTCTAACCCATCTACGAGTCGTCCGGTATCCTGCACCTGCACCGCGTTATAGTTGGAACTGGATCCGTTGTAAGTGTAATTAAGGTAGGTGAAGTCCGGGTTGATCGGAATCCCAGGGCCGCTATTATACTGTCCTGTGAAAAGAAGCTTCTTGCCTTCGTTTCCGACGTAAGACACAGTGAAAGTATTGTTTGCTTTGAGCGGTTCATCGATCGAGAGATTCCATTGCTCGGTATAAGGCACAGTCAAATCGGGATCGGAGGTCTGCAAAAATGGATAAGGAGCTGTAAGGGGGAAATTTAGCGAAGGCGGGGCCAAAGCGGCAATCGATAAAGGAAGGGGTACATCTGTCTGGGTAGGAGCGGACGCTCCAAACGGATAAGCACCGGCATATGCTGCTCCAATCGTCTGCTGAGCAGTGTCATAGAAGATGCCGAAGCCGCCACGCACGGTAAGTGGATGTCTTGTGGACCGGTTGGCATTCCATGCGAAGCCAAAACGGGGAGCGAATTTGTAATAGTAGGTTTTGTAGGGTGCAGTTCCGAACGGGGCAAGCGTCGCGGTAGCTAGGTCATCAGACGTCAGTGTTGCGGGATAACGACCATTCGAGGGACCAGGAGGTGGGTTGAACTCCCACCGCAGTCCGTAGTTGAGCGTCAACGTGGGCCAGATCTTCCATTGGTCCTGCGCGTAGGCCGAGAGGTTATCGAATACAGGGCTGCCCGGTGCTGCCGCCTGTACGGTCAAGGACGTCGCATATCCCTGTTGGACACCAGCAAGCGATAGAATATCTAGTTGCGAGTGATAGGGGAAATAGGAGTATGTGGGCGTGAGCCGGCGCCAGTCAGCGCCGAACTTGAGGCTGTGTTTCATCCTAGTCCATTCGAGATTGTCGACCAACTGGAATTGGTGCTGCAGCGATCCGCCGCCGTTCCGGTTCTCCGAAGTCCTGAGGGAAGTGCCGGGAATATAAACAACGGAACCGCTAGTCGCGAACGGACTGTCATAAGCCGCCGGGATCAGTAGGCTGCGCGCATAGGGAACCGATCCGTTGATCGATCTCAGAGTCGTAATCTGATTTTCTTCATCCCGGCTGTAGTTGAAGCGAAACTCGTCGATCAGCCCTCCGGTGATCTCTGTCGTCAACCCCGCCGTCCAACTGTAAGTGTTTGTCGCTGTCGTTAGAATTTCCTCGGCCCCCGTGACCTCGGAACTGGGCGTATTTGCGTATCGGACGAAGGCGTGCAGCCGCGGGCCGAAGTCATGGTCCACACGCGCACTAACGCTGTCTAGGCTGCTTGGATACGAATAACCGTAGTAAAACCGCTCGTCGCAGGGAGTGGCCCCAGGCCCGGCGCCTCCAGAAGGATTGATGGTGGTTTCCGAGACTGTGCAGCTATCTCCGACGATGGAAGTATTAGGGAGAGGCTCTGCATTCAAAAAGGGCTGAATGTTGGGAGATGCCCAGCTGCGAAATGCCTGCGTCGGCACGTACTTGCTTTCGCTGGCTGGCAAGAGCAGACGGAGACCTTCGTA
>Ga0207009_1045_pt1 | contig 20050 bp, 16 predicted proteins | sample Alteio_BWMinCont_81_FD_153479 | JGI IMG/M metagenome (GOLD analysis project Ga0207009, IMG submission 153479) | Enriched cells from forest soil in Barre Woods Harvard Forest LTER site, Petersham, Massachusetts, United States -... | ecosystem: Environmental > Terrestrial > Soil > Temperate forest >... | reverse complement strand
CAAATACTGGTGCTACATAGCCCTTGTCCAATTTGCCAAATTTGGTACCATTGCCTTTTTTATACTTGCCGGTTTTTTGATTAGCGAAAAATTTACCGATTATACGCCTACGCAATATATTAAACGCCGTTTTTCAACAACGTTCGGACCGTGGATATTCTGGTCGTTAGTTTATGTGTTGGCGCTGGTAATTCATATACGTATAGTGGCCCGCATATACCACGATAATGAGTTCAATTTGGCCAATATTCTTCGTCAAATAAAAACGGTGTATCTATACACCAACTATTGGTTTATTATTAACTTCCTTATCAGTATCACTATTTTACTGATATTTAGCAAACATCTTTATTCTTACTATTTCGGTGCCGTATTGTTATTGTTTACGCTGTTTTATGCCGTAAATATTCATTATGAGTGGATCGATCCGAGCCATACCATAGCCATATTGGGTTTTGTTTTTTTCTTATGGCTGGGTGCACAATTACGCAAAAACTGGGAAATTATTGAAAAGCGGATAAGGCATTTTTCTTATTTGCCCATTATTCTTTTAATAATTATAACTTTTGGATTTTCGATCTATGAAATAACAGGATTAAACGGCAGCAGTAAAGATCCGCTCAACACCTTACGGTTTAGCAATATACTTTATTCGCTTGCGATTTTTGTTTTATTACTTAAAATAAGAACTTTCAAATTCACTACTTATCTTAATCCCCGTCAAACCACTTATGGGGTATACCTGGTTCATTATATTATCATCATTTTTTTACTGCCCGAGATATTTATCCATTTCAATATTCATGATTACCGCCTATCCACGCCTGCATTTTTTGCCTTTAAAACCTGCACATTTTTATTGGCGTGTATTTTATCATTTGGTTTGGTAATGGGTATAAGCAAAACGCGGCTCAGAAAATTGATAGGCAATTAATTCCTATTTTGTTAGTAGTGATTTAAGCCAGCGTTTAAATCTGCGGCGCGGTAAATTATGCTTGCGCCGTCTTTCGGCAATATTAAATTCGTGATTGAATGTAAATTCGTCAGCTTTCTTTTCAGCCAGGAAATATAGCGGGTGTTCTATTTCTACGATATCGGTTAAAGGGATATTTGCCGATAAATTATTGGCTTGTGTTGTATGTGTAGCATTATCGCTAAAACCGATATTGCTTACCAGGTTATAATTAGGTACTATACACAGGCTGTTGTTAAAGTAATTGGTAAAGCCCAACTGAAAATCCCAGGTATCAATTTTACCGGCTTTTAACTCTTTAAATATATGGTGCCAGCTTTCAACAATTAATGGGTCGGTAAAAATGTTTGCTAATTTTTCTTTAACATCGTTTTCATCATATCGGCTTAACTCTTTATCATAGTCTTTCCAAACCCGCCTCCAGCTTGCCCAGCCCCAAACATGTGTAATATTTGAAAAATAATAAGTGGCATCGCCCCATTTTTTACCGTGCTGAAAATTAGCACCTGATATATGCCTTATCCGGGTATCCAACCGGTATTTATCTAAAAGCACATCACAAAACCTGAAGAAACTATTGGCCGGTAAGCAATCATCTTCTAAAATTATGCCCTCTTCTTCGTTATCAAAAAACCAGGTAAGTGCTGATGATACCGCCTCTTTACAGCCGGCATTTTTTTCTTTGAATAAAGTTTTTAACTCACAATCCCAATCAATGACGGTGGCAATATCACGGGCTTGTTTGCAATGTGTGACATCATCCTGTACGTTCTGCCTGGGTCCATCCGCAGCAACATATAAGCGAGCTGGCCGGGCCGCCTTTATCTGCTCAAATACCTGTTGGGTAGTATCGGGCCTGTTAAATATAATAAACAGTACAGCCGATTGGGTTTGATAATACGGAGTTGATGGGCTCATATTGCAAATATGTTCATTTTACAATTAAAATAAATAACAGGTATAATTTACCCGAAAAATTTGCATATTTAAGCATGAAAAGCAAAATAACTGAGGGGGAAACAACCTTACTATTTAAAGCGAAAATTTTAAATAAGTACGTTATAAAATACTATCGTTGTAACGAAACAGGTTTTATACAAACGGAAGAACCCCACTGGCTAAGTGAGGCTTACTCTTCGGCCATCACAAAGCTGGATGTTGGGCTCCCCTATCGTAATATCATTTTGTCGGACACTATAGGAAGAGCGCTGGTAAAGAATTTTGATTATAAAGCCATGTTTTTAGATTATGCCGGTGGTTATGGTTTATTTACCCGTTTAATGCGCGATAAAGGATTTAATTTTTATAATACCGATAAATTTTGCCAAAACCTGTTTGCCGAATATTTTGACTTGGGCGATCTGCCAGCCGGTACACCTTTTGAAGCCGTAACTGCGTTTGAAGTTTTTGAACATCTTACCAATCCTATGGAAGAGATCCGGCAAATGCTCAAGTTTTCTGATAACTTGTTTTTTACAACCGAGCTGCAGCCACCTAATTTGACTGATGCTGCCGACTGGGATTATTTTTCGACAGAAACTGGTCAGCATGTATCTTTTTATAATACCGAATCATTAAGCTATATAGCTGCCGAATTGGGTTATAATTTTTATTCGGACGGCACATTTATTCACCTGTTTACCAAAAAAACGTTTAAGGATAATCCTTTAATTCAACGCCGGGACAGCTTTTTGCTAAGAAAAGCAAAGAAGCTGGTTAAGAAAGCCGAAAGAAAAGCGCTGGGTAATATGGAAAGCCGGTTAATGACCGACTGGAAATATATTAAGGATAAACTAAGTACTACCCGGCACTAAAAGTTTGCATATCAATCAGCTTTTTGTATAAGCCATTTTGGTTAATTAATTGTTGGTGGTTTCCCTGTTCAACAATTTTTCCGCTCTCTAATACGACAATAATATCTGCTTTTTGAATGGTACTTAACCGGTGGGCGATGATTAACGAAGTACGATTTTTCATCAGGTTATTTAAAGCGTCCTGCACTAATTTTTCCGATTCGGTGTCTAACGCCGATGTAGCCTCATCCAACAGCATAATTGGCGGATTGCTTAAAACTGCCCTGGCTATACAAATGCGCTGGCGCTGTCCCCCGGAGAGTTTGGTTCCGCGATCGCCGATATTGGTTTGGTAACCCTGCTCGGTCTCTAAAATAAAGTTATGCGCATTGGCTATACGTGCAGCGGCTTCCACCTGTTCCACGGTAGCATCGGTTTTACCGAAAGCGATATTGTTATAAATAGAATCATTGAAGAGGATTGACTCTTGGTTCACAAAACCCATTAGCGAGCGTAACGAATGCATAGTAACTGATGCGATGTTTTTATCATCAATAAAAACTTCGCCCGATTTCGGCTCTATAAATCTGGGTATCAAATCCATCGTGGTAGATTTACCGCCTCCCGAAGGGCCAACCAATGCCACCGTTTTTCCTTTGGGAATGGTTAAGGTTATGCCAGATAAAATAGGTTTTTCATCATACGCAAATGATACATTTTTAAAGTGTATGCCTTCATGAAAATCATCAATTGTAACCGCATTTGGTGCGTCCTTTATCAATGGTTTTTCGTCGATCAATGCCAATACCCTTTCTCCTGCGGCTATGCCTGAGTGGATATTGCTGAATGAATCAGATATGGCTTTTGCCGGGCGGGTAACCTGCGAAAATATGGCAATATAGGTAATAAACGATGGGCCGTCCAAACTTCCGGATTGCCTGTTCAAGATGAGGTAGCCGCCATATAAAACAATACAGGCAATCATCAGTACACCTAAAGTTTCTGAAACGGGCGAGGCCAGTTGCTGGCGTTTTGCCATTGAGCGGGAAATAGATGAATATTGTTTATTTTCCTGATTAAAGCGATCTTTTATAAAGCCCGAGGCATTAAATGCTTTAATAATTTTTATGCCCGACAACGCTTCATCCAGGTAGCTTATCATATTGCCATAGGTTTGCTGAGCGGCGATGGCCTGCGACTTAAGTCTTTTTACAATACGCGATATAATAAAAGCTGATACCGGTATAACCAATAATGAATAAAAAGTAAGCTGCGCGCTGATGAGAAACAAGGTTACCACATAAAACAGCAATTGTACCGGTTCCTTAAAAATAACCTGCAAGGTTGCCGTAACCGAAAATTGCACCACCTGTACATCAGAAGCTACTTTTGAAATAATATCACCTTTGCGTTCATTATTAAAATAGCCCAAATGCAGGTCCATTACATTATTAAATACCGATCTGCGTAGATTCAGTAAAGTATGTACCCTTAGGTTTTCCATGATGCGCTGCGAAGCGTATCTAAATAAATTACTCAATACTACAGATACCACTATAACACCACATACTATCTGCAAGGTTTGCCATGCGGAATAGTGATCTATCATATACTTCACGTAATACTTAAATGTGCCCATAATGTCAAACCATGATTTCGGTTTAGCTACTATAGTGGCAGTCTTATCACCTGCAAACAAAGTTTGCAACAGCGGGGCAAGTAAAGCTAAATTAAGCGTATTAAATACTATGGAGAGTAACGTAGCTATGATATAGGGAATAGCAAACTTTTCAATTGGTTTGGCAAAGGAAAGCAGCCGGAAGTATGTCTTCATTAAAAAAATATATAAAGGGCAAATTTAACAGTAATTAATGAATTAGCATTATTGCGATTATATTAGGGCTATAAAGTTTACAATTGGGCTATAAATAAAGGTTTTGTAATAACAAAAAAAGAATTATGTCATTTCGACGAACCGCGCGGCCTCAAGTTGACGGCGAGGAGAAATCTTATACGCTATAAATTGCTAACATTGCATATTGTTTAAGATTTCTCCTCACACAACGCACAATTCCGACGCCTGCTCGTCGAAATGACATGTTTTTTATTTATAAACAGGTTTGCACCGCCTGCCACACTTCGTCCAAACTTACATTGCCTATGCATGGATGAGGGTCGGTTTTATCGGTTATAAATTTACAGGCCCAATTGCAATAGTAACAGTCCATTTTGTAGTAAACGCATAAAGGTTTGCTTAACATATATTCCGGATACGGTGCAAAACGGCCAAAATGACCACCACCCAAAATACAAACGGCTTTGGTTTGGGTTGCTGCCGCGATGTGGATAGCACTTGTTTCGTTGGACACAATAAAATCGGCGTTACCTATCAGATCAATCAACTGTGGTAATGATGTTTTACCAATGAGATTAGTTACAGTGCCTATTGGTAAGTTTTCTATAAGGAAATTACCGATATTAACCTCCGAAGGGCCACCGGCTAAATAGATTGTTTGCACAGTTTGTGCGCTTATCAGTTTTATCAGTTCCAAAAATTTCACAGGCTCCCAGTTGCGTTTGGATATGCCAGCCCCGGGAAATATGACAATACCTTTTTGGCTGGTTGGGTTAAATGGAACGGTTGGTCCGTACAGTTCCACAACCTGCTTTAATACACTTTCAAAATAAAAGCGATGCTTGTCAAATTCAAAAGAAACGCTTTCGGGTAACAGTAATTTTTCGGTATAAAAGCGGTCGGTTTTAACTTTATATTTCGGGAAGATCCGTTCGGTATCGCCTTCAAAACCAATAATTTGTTTAGCGGCAGTGAGGCCCGCCAGCCCGTCGGTAATAAACGTACGGGTATAGGTTGGTTGTAAAACGGTTTGGTAGTTTCTGCGAAATAGAGTCCATCCTAATTTAAGTGTTTTTAGGGGCGAGTGATAGTCATCAGCAGGGATGAAGAAAAACCGGTTAACAAAAACGGAATCATAAGTTAAGGCGATATCCCTGCATAACGTGCTTCCCAATAAATCCAGCTCGTAATTTTCATATTGTTTAGCGCGTTTAACGGCTTCTATGAAATTTCTGAAAAGAATATAATCGCCAATTGCATCTGTTTTAATAATTAGCAACCGCTTTTGGGGTGAACGGTATTTTGCAAAAAAACTAAATAACAACGGCAGCTTCAATAAAATAAAGCGTGTTAATCTGAACAGGTTACGATTTTCGCTTGCCAATGTGTTCTTTTTATAGATTAATGTTATTTAACCTGGGGCATTGACTTTCGCTTTTTTTCAGACAGTCGTCCTTTTAATTGTCTGAACATATAGCGCGCCCAGTTAATAAAGCCATGATTTTTAAATATAACTTTCGCTTTATCCAGCTCCAGGTCGCGGTCAATGTTAGCTGATGATACGCCGGTATGGTTAAAGTTAGCTATGGTTAGATCGACATAATAGAAGGTAAAATTTTTGTCGCTCCAGGCCCGCATGTTTAATTCATGATCGGCCGATATCCTGTATTTGGTATTGAAACGGTATTTGTCAAAAACTTCCTCAGGGTAAATTATAGCCTGGTGGCAAATGGCACTTTTTGAATGCTGGTAGGCAGAGATTTTACCCCGAAATTTCTGGCCATCCAATAAAACGTTACCATAATAAATTAAGGAATGGTCATTTAGTTGATAGGCCAGTTTTGAGAAATCATCAAATAATACATCATCTGCGCCTAAAAAATATACCCAGTCGCCAGTAATTTTATCCAACCCGGTATTCATTGCATAATAAATACCCGCGTCTTTTTCACTATGCCAGTAGGCAATTTTGCTACTGTTTGCCTGGATAATTTCAACGGTTCTATCACTGCTTTTTCCGTCGATAATAACAATTTCAATATTGGGGTATTGTTGCCGGTAAATGCTATCCAGGCAGTTTTGAAGAATATCTTCTACATTGAGCGTAACAATTATAATCGAAACCTTTGGATCGCCAGGAATGTTGGCAGATGAATAATCGCTCATGTTTAATTAATAAACCATAGTTTAACCGCTACAGCTTAGGGCAAATATAATGAAAGAATGCGGCTCACTGATAAAAATAGCGGCCACTGACTTATCGTGCGCTGTACAAATTTTTTGTTTTCACTCCCCAAATCTGGCTGTAAATATAATTAAGCCGGTTTAGCTTACTTTTTTTACGGATATAGAATATGATTTTGCGGTATTTAAAAAGCAGGAAACTCAATTCAAACGAAATATAGCTGTTTACGCGCTGGGAAAATGCTTCATAAAATGTTTTGATCAATTCCGGATCCCTATTTTTCGGGAAGGTTGCACAATGGCCCAGCCATTGCTGGATACGAATAATTTTTTGAGTTGATGACTGTTTATACTTATCGCTCCGCCCTTTTTGACGCAACATATTGGTGTCGCTTTTATCGTGCTGGCGGTATTGGACCAGGCATTGCGGTATAAAATCTATCCTGCCTACGTTGGTCGCTACATAGGCCAGCCACCAATCATGAAAATAGCTTTCTTTTAACGGTAAGGCATCATCAAGCAGTTCGCGCTTCATGAGTATAGCATGGCCCGAAACACAATTAAAAAACAGGAAAACTTCGGGCTCGCTGCCGCGATAAAAGTTCATTTTATCGGATACCTTTTTACCCATGGTGGTACCATCTTCATGAATAAATTCCGAATCGTGATAGATCAATATGTTATCCTCTATGGCAGCGACTTGTAGCGTTATTTTTTCCGGATGCCAAAGATCATCCTGATCGCAAAGCGCAATTAACTCACCATTGCATAAGCCGGCCGCACGTTCAAAATTCTTTACGAAGCCTAAATTATGTTCATTTTTATAAATTTTAAATTGAGGGTGATTATTTGCATAGCCGGTTAGTATATCCCAGGTATTGTCAGTTGAAGAATCATCAACCACCACCACCTCTAAATTTTGATAGGTTTGGGCAAGCAAAGTTTGCAACTGCTGCTCTAAATAAGCAGCGCCATTATAAGTACATAGTGCTATGGAAACTAACGGCTCTTTCATCATAGCTTTATACGGATTATATGCTTTCCCTTAACCGATGCTTTGATCTTTTCCACTACGTTAAATATAGTTAACCGGCTGTTATGTTCTGCTAAAAGATTATTGAGTTTATTTTTGTATTCTTTGATCTGGCGACTGTTTTTAAATAGTTCCCGGTAACTTTTCCATATCCAAAATTGTCCCGCCAGTAGCTTGGGCAATAGGTCAATTATCGTGATCTGGACATACCAGCCCAATAGGGCCAGGCCATTTAAATGCAGGGCGTGTAAATAAAAGCGATTGCGGTAATAAGTGCTTTTTACCCATTGGGCGGTTTTGTAATTTTTTGTGCTTGCCGATACCTGGTGTCGGCAGATGGAATTATGTTCATAATAACATTTCCAGTTCAGCTTCCAGGCACGGATGCTAAGCTCCATGTCTTCACAATAAAATGGCGAAAACAATTCATAAAACCCGCCGATCTGCTTTAATTTTGTCGCATCAATTAGGGCATTGGCACCCATTAAATAGAAGGTATAGAGCCAATCGTCCTCGTTATTGGTATAATAAAAAAAGGCGGTTTTTAATTTAAACCCGTTAAATTTTGGCAAGCGTGCGGCCTCCTGTATGCGGTCGCCTTCCATGTCAATAATCCGACCCACTACGCCAAAGGTATCTGCCCGGTCAAAATATTTCCATTGATGCTCAAAATAATCCGGTGTCAATTTAACATCCGAATTTAAAAGCAATATCAATTGGCATTTGGCGGCTGTTATTCCCTGGTTACAGGAATAGGAAAAACCGTTGTTAACTTTATTTACCAATAATTTTACTTGTGAATATTCAGCTTTTATAAATTCTGCCGAATCATCGATGGAAGCATCATCCACGATAATAATTTCATAAGCCGCACCGGAGTTTTCAATAGCGCTAATAGTGTACGGCAAATACTCCTGTAACAGGTGCTTACCGTTATAATTAGGTATAACTATCGAAACGCTTTTTTTGCTATCCACCGGCACGTTATTTTATCAGCTTATAATTACGGTACTCGCTTACACGCCAGCCTGTCCAATCTTCAATTTTTTGCAGCGCCTTGCGGCGAAAGGTCATTTTTTTATTTAATGCTTTCAGATCAATATTCAAATTCCAATTTGTTGCGGCTATCCGGCTTTGCATTACCGCCGGATGAGTGCCTGTAAAATGTATTAACCGGTCAGGATTTTTATAGGTATAATCAAACTCAAATGTTTCGGGCAGGTTTTCGGCCATCCAGGCATCATCATGATAAAAGCGGTTAAAATTGCGCAGCTTGTTGGCCAGGCCCGAGGGTGGCTTAACCCAGCCATAATGATAGATATAAGCGTCAATCAGTTTAACCTGTATTTTTCGGTCGTTCCATCTAAATCCCTGTGCATCGCGGTAAGAATGGATGGCTTTGTTATTTCTTACGATCCTGATCTCGCGGCGATACCAGCGGCGCGAGTGCCCGTAATAGTCATATGATCCATAAAAATGCAGGTATTTAAATAACAGTCCCTCAATTTTATTGTCGGCCAGGTTATCTTCCATCTCCTTTTTGATGTTAGGAAGATACTTTTCATGCACGCATTCATCGCCCTGAATATAAAATGCCCAGTCGGCATCCGGTGATATAGCGCGGAAAGCCTTATCGGTTTCAGCGGCAAATACCGACCCACCATCACGCAGTGAATCATCCCAAATCGACTCAATAATTTTAATTTTTGGCGAATTAATTCCCCTGATCAAATCGCCGGTTTCGTCGTCACCATTACCCAGGGCCACCACAAATTCATCACAAATGGGCAGTATAGAAGTGATTGCCTCTACAATAGGGTAATCATTTTTTACTGCGTTCCTGATAAAAGTAAAACCTGCTACCTTCATTAATTTAATTGGGGTTTGGCAACAAATATAGTTGTAGTGACGCAAAATATTACGCCCTTACTTTTTTAAACCTATATATTTGTCAACTATGTCTATGCATTCCACCGATATTAAAGTTAGTTGTGCCGATTTCCGGTCGGTAGCACGTGCATTAACTATAGTTGAAAATGACCTGCAGGGGGCTGATGAATTGCTGAGAAATTTACGTTTTGAAAAAAACACACCTATCATAGGCGTGACCGGTCCACCAGGAGCAGGTAAAAGCACTTTGGTTAACGGCATAATAGATGAACTGGTAAAAACAGGCAGTAAAATAGCGGTTTTAGCGATAGACCCGACCTCGCCATTTAACTTTGGCTCGTTACTGGGCGACCGCATAAGAATGAGCAGCCATTTTAACCACCCGGATGTTTTTATACGGTCGTTAGCTACACGCGGCTCGTTAGGCGGATTATCCGCAAAAACTATTGAGATGGCGGATGTATTGCGGGGAGCGGGTTTTGATTATGTACTGATTGAAACTGTTGGCGTAGGGCAGTCGGAAATTGAAATTGCCGGACTAGCGGACTTTACTTTTGTAGTTTTGGTACCTGAATCGGGCGACGAGATACAAAACATTAAATCGGGCCTGATGGAAATTGCCGATGCTTTTATTATTAATAAAGCCGATCGGGCAGATGCCGATCTGTTTGTAAATAATTTAAAAAAGATCATCCAGCAAAAAGGTGATGAGCATTTGCCGGTTTTGAAAACCATTGCCTCGCAGGGAACAGGCATTAACGAAGCAATTGATTTTATCAAAACATCACCCGGCCTAAAAAATAAACGCAAAGAATTTTTACTAGCCGAAAAAGCTTATAAAATTATTCAACAAAAGCGTATGGCCGGCATCGACAAAAAAAAGCTTCAGCAAGATATTGCAGAAGCTTTAAATGATGAAGAGTTTAATTTGTATGCCTTTGTAGAGAAATATCTTTAAGAATTCATAATAGTCTCAATCTCGTCCGCTTCAACCGGAATATCCGCCATCAGATCAACATTGCCGCCTTCGGTTATTAAAATATTATTTTCCAACCTGATACCTAAACCTTCTGTCGGGATATAAATACCGGGCTCGCAGGTTAGGATATTACCAACCTCAAACGGCTTGTAACGGCTTGCAAAATCATGCACATCCAAACCCAAATGGTGTGATGTACCATGCATAAAGTATTTTTTATAAGCCGGCATTTTAGGGTCCTGCTTTTCTACGTCGTGTTTGGTTAACAGGCCCAGGCCAATCAATTCGCTGGTCATTATCTTGCCAACCTCGTCGTGGTAATCGTTCCATATTGCTCCGGCAACAATCATTTTTGTCGCCTCGCGCATTACACGCAACACGGCATCGTAAACATCTCGCTGGCGTTTGGTGAAGCGGCCATTCACCGGTATGGAGCGTGTCATATCGGCATTATAATTGGCATATTCTGCGCCGGTATCCAGCAGCAGCACTTCGCCATCTTTACATATTGCATTATTATCTATATAATGCAACACAACCGCGTTTTTACCCGAACCAATAATTGGGTTATAAGCATGTCCGGTTGCACGCTGCCTGATATACTCGTGTATAATTTCAGCCTCTATTTCGTATTCGGCCACACCCGGTTTGGTGAATTTTAAAACACGTATAAAGGCATCGCGGGTTATGGCGCATGCTTTTTTGGTCAGTTCAATTTCAATAGCTGATTTTACCGGGCGCAGATCGCGCATAATTAATGCGGATCTTTCATAATGATGCAACGGGTATTTCAACCGAAGCATTTCCAGCATTCTTATATCACGATAAGGTACCGTATGCGCATACCGGTCATTCTCATTGGTATTGATATATATATTTTCGGCATAGTTGATTACGCTATGTAATATCGCATCAAATTCACTCAGCCAAAACACGTTTTCGATGCCTGAGGCCTGTTTTGCCTCTTCTTTGGTATATTTATGTCCTTCCCAAACGGCAATGTGTTCGTTTGTTTGTCTTAAAAAAAGTACTTCTTTGTATAGTGAATTAGGACAATCTGGGAACAATAAAAGAATACTTTGTTCCTGGTCAATACCTGTTAAATAAAAAAAATCAGGATTTTGTTTGAAAATAAAGTTTTGATCCCCACTTCTCGGGTATTCATCGTTAGCATAGAAAATAGCTATAGATAAGGGCTTTATGCTTGAAACGAAATTTTTTCTATTAATTGTAAATAAACTATTCTTTATTGTTGGGTATTTCATATTCTCTGGATCATTAATGCGGTAGAAAGGTTTATTTTTTGTTTATTTACGATAGAAATGTATTTTTGGAACAGTATTTGGTTATCGTTTCAAACATAATTACTATTTTTGAAAAAAAAATCACAATTAAAAAATTGTTTAATCTTAAAACTATGAACTATTCTACATTAAAAAAAACAGTCGTATTATCTTTTGTTTCTTTGATGGCAGTTGGTGCAGTTAGCGCTCAAACTACTTCAGATACGCAATCGTCGACAACTACTACCGCCAAGGTATTTGGTGGCAGTGGACAGTACAACACCTGGAGCGTTGGCCTTAACGTTGGTGTGACCTCACCAATGCTTGCTACAGGCGGCTCATCTGACTTTGTTGGTAACAAAGTTGATTTAGGTTACGGTATTTCGATAAAAGATCAACTAGCACATTCATTCGGTTTGCAATTTGATTTGACAGGCGGAAAAGTAGGTGGCAACGCAGGAAACATAAATGTGGGCGGTGTTATTCAACCAAAAGTCATTACCAATTCATTAGGCGAACGTTACATCGGTTACAGCACTACTTTTTGGCAAGGAGGCATCAGTGGCGTGGTAAATGTTGCTACTGTTGATTATCTGCGTCGTAAAAATGCTATTAACTTTTATATGAGTGGTGGTTTTGCATTAGCCAGCTATAAACCAACTCTGTACGGTGCTAATACTCCTGGAATTCCTACTACAGCAAGTGCTACTTATCCTAACAGTGTAACAAATCTTGTTATTCCTGTTGGAGTAGGTGTAAAATTCAGAGTAACCGATGCAGTTGCTATCAACGTAGGTTATACTGAAAACTTTATTGACGGCGATAATTTTGATGGTGTAAACTTCGCATATCCTACTAAAGATCGTTATTCATACGGTTATGCAGGTGTTGAATTCACTTTAGGTTCGAAATCAAAACCGAACTTAGAATGGGTTAATCCTGTTGCTATGATGTATGACGAATTATATGATGAAGCATTACGTCAGGAAGTTGCTGCTTTAAGAGGCCGCGTAAGCAATGTTGAAAATGCAGTTAGAGATCTGAAAAAAGATTCTGACGGTGATGGTGTTTCTGATCAATTTGACAAATGCCCTAACACTCCTGCAGGTACTGTAGTTGATGGTTCTGGTTGCCCTATTAAATTCCCTCCTCCAATTGATACATCTGTATTCATGAGAAAAGGCGTTGTTTATCCTGGTGCTGCTCCTGCTGCTGCTGCTTACTCAAATATTCAATTTGAATTTGATAGCTCAGTATTAAGAACTTCATCTTACCCAGTGTTAGACGCAACTTCTGCTGACTTAAGAGCATCAGGTGCTACATGTGAATTAGACGGTTTCGCTTCATCTGAAGGTACTGCTGCTCACAACATGCGTTTATCAAAAGATCGTGCTAACTCAGTAAAAACTTACTTAGTTAACTCAGGTGTTGATGCTAAAAAATTAAAGGTTAAAGCTTACGGTGAAACTCACCCAATAGCTAATAACGATACTGAAGACGGACGTATATTAAATCGCCGTGTAGAGTTTAAAAAACACTAATCATCCAGTAAAATAATTATCAAAGGCTCTCCGTTATCGGGGAGCCTTTTTTTTTATTAAATTTGTGTATGTATTTCTTTCGAAAAAAAGATCCGAATCGCCCGGTTAACTTTAACCTAAAGGTTATGCATGCTATTAATGCCATAGCCATTACTATGTTTTTGCTTGGCATTATATGGAAATTAATTAGTTGGTTTATATTAAAACGTTAAAGCAAAGTCGCTTCCCAATAACACTCACAAATTTCTACATGAAAACAATAATAAATACAGCGAATGCCCCTGCACCTATCGGCCCATATAACCAGGCAGTAGCAGCAGGAAATTTTTTATTTGTATCCGGTCAGATACCTTTTCATCCGGGTACCGGGGAATTAATAACTAACGATATAATATTAGCTACCCATTTGGTTATGGAAAATATCGGGGCCATTTTAGAAGAAGCCGGTGCAAACTTTGGCCACATTGTTAAAACAACTATATTTTTAACAGATATGAAAAGCTTTGGTGAGGTGAATGAAGTTTACGGAACTTATTTTACAGACCAGTTTCCGGCTCGCGAAACGGTGCAGGTTTCGGGACTACCTAAAGGTGTTAATATTGAAATATCAGTAATTGCAGTAAAACCCTGATAAATAAAAATTGAACGGCCAGTCATTTCAAACTCCTATTGAATATTTAAAGGGTGTGGGCGCTAACCGTGCCGACATTTTGAAAAAAGAACTTGGCATACACAGTTTTGAAGATCTGCTTAATTATTTCCCTTATAAACACATTGACCGCACACGTTTTTATAAGATAAGGGAAATCCAGCCTGACATGCCTTATGTGCAGGTATTGGCGCGGTTAATTGATAAAGAGATAATTGGCGAAAAACATACCAAACGCCTGGTGGCCCATGTGCAGGATGATACCGGTGTAATGGAATTAGTTTGGTTCCAGGGGATAAGGTGGGTAGAAAAAATATTGTTGCCCGGAAAAGTCTACATTTTGTTTGGCAAGCCGGGCTTTTTTAATGGCAAAACCCAAATGTCGCACCCCGAACTGGAGCTTTACTCTTCAGGGGCTATGCAACGTAAGGGCAATGAAACGTTACAGCCTGCTTATAATTCTACAGAAAAACTAAAGCAACTATCGTTAGATAGTAAGGGCATACAAAAACTTACCGCGGTTTTACTGGAGCAACACGCCAAAGATATTCACGAGAATTTACCGCTCTATATTATCAACCAATTTAAGCTGATGGACCGGGCAAATGCTTATCGCAATATTCATTATCCCGAAGATACCACTACACTTAATGAGGCCCGTTTCCGCTTGAAATTTGAAGAGTTGTTTTTTTTGCAACTCAAACTTTTAAAGAACAAGTTACTGCGTATTCAAAAATTTAAAGGGAACATATTCGGTACCGTTGGGCATTATTTTAATGATTTCTATCACCATAAATTACCCTTCGAGCTAACCAATTCTCAAAAAAAGGTTTTAAAGGAAATACGTTTGGATACGCAACGTGGCGTTCAAATGAACCGTTTATTGCAAGGCGACGTAGGCAGTGGTAAAACTGTTGTGGCCCTAATGAGCATGTTGATAGCTATTGATAACGGCTTTCAAACTTGCATCATGGCACCGACCGAAATACTGGCAACCCAACATTACCAAACCATAAAAAACCTGATCGGTGATGATTTTATTGAATTTGCTTTATTAACAGGGTCTACATCAAAAAAGGACCGGAAAATAATTCATGAAAAGCTGGAGAGCGGCAATCTGAAAATATTAATCGGCACACACGCGCTTATTGAAGATAAAGTACAATATAAAAACCTGGGGTTTGTAGTTATTGATGAACAGCATCGCTTTGGTGTTGAACAGCGTTCAAAACTTTGGCAAAAGAATACGATTCCACCACATGTTTTGGTAATGACCGCCACGCCTATCCCACGCACATTGGCTATGACTTTATATGGCGACCTGGATATTTCTGTAATAGACGAATTACCTGCCGGTCGTAAACCTATTCAAACGCTTCACTTTTATGAATCGAGCCGGTTAAGAGTGTTTGGTTTTATGAAAGAGCAAATTGCCCTGGGACGGCAGATTTATATTGTGTACCCGTTGATAAAGGAAAGTGAAAAACTGGACCTGAAAAATTTGATGGATGGATTCGAAGTTATTTCAAAAGAATTTCCATTGCCGAAATATAAGATCAGCATAGTTTATGGAAAAATTAAACCGGCCGAAAAAGAATTTGAAATGCAGCGTTTTGTAAAGGGCGAAACACAGATTATGGTGGCCACCACGGTAATTGAGGTGGGCGTGAACGTACCCAACGCATCGGTGATGATTATTGAGAATGCAGAGCGGTTCGGATTATCGCAATTACATCAATTACGCGGGCGCGTGGGTCGTGGGGCCGATCAATCTTATTGTATACTCCTATCGGGCGACAAGTTGAGTCATGACGGGCGTACCCGTTTAAACACCATGGTTAAAACTAACAATGGCTTTGAAATTGCCGAAATTGACCTGCAGTTGCGCGGTCCTGGCAATATTGAAGGCACACAGCAAAGCGGCGTGCTTGACCTTAAAGTTGCCGATTTGACGACCGATCAGGACCTATTAATAAAAGCAAGAAAATGTGTAGAGGGCATTTTTGAAAAAGATCCGCAGTTGTCTGCTCCGGAAAATCAAATTCTAAATCGTGCTTTTCAAACAAGAAATGTGGGATTAAGCTGGGATAAAATATCCTGAGTACTCGCATTCTTCAGTTTTGAATTGTAAATTTGTGTGCATCATGCCAGAAGCAGACAGTCAACCCTTACCGAAAAAAGATTCTTTTGCAGCCTTGCGCTATAAAGATTTCCGCTCTTACCTGGGCATGCGTTTTTTCTTCACGTTTGCCTATCAAATGCAGACAACGGTATTAGGTTTTTACATTTACCAAATTACACATAGTAAGGTTGCCATTGCATTTATTGGCCTCAGTGAAGCAATCCCGGCTGTAGGTATCGCACTTTATGGCGGTTATATTGCCGACAAATATGAGAAGCGAAAAATGCTGCTGCTTATTTATCTCGGTGTGCTGTTTTCATCGTTGGTTATGTTTATTGTTACACTTAAAAGCCTCGACAATTACATTCACAACGGCTGGATAATACCTACCATGTATGCGATGATATTTTGCAATGGTATTGCCCGTGCGTTTTATGGCCCGGCTTCCTTTACGATATATGCACATAGCGTGCCGCGCGAAATTTACCCCAATGCAAGTACCTGGAGTAGTTCGAGCTGGCAGGTGGCATCAATTTTGGGGCCCATGATGGCTGGTTTTACTTATGCCTTTGCTGGTAAAATTATACCTGGGATAACCGGCATGACCGCCACTTTGAGCATTGTGCTTTTTTCGTTACTTATCGCATTAGTATTGGTTTACCGGTTGCGCAAATACCCCGCAGTATTTATACCCAAAGAAAGTATATGGAAAAGCCTTTCGGCGGGTCTTCATTTTGTTTTTAATAATAAGATGATGTTTTATGCCATGAGTCTTGATCTGTTCTCGGTATTTTTTGGCGGGGTGGTAGCACTACTCCCGGTATTTGCCCTTGATATTTTAAAAGTGGGCTCGGAAGGATTAGGATTAATGCGGATGGCATCATCATTAGGGGCGGCAATTACCATGGTTGTAATGGTACGCTTTACACCTATGAATAAGCCCTGGCGAAATTTACTGATTGCAGTAACCGGGTTTGGCTGCTGTATAATAGGGTTTGGCCTATCAACCAGCTTTTACCTGTCGTTATTGTTTTTATTCGGCCAGGGCGCCTTTGACGCAGTGAGCGTGATTATCCGCAGCACCCTGATGCAATTGCTTACTCCCGACGAGATGCGCGGTCGGGTATCCGCAGTAAATTCTATGTTTATCGGTTCGTCAAATGAAATAGGTGATTTTGAATCGGGGATAGCTGCAAGACTGTTAAATACTATCCCTGCTGTCTTATTTGGAGGGAGTATGACGCTGATAATTGTAACGTTTACCTATTTTAAAACCAAGAACCTGTTACCTTTATCATTAAAAGATATACACGCCCCATCGCCCGATGAACCCAAAAACTAAGCCTCCGGCTTTTTCGAGCTCTTCCATAATAAATAGATGAGCGGACCGATAATAGGCACCACCAATATGATGATTATCCATAATAACATGTTGCCGGCGCTTAGGTTATGTTGCTGATTGCGTAAAACACTTAAAATGGTAAGCACTGCCAATATTAGCCATAGCGCCAAAAAAAGCATTCCTAATGTCCCGCTGATTGCCGGTGTTAAAATGTACATTGTTAGTTATTTAATCTATTTCAACTACGTCTTTCTCGCCAATTTGCTGCCTCCACATGGCGTAATATAAGCCTTTTTGTGTTAACAGGTCAAAATGTTTTCCTGATTCTATGATGCGGCCCTTCTCCAGCACATATATCCTGTCGGCATGCATAATGGTTGATAAGCGGTGTGCTATCAATATCGTAATATGATCATTTAATACGGATACATCACGGATAGTTTCGGTTATTTCTTCTTCGGTTAATGAATCTAAAGATGAAGTAGCTTCATCAAATACCAGTAGATCGGGCCGGCGCAATAGGGCCCGGGCAATTGACAAACGTTGTTTTTCTCCGCCCGATACTTTTACTCCCCCTTCACCAATTACAGTGTCTAATCCATTGTTAGCTCTCGCCATTAATGTTTGACAAGCCGCGCGCTCCAACACATCCATACACTCTGCATCCGTTGCGCCGGGGCGTACAAACTGTAAATTCTCGCGTATAGTGCCTGAAAACAGTTGCGTATCCTGAGTTACAAAACCCACTTTCTCTCGAAGCTGATCGAGGTCGATCTCTTTGCTTAAAATATTATTATATAATATGTCTCCTTCTAACGGCTGATACAATCCAACCAACAACTTAACCAGCGTAGTTTTACCCGAACCGGATGGACCGACAAACGCGATGGTTTCGCCGGTATGGGTTTCAAAGCTGATATGATTCAACGCATTACGATTGGCTGTAAGGTGCTTGAAGGTTACATTATCGAAGGTTAATTTGCTTACCTTCTCTAACAGTACCGGTCTTTCGGGTTTGATATCAATAGGCGTATTAATAATACGCTCAAAGTTCCCTAATGAAACCTGTGCCTCACGCCATGACTGGATCACATTGCCCAATTCCTGCAACGGGTTGAACAGGAAGAAAGAGTAGAATAAAAACTGGAAATAATTACCCGGCGTTAATGTATGTTTAAAAATCAGCATCAGCAAAATCACGATCATTGCACTGCGAACAAGATTTACCACCGTACCTTGTATAAAGCTCATGCTGCGCACAAATTTTACCTTTTTTAGCTCAAGGTCCAAAATCTTATAGGTGGTTTTGTTTAGGCGCTCAATCTCTTGTTTTGCCAGGCCCAAACTTTTTACCAGTTCAATATTACGCAACGATTCGGTTGTTGAACCTGCCAGGGCGGTAGTCTCGGATACGATGCTTTTTTGTATTTTTTTAATACGACGGCTTAATAAAGAACTTACTATGGCAATAACCGGTATAGCTGTAAAATACACCAGCGTTACCTGGTAATTTACTTTTAGCGAGTAAACAATAACAAAAACCATCCCCACTAAACTCACAAACAATACGCTGATGAATGAGGTAATAAATTTTTCGCAATCCAACCTTACTTTTTGCAGGATACCTAAAGTTTCGCCGCTTCGCTGATCTTCAAAAACCTGGTAAGGCAATTCAAGCGAGTGCCTTAAACCATCGCTGTACATTTGTGCACCGGTTTTGAGCACAATAATATTAGTAAAGTAATCCTGGAAATTTTTAGCTATACGTGATACCATGGCCGCACCAACTGCCAGCCCAACCATTATCAACGCGCCGTGCAATCGATACTCATAAGTAAATATTTTACTATTATGAGGGAGTATATAATTATCCAGGATCTTCCCGGTTATCATAGGGTCAACCAACGAAAAGCCAATATTTAAACCGGCTAAAACTAGCGCCAGCACTACCGTCCAGCGGTATTTGGAGAGATAAGATAAAAGTGTTTTCATACCAGCACAAAAATAAAAAAAGGGAACGGCTAAGTAGCTCATTCCCTTTAATTTGACATTGACTTAATATTTAAACCGTCATAATATCTTTTTCTTTAGCTTCTGATAGCTGGTCAACCTTTACAATATAGGCATCGGTTAGCTTTTGTACTTCGGCTTCGCCGTCTTTCATTTCATCTTCTGATACGCCTTCGGCTTTGTGTTTTCTTATTTTCTCGTTAGCATCTTTGCGGATGTTGCGGATGGCTATTTTACCGGTTTCGGCTTCAGCTTTTGCTTTTTTCACCAGGTCGCGGCGGCGCTCTTCTGTTAACGGCGGAACGTTGATACGGATAATAACACCATCATTTTGCGGGTTAACACCCAGGTTAGCTTCCATAATGGCTTTTTCAATAGCCCCCAATAAAGATTTTT
>Ga0207009_1044_pt1 | contig 20058 bp, 22 predicted proteins | sample Alteio_BWMinCont_81_FD_153479 | JGI IMG/M metagenome (GOLD analysis project Ga0207009, IMG submission 153479) | Enriched cells from forest soil in Barre Woods Harvard Forest LTER site, Petersham, Massachusetts, United States -... | ecosystem: Environmental > Terrestrial > Soil > Temperate forest >... | reverse complement strand
ATAAGTTCGGAGATTATCAGCAGGCATGGGGGAGAAATCGGAGTGAACAGTACCTTAGGCAATGGAAGCACCTTTTGGTTCATCATACCGATAGATGGTAATGACTAAGTTTAACTTATAAGCCTCTCACTTTTTCCCAAATTTTTTCATCCACCCATACGCCTTCTTTTAAACTTTTCGCTCTTATTTTTAATGTATTCTCGCCGGGGTATGAAATTGATTGACCCGGGCTTACCGGTCGGCTGCTTTTTGTGTAGTCGATTATCTCTTCTATTAAACCGGCGTTTTGTTCATTATTAACCGGTTTTATGCAAATAAACACTTGCGATGCCCCGGATTCCTTTCCGGCTGCGGTGATTTTTGCGGTGGAATTACCGCCGCTTAGCGTGGTTGCCAGCAGGTCAAGCAACAGCGCCAATCCCGAGCCTTTCCAAAACCCAATAGGTAACATTCTTTTCGATTCAATTATAGCGGCAGCATCTGTGCTTAATTTACCAGCTGTATCATATCCCCCGGGTAATGGTAGCACTTCATTTCGAGCTTTATACTGTTGCAGCTTTCCATAGGCGTATTGCGAAATTGCCATGTCCAGTACCACATGCCCTTCTTCTCGCGGGACAGCAATAACCAGCGGATTATTCCCCAAACGCGGATCAATACCATCCCAGGGTGGCAAATTGGCAATAGTATTAGTAAAACATATGCCTATATAGCCGGCATCAGCCGCCTGCCAGCCGTAAGTTCCGCCACGCATCCAATGATTCGTGTTTTTTAGCGCCACACAACCTATTCCGTTTTCATTTGCAAGTTCCATCGCCCGGTCCATGCAAAAAGTCGCGCTTAATATTCCCGGGGCCTGGTTACCATTCCATTGTTCAATAGCGCCAAAACCGCCCTCTTTTGTCGCTTCGGCGCCAGGTTTAACCAAACCTTCTTTTATGGATTCTACAAGTGAAGGGAACCGGTTCAGTCCATGGGTATAAATCCCATCCCTGCTACTTTCGGCAAAAGTCCGGGCGCATAGTTCGGCCTTAGTTTCAGTAAAGCCAAGCCCGATTAATATCCGTTTAAATTCGGCTTTCAATTTTTCGAAGGGTACACGCATAACGCAAATATAATTAATGCCGAAGCTAACTATAAGCACTTTTATCGGGCGATAGTAACGAGTTTAAAATAATAGTCGTTTAAAAGAGTTATAATTACCTATCGTTACCTTCAATAGCGGGAGAATTTTTATTTTTGTACCATATATAAATGAAAAACAAGTTTCCATTACTCTTTTTATCAGGTATAATTTTAATTAATCTGCTAAGCAATTCATGTAAAAAAGATACGCAGGGCACTATTACGTCTCTTTTTACAAATGGCAATTGGCAACTGGCATCCGTAACAGTTACGATTACGAATAACCTGGTAGAAAAAGATACAACCTTAAATACAAACTGCGACTCCACCCAGGTACTCATATTCAAATCGGACAATACCTGTACTTACACCAACTTTGATTGTGTACCTCAAAAAGTAAGTGGTCACTGGTCGTTATCGCCTGATCAGCTTACCTTAAGCTCGGACATGAAGTTTCAAGATACTACCGCTGTTGGCAGTTCAACCCCCTTTACAAATGCGCAGGTTTTTAATGCCGGGCAATACTCATTAGTATTGCAAACCGGCGATTATAATATAATACCGACTACCATCAATAAAACAAAAGTGGTCCGTTATGGGTTTGTTCGTCAAAAAACAGCAATTAAATAGTATTCAAATCAGTAATATTTTATATTTGAGCATTAACATAGACTATCTTCCATTTTGAAAAAACGAATAGCCATTTTTGCTTCAGGATCCGGATCAAATGCCCAAAAAATAATGGAGCATTTTAAACGCAATACCGATGCCGAGGTTGTACTCGTATTAACAAATAATCCCCAGGCCTTTGTATTGCAACGTGCAGATAATTTTGAAATACCCTCGCACATATTTAACCGGCATGAATTTTACGATACAGATGATGTAATCAGGATATTAAAAACACTCCAGGTTGACCTGATTGTGCTGGCCGGCTTTTTATGGTTGGTACCACAGTCCTTATTAAGAAGTTTCCCCAACAAGATTATCAATTTACATCCTGCCTTATTACCCAAATATGGCGGTAAAGGTATGTATGGCGATCATGTACATAATGCTGTTCTTGAAAACAAGGAAGAAGAATCGGGCATCACCATTCATTTTGTAAACGAGCAGTTTGATGAAGGAGAGATCATCCACCAGTCGAAATTTAAAATTGAGCCCGGTGATAACCTGGAAATGATAAAATTCAAGGGCCAGCAATTAGAACATCAGCATTTTCCGAAAGTGATTGAGAATTTGTTGAAGAAGATGAAGAGCTGATTGGTTAGTTGATTAGGTATTAGTTAATTGGTTATTAGTCACGTTGTTTATTACACTACAGGATATATTTTTTTGAAAAAACTAATTACAAATCACCAATCTCTAATCTCTAATACCTACCTTTGCGGCTCAAAAAAATGCTTTCTGAATGAGTCATCCCGTTACTATAAAAAATGCTTTAATTTCTGTCTATTACAAAGACAACCTCGATCCTATTATTCATGAGTTAAACCGGTTAGGTGTAAAAATTTACTCAACCGGCGGAACAGAAACCTTTATCCGCGGACTTGGGGTTGATGTCATTGCGGTTGAGGACCTTACCTCGTACCCTTCGATTTTGGGTGGCCGGGTTAAAACACTCCATCCAAAAGTATTTGGCGGGATACTTGCCCGCCGGAATTTTGAAGGAGATCAACAACAACTTGCCCAATATGAAATCCCCGAGATCGATTTAGTTATTGTTGACCTCTATCCTTTTGAAGAAACCGTAAATTCAGGCGCACAGCCTGACGATATCATAGAAAAAATAGACATTGGCGGTATTTCACTTATCCGCGCTGCGGCTAAAAAACTATAAAGATGTAGTAATAGTTGCCAGCAAAGATGACTATGCAGAACTTGAAACGCTTTTAAAAACACAAAATGGTGAAACAACCATTGACCAGCGGCGCAATTTTGCACAAAAAGCTTTTAATATTACATCACACTACGATACCGCTATATTTCAGTATTTTAACCGCGAAGAGCCTTTACCGGTATTTAAACAAAGCATCCAGACCAGCCAGGTATTACGTTATGGCGAGAACCCGCATCAAAAAGGAATATTTTACGGAAACCTGGATGCAATGTTCACTAAACTACATGGCAAGGAGTTATCCTACAATAACCTGGTAGATATTGACGCCGCGGTTGCATTGATTGACGAATTTACTGAACCTACAGTAGCTATTTTAAAACACACCAATGCCTGCGGCATTGCCAGCCGATCTTTTATTAAAGAAGCCTGGATAGATGCGTTAGCCTGCGACCCGGTATCAGCCTTTGGCGGCGTAATTATTGCCAATGACGAGATTAACGCAGAAACTGCAACCGAGATCAGCAAAATATTTTATGAAGTATTAATAGCACCGGCGTTTACTGATGAGGCTGTGCAGATATTATTGGAGAGGAGAAACCGCATCATACTTATACGTCAAAATGTGGAGCTGCCGGTTAAGCAATTTAAAACGTTATTAAATGGCGTAATAGAACAGGATAAGGACCTGGTTATTGAAGGACCGGAACAAATGACGCCTGTTACAAAAAGACAACCAACCGCACATGAAATGCGCGACCTGTTTTTTGCGAATAAAGTGGTAAAACATACCAAATCAAACACTATAGTTTTCGCCAAAAACAACCAGTTAATGGCCAGTGGCGTAGGGCAAACATCAAGGGTTGATTCTTTAAAGCAAGCTATTATTAAAGCGGAAAGTTTTGGCTTTGATTTGAACGGAGCGGTAATGGCATCTGATGCCTTTTTCCCTTTTCCGGATTGTGTTGAATTAGCAGCCGATGCAGGTATTTTAGCCGTTTTACAACCAGGCGGTTCCATAAACGACAAACTGTCTGTCGCCATGTGCGACGAGAAAAATATTTCAATGGTGGTTACTGGTGTTCGCCATTTTAAACATTAAGGGTTAGTGATTAGTTGATTAGAGCGTGGTTGATTAGTCACTACGTTACTCACCTAACTAAAATAATAAAAAACACAATAAACACTAAACTTTAACGCTTTAAATAGCAACAAAATAGTTTATTAAGCATATTTTTATAAAATTTACAATATTATTTGAAACAAATATAGAATGGGTCTATTTAATTTTTTCACACAAGAAATCGCAATTGATTTGGGTACCGCCAATACCCTTATCATACATAATGATAAAGTTGTAGTTGATGAGCCATCTATAGTGGCGTTTGACCGTACAACCAATAAAGTTATTGCTATTGGCCGCCAGGCCATGCAAATGGAAGGCAAAACGCATGATAATATACGTACCGTAAGGCCCTTAAAAGATGGCGTAATTGCTGATTTTAACGCGGCTGAGCATATGATACGCGGTATGATCAAAATGATTAACCAGGGCAAAGGCTGGTTCTTCCCGTCATTACGAATGGTTATTTGTATACCATCAGGTATTACCGAAGTTGAAAAACGCGCCGTTCGTGACTCGGCCGAGATTGCAGGTGCCAAAGAAGTTTATTTAATACATGAGCCAATGGCAGCTGCTGTGGGTATAGGTATTGATGTTGAAGAGCCAATGGGCAACATGATCATTGATATCGGCGGTGGCACAACAGAAATTGCAGTTATCGCACTTTCCGGTATCGTATGTGATCAGTCTATCCGCGTTGCGGGGGATAACTTCGACTCGGATATTGTACAGTATATCCGTCGTCAACATAACATTATGATTGGTGACCGTACCGCGGAGAAAATAAAGATCGAAGTAGGTGCCGCATTACCTGAACTGGCCGACCCACCTGCAGATTTTGCTGTACAGGGCCGTGACCTCATGACCGGTGTACCTAAACAGATCATGGTATCGTATACAGAGATTGCGCACTGTTTAGATAAATCTATCTCAAAAATAGAAGAGGCAATATTAAAGGCGTTGGAAATAACTCCGCCGGAATTGTCTGCCGACATTTACCAGACAGGAATTTATTTAACAGGCGGGGGCGCGCTGTTACGCGGATTAGATAAACGTATAGCTGCAAAAACAAAATTGCCGGTTCACGTTGCCGAAGATCCGTTACGTGCCGTAGTACGTGGAACAGGTACCGCGCTTAAAAATATCGGTCATTTTAAATTTTTAATGCAATAGTTTAGATTTGAGATATGAGAAAAGAGATTTGAGAAATATTTAGTTTCAAGTCTCGTGTCTCATATCTCACATCTCAAATCTAACACCCACAATGCGAAATCTGCTTATTTTCATCACCAAGTACAACGCATTTTTCCTATTCCTGATATTTGAGATTAGCGCGCTTATTATTTACGTAAAGTATAATTCGTTTCAAAAGGCCACATTTATAAACAGCGCCGCTAATGTAACGGGGGGCTTATATGCCCAGGTTGATCAATTGAAGGGATATTTATCTTTAAAAGAAGTTAATGACAGCCTGGCGATTGAAAATGCAAAGCTTCGCAACCAGCTTAAAACCTCATTTTATGTGGATACGCTGGCCAAACGGAAAGTTAACGACACTATCTATAAACAGCAATATGAATATATTGAAGCCAAGGTGGTTAAAAACTCCATTAACCTGCGTAATAACTATTTAACCATTAATATGGGTAAAAGGGCCGGCATTGAGAAAGGTGATGGTGTTATATGCCGTTCGGGAGTTGTTGGCAAAGTATTATATGTTTCCGAAAAATTTGCTGTTGTGCAATCCTTACTGCATAAAGAAACCATTGTAAGCGCACGGCTTGCCAACAGTAAAGAATTAGGATCATTTGCCTGGGGGGATGATTTGGACCCGCGTAAAGGTGTTTTATATGATGTTTCAAATAATGCTACGCCGAAGCTTGGCGAATTGGTAACGACCTCCGATGCGTCTTTATTTCCGGCGGGAATACCTATTGGCAAAATATCTGACCTGCATTCCAAGAGTGGTAAGGGCGCTTTTTTAAGTATGGATGTAACCCTGTCAGTTGATTTTGGCAGACTGGAATATGTTTACGTAGTTACTAATAGGCTTGCAAAAGAGCAAGCGGGACTGGAGGCCCTTGAAAAATAATATGGGCAGGTCAATTATTATAAATCTCATCCGGTTTGTTGCATTAGTTTTTATACAGGTGTTTTTTATTAAAAAACATTGCATTGTATAATCTATCAACACCTTACCTGTACATACTTTTTATTTTATTACTTCCTTTTGAAACGCCTAACCTTTTATTGTTTGTATTAGCCTTTTTATTGGGCCTAACCATTGATGCTTTTTACGACACACCAGGGCTTCATACTGCAGCCTGTGTTTTATTAGCATTTGTACGTATCCTTTTTATCAGCATAACCGTACAAAAAGATGGCTTTGACAATGAGCCCGAGCCTACGTTAAGTATGATGGGATTCAGATGGTTTTTTACCTATATAGTGGTACTTACCTTATTCCATCATTTTTTTCTGTTTAATTTAGAAGTGTTCCGTTTTTCTGAGATACAATATACCATAACCCGTGTCATATTGAGTTCAATATTTACTGTATTTTTAATGTTGGTTTCGGGGCTGTTATTTTACAGGAGCAAGGAGCGTAAATGAATAATTTTTTTGAACGGCGCTATGTCATAGCGGGTATTTTTATCACTATATTTCTGATACTTTTGGCCCGGCTGTTTTATATGCAGATAGTGGATGATCATTATGCGCTGTATGCGGCCAAAAATGCCATTCGCAAATTTCCGAAATACGCAGCCCGCGGCCCAATATTCGACCGCAACGGACATAGCCTTGTACAAAATGAATTGTTGTATGATGTGAATGTAAATCCCAAACTGGTAAAGTCATTTGATACCTTAGAGTTTTGCCGGCTCCTTCATATAGATAAAGCCGAGTTTGATAAGCAATTTGCTAAAGCTGTAAAATTGTATCCTAATACTGAATCTCCGTTTGACACACAATTATCCCCACAGTTAAATGCTTCTTTACAAGAACGCTTAGATGAATTTCCGGGATTTTCTGTTGAGGAACACCCCGTAAGAACTTACCCTGATTCCGTAGCCGCACAATTTTTAGGCTATATTGGCGAAGTTCAGGATAAGGACATTGCCAAATCAGGAGGTTATTATCATCTTGGCGATTATATTGGGGTTACTGGTGTTGAAAAAGCCTACGAAATGGTATTGCGTGGACAGCGCGGCGTGCAAATGATGATGGTTGACTCACGCGGCAATCAAAAAAGGCCATTATGCCGACGGTGCGTATGATACACTTGCGGTCGCCGGCGCACGGGTAACATCATCATTGGATATTAACATTCAAAAATTAGGCGAAAAATTAATGCAAAACAAGGTCGGCAGTATTGTAGCTATTGATCCTTCAAATGGGGAAATACTCTGTTTTGTTAGTAGCCCCACCTATGATCCTAATTTAATGGTGGGCCATAACCGCGGTAATAATGTCGCAGCATTATACGCCAATCCATATGATCCGTTGCTGATAAGACCTATACAAGCTTATTACCCACCGGGATCTTCATTTAAACCGCTTAGCGCGCTTATAGCGTTGCATGAGGGTATCATAACACCACAAACAACTTACTATTGTCCCGGCTATTATATATCCGGAAACCGAAGGGTAGCTTGTTTCCACAATGAATCACATGGTTTGGTTAACCTAACTTCGGCTGTGGCGAAATCCTGCAACGGGTACTTTTGTATGGTGTTTGAGAAATTAATGAATGCTGCCGGGGCAAAACACATTGAGCCAACCTTTACTGACTGGCGCGATAAAGTGAACAAGTTTGGCTTAGGATCAAAATTAAACCTGGATTTTCCGGGCGAAAAAGCCGGGCATTTGCCAACCGCTAAAACCTATGATAAAATATATCATCCGGGAGCATGGCGCTCAAGTACTATTTTATCATTGGCTATTGGGCAAGGCGAAACTGATGCTACGCCTTTGCAGTTGGCTAATATTGAATGTACCATAGCTAATCATGGCTTCTATTACACGCCTCATCTCATTAAAAGCATTGGCACCAGAAGTATAACCCGCCCCGGGGACACGGTAAAACATTACGTGGGTATTGAGGGACAGTATTTTGAGCCGGTTATAACTGGTATGCAAGCCGTGGTTGATGAGGGCACAGCCGCTTTGTCAAAAATCCCTGGTATTATCATGTGCGGAAAAACCGGCACCGCCCAGGTACATGGCGAGGATAACTCGGTGTTTGTGGCCTATGCCCCGCGCGATAATCCTAAAATTGCCATTGCTGTAGTAGTTGAAAATGCCGGCGAAGGTGCAAAGTACGCTGCACCTATTGCCAGTTTTATTGTTGAAAAGTACCTTAAAGGAAGTATTTCGCAACGGCCATCGGGCATAACACCCGAGTACTTTATCAATAAAAACGTTTTACCTGACCCGGCAATTTATACCAAAGGAAAAAAAACTTTAAAACCGGCTATAGATAGTGTTAAAGATGTAAAGAAAGTGCCTGGTGTAAAAAATGTATCTACTACTGACAAAAAGCAATCACCTGTTAAATATTTGGCAGCAAAATGAATCAACAACGCAGCTTCTTTTTTAATGTGGATTGGATAATCGTCTTGATTTATCTTGCTTTATGTACCATTGGATTGTTAAACATTCATTCGGCGGTATATGATGTGAGACATCCTAATATTATTGACCTGGATACCAACTATGGCAAACAATTTCTGTACATTCTGTCGGCCATTGTAATTGCTATTGTTATTTTATTGCTCGAAAGTCGTTTTTTATCGGCCCTCGCTCCTGCTTTTTACGGCATAACTATCTTTTTATTGCTTTTGGTACTGGTTATAGGGCGAAACGTAGGCGGCAACCAGGCATGGATATCTTTGGGAGGTGGATTCAGGCTGCAACCATCAGAGTTTGCGAAGTTTGCCACATGCCTGTTTTTAGCTCGCTATTTAAGCGGCGTTAATGTACGGATAACAGAGTTCAAATCTTTTTTAATAGCCGCAGCAATTATAGGCGTACCCATGTTACTTATCTTGCGACAACCCGATGTCGGTTCGACGCTGGTATTTTGCTCTTTGATATTTGTTTTGTACCGGGAAGGGCTTTCTCCTTATTTCCTGGTAATTGGGGCCCTGTTTATATTTTTATTCGTCACGGCCATTTTGTATAATCCATTATACGTAATTGCAGCACTTTCGGCAGTTACTTTCCTGACGGCTTATTTATTTAAAAGGAACAAACGGTTTGTAGTCACATTAATGGCCGGCCTGGTACTTTCCATCGCATTTATTTTCTGTGTTAAAGTAATTTATAATAAAGTTCTTCAACCTCACCAAAAGGTACGTATCGATATTATACTGGGTATTACGAAGGATCTGAAAGGAAAAGGATACAATCTAAATCAATCAAAAATAGCCATCGGCTCGGGCAAAATGTGGGGTAAGGGTTACTTGCATGGCACACAAACCAAATATTCATTTGTACCCGAACAAAGTACCGATTTTGTTTTCTGTACCGTTGGCGAAGAGTGGGGCTTTGCAGGGTCAATAGTGGTATTGGGCCTATATTTATTTTTATTATTACGATTGATAATGATCTCGGAAAGGCAGCGATCGCCGTTTACTCGGATATATGGTTACGGAGTTGCTTCCGTTATATTCTTCCACGTCATGATCAATATTGGCATGACTATCGGCCTGGTGCCGGTAATAGGTATTCCTTTGCCATTTATAAGCTATGGTGGATCTTCCTTATGGAGTTTTACTATTCTACTCTTTATATTGCTTAAGCTCGATTCGAATAGAATGGGTATGGTATATGCTTAAATTACTTTGTCATTCTGAGCGAAAGCGAAGAATCTTGAACGTGCTAAGTGCACAAATGATAGTCAAAATGGCGACCTGGTAATTCAAGATTCTTCGCTTTCGCTCAGAATGACAAGGGGCAGCCACATAATTACAAATACCTCCTTCTCAACAAACTATAGAACTTCTCCGTAGTCTCTGGTTTACTATCCCAGTTGTTTTTTGCGGCGTAATTCCCTTTTAAATATTCCCCGGCTTCTTCAAAGGTTTTAAAGCGGTTCAATATTTCAATGGCTTCGCTATAGGCCAGGCTATATCCGTTAAAAAGATCTTTAACATATAGCAGTTTTTCATTTAGCGTAATAGCGGTTTTAAGATCAGTAACTGGTTTTAAATTTAATTCTGCCCCCACTTTATTTCCCAGCTGAGCAGATATTTTTTGATTAACCGTAAGCACCTCTTCATCCGGTTTTATTTGAGGCGCCTCTGCTACAGGTTTTTCACTGTTTTTAATGCGGGCGGCCTGACCGGAAATAACGGGTCTTTCCGGTTCATTTGCTACTTCATCCTCGTCATCTGCCCAGCTTTCATCTATTTCCAGCTCGTGCCTTATAACCTCGGGCTCCTGTCTTATAAATGAATAACTATCAGTAGGGGCTTCGGCAGCTATATCAATACTGGGTATTGGTTGATCGTCTGAAGCACTCACAGGGCCTTCATTTTGCTGTACAAACGGTTCAAAATATTTTTCTTCATTTTTAGTCTCTGCCTTTTCTACCGGTTTAACAGCATTATTTTGCAAATTGATTTTTCGCAATATTTCGGCGTTGTCAGTTAAAAAATGAGTGTTTGCAACAAAAAGTTCCAGTTCCAATTCGTTAATCTTTCCGGGGTTTGCCTCCAGGTATTTGTATTGGTCATTTAACTCTTTTATAATTCCGCCTATCTTATTAAATACTTCCTGTTGCTTCATAGCTACATTACTTAGAAAAATGCTTATCAAAAATAAGTATTAAATTGCTGATATTTGACCCCTGTAAAAATTTAGCATGCAGCTTACTGAAGACGTATTTAAGAGAAGGAATGAAAGCGGCGGAAGCATTGAGGTAATTTGTGGTTCCATGTTTTCGGGAAAAACCGAAGAATTGATTCGCCGGATAAACCGGGTGCGCATAGCTAAATTAAGTTACCAGATATTCAAGCCAAAGCAGGATACACGGTATGACGAAAAAGCCGTGGTGTCGCATAATTCCAACGCCATCAATTCTATTCCTGTTGGAAAGGCTGAAGCTATTTTATTGCAGGCGGGTCACACACAGGTTATAGGCATTGATGAGGCGCAGTTTTTTGACGATAAGTTGCCCGACGTTTGCAATATACTGGCTAATAAAGGCGTAAGGGTAATTATTGCCGGTTTGGATATGGATTTTAAGGGCCGCCCGTTTGGCCCAATGCCGGCGTTGCTGGCTATTGCCGAGTCAGTGACCAAAGTTCATGCAGTATGCGTAGTATGTGGTAACCCGGCATTGTATTCTTATCGCAAAGTGCCGGGCAAAAACCGGATAATGCTGGGCGAAATGGAAACCTATGAGCCACGTTGCCGCGTATGTTACAATTTAATATTGCCTTAATCAGGATTACTAAAATTTAATTAGCTATATTGAACAAATAATCATTATAGTAGTTATTAATGAATACTTAGACAGGTCCGGTTATGATTATCAGTGTAATTGCCATTTTAACGAGTAAAAAGGACACAGACGCCACGCTCCAGATCGAACTAAAAAAATTGCTTACCGCTACCCTTGATGAGCCGGGCTGTTTATCCTATGAAATTTATGAATACAGTGAGGAAAAAGGCAGATACATTGTTATCGATCAATGGGAAAGTGAAGAAGCCCTGGCCAAACACCAGGCCTCCCCACATTTTAAATATTTTATTCATATCTCCCCTGCACTGCTTGCTAATCCGGTTGAAATTAAATCATTGAACCGATTAGTTTGAAGATCTCCTAATATCCTTCTGTTAATTTTTTGCTTAAAAAGAACAATTACTAAAACAAAAGGCGTACTTCAGGTTGTTATAGTGGTATCATAAAAAAATATGGCTAAAAAGATTTTGGTAATTGAGGATGATAAAGACATAAGGGATACCATTGTTTATGTATTGGAAGAGCAGAATTACGAGGTAATTTCTTCGGAAGATTCAAAGATTCTTAAATCTTTAGATAAGCATAAACCTGATATGATCTTATTAGATAATTGGCTCACTGAATGGAAAAGTGATGCCAATGGCCAGCAATTGAGTAGGGGGTTAAAGTCCGATCCTGCAACCAGTCATATTCCTGTTATTTTGATTTCGGCAGTAAGCGATATAAAAGAAATCGCTGAAGCCGGCCTTGCTGACGGGTATCTCAGGAAACCTTTCGGTGTAGATGAACTCGTTAACTTAGTTAAACATCATCTTAAATAATTATTTACCTGAAGGATTTTTCTTTACCCGTTTCAGATCCTGTATTTGCTCGGCTGATTTTAAACTGTCGGCCGAAATAGTGTTAGCCGTTTTTACGTTTTGCAAGGCTGCACTTGCTTTTTTCCATGCACTGGCATCCTTTTTATCCATAGCTGCTGTATCTGCTTTATTATAAAAAGAAATTATATTCTGCTTTAAAGGATTTGTCAGATAGCTGAATTTGTCGTCCTGCAATTTGATCACCAGTTGGTCGTAAGTTTCATCGGCCAGGTCATATTCCTCAGGAATAGTAGGTTTGCCGGTATCCAGGTTAACATTGGGCAAATTTATTTTTTCATAATTCAACCGGGCCAGAGCTGCAGTATAATGAGACATCACTGTATCAAAGCTTTTTATAAACTGCTTTTCGCCCTCGGGGCCTACTTCTTTAAATCTGAATGTTTTAAGCGGGGCCAATCTTAGGCGCTATCTTTATTAAAAATGCGATCAACCTCTCTTTGAATTTAGGCTGATCATGATCGCGTCCATACTCTTCATAGTATTTTTTGCGATGCATCCGGTAATTAAACGTACGGGCGGTAATGCCCGGTTGCATTTTCTTTATCTCACTTTTTTTAAGCACCCAGGCGCTTTTGGTCACCGTCGGCATCAAACTATTAACTGCCCATCTAAAATTAGACACAGAGTGATCTATGTTACCGAAAATTTCATTGATATCCTGGCCATAGGTTTTAAAAAAAGCTCTTTCCAACACAGGAACCGCCACATTAAACCCAATAAAAGAGTGAAAGGCCTCAGACGCGTAATTTCCTCTTGCTAATTGCAATACATCAAATGCTATTTCTGTCCGGCTATGTGAAGCATGGTCCTCTTCATAGGTAACCACGTTGCCGTATTTTGCACCAACTTTAGGGTAAACAATTGGTACAACGACGTTTGTGCCGATTGAATGCCCATAGGTATCAGCCATATAATGGCATAGGGCTCCTAATGCATAAGCATATTCGTTAATGTTTTGGGCTTCAGATAATAAATTTTCTACAAAATCGCCGCTACGCACATAATGTATCAAATTGGTAAAATAAACACTTCCGTAGGGCGAATAGCCGATATCGGTCATCAGGGCGCCCCCATAAGCATAAGAGTGGGCCAATTTTAAATCAGCTTCAGTAGCCTGCGGAAACTTTTTCTTTAATAATGGCTGAAGTGATTTTTCCCAACTGGCATCAATGATGGCTTCATGGGTTAAAATTGAATACGCATTTGATGATAGCGGTATAAATAAAGCTATGATTAATACGACAAGTAAATATTTACAAAAAAAAAGCAACTTCATTTAAGTTAGGTTAAGCATTAGGTATAAGCAATAAATGAAGAAAATGTTTTGATTTTTAAATTACCCATTAACAAAAAACGCCATTGCGTATTCGGCAATGGCGTTTTTTTGTTAAAAATTAAATTACCAAACCTTTACCCGTTCATTTTCTGGTATGTACATTTTATCACCAGGTTTAATATTAAATGCTTTGTAAAATCCGGGATTGTTTGTTACCGGCCCAATTACCCTAAACATAGCCGGCGAATGTGGGTCTGTATTGACCTGCATCCGGGTTGACTCATCGGTCCTTTTTGAGCGCCAAACCTGGGCACATGACAGGAAGAAACGCTGATCAGGTGTGAAGCCATCTATTTTTTTATCGCTTTTTCCCTCGGGCGTATTTTTAAATGCCTCGTAAGCTATGGCTAAGCCCCCAATATCGGCTAAGTTTTCGCCTTGTGTAAGACTGCCGTTAATATGAACATTATTTAATACAGTAAACTTATTGTATTGGTCTATCACCACCTGTACACGTTTTTTAAAGCCTGCAGCATCTTCTTTTGTCCACCAGTCTTTCAAATTACCATCTTTATCATACTGGCGGCCCTGGTCGTCAAAGCCGTGAGTCATTTCATGGCCTATCACCAAACCAATGCCTCCGTAGTTAATGGCGTCATCGGCATTCTTATCAAAGAAAGGGTATTGCAATATCCCCGCCGGAAACACGATCTCATTAAAAGTTGGGTTTGAATAAGCATCAACAGTAGGCGGTGTCATTTGCCACTCGCTGCGGTCAACCGGTTTGCCAATTTTATTGATCATGTACTGATAATCATGATGCGCTATAGATTGCAGGTTAGCATAAAAAGCATCTTTATTAATAGTTACATCATCATAATTTCTCCATTTATCGGGATACCCTATTTTCTTAGTGAAGGCATCCAGTTTGGCAAGGGCTCGTTTTTTAGTTTCTGGGCCCATCCAATCCAGTTTTTCAATACGGCTGCGGTAAACACTTTGCAGGTTATTTACCAGGTCGAGCATCCGCTTTTTAGCTTCTGGGGTAAAGTATTTCTCTACATAAAGCTGGCCAAGCAATTCGCCCAATCCCCCATCTACACGCTGAGCTACTATCTTCCAGCGTTCCTTTTGTTTCTTCTGGCCGCTTAGTGTCTTGCCAAAAAAGTCAAAATGGGCATCCCTGAAATCTTTGCTTAAAGCAGTGGCTGCTCCATTCAAAGCGTTAAAGGCTAAATAGTCTTTCCAAATTGCAATAGGTTCGGTTTTCAGCAGGTTATCCAGGCCCTTATAATAGCCGGGCTGCCCCACTAAAATCGTATCTGTTTTCAGGTCCATACGCTTAAACGCATCTGCCAGGTCAATATCAGGCACTTGTTTTTGAAAATCGGCCCCGGCAAACTTGTTATAATTTTTAACGGGGTCGCGCAGCTCAACAGGCGACAAACTGGCGTTGGCTATTTCAGTTTCCAGTTTCAAAACATTGGCAGCTTTGGCATCCGCAGTTTTGGCGTCAACACCTGTCAATGTAAATATTTTGGCAATGTATTTAACATAAGCATCGCGTATCTTTTTCGATGCCGAATCGGTTTTCAGGTAATAGCCTTTTTCGGGCAGGGTCATACCTGTCTGGTCAAAGTGCGCGGCATTTTTAGAACTTATCCTGTCATCCGGCGATACATAAAATCCTAATAAAAATCCGTCGCCGGTCTTAAAGCCGTCAGCAGCCAATTTCACTACATCTTTATAATCTTTTACAGCGTTAATTTTTGCAAGCAATGGCTTAACCGGCTCGTAACCCAGTTTATCAATAGTAACTGTATCCATGCCGCTTTTGTACAGATCGCCTACTTTTTGTTCCTTGCTACCTGCGGGATTATCTTTTGCCGAAACATCCTCTAATATACCATGCAACTCCTTTTGATTATCGTTGTAAAGTATGTTTCCCAATCCCCAGCCGGTTTCGGTAGCGGGTATTTTAGTATCTTTTATCCATTTACCATTGGCATACAAAAAGAAGTTTTCGCCAGGTTTTACGGTAGTGTCCATACCGCTTTTATCAAAAAATACGGTACGTTCGGTAACTGCCGTTTCATCTTTTGATTTGTTATTGCAGGCGGATACCGTAACGGCCAACACCGCAAGCCATGACCAATTTGCTAATTTCATTTAACTTTTGATTTAGATTTACGTAAATGTAGTGATTACTACATTATGGTCAAAGAGTTACGAAGTTCTTGAAACTTCGTAACTCTCTAAATTATCTACGATAATTTCAGGGGAATAACCTGCGCGTTGTGCTGCGCCTTTAAAGCTATTTCGGTTGCCAGGAAGCAATGTGCCTGGGTCATGGCGGTTTCGGTACGGTTAACTACGTCGTTAACAAACAGCTCGCCAAATGGCAGCGGGCCTTTACTGGCGTCAATAACCTGTACGCCTTTATTATTTGCCATATACACGTGGTTACCACCATGATCAGGCAACCCAACATCTATGTTTTTTCTAACTTCTATATAGCCTTCGGTGCCTAAAATGGTTAAGCGGCCATCGCCCCATGAGCCTAAGCCATCGGGTGTGAACCAATCATTGCGCACGTAGCCCATGCCTTTATTACCACGCACTACCACGTCGCCAAAATCTTCAAACTGGGGGTAGTTGGGATGATTTACATTGCCTACTTGCGAGGAAACCACCTGCGCCTCGGTACTGCCGGTAAAATATAAAAACTGGTCAAACTGGTGCGAGCCGATATCGCAGATGATACCGCCGTAATACTTTTTATCCCAAAACCAGTCGGGGCGTGTTTTTGGGTTTACCTGGTGCGGCCCAATGCCGATGGTTTGAATCACCTTACCTATCTCTCCTGCCATAACCAATTCGCCGGCCTTAACGGTGCCTTTATTTTCAAAGCGTTCACTATACATGATGTTGTAGATACGTTTGGTTTCTTTTTGCACCTTACGCACTTCGGCCAATTGCTCCAATGTGATAATGCCGGGCTTATCAACCAAATAATCTTTCCCATGCTTCATTACCCTAACGCCCAATGGTGCGCGTTCGAGCGGAATAATTGAACTTAAAATAACTTGTATGGAAGGATCTTCCAACACTGCATTTTCACTGGCCACTAATTTAGCCTGCGGATATTTCCTGGCAAACGGACCGGTAAGTTCGGGCTCTTTGGCGTAAAACGAAACAAATTCGCCACCACCTCTTATCACCGCATCAACCATAGCATTAACATGCGAGTGATTAATACCCACCACGCCAAATTTGATCTTTGGGGCTATCGGGTTGGTAACGATATTACCTTCCGGCCCGGTATAAATGGTTTTGTTGGGTAAATGTTCGTAAGAGGCAAGTGTTTCTTTAGGCAATCCTGCCAATAGGGCCAGACCAGCAGTGGCAGCCGACCCTTTAATAAATTTTCGACGGTTAAAATCCGATCCTTTCATTTTCTCTGTTTTTATAGTTGGTAACCAAATGTAATTATAAAAATTTCAAGAAACCAAAGGGATATTGTAATCGATTACAAAAAAATACTTATAAGTAATTAGTTGATGGTGATTAATCCATCATCCCCTCAAACTTCTCCCAAAAGCCGTCGTGAGGAACGGGCGCCGTAATTAATATGGGTTCGTTTTTTACGGGATGATTAAATTGTAGCCTGCGGGCGTGCAGGCAAATGCTTTTACGGAGGCTGCCGCGGGGGTAGCCATATTTGTTATCGCCAACAATGGGGCAATCCAAAGAAGCCAACTGCACTCTTATCTGGTGCGGACGGCCGGTTATCGGGTCAACCTCTATTAAATAATAACCGTTAAGCTCGCCAACCAATTTATAGTTGAGTTCTGATCGCAGGCTGCCAGCCACCTCGCGGTCATGCGCTTTGGTCACGTTTTTCTGCGGATTTTTAACCAGCCAATGCACTAAATTTCCGGCTTCAGGATAGGGCCTTTTCCGAACCACCGCATAATAGGTTTTATGCATTTCGCGCCCCTTGAACATGTTGTTGATCCGCTCGAGCGCTTTACTGGTTTTGGCAAATAAAATAACACCGCTTACGGGCCTGTCTAACCGGTGAACAACACCTAAAAATGCGCCGTTGGGTTTATTATATTTTTTGGCGATATATTTCTTTACTTTTTCATCCAGCGGCTCATCCCCTGTTTCGTCAACCTGTACAATATCGCCGGCACGTTTGTTTACCGCTATAAGGTGATTATCCTCGTAAAGAATATCCTTATCGGTAATATCATAGGGTGTATATTTAAATTCAGGTCTCGCCATTTTAGTTAATAGATCATGGTTGATAGTTCATGGTATACAATGGCTATGAACCATGATCCATGAACCACAGGCTACTAATATTGCTCTTTCTCGTCAGGAAAGCTCCTTGATTTTACATCGCCGATATAATTTTTTATGGCGCCATCCATTACCGTATATAAATCGGCGTACTGGCGCAAAAAGCGTGGCTTAAAGCCTTTGTTCAGGCCCAGCATATCGTGTATTACCAGCACCTGCCCATCGCAATGTTGCCCGGCGCCAATACCTATAGTTGGTATGTGCAAACTTTCTGAAACTTCTTTAGCCAGCCTGGCAGGTATTTTTTCTAATACCACACCAAAACAACCCAGCTCTTCCAGTTTTAGCGCGTCTTCACGTAATTTTTGTGCCTCGGCTTCCTGTTTCGCCCGTACCGTATAGGTGCCAAATTTATAAATGGATTGCGGCGTCAATCCCAAATGGCCCATCACGGGTATTCCTGCAGTAAGTATCCGGGTTACCGATTCCGCAATTTCAACACCGCCTTCCAGCTTCACGGCATGGGCGCCTGATTCTTTCATAATACGGATAGCCGAATTCAGCGCTTCTTTTGAATTACCCTGGTAAGTTCCAAAAGGCAAATCAACCACCACCAGCGCCCGTTTTGCGGCACGTACTACCGACGATGCATGATAGATCATCTGATCAAGCGTAATAGGCAACGTTGTTTCATGCCCGGCCATTACATTCGAGGCGGAATCGCCCACTAATATGATATCCGTTCCGGCAGCATCAACAATAGTTGCCATCGAAAAATCATATGCGGTAAGCATGGCAATCTTCTCGCCGCGGTTCTTCATTTCCTGTAATATATGGGTGGTGATTCGTTTAACTTCTTTGTGTACAGACATGGCTGGGAATTATTTTGTAAGGACAAAGTTATGATTATTTTATTTCGGATTTCGGAAGTTCGATTTCGGATTTTTTTTACCCTTTTTATCGCTTGCGGAAGAGAGGGTGGTCGAGCGAAGCGATGACCGGGCGAGTTATCGCCGACTGTTTACATGAACTTTTCTCATCAATTCCGAAATCGAACTTCCGAAATCCGAAATTTCTTCTTACTTTTGCATCGTGAATTCAGAAGTTTTTTCACTTCCTTTTCCATCATTTTTTCACGGCGCACCGCACCAGTTAAGCCGCTTTTTTAACCGTTCAATATTTTTTGCACATGACTTATTTCACCCAATTACCGGCTGTATTATTACTGGCTGACGGAACCGTTTTTTATGGAAAAGCCGCCGGCAAGATAGGTACCACTGCCGGAGAAATATGCTTTAATACCGGCATGACCGGCTACCAGGAAATTTTTACTGATCCTTCTTACTTTGGGCAGATCATGGTGGCTACCAATGCGCATATTGGCAATTATGGTATTAAAAATGATGAGGTGGAATCGGGCCATATTCAAATTGCCGGCCTGGTTTGTAAAAATTACAACATCGCTTACAGTCGCAAACAGGCTAATGAATCTATACAGGATTATTTCCAGGAGCAAAACATTGTAGGCATATCTGATATTGATACCTGCCAGCTGGTTCGCCATATCAGGGACAAAGGCGCCATGAACGCCATTATTTCTTCTGAAATATTAGACATTGATACATTAAAAGCCGAATTGGATAAAGTGCCGTCAATGGATGGCCTGGAACTGTCATCACAAGTTTCAACTACCGAAACTTATACTTTTGGCGATGAGAACGCACCTTATCGTGTTGCGGTGTTGGACCTGGGTGTGAAGAAAAACATCCTGCGTAATTTTGATAAACGCGATGTTTATGCCAAAGTTTACCCGGCAAAAACCACCTATGCCGAAATGGAAAAGGATTTTGCCCCAACCGGCTATTTTATTTCCAATGGCCCCGGCGATCCGGCTGCCATGCCTTACGCCATTGATACGGTAAAAGAAATATTAGCTGCCGATAAACCGATGTTTGGCATTTGCTTGGGTCACCAGTTATTGGCTTTGGCGAACGGCATCCCGACTAAAAAAATGTTTAACGGCCACCGCGGCTTGAA
>Ga0207009_1038_pt1 | contig 20065 bp, 3 predicted proteins | sample Alteio_BWMinCont_81_FD_153479 | JGI IMG/M metagenome (GOLD analysis project Ga0207009, IMG submission 153479) | Enriched cells from forest soil in Barre Woods Harvard Forest LTER site, Petersham, Massachusetts, United States -... | ecosystem: Environmental > Terrestrial > Soil > Temperate forest >... | reverse complement strand
ACCTGGGGACGCTGCAGTACGGGGCCAATGACGATCCGGGCGGAGTGGGCCGGACGTTGTTGCAGAGTTATCAGCAGGGCTTGAGCCCGTGGCCCAGTGCAACGGTGAGCAATGGTTTGCAGGCGTGGTACCGGGCGGACCTGGGCGTGACGACGGATGCGAACAACAACGTATCGCAGTGGGCGGATGTGTCGGGGAACGGTGTCCACGTGGTGCAAAGCGATGTCACGCAGGAGCCGGCGCTGACGGCCAGTGCGATCGGCGGCTTGCCGGCAGTGCAATTTGCCCGGGGCAATAACTTGGTGAGCGCACTTGCGGATCTGCAGGCCGGGAGCACGGACGTGAGCGTGATCGTGGTGACCAGGCCGGTGGCGAACCAGGGCTACACGTCGCTGCTCGATTGGAATAATTTTGGGGTAGGCAACACGACCGGAGACCAGTATTTTATGATCTGGCGGGATGATTTGGGTGGATCGCACGGGTACGGCACGGCGATGGAAGTGCCCGGCGGCAATGTGCAATTGATGGAATTTGTGAAAGCGGGCGCGCAGGAGAACGAATATCTCGACGGGGTGCTGAAGGTAGTGGGGACCGATGCATCGCCCATGGGCACCGCGGCCTCGCCGATGAAGCTTGGGCTGAACAACAGCGGGTGGAGCTATGCCGGACAGATCGCGGAAGTGTTGATCTACAACCGGGCGCTCAGCGACGCGGAGCGGGCGCAGATCGAAGCGGCGCTGACGGCGAAGTATATTTTAAACGATACGAACAACAACGGCATTCCGGATGCGTGGGAGCTGAAGAACCTGGGGACGCTGCAGTACGGGGCCAATGACGATCCGGGCGGAGTGGGCCGGACGTTGTTGCAGAGTTATCAGCAGGGCTTGAGCCCGTGGCCCAGTGCAACGGTGAGCAATGGTTTGCAGGCGTGGTACCGGGCGGACCTGGGCGTGACGACGGATGCGAACAACAACGTATCGCAGTGGGCGGATGTGTCGGGGAACGGTGTCCACGTGGTGCAAAGCGATGTCACGCAGGAGCCGGCGCTGACGGCCAGTGCGATCGGCGGCTTGCCGGCAGTGCAATTTGCCCGGGGCAATAACTTGGTGAGCGCACTTGCGGATCTGCAGGCCGGGAGCACGGACGTGAGCGTGATCGTGGTGACCAGGCCGGTGGCGAACCAGGGCTACACGTCGCTGCTCGATTGGAATAATTTTGGGGTAGGCAACACGACCGGAGACCAGTATTTTATGATCTGGCGGGATGATTTGGGTGGATCGCACGGGTACGGCACGGCGATGGAAGTGCCCGGCGGCAATGTGCAATTGATGGAATTTGTGAAAGCGGGCGCGCAGGAGAACGAATATCTCGACGGGGTGCTGAAGGTAGTGGGGACCGATGCATCGCCCATGGGCACCGCGGCCTCGCCGATGAAGCTTGGGCTGAACAACAGCGGGTGGAGCTATGCCGGACAGATCGCGGAAGTGTTGATCTACAACCGGGCGCTCAGCGACGCGGAGCGGGCGCAGATCGAAGCGGCGCTGGGGCATAAATTTTCAATACCGGTAGACCCACCTACAGCGACGCTGACAAGCCCGGTGCAGGGCAGTTTGTATTCCACGTCTGCGACGATCACCTTATCCGGCCAGGCGGTGACCAATGCTTCCGGCGCGAGTATTACCAGCGTGGCATTTTTCAACGGGACGACATCGCTGGGCGCCGGCACGCTGGTTTCCGGAACCACCTCGACTTACACGCTGGTGCTGCCCGCCAATACGTTTTCGGCGGGCTCATATAATATCAGCATGACGGCGGTGGACAGCAACGGGGCGAGCGTCTCGACGGCCCCGGTGACGATCCAGGTGCTCGCTGCCTTGCCTGTTCCGGCCGTCTCTTCTGGCCTGCGGGCGTGGTACCGGGCGGACCAGGGCGTGACGACGGACCCATTAAATAGCAATAACGTATCAGAGTGGGCGGATATATCCGGTAATGGGCTGGTGGAGCAAGGGGTGGGCGGCGGTGAGCCGGGGTGGAGCGCCACCGGGATGAATGGCCAGCCGGCAGTGCAGTTTGATAACAGCCGTTATACCTCGTTGATCAGCGCCGTGGAAGACCTGCAGGCGGGTAGCACCGACCTGAGTGTGATCGTGGTGATGGCGCCTGCGGCCACGCAGTACACCTATGCCACGGTGCTGAACTACGGAAATAATTTTCAGCTGATGCGGGCCTATTGGAACGATCCAGTGAATAGCTATGTTTTGAACTGGGCCGATATTGTTTCTGGCTATGGCTCGGGTGGGTATTATGTGCCGGTCAGTCTGTCGCCGGATCAAGCCCAGATCATGGAGTTTGTGAAGAACGGTTCCCAGCAGACGTCATATTTGAACGGAGTGTCCCAGGTTACGGGAACGCAACCTGGAAACATGGCGAACGGGCCGGCGCAGCTTTCAATGGGAGACGGCCTCACAGCCCAGATCGCGGAAGTGCTGGTGTATAACCGCGCGCTCAGCGATGCCGAGCGTGCACAGGTCGAAGCATCGCTGGGGCAGAATTATTCGATCACGGTAAATCCTCCCACGGTGACGCTGACGAGCCCGGTGCAGGCCAGCCTGTATGCCGCATCTGCGGCGATCACGTTCTCCGGTCAGGCGGTGGCCAATGTTTCCGGCGCGAGCATCGCGAGTGTGCAATTTTTCAATGGTGCAACAAAGCTGGGCGATGGCACGCTGCTCGCCGGAACAACCTCGACTTATAATCTTGTCCTTGCGCCCAATACGCTGGCGCCAGGTTTATATAACATCAGTATGACGGCGACGGACAGCAGCGGCGCCAGTGGCTCGACCGATCCGGTGACGATCCAGGTGGCCGCTTCCTTGCCCTCTGCGACCGTCGCGACTGGGCTGCGTGCATGGTACCGGGCGGACCAGGGCGTGACAACGGATCCATTAAATAACAATAACGTATCAGAATGGGCGGACATATCCGGTAATGGCTTCGTGGAGCAAGGAGTGGGAGGTGGTGAGCCGGGGTGGAGTGCCACCGGGATGAATGGCCAGCCGACGATACAGTTTGATAACAGCCGGTACACCTCGTTGATCAGCGCCGTGGAAGACCTGCAGGCGGGGAGCACCGACCTGAGTGTGATCGTGGTGATGGCGCCTGCGGCCACGCAGTACACCTATGCAACGGTGCTGAACTACGGAAATAATTTTTCTTTGATGCGATCCTATTGGAACGGGACCGGGAATGGATATATTTTGGAATGGCCGGATGTCGTTTCCGGCAATGGTGCAGAAGGCATTAACGAATTGGTTAATCTATCGCCCGACCGGGGACAGATCATGGAGTTCGTGAAGAACGGTTCGCAGCAGACGTCGTATTTGAACGGGGTGGTCCAAGTCACGGGGGCACAGCCAGGAAACATGGCGAGCGGGCCGGCGCAGCTTTCAATGGGAGACGGACTCACAGCCCAGATCGCGGAAGTGCTGGTCTACAACCGGGCGCTCAGCGAGGCCGAGCGTGCACAGGTCGAAGCATCGCTGGGCCAGAATTATTCGATCACCATCGCTCCTTCCACACCGGTATTTACTCCGCCTGCCGGGACCTACGGCACGGCTCAATCCGTGAACATCACGTGTGCCGGTGCCACCAGCATTTACTATACGATCGACGGTAGCACGCCGACGACATCATCTACGGCATATTCTGGCCCACTTTCCATTTCGACGACCACGACGCTTAATGCGATCGGCGTCAATGCGGGCGGCTCGAGCCCGGTCACCAGCGGTGTCTATACCATTGTGCCACTGCCTTCCGCGCCGGTATTTACTCCAACGCCCGGCACCTACAACACGACGCAATCGGTGACCATCACGAGTGCGGGCGCGACCAGCATCTATTACACAACCGACGGCAGCACACCGACGACTTCCTCGACCTTGTATTCAGGTCCAATCTCCATTTCCACCATCACGACGCTTAGTGCCATTGGCGTCGATGCGGCCGGATCGAGCTCGGTCGTCAGCGGCACCTACACGATCAGCTCATCGACGCCTATTGGCTTGATGGCCGGCGGCGACACCGTGCTTTTGCAGGATGCTTCAAACGTAACGCGGCTTTGGGGGCGTAACAACGACGGGCAGTTGAGCGACGGCACCGTTATCAGTCGCTCGCAAATGCGCCGGATCAGCGGCCTAACCCAGCCTTTGATCAGCGCAGCCCTGGGTGAAGGCCATGGCCTCGCGGTCACCCATTCCGGACAGGTTTATACTTGGGGCGATAATTATTTTGGCCAGCTTGGAGATGGAACCCAAGCCAGCCATCATACGGCCGTGATCCTCACCGGCCTGACTGGAATCATCCAGGTTGCGGCCGGCGATGGGCACAGTCTGGCGCTGCGCAGCGACGGCACGGTATGGGCTTGGGGTGGCAATCAATCGGGACAGTTGGGCGATGGCACCAAGGTGAATCGCTCCTCTCCGGTGCAGATTCCCGGCCTGGCCAATATTGTCCAGGTCGTCGCCGGTGCGCGGCACAGTGCGGCCTTGGATAAAAACGGCGCGGTGTGGGTCTGGGGTTCGAATGAGTTCGGCCAGTTGGGTGGGGGCGCCGCGATTGCCGATAGTTCCACTCCGATCACGCTCAGCGGCTTGAGCCAGGTATTTGAATTGGTTTCCGGCCGGCAGTTCTTGCTAGCGCTCAAAGCCGATGGGACCGTGTGGGCTTGGGGCGACAACCACGCCGGCCAGCTCGGCGTGGGCACGACTTCGACGGTCAGTTTGCCGCAGCTCAACCCGACGCTTTCTGGGATCAAAGCCCTGGCCGCGGGCAACAACCATGCCGTGGCTTTGGATGGCACCGGCACGGTGTGGATGTGGGGCGCAAATGACGTTGGTCAATTGGGCAACGGCACTAACGCGGCCAGCGCCACACCGGTGTCTGGCTTGACCGGTGTGCAGGCGGTGTCCGCGGGCTACGATCAGGTGGTTGTGGAGAAAGTTGACGGCACGTTGTGGGCCTGGGGCCTTAATACCTTTGGCCAGTTGGGTAATTCAACGACGAATACATTTAGCAACGTTCCCATCGCGGTGGCTCCGCCGAACGATTGACCCATGACCAGAATCATTTCCAATTTCCTTGTCTTTGCCGGGCTATTTTTGGGCCTGGCCGGTCCTTCGCTGCGGGCTGATAGCGGCGTCTGTGCGTCGGTCGTGATTCAAATCAATCAGCAATTCGCCCTAGAGCGCACAGGTTTTCAGGCGACGCTCACTGTCTCCAACGGCCAGCCCGCCTCGTTGGCTAATTTTAGTGTAACGCTGAACTTTACCGATGCCAATGGGAACCCGGTGGCCTTTGCCACCGATACGACTCCCAACGTCAACGGCCTGTTTTACTACCGGGTGCAAACCGGCTACACCGCTCCTGGTTCAATTCCCGGCGGTTCCTCGCAAACCGTCGCCTATTTCATTGTCCCGGCCCTGGGTGCGGCCGGCACCAGCGCCAGCGGCAGCCTGTATTATGTGGGGGCCACGATTCAATATAGTATAAACGGGGCTCCGCAAACCGTCCAGGTCACCCCCGCTCCGATCACGGTGCAGCCGATGCCGCTGCTGCAATTGCAGTATTTTTTGCCGGGTAATGTTTACGGAGTTGATCCTTTCAATCCCACGATACCGGCGCCGAGTGTGCCCTTTCCGGTGGGGGTGCGCATCATCAACAATTCTCCCTACGCCACGGCGCAACAGGTGCAGATTCAGTCCAGCCAACCCCAGATCATCGACAACAAACTTGGCCTGCTGGTTAATTTTCAAATCCTTGGCTGCCAGCTCAACGGAGCCCCGGCGTTGTCCTCCCTGTTGGTAAATTTTGGCAACATCGGCCCCGGGCAGGCCTCGATGGCAGACTGGCTGATGGTGGCGTCACTGTCGGGAACATTCGAAAACTTCACCGCCGAGGTTTCGCACGATCCGGAACTTGGCGGAAACCTGACTTCACTTATTCCGGAAAGTGCGATCAGCACCCACCGGCTGCTGGGGGTCGTGTTGGTGGATTTGCCCGGCCGGGATGCTCTTCCTGATTTCCTGGCCACCGATGACGGGTGGTCCGATAATTTCAGTAACGTCGAGGTTTACGAGTCGGACAACAGCCAGGTCAACGAGCCGGTGGACTACTTTGCGCCGGGAAACACCTCGGTGTCGCTTTCTTCCACCGGCAGCAATTCCGTATTATCGATCAACACCACGAGCGTGATGATGTATGTGCGCGCCAGCAGTCCTATTGCGGCGGACCAAAGCGTGAGCGCGGTGCGTTCCGACGGGAAAAAACTGCCCGCGGCCAATTGTTGGGTTTCAAAAAACAAGGATAACAACAACAACTGGGTTTACTGGCTCAATCTTTTCGACACCAGTACGCAGCCCGGCCTGACTTATGCGCTTACTTTCAGCAATCCGATCGATCTGACGGCGCCGCCGGTCCTGACCATTATTGGCGGGCAAAATTTCCAAGTGCTGCCGGGCCACCTGTTGACCGTCAAAGTTGCGGCAACCGATCCCAATAATCTAATCCCGGTTCTTTCCACGGGAACCCTGCCTGATGGGGCGGTCTTCACCGACAACAAAAACGGCACGGGCAGCTTGGCGTGGACTCCGGTGGCGACCCAATTGGGAACCTATTCGGTGCAGTTCAAGGCCACCGTGGGATCAGCCTCTGCCACCCAAAGTGCGAGCATCCAAGTGACCAGCCAGCTCACGACCGGCTTCGGTGGCTGGCAGAACAAATACTGGCCTGGCGTCACCGATCCCAATATCATCGGCCCCAACGCCAATCCCTCCGGCGACGGCTTGGTCAATCTTTTGAAATACGCTTTGGGCGGCGATCCAACCGTGCCGGATGACTCCATCCTGCCGGTGGTGGGCATGGATGTCGTAGCTGGCCAGCATTTCCTCACGCTGACCTATCGTCAGCTCCAGGGTGATCCGACCCTTCTCTATGAAGTGGTGGCTTCCAACGATCTTTCCGTGTCGCTGGCCAACTGGACGGTCCAGACCCAAACCGAAACGACCGATCAATCCGCCGCTCCCCCTGGGTTTATCTTGGTGAAAATCATCGACAGCGTGCCGGTTGAAACCGGTTCGGTCCATCGTTTCCTGAAACTCCGCGTCACCCAAACCGGCAACTAAATGAAAACGCTTTTTCAAATGAATTTTTTTGCCACGAAAGAACTCATAGATCCCCCAAAGAAATTCTCTGTGCTCTTTGCGATCTTTTGTGGCAAAAATCCGGGGCTTGGCCTTGGGCGTTGGATGTTGAATGTTTACCACGCTGCGACGGTGGTTGGATGTTGGATGTTCGCCGGCTGCCTTTTGTCTCTACCGGCCCACGCCCAAACCACGAACATCGCCGCCACTCCCGCCGTCGGTTACTCCAGGCTGACGGCGCGCGGCGCCAGCGATAGTTTTGTTTCCATTCCGCTCGTCCAGCGCTCGGCCTTGGTCGCGAACATTTCCGCGGTCAATCCGGCTTCCGTTTCACTGTCCGTCGCGGGCTTGGTCGATGGGATCTATGCGCCCGGTGCTTCGTCCGTTTATTATCTGCAATTTGTCTCGGGAAATCTTTCCGGTCTTTGCTACAAGATCCTCAACAATCAGGGATATGTCTTCACCCTCGATACCAGGGGGGATGATTTGACCAACCATCCCCTGGGCGCGGTGAACACGGGCGTGGGCGGCGACCTGGTGCGCATCCGGCCTTACTGGACAATCGGGACGGTTTTCGGAACCGATCCGTCACAAATTCTCCTCGATTCCCTCGCCACCTTCAACGGCCCGGTCTATCCGGGGGCCGATGAGATTCTGCTGCCCGACAATACATCCACCGGCACGCAAAAGCTGCCGGCCGCGGTGTACGGTTATGTGACGAATTCCGGCTGGCGTGAACACAACGATCCCAACACCGATGCCCGCGCGACAACGTTTTGGCCCGGAGTGCCCTTTATTATTCGCCGGCAAAACCCGGCCCCGGTTGATATTCTGGTGACCGGCTACGTCTCCGCCGACCGCCTGGTGCAAAGCATTCCGGCGGTGGCGGCCGGAGCTGATTTTGATCAAGCCGTTTCGCTGGCCTATCCATTGCCCACGGCCCTGGCCGGTTCCGGGCTATTTTCTGCAACGAACTCTGTTATCGTGCCCTCGGTTGATTCGTTGCACCTCGGCGACCTCGTGCTCAGCTACCCCGGCGCCCGCTCGGGATTTTCGCTGCCGCCGGACCAGCGTTTTTATGTGGTGGGCACCGATTGGTTCGAGACCGGGGCTCCCGTCGACCAATTCATGCTGCAATCGGAGGCAGGCTATATCCTGCGACTGCGCGGCCTCCATCCGGCCAACTATTGGGTGCAATCGCCGCCGCTGACACCTCCTTAACCATGATTTTTTGCCACAAAAGAACTCAAAGAACACAAAGTCACAGAATGATCAGGGTTCCTTTATGTGATCTTTGTGATCCTTCGTGGCTAAATTTCATTGGCTGCTTTTGGTTGCGGCTCGCCGTTTTCCTGGCCCTCGCCGTTTCCGGCGGTCTTCGCGCCGAGATCGTTCCCTTGGGCGTGGTCTTCAAAGGCGAACTGACCCCGCTTGAGCTGACGTATGCCAACAAGGGCAAAGCGGCGGTTCATATCGTGCAAATTGACCCTTCCTGCGACTGCATCGAAGTGCCGCCGGCGCCGATTGGTGTCCCGGCGGGCGCCACCATAAAGATTCCGCTGGTTCACCACGCCGAAAACACCGGCACGGTTGAAGTGACGATCCAACTCCTGGGCGCCAAATCTTCCGAGGTCATCAAAACCTACACGGTCGCGGGATTTGTGGCCGAGCCTTCGTGGCTCCTGTCGCCGCGGGAGGCGCAGGCCAAGGGACTGACTTTGATTGATACACGCGACTTGGCGCAGTTTTCAAAATTGCATAGTATGCATGCGATCAACATTCCAGCCTTCGCCCTCAAAACCAGAACCGATTTGCGCGGGAGCAAACTGGTGCTGGTGGACGACGGTGCTTCGCCCGTCGATTTGCTTGCGGAAGCCGACAGCCTGCGCCAGATGGGATTCACTCAGGTTTTTGTGCTCAGTGGCGGTCTGCCCGCGTGGATTCGCGCCGGGGGCAGGGTGGAGGGATCCACTCAATCGGTGCTCGGGGTTGCGCGGATATCCGCGGCGGATTTTGCCCGTGCCAGCCGGGCCGGGAAATGGCAGGTCGTTGAAATAGGCGAGGCTTTGACGCCTCTGCCGGAGACCACGAATGTGATCAAATTAAGTGCGACCGATGATATCGGGAGCGCGCTGGTTTCGCTCTCCAAGAATTTTGCGCAAGGGATGCCGCCCAATATCCTCATCATTGCGCCCAGTAACGCCAGCCAGGCGAAGATCGAGGCGCATCTCGGCCCGGCCGGGCACCTGCCGGTGTTTTATCTGAATGACGGGATGAAAGCCCTGGCATTTTTTCACAACGAACAAGCCGGGGCGGCGAGCAATACCGGCCGGCTCTTTAAAGTCGCCTCCGCCCGCAGCGTTCCGATCGTCGCCGGCGGCTGCAGCTCCTGCGGACATTGAATTTGAAATATCCAGCCCACATGTCTTTCAAACCCGCTATCTCCCTGTTTGAGCCGCTTGTATACAAGGTTCTCCGGTTCGCCATTGTTCTGGCAGGATGCCTGCCGTTTATCGGACGGGCGCAAACTCCGCCGACCACCGGTCTGTGTCTCTGGCTGCGGGCGGATGTTGGTGTGACCGCGAACGGTACTGGCAATATCAGTGTCTGGCAGGATCAATCCGGCAATGGCAACAATGCGACGCAAGGTTCCGCTTCCAACGAGCCTGCCTTGGTGGCGGCCCAGTTGAACGGCCTGCCGGTGGTGCACTTTAGCGGGTCGAGCCAGTATCTGAACCTGCCGAACGTGATGAGCGGGGCGACAGCCGGGGAAATCTTCGTGGTGGTGCGGTCGAGCGCGGCCAGCGGCTCCTCCAACGGGCTGTGGTATTTTGGCAATAGCGGCAATGGGACGGACTATCCGAACTCCAGCAACCAGATTACAGATGAATTTGGCAACAACGTAGCGTATAACGAAGGTGTGCCTGCCCAGTCCTTGGGCGTCTTCAATGTCTATAATGTCAGCGCGGCCTCGACGGCCTCGGGCGGCCAATGGACGGCCTGGTTGAACGGATTTTTGCTCTATCAAACCACCGGAAACACGGTGACCTTCAACGGGGGGCCGTATCTCGGCTTAGCCCCGAACAGAGGCTACTTTATCGGCGACATCGCCGAGGTCATCGTTTACAATCAGGCGCTCAGCCCGGCGCAGCGCGCGACCGTGACGACGTATCTGGGAAATAAATATGGCCTCTACACGCCTCCGGCGGCGCCGACGAATTTGACGGCGACGGCGTTGTCGTCGACCGAGGTGAGCCTGCAATGGTCGGCCCCCTTGAGCGGCAGCGCTGTGACCTATCTGGTGGAGCGCTCGACCAATGTGAATGATTTTAGCAGCGCTGTGGCGATCAGCGTGGCGGATTCCTTGAGCTATATCGACACGGGATTGAGTGCAAACACAGCGTATTACTATCGCGTGCAGGCGCAGGGCTATGCCGGAGATTCGGCTTTTAGCAGTACGGTACCCGCTACGACCTTGGCGAGCGGGACGGATATGCCACTCACCTCGCAGCAAGGCCTGTGCCTTTGGCTCAAGGCGGACGCCGGCTTGGGCGTGACGAGCACGGGCAATCCGGTCGATATTTGGGCGGACCAAAGCGGCCAGGTTCCGGCTAACAACGCCAGCCAGCACACTTCTGCCAACCAACCGACTTTGGCGACCAATGCCATCAACGGCCTGCCGGTGGTGCACTTTAGCGGGTCGAGCCAGTATCTGAACCTGCCTAATGTGATGAACGGGGCGACAGCGGGAGAAATCTTCGTGGTGGTGCGGTCAAGTGCGGCCAGCGGCTCCTCCAACGGGCTGTGGTATTTTGGCAATAGCGGCAATGGGACGGACTATCCGAACTCCAGCAACCAGATTACAGATGAATTTGGCAACAACGTAGCGTATAACGAAGGTGTGCCTGCACAGTCCTTGGGCGTCTTCAATGTCTATAATGTCAGCGCCGCGTCGACGGGCCAGTGGACGGCCTGGCTGAACGGATTTTTGCTCTATCAAACCACCGGAAACACGGTGAGCTTCACCACGGGGCCGGAGCTCGGCTTAGCTCCGAACAGAGGCTACTTTACTGGCGACATCGCCGAGGTCATTATTTACAACCAGACGCTCAGCCCGGCGCAACGCGCGACCGTGACGACGTATCTGGGAAATAAATACGGCCTTTTCACGGTGCCTTCTGCTCCGACGAATTTGACGGCGACGCCCTTGTCGTCGACCCAGATAAGCTTGCAATGGTCGGCGCCGTTGAACGGCAGCGATGTGACCTACGTGGTGCAACGCTCGACCAGTGCGACTGATTTTAGCAGCGCCGTGGCGATCAGCGTGCCGGATTCCTTGAGCTATATCGACAGCGGGTTGAGTGGGGGTATCACCTATTACTACCGGGTGCAGGCGCAGGGCTATGCCGGAGATTCGGCTTTTAGCAGTACGGTACCCGCCACGACCTTGGCGAGCGGGACGGATATGCCACTCACCTCGCAGCAAGGCCTGTGCCTTTGGCTCAAGGCGGACGCCGGCTTGGGCGTGACGAGCACGGGCAATCCGGTCGATATTTGGGCGGACCAAAGCGGCCAGGTTCCGGCTAACAACGCCAGCCAGCACACTTCTGCCAACCAACCGACTTTGGCGACCAATGCCATCAACGGCCTGCCGGTGGTGCACTTTAGCGGGTCGAGCCAGTATCTGAACCTGCCTAATGTGATGAACGGGGCGACAGCGGGAGAAATCTTCGTGGTGGTGCGGTCAAGTGCGGCCAGCGGCTCCTCCAACGGGCTGTGGTATTTTGGCAATAGCGGCAATGGGACGGACTATCCGAACTCCAGCAACCAGATTACAGATGAATTTGGCAACAACGTAGCGTATAACGAAGGTGTGCCTGCCCAGTCCTTGGGCGTCTTCAATGTCTATAATGTCAGCGCGGTCTCGACGGCCTCGGGTGGCCAGTGGACGGCCTGGCTGAACGGATTTTTGCTCTATCAAACCACCGGAAACACGGTGAGCTTCACCACGGGGCCGGAGCTCGGCTTAGCCCCGAACAGAGGCTACTTTACCGGCGATGTCGCCGAGGTCATTATTTACAACCAGGCGCTCAGCCCGGCGCAGCGCGCGACCGTGACGACGTATCTGGGATCCAAATATGGCCTCTACACGCCTCCGGCGGCGCCGACGAATTTGACGGCGACGGCGTTATCTTCGACCCAGGTGAGCCTGCAATGGTCGGCGCCCTTGAGTGGCAGCGATGTGACCTACGTGGTGCAACGCTCGACCAGTGCGACTGATTTTAGCAGCGCTGTGTCGGTCAACGTGCCGGATTCGCTGAGTTACATCGACAGCGGGTTGAGTGGGGGTATCACCTATTACTACCGCGTGCAGGCGCAGGGCTATGCCGGAGATTCGGCTTTTAGCAGTACGGTACCCGCCACGACCTTGGCGAGCGGGACGGATATGCCACTCACCTCGCAGCAAGGCCTGTGCCTTTGGCTGAAGGCGGACGCCGGCTTGGGCGTGACGAGCACGGGGAGTCCAGTGGACACCTGGGCCGACCAGAGCGGGCAGTCCCCCGCGAACAACGCCAGCCAGCACACTTCTGGCAACCAGCCGACGTTGGTGACTAATGCCCTCAACGGCCTGCCGGTGGTGCACTTTAACGGAAGCGCGAACCAATATCTAATCTTGCCGAACGTGATGAAAAATCCGACGGGTTCCGGGCAGTCCGGTGCCGGAGAAATCTTCGTGGTGGTGCGGTCAAGTGTGGCCAGCGGCTCCGCCAACGGGCTGTGGTACTTTGGCAATAGCGGAAATGGGACGGACTATCCGAACAGCAGCAACCAGATTACAGATGAATTTGGCAACAACGTAGCGTATAACGAAGGTGTGACTGCCCATTCCTTGGCCGTCTTCAATGTCTATAATGTCAGCGCGGCCTCGACGGGCCAGTGGGCCGCCTGGCTGAACGGATTTTTGCTCTATCAAACCACCGGAAACACGGTGAGCTTCACCACGGGGCCGTATCTCGGCTTAGCCCCGAACAGAGGCTACTTTACCGGCGACATCTCCGAGGTCATCGTTTACAATCAGGCGCTGAGCCCGGCGCAGCGCACGACCGTGACGGCGTATCTGGGAAATAAATACGCTCTCTATGCACCAGCGCCCGTTGCTCCAACCAGCTTGGGCGCGACCGCCTTGTCTGCCACGCAAGTGGGCCTGACCTGGCAGGCCCAGCAAGGCGGTTATTATGTCAATTATCTGGTGTATCGTTCGACCGATGGTGGCGCGACCTTCACCCAGGTGGCTGTCGTGCCGAACAGCTTGGGCTATACGGATACCGGGCTGGCGGCGGGCACCAATTATGTCTATGAGGTAAGTGCGCAGGACAATGGGGGTACTTCGGCTTACAGCAACACGGCGCCGGTGACCACGCTCTTACTGCCGTCAACTCCGACCAGCTTGGGCGCAACCGCCCTGTCTGCCACGCAAATCAGCCTGACCTGGCAGGCGCAGGAGGGCAGCAACAACGTCAGTTACCTGGTGAATCGTTCGACCGATGGTGGCGCGACTTTCACCAAGGTGGCCACCGTGCCGAACAGCTTGAGCTATACTGATACCGGGCTGACCCCTGGCACCAGCTATACGTATGAAGTTAGCGCGCAAGACATGGGTGGCACCTCGGGCTACAGCAACACGGCGGCGGCGGCCACACCGCCTTCCACTCCGGTGTTTGCCCCCGCTGCCGGCACCTACACCAGTGCCCAATCGGTGACCATCACCAGCACCGGTGCCACCGCGATCTACTACACGACCAACGGTAGCACACCTACCACGTCTTCGGCCCTCTACACCGCGGCCGTGCCGGTCGCCAACAACACCGTCCTGCAGGCCATCGGTGTCAATGGCAGCGTCTCCAGTCTTGTCGCCTCCGCCAGCTACACCATTCTGCCGCCGGCTCCGGTCTTCAGTCCGGCGCCTGGCACTTATCCCAATGCCACCACGCTTTCGGTGGCGATTAGCGATACGGCCAGCTCCACGATCTATTATACAACCGACGGCACGACACCCACCACCGCTTCGACCCAATATACGGCGGCGATCGTATTGCCGGGTGGCACCACCACGCTCAGCGCCATCGCTGTCACCGCCAATGGCTCCAGCGCCGTTACCACCGGCACCTATGTCCTGATCCCGCCGCCGCCCCTGGCTCCCGTCTTCAGTCCCGCTGGCGGTACTTACACCGGTGCCCAATCGGTGACGATCGCCAGTTCCGGCGCCACCGCGATCTACTATACGACCAACGGAACCACGCCGAGCCCGACCAATGGCAATCTCTACTCTGGACTCTTGACTCTCAGCTCTAACGCTACTCTGCAGGCCATCGGCGTAAATGCCGGCGGCTCCAGTCCCGTCGCTTCCGCCAGTTACACTATTTTAGCTTCGGCTCCGGTCTTTAGCCCGACTCCGGGCACTTATTCCACAGCCACCACATTTTCGGTGGCGATCAGCGATACGACCAGCTCCACCGTCTATTATACAACGGACGGCACCACTCCCTCCACCGTTTCAACCCAGTATGCTGCGGCAGTCGTATTGCCGGCTGGCACCACCAAGCTCAGCGCCATCGCCGTCAACGCCAATGGCTCCAGCACAGTCACTACCGGCACGTATGTCGTGACTCCGCTGGTTCCCGTCTTCAGCCCGGCACCCGGTGTGTACAGCAATTCCGTGGCCGTTTCACTGACGCCGATTCCCGCGGCTGCAACGGTCCATTTCACCACGGATGGTTCCGTTCCCACCGCGGGTTCGCCCGCTTACACCGGGCCGATCACGGTCTCCGCCTCGACCCGGATCAAGGCCATAGACGTCGAAAATAATCAAGCCAGCGACGTGGCCGACGGATTGTTTGCCATCGGCAATCCACCAGGGACGGCAACCCCGACTTCCGGCTTTGCGGCGACCTATTACCAGTTGGCGAATTTCGCCGGCAGTACCATCAATCGTCTGGATCCAGTCATCAATTTCTCGCCGACCGGCCCTTCGATTCCCACGGGAACCGGCAGCGCGGTCTGGACTGGCACATTGACGGCGCAGTATACCGATACCTACACCTTTAATATCAGCTCCGACGGCAACCCGAGCTTGTGGGTTGGCAACAGCGATACGAATACGCCGCCGCTGATCGATGGCTCGGGCCAGTCTTCGTATCAAAAACTCTCCGGGTCGATTTCACTCGTGGCGGGCCAGACCTATCCGGTAATCCTGAAATATGTTGTTCGTTCTTCCGATTCGACGCAGGAACGCCTTTCCCTGACCTGGAGTGCGGTGGCTTTCGCCGAGGAATTGATCCCGACCTGGCAGGTCGCCTCAGGATTGGCTTACGCGAATACGACATCTACGCCGACCGCATCGCCCGCGGCGGGAGCGATTACCGATGGCACCAGTATCACCCTCAGCACGAGCACGCCTGGTGCCAACATCTACTACACGCTGGATGGCACCATCCCGACGAACAGCTCCGCTCTCTATACATTGCCCATCGTCCTGCACTCGGGTGTGACCCTCCAGGCCATCGCCGTCGCCAATAATTATAACAACAGCGGCATCCTGGTCGCTTCCTATACCATCGACCGGACCGGCCCCACGCTTTCCAATCTTACTTTCAACGGCGCCGCTGTTCCAGGCGTCATTGCGGCCAACGGCACCTTTGGCATTACCGCGACCAGCAATGTGGGTGTGCAACAAGTGCAATTCAGCCTGGATGGCGCCGTTATCGGCACCGATACCACGCCCACGGCGGCCGGTCAGTTCATCCAGCCCATCACGCTCGGCACGATTCCCGATGGCGCTCACACGCTCACCATCCAGGCCTGGGATAACCTGGGAATTGCCTCGAATGTGCTCACCACGCCGATCACCATCGCCCTGGCTTCCCCGCCGCCGCCGGTCATCACGGCGCCGCTTGACGGCACCAAGGTCAATGTGAACAGCATCACGGTGCGCGGCACGGCCCAGGTAGGCTCGACCGTGACCCTTTACAACGGCACGAACTCTGTCGGTTCCGCCCAGGCAGCGGCCGACGGCTCATTTGCGATCACCGTGTCGTCACTCACCCCCGTGCCTGGCACAAACCCCTTCACCGCCACGGCGCAAAACCGCAATCCCACACCCAGCGCAGCCTCCAACTCCGTCACCGTCACTTACGACAACACGGTGCCCAATCCGCCCACGGCATTGAGTGCGCAGGCGGGCGTCAATGGTGTGATCAAGCTCAGCTGGCATCCGTCATCTGGCGTCCAGGCCAGCGGCTATTATCTCTATCGTTCGACTTCGGCCATTCCCGACAACCCCGTGCCCGACCCGGCCACTGCGGTCGGCGGGCTCCTCCAGGGTTTGACCTATACCGACACCCCGCCTTCCGACGGCCATTATTACTATCGCATGGTTACGGTGTATACCGTCGGCGCGAGCGCGACTTTTAGCGCCTTGTCCAACCAGGCTGACGCCATCGCCAACAGCACGCCTCCCTCCGCCACGGTTGCCTTGCAGCCGATCGGGACCGCCTTCGATGCCACCAATCATCTCCTCGGCCAGGGCTTGGTTCAGGTGACGCTGACCGCCAGCGAGCCATTGTCGGCCACGCCTTTCTTGAATTTCAGCGTGGGTGGCAACGGTGCCATCTTTGTCAATCTCACGGCCACCGGCAGCAACAACGCCTACACGGGCGTCATCACCATTACCGCCAGCACGCCATCGGGCGTGCTCACTCCCGTCTTCTCGGGGATCGATGCCGACGGCAATCACGGCTCGGTTGTCACGATGGTCGTTCCTTGGGCCGTCGCCACGACGGGTCCGAGCGCTACCGGTCTCACGCCCGTTCAGCCCGGCTCATCGGGCAATTACCAGCCTCTGCCGGTGTTTGATGCCATCGATAATGTTCCGGTGGCGCCCGCCACGGCCGTCACCGTTTCCTGGCAGCTCACGCTGAATGCGGCGCCCAAGCCCGGCACCGCGCCGGTCTGCACCGCCACGCTGTCCGGCCATTCCGGCCTCGTTCTGCCGGTGACCGTGGCCGACACCAGCGACGGCAATCCTCTCACCTGGATCATCACGCTCACCCTGCCGGCCGACGCTGGCGCGGTGCCGGAAAATCTCACCCTCGCTTACACCGTGAGCGACGCGCTCGGCAACGTCGGCAATACGATCGTCCCGCCGCATGTTTTCCAGGTTTACCAGGGCAACCTGCCGCCGCTGGCGGTTCCGAGCGGCCTGACTGCCACGCCTCAACCCGCGGGCGCCATCAAGCTGACTTGGAATACCGTTCCCAACGCCTCGGCTTATGTGCTCCAGGTGCAAGGCCCGGGCCAATCCGCTTATCAGGATCTCACCACGATTCCCAGCGGCGCCACCACAAGTTATGTCTATACCACCGCCGGCGACGGTCTCTACTCCTACGAAATCGCAAGCGTGCGTTCCGACAACGGACAGCAGAGCATCAGCAGTTGGAGCACTCCTCCCTCCTCCGCACTGGCCGAAAGTGTTCTGCCCAGTGCCCCGACGAATCTGTCGCTGCAAGTGATTCCGCAGGGCGTCGAGGCCACCTGGACTGCGCCGGCAAATAATTCCGATGTGACGGGCTATGCCCTCTACCGCAGCAACAATGCCATCACGCCTGCCCTGAGCCTGTCGAATGGGTCGCCACTCACTCCCATCATCGCCGACATCCCGGCTGCCGCCACCTTTACGGTGGATTCGGCTCCCAATGGCAGCATGCCCAATTACGCGTTGGTCGCCTTCGACGCCGCCGGCAACCAGTCGGCGATCGTCACCGGTTTTGCCAACGTCGGCCTGCTGCCCGTCGGCACCTTGCAAGTCGCGCAGACCGACCAAACCCCGCCGGTGCTAACCTGGGCGCCCGCCCCCGGCAGTGTGATCGATGGCTACAACCTGCTCGTCGATAATGCCCCGATTTCCATCAGTGGCGCGACGCTCATTCCCGTCGCCACCACCACGTACACCGATCCGAACTACACCGGCGCCAAAGATCGCACCTACACCGTCGCCACCGTGAGCGGCCCTTCGAGCGTGGCCCGCAGCCTCGTGCTGCCCGTGGCTTCGATTTCGCTCGATCCGAATGCGACGATCATCCGCGGCCTGGTCAATGCGGTGAATGTCATTCTCCAGAATAATTCCACCACCAGCGTCACGATCTCTGACGCCAGCCTCGACGTGCAGTTCGACGGACACGACCACGGCGCGGCCAGCCTCATCACCCTCGCTCCCGGCGCACAGCAAACCGTGCCGGTGGTGGTCGGTGGTTACGCAGATTTGCCCACCGGCACGACGCCCGTCAGCGTCATCCTGACCATCATCCCCAACGCCGGCGAGCAGGTCATGCTCACTCGTTCGTTCACCGTCCCCGTCACCGAGGGCGCTTTCACCGCTCAAGTCATTCCCGTCAACCTGGTGAGCGGCGGCACGGGCAGCGTCACCTTCACGCTGACCAACCCTTCGACCGAGCCGATCGAATTCAAGGTCGCGCAGCAGAATGACACTCAGCCCTCCAGCGAGGCCCGCATCCAGGTGCTGGGTCAAAACGGAACGCTCCTTTCCACGACACCGCTGCAGTTGTTCACCGGGACCGATGTCATCCTGTTGGCCGATGGCACCACCGTGGTCAGCATTCCGGCCGGGGCGACCTATACCTCCCCGCCGATTTCCGTTCCCGTGCCGTTGAATGCGCCGGCCATGGTCAATGTCGCCCTCGGCATCGACTCCGTGTATTATAACTTCGGAAATCCGGATACGCAGATCACGCTGAACGGCCCCAGTTCCGTGGCCCAGGCGTCCACCCAGGTTGCTCCCTATTCGGCCACGATCACCTCGATCACTCCGCCCGTTTCCAGTTCCAGCAGCCCGCAGCCCGTCATTATCCAGGGCACCGCCGTCTGGCAGGCGACTGGGACTCCCGCGACCGGCGTACCGCTCAGCCTTTATATCAAGAACGGAAGTTTCATCCAGCAATATACCGTGACGACCGATGGCAGCGGCAACTTCAGCTACGCCTATCAACCCGGTGCGACGGAAACCGGCGGGGTTTATCTGGTTTGGGCCTCGCACCCGTCGGTCACCGCGCCTTCGCCCAATCCCGGCACCTTCACGATCACCAGCGTCATCGTCTCCCCGTCGCAACTCACGGTGAATGCGCCGCGCAATTACACCCAGGTTTTGCCGGTCCAGGTCACCACCGGTCCGGGCGCATCGGTGACAAACCTTCGCGCGGTCTTGAGCAGCACCACGGTGCTGCCGGCCGACGTGGCGTTTGCCGCCACGCCTCTCGCTACCGTCGGTGCCAGCCAGACCGTCACGCTCCCGCTTTCCCTTACCGGCCTTGCGCCCACCGCCACTTCACTTGATAGCGGCGAACTCGTCTTTAATGTCGTGAGCGATGCCCCCGGCGGCGGCACCCCGCTGGTTTGGGGCACTGTCACGGTAGATTATAATTTCTCCCTTGCGCAGCCCTATCTCTGGGGGACGCCTGGCACGGTTCAGATCGGCGTGCAGCCTGGCGGTATCGGTTCAGGCAGCATCGACTTGAAAAATGCGGGGCTGTCCTCGCTCGACAGTGCGACGATCACCCTCGTCTCGACCGATGGTTCCGCCATGCCCGCTTGGATCCAACTGGGAACGGCCGCCAATCTCAGCTCCCTCGATGTCGGCCAGGACGTCAATGTGACAATTTCCGCAGCTCCGCCACCGAATCCCAGCCTGACCATCCCCCAAGTTTACCAACTGAACCTGCATGTGCAGGCGGACAACGACACCCAGGACTTCCCTGTCACCGTGACCGTCTCGCCCTCGGGGCAGGGTGGGGCGGATT
>Ga0207009_1043_pt1 | contig 20196 bp, 14 predicted proteins | sample Alteio_BWMinCont_81_FD_153479 | JGI IMG/M metagenome (GOLD analysis project Ga0207009, IMG submission 153479) | Enriched cells from forest soil in Barre Woods Harvard Forest LTER site, Petersham, Massachusetts, United States -... | ecosystem: Environmental > Terrestrial > Soil > Temperate forest >... | reverse complement strand
CGTGAGCACGTCGAGCGCGCTGAAAGGCTCGTCCATGGCCAGCACTTCAGGGTTGGCGATGAGTGCGCGGGCGATGCCGACGCGCTGTTTCATGCCGCCAGAGAGTTCGCGCGGATACGAATATTCGTAGGCGCCGAGGCCGACGGTGTTGAGCACCTTCTCGAGGCGCGACTGCTGCTCTTCGGGCGGCAATTTTCCCACCGGCAGAAGCACGTTGCCGCGCACCGTGAGCCAGGGGAAAAGGGCGAAGTTCTGGAAGACCATCGACACGCCGGGCGAGACGCCTCGCAGCAGCAGGTTCTTGTAGTAAACCTCGCCTTTGGTCGGTGCGATCAGGCCGGCCATGATGCGCACGAGCGTGGACTTGCCGCAACCGGACGGGCCGAGCAGGGCGACGGCATCGTGCTCATGCACGGCGAGGTTGATGTCGCTGAGCACCAGGTCGCGCTCGCTGGCCGTCGCGGCGTATTCGTGACTGACGTGGCGAAGCTCGATGAGTGGTGAGCCGGAGGAAGGCATGAGGGGAAAAACTGAAAGGCTGAAGGACTGAAAGGCTGAAAACTGAGATTAGGAAATTGGAAAATTGGAAAAGCGAAAAATCGGAAGATTGGAAAACAGGAAAAGTAAGAAACAGGAGGGTTATAGTAATTTTGCGATTTTCAAATATCGAAGCGACAGCGTTCGTTGGCCAGCGACTGGAGACGTTTCCAGACGGTGCGGTTGACCACCACGACGATCAAGGCCATGACGAGGGACGCGGCGGTGAGACGGGGGAAGTCCCCGTCATTGGTGGCGCGGGTGATATACGCGCCCAACCCGGTGGCCATGTAAGTTTTTTGGCGGTCCTGGACGAATTCGGATACGATGGTGGCGTTCCAGGCGCCGCCGGCGGCGGTGATCCAGCCGGTAACGAGGCCGGGCAGCACGGCGGGAATGAGGAATTTTTTCCAACGACGCCATCCGTCGAGGCGCAGGATTTCGGCGCAGCACACGATATCGTTGGGAATGGCGGCCGCGGCGCCCATGACATTGAATAGAATATACCACTGGGTGCCGAAGAGCATGAGCAAGACGGCGCCCCATTGCAGGCTGCCGCCGACGAGGAACACCAGGGCGAGCAGCCAGCCGTAGAGCATCGGTGCGGGGAAGTTGGCCACAAACTGGATGAAGGGCTGGAGGCGGCCGGACAGCCGCGGGTTGAGGCCGATCCAGATGCCGAAGGGCACGGCCCAGAGGGTTCCGATCAAAAGGGTGGCGAGGACACGGACAAAACTCAAAGCGGCGTCACGCAGGATTTCCAGCCATTCGGCTGGCTTGACCAGGATGAGCAGTGTCCCCAGCCGGTGCGCACCCCAGGCGAGAAACGCCAGTGCTGCCATCAGGAATAAAAAATAAACGCCGCGATTGAACCTGCCGTGGTGCGGTGGCGGGGTGCCCGGTGGCACCAGGGAAGTTCCCTCGGTGGGCGGGTTGGGCGGCGGAACGATCCAGCTCTTGAGAACCTGAAAGGCAGCCCCGATCTTTTGCACGGCAACGGAGCGGGCCAGCCAGAGCTGCAATGGGGTCTTGGGCACGGCGCCGGTGCCGAAGTCGTCGAGCTTGAACTTGCGCGACCATACGACCAACGGCCACCAGATCAAGCGGTCAACGACCAGAATGACGACACTCATGGCGATCACGGCATAAATTTGCGCCGGAATGTTTCCCTGGTCCCTGGCCACGCTCATGTAGGAGCCGATGCCGGGGACGCGGTAGCTCGCGTCACCGATATTGGAGGCTTCCGTGACCGCGAGAAAGAACCACCCGCCGGCCATCGAGACCATGCTGTTGTAGAGCAATCCCTGCGCGCCGGACGGCAGCTCGATCCTCCAGAAACGATGCCACCAGGTGTAACCGTAAAGTTTGCCCAGCATGCGGAAATCGGCCGGGGTTCCGCGCAACGAATCGTAGTAGCTGAACACCATGTTCCAAACCTGGCCGGTGAAGATCATGACCACGCAGGCGAGCTCGAGGCCGGCATTGCTGCGGGGGAAAAGTTTGATCAACGCCAGTAAAACGACGGGCAGAAAGGCCAGGACGGGCAGGCTTTGGAGAATGTCCAGCGCGACCAGCACGAAGCGGCGTGCCCGCTGGTCGTAGTAAGCCCAGGAGGCGACGAGCAGGGTGAAGACCAGTGAGAAAAAATAAGCGATCCAGCCCCGCGCGAACGAATAAAGCGCGTATTTGGGCAGCGCCCACGGGGAGAGGTTGATCTCCACGGTGAGCCGCTGGGGATGCCGCCATTGTCCCGCCACATTGGCGGCACCCAGCACGAATGCGGCCACTCCGAGCAGCACGAGTGCATCGATCCAGAACGCGGATTTGCGCAGAGGCGGGTTTTCGCTGTGTGGCAGCATGCTCTCAATCATCCAGCCTGCCCATGAGCGCCGCACAAGCCGAAAGAAGGGTTCCGCAGAGAAATTACAAAGTGCGCATAAATAGTGGTTGCACTGCCGGGGGCGCGAAATCTATGTTCCCTCTTTTACGCTGATGCAAAAGCACGGGCCGAAGCGCGTCTATACTCCGCAGTCGCTCGAGTTTTGGTTCGAGAAACTTTCCCTGGACTGGGAAAATCACTTCAGCGCCAACCAGCTCGAAGAAGGCCACCGCCTTTACCGCGATGGCGAGGTGCGCGAGCTGGAGCTGACCACCAAGGACGCCATCGTGCACCGGCGGGTGGACAAACATGACCAATACGCTGTCATTGAGTGGGATCCAGCGGGGCTGGCCGTGCGCTCGTCGCTGACGGACCAGAATCTGGCCCGTGCGCTGGCCGTGGCCGGGCTGCACGAAATCGAGGAACTTGTGGCCGATGAAATCTCGCCGACGGCGGAAGCTATTTTCGATGACGACGAGGAAAAGCCCGTGGGCAACGGCACCAGCGTCCGGGAGACAAACAACGGCAACGGCCACAAGCCATCCACGGGTCTCCCGTCCGGTCCCGCCCGCCCGCTGCTGCTCGTGTTCAAAACGACGATGGAGGGCATAGAATTCCAGGCCTTTTGGGTGAATGCCGACAAATCGCGCTTGCCGGCGATCGGCGCCGCGGCCCACGCCAATGGCAACGGCCAGGTCAATGCCAGCGAACGCACCAAGCTCATCGGGCTGGCGGCTTATGCGCGCAAGGCTCACTTCCATTACCACCAGGCCACGCACACCTATTTGCTCGAATCGCTCACCGAGATCCCGAACTTTCTCCGGACGACGCTCCCGGCGTGGCAGAAGGCCTTTACGGTCGAGTGCGATGAGCACGTGGCGAACCTGCTCAAGGGCACGCGCGCGGTGGAAATCGAGGCGGTGGCCGAACGCAAGGCCGGTCGCAATGGACACGGCGCAAAACTGAACCTGCGGTGGATTTTCCGCGCGGGCGAACGGATGCTGACCGATGACGAGGTTGCGGCGATGACGAAGCGCGGGGGCGCGCCGGTGATCCTGCCGAGCCTGGGCATCATCTCGCTTGCCTCCGAAAAATGGGAATCGCTCAGCGCCTGGCGGCGCAATGCCGAGGAGACGCACCTCGACGGCGCGTTGTCGCCCTACCTGATATTTTCACTTTTCAACGACACGCGGCTGAAGCTCACGCTCTCGACGGACATGGAGACGTGGCGGCAGGGCGTGCTGTCGCCGTCGATCACGCCGCAGGCGTTGCCGGAGATTTTGCGCCCTTACCAGCGGCGCGGCGTGGAGTGGATGCACCATTTGTGCGAAGTCGGCTGCCACGGATTGCTCGCGGATGAAATGGGCCTCGGCAAAACCCTGCAGGTCGCGTCGCTGCTGGCGGTGCGGCCGGTGCCGGGCAAGCCAATCCTCGTCGTATGCCCGGCCAGCGTGGTGCCGGTCTGGCGCGAAGAATGCGCAAAGTTTTTTCCGCAGATGGTGGTGGATGTGCTCAAGACCGGGCACGACTTCACCTCGCGCAAGGACGACGTCGTCTGGTTGGCGAGCTACACGCAGCTTCGCAAGCACAAGCATCTGCTCGAAGGGGTGGAGTTCGGCTACTCGATCCTCGACGAGGGCCAGTTCATCAAGAATCCCGATGCCAAAGTCACGCAGGCCTGCTTTGCCATCCGCGCGCGGCACCGCCTGGTGCTCACCGGCACGCCGCTGGAAAACCGTCAGCTCGATTTGTGGTCGATTTTCCGCTACCTGCTGCCGGGCCTGCTGGGTTCACGCACGAGTTTCGAGGCGGCATTGAACACGGATCGCGCGGGCACGCTGGAACGGCTGCGCGCGCAGCTCGCGCCGTTCATCCTGCGGCGCACCAAAAATGAAGTCGCACAAGAACTGCCGCCCAAGGTCGAGATGGACCTGCTGTGCCCGATGACGGATGTGCAGCGGACGGAGTACGCGCGCATCTGTGGCGAGGGCGTGCAACGGCTCGGCGATGACGTGAGCGCGGCCATGCGCGAAAAGAGTTTTGGTTTTCTCGCCCTCCTCACGCGGCTGCGACAGGTCTGCTGCGACCCGGATTTGCTGCCGTGGCTGAAAGCGCCGTTGAGCGACAGCGGCAAGCTCAACCTGCTGATCGAAAAACTGGCCGAGATCGTGGGCAGCGGGCACAAGGTCGTGATCTTTTCGCAGTTCGTGATGCTGCTGGACCGCGTGCGCGAAGCCCTGGCGACGCAGTTTCCCGACCTGCCGCGCTTCGAGCTGACCGGCATGACGCTGGACCGCCAAAAACCCGTGCAGGCATTCCAAGGCGCGTCGGGCGCCGCCATCATGCTGGTATCGCTCAAGGCCGCGGGCACCGGCATCACCCTGCATGCGGCCGACTATGTCTTTTTGCTCGATCCGTGGTGGAATCCCGCCGTCGAGGCGCAGGCGGTGGACCGCGTGCACCGCATCGGTCAGACCAACACAGTGTTTGTTTACCGCATGGTCACGGCGGGCACGATCGAGGAACGCATCCAGGCGCTGAAGGCGGCGAAAAAGGATTTGTTCGACAAGCTGGTGGGCGGGCTCGGTGGTGATTTCGACCTGAGCCAGCACTTCAGCTCGCTGCAGAGCTTGATCCAGTTGACGGCGGCTGAACCAGAGGTTTAGCGCGTTTTAACCACTGATTCGATTCAAACTTTCTTCGTGGCGGTGGCGGGGTTATTCAACCGTCCGCGCACGAACATAATGTAACCCCGCAGCGCATAAAACTGGTCGGCGAGGGACGCCGGCACCTTGAGCTTATAGACGGCCTCCTCAAGTTCGTCGAGACGCCGGAGCAGTTCCTGCCTCTGTTCGCCGGTTAGCTCGCCGAAGGCCTCGCGTTCGATGCGGATGAGCCGCCGATAACAATGAAAAAAACGCAGCCGGATTCTAAATTTGTAGGCGTTGGGGAAAAAGCGGAGGGCCGGAACGAGGACGAGCACCAGCGGGAGAAAGTACACCGCGATCCGGTTGATGAGGCTCGCGAGCCAGAAATTCCCGACGTATTTATAGGTGAAACCCTTGCCTGATTTGTAATAGCGGGCGGCATCGGCGCCAACCTGGAGCTCATCATGGTCGTTGATCTTGAGTGTATGTTCGAGCGGAGCCGGGAAATCTCCTTGCTTTTGGAAGATAGTCGCAGCCCCGTGGATCTCCTGGGCGACTCCGATCAGGAGGTCGGACATGGCCGGATTCAAATCCTTTCGTGCCACCAGTTCCACCGTGGGGCCGAGGAGCACCACATCGTGGGCCGGCAAATCTTTACTGAGATCAAGCGCGCCTTCCGGGAGAACCATCTTGTTAAGGTAAGTGAACTCCCGCCGTCGGACATACGCATCAGCCTGGGTGAAACTGTAGAGTTGGACATCGGGCGAGTGGAGGAGGGTCTGCAGGGTATGGATCGAGGTCGAATCCCCCATGAGGAAAATCGCATCCAACTTCCCATTCAACAGGCCGTCCGCCGCTGCATCCGCCTCAACGTCCAGCAAGGTCGTGGGCGCGCCGGTAATTCCGTTGGCTCGGAGGAGGGCCAGCGCAAGCGCATGCGTTCCGCTACCCAAGGCACCCGTCGCGATCCGCTTTCCCATCAGTTCTGAAAGACGGCTGATCGGCGTCGGACTGCGATAGAAAATCATTAGCGGCTGGTACGTGATACTGCCCAGGGAGACCAAGTCGTTCAAAGTCTTGCTCTCCGCGATTCCTCCCTGGACAAAGCCGATGTCGACGCTCCATTGGGCTGACTGCAGCCGGTAAAGATTTTGCTGGGAACCCTTGGAGTGAAGGATCCGGAGCGTCACTCCGTGAGTGGCTAGAATCTCTTTATATGATTCGGCATACTGCAGGTATTTGCTGCCCGATGGGCCGCTGGAAATGGTGATGGTACGCGGGGGAGCCGACCGGACAAACCAAACCACGGCGAGGATGCACAGGGCGATGATGAAGGTCGCGATCGCGGTGGCCACCGTCTTGCTGAACCCGAAGGTTTCGCTGAGCGTTGATACCATCGGGGCAGGAGGCGCGACATGCACTTTTGGGAGATTCACCTTCATGATAATGGACGATACACGGCAATCGGAGCCCGCAAATCAACCGGTTTGGATAAACAAAGCAATCATGAGGTTGTCTTCGGTCGCCTGGCCTTTTTCTCCGCAGGTCTCACCAGCGTGTGTAGGGGAAATGCCTGACCAATCACCATCACGGAAAATAGCGAAGAGGGAAAGAGACTGGGGGAATTTTGCAGTCTCCTCATCGAGGCCTGTTTGTTTCAATTGGGCATATTTTTACGTTTTTGCAATAAGCTCACTTTGAGTGCAAAATCGGGAAGTTTTTAAGTTATGTTGTCTTATAAACTTGGGAAATCCTGACGCCGGACCATTTGCAAAAGCAAGGGTCATAAAAAATCGCATTTTGCACACGAAAATAGGGTCAGTGCCTCGCCCCGCCCAACCTTGGAACTTGGAACCTCGATTTTAGGGGTCGGTTTTTGTTCGGTTCAGCGTTCAGAGGTGGCTCAGTTTTCAGCCTTCGGCCTTCAGCTTTTTCAGCCCCCGGCTATCGCTCCAACATTCAGGACTGGCTGCCCGGGCTATGGGGTCGCTTTATAATCGCATAAGGCGCCATTTGAGCCTTGGCTGCACCAGCCCTGTCATGTTCGATCAAAACCAAGCCAAAACTAGCTCAAACGATGTGCAGCTCGCGCGATAACAGCGTGGCAGCTGTCGATGGATGATAACCATTTTTGCTTGCCGGTGATTGTGCCGCGCCCGTAGTAATGACCTTTCTGACGGTTGCGAAGCGGATCTTGCGCGCTCGGATCGTGGACAAGATTGCCCGGTAGCTCAGTGGCAGAGCAGGTGACTGTTAATCACTTGGTCGCTGGTTCGATCCCAGCCCGGGCAGCCATTTTAACCAATGGCTTAGGCTATTTCTGGATTTTCAGAATAATTTGTCTGGGCCATTTCTGGGCCATTTTTTGAGCGCTGCCTGCCCTCAGATTTGCTGCGGCTTTGCCGTGGCCGGAGAATGCACCGTTTTCACGCAACGGAGCATCGGGGCGGGGAGGGGCCGTAGCTTCATCTGCAATCCGACTCCGATTAGACTGACTTGCTAGCCTTTCGTTCTATTTACGATATTCGCTTTGAGAGTGATTACCCATGAAGGACAACGAGCCAAACAGGCGCCAGGGCCAAGCCGGAGCAGGCCGGAGTCGTTTTCGCTGCGCTTGTCCTCACGGGAGGCATCTCTAACGATGGGTAAAAGACCATGGGTCAAAAATTATTCTTCAACCTTGGACGGTATGTCGTGATCGCCCAGATGGTTGAATGCTGGCTTTGCTTACTGCTTCTCATGGAGCGGAAAAAGCATTTGCCTCAAGAAGAAGATATCCGTGCCTTTATCGCATCTTTGGCCGATTTCAGGGCGAGCGAGATGCTTGGTTCCCTCAAGCAGAAGTTGGAGGCGGAAAGCACTGCTGATATTAGGCCCTCGCAACTCAGCGAGATTTCAAAGAGGAGGAATCACCTTGTTCATCGCCTGATACACGACAGTCGTTTTCTCGAAGAGCTAAGGAGTCCGTCAGATTTTGATCTCGAAGCCGATGTAACCTCCATTACGAGCTATATTGAGCACTTGGAATTAGTGGTTAGAAAGAGAGCTGAAGAGCTGAAAATTACACTGTCTCAATCTCCGCTTACGCCGTTTAAGGATATGGCACATTTTGCTGATGAGCTCCGCACTAGAATTGCAGTCAAGAGAGGCGAAAGCCACGAAGCCTAACCGACCGCCTTGCATCAGGCACGTTTTTCGCTCCATCGGCTCGATCCAAGATAACCCTAAAAGCTCCAATCGTCATGGTAGTCGCATCCCCTCTTGGCCGCTCTGCCGATGAAATCGTCGCGAACGTATTAATCGATCATTCGTCTTGGCATTTTTATCAAGCACGCTCTTGGCTGGATCTGGCAAGGCGAACCGACAATCCATCTGCTATTCAATATGCAGCCTTGGAACTGCGTTATGGCTTGTGACCTGACGCACGCGAACTGTGCCATCGCCAATAAGAGACTGGGCACCTAAAAAAGGACCCAGATGCCCAAAGGAAAAGGAAAACGACATACCCCGGAGCAGATCGTAGCGATTCTGCGCCGAGTAGAAAGCGGCGAGGCGGTAGCGACCGTCTGCCGGGAAATGAACATCAGTGCCGCGACCTTCCATCGGTGGAAGAGCCAGTACGGCGGGATGGAACTGACCGAACTGCAGCAACTGCGGGGGCTGCGCGATGAGAACGCGCGGCTGAAGCGACTTGTCGCCGACCAGGCGCTGCATATCCAGGTGCTCAAAGAGGTGAACGGAAAAAAATGGTAAGCCCGTCGCAAAAACGCCGGGCGGCCAGCAGCGTAGTGGAAGCGCAACGATGTTCGGGTCGGCAAGCTTGTCGCTACCTCGGGCTCGGGCGCTCGACGTGGCACTATACGCCGCTACCGCCCACGCCACGGGCGGTGCAATTGGAGCAAGCGATCCTGAAGCTGTCGCAGGAACACCCGCGCTATGGCTACCGGCGGGTGCATGCCGTCCTGCCTCGGCAGGGGTTGCAGTGTGCCTTACGCACTGTGCAGCGTGTGCGGCGCCACGCTGGATTGCAGATCGTGGGCCCGGCCGTGCGGCCCAAGACCCCGTCGCGGCCCGAGGCGAAGATCAAATCCGATGGCGTCAACGACGTGTGGTGCCTCGATGTCGTCTTCGACACCACCCAGCATGGTACGACGGTAAAGTTCCTGACGCTCCTCGATGAATACAGCCACTACAACCTCGACATCGTGGCCAGTCGCCGGATGGGCAGCCGTGAGGTCGTGGCCGCGCTCCAGGCGGCTGTCGCCGTGCACGGTGCCCCGCGCCATCTGCGCAGCGATAACGGCAGTGAGTTCATTGCGAAGCACCTCCAAGCGTGGCTGCGCGACGCCGGGATCTCTGCGCGCTTCATTGAGCCGGCCAGTCCATGGCAGAACGGCGTGAATGAAAGCTTCAACGGCCGTTTCCGTGACGAATGCCTCAACCGCGAGCTGCTCACCAGCGTGATTGAGGCGCAGTGTGTCGCCCGAGCGTTCCGAGACGATTACAACACGAGCCGCCCGCACAGCTCGATAAACTATAGAACACCGGCGGAATATCGAACCGAACTTTTGCGCCAAGCTCACGACTCCGGTCAGGCCCGCCAAGCCGGGCCCTCCCTCCGTCGTGAGCTTGCTATTGTTCCCAACCCCAACCACTCCCTCAGAAGTAACCAACAACCCGCTCAGTCTCTTATTGTAAGTGGTCCAAGTTCGTGAGTCCGGTCACTTGGAGTATGTCCTTTTTGAGCTTCTTGTACTGAAAAATCATTTTCTTTCGGAGAAGGAGTATGAGCGTTGCGTTGGCAGCCGCGCAGAACTGGACAAGATGTTGAAACATACCGGCCACGGCTATCCGAAGCTTTGCCGTTTCACCGAGGTAGTAATGCGGGCTGCCGGCTCGTCCACAATGCCTACATTTCGTTACTGGGATTTGGGTGAGATATCAAAATACTGGGGCATCGCGTCAGAATGCCTGCATTTCGTTGGCTCGCACAATCGGACGCATCAGGACGCCGGGTGGCGCACCTCCGTCATTGCTCGTCTCTCAGGCGTCGTTGAGCCGATTTGGCATGCTGTTACCGAGACCGTAGGTACTTCCCTCCTAAATCCGGAATCAATGGAACCCGAAGTCAGACAAGTTTGGGAATTGTTCCAGTCCGGATCGATTGACGAGGATGATGTTACCGCTCGAATTCGTAGCCTGGCACCGATGCTCAACGAGAGAATCGCTGTTCGCCTCGCGCGAAGTTCGAGCCAATAGCAATGCCGGGAATACGGAAACCAGTGTTATCAGATTTCAGGAAACAGCAAATGTCTCCAATTTCTTAAACCAGTCATCAAAATGCGGACACTCGGATCGAATTTTTTCCATACCGATACGTGCAATTGTGGTCGGTCCATGTAGTGTTTTTTTGTAAGCCGGGAACAATCCCTCGATTCGCTTCGAAGGTGCGAAATCAGGCCTTTCGTTAATATCCTCCGGCGTGCTTACGCTTGCGCGAATCGCCGCGAACGCTGACTGCTTACGCGGCTCTGTCATAACTCGTGGCAATTCCGACGGCGAAGAGAAAAGCCATGCCTCAAACTCATGCAAAGCTAGAAATGGAAGAAAATTCTTGGGCGATCCGAAGTGACGGGCTATCGCACATTCGATATGTGTCACGCGCTGTACAGGCGTGCCATTCCGCGGACGGGAGTCCATTCCCGGAAAATCGGTCGGCAGCCGGTAATAATCGAGCAACGTGGTTATAAGTGCCCCGCCAGCACCATCGAGAAGCCGACGTGCATCATTTTCAAACTTAGCAAAGCTTGTCACGCCACCTTTGAAATTAGGCCCATCCTTTATGCGCTTCGTGACAAGAATGGTCGGATGAAAATACAAATTTTTGGCCCAAAACTCCGGCCCAAGCACGTCCTTGACAAACCGTTCCTCGGTCTGACCTTCAACAAGTATTAGTGCCCGCTTACTCACGGCCTAGCTCCGAACACGTTTTTCTCCCAAAGTTCACCTAACGCGTACTGATCGAGCCAAGATGACATGTCTGTTTTGCTGAGGTGTCGGAAAACGCTCTGGTTATCTTCGCGATCTACTGTCCAAACCGAGGATGGCTCAAATTGGTTCACCAGTGTGACAGACTGAGTGGCGACGATTACCTGCGTTCGCGTGGAGGCTGAAGAAAGTAGACTTGCGAGTAATGTTATAGCTGCCGGATGCAGGCCGAGTTCAGGCTCATCGAGCAAAACAACTGCCGGCAAATCAGGCTGCAAAAGCAATGTCGCGAGACAAATAAAACGAAGAGTTCCGTCTGAAAGTGCGTGCGCAGTGAAGTAAGCATCGCTACCTTTTTCTTTCCATTCTAAGCGAACTTGGTTTTCTTTCAGCTTAGATGGCGCAAGTCGAAACTCTTGAAAAAATGGTGCTATCTGGCGGATTGTATCTTGGATATTGGCAAAATGATCAGGTTTTTTTTGCTGCATCCAATAAAGGAACGCTGCGAGATTTTCCGCTTGAGAATGTAGCACGCGATTGTCCTCAACTTCATTAGGTGCTTTCACGGCTGCGCTGTCGCTGGTGTCATGAAAATGATAGACACGATATGACTCTAAATCATGCCTCACTTGGCGTGTGCTAATATGGGTATCTTGTTTCAGCTTCGATTCCTTGGTGTTGATGGCAATCGTGTGATCGTAAGGTCTTGGGTATTTTTCTTTCTCATGATAATATGCTGTCTCCTCGGCAATGATCAGCCCTGAATCATCAGTGCCGCGTAGGCTTACCCGATAGGCATTAGAGATATCGCCTTCTCCAAATTCCAAATGAAACGACATCTCTGGAGATCGTTTTCGACCAAAATGCAAAAGTGTATCTGCTCCACCCTTTGTGAGCGTATAACCAGCAAGATTCTTATTTAAGATTTCACGCAAGAAACGAAATACCTGCACGAGATTAGATTTGCCTACACCATTCCCACCAATGAACACATTTAACCGCTCAAGCGCTAGGGTTTGCTCGCGGATGGATTTGAAGCCCTTGATGGTGAGCTTTTCGAGAGTGCGCATCGTTGTTAGTGAAAAATAACGAGGATTTCGAGTTTGGCGACTACTCATTCACTGTTGCTCCGCAAACGGTCAAGCCCGCGTTGGTTCTTGGCCTTTCAACAAGGGAGTGCTTGAATGTTATCACTGTGGCCCAGCCAGCATCCGCTAAGATCGCCTCGAACTCAGTTGTCGTTCTGACGGCAGACTCACAGCGGCTTGCGGAAGTCAAAGCGTTGTGGCGGGTGCACAGCCGAACACTAGGTTATTTTCCAGACGGCGCATTCACTGACTATGCTGGTCGAGGACAGATTCTGATCGCCGGCCCGCTAGACGCGTTGACTGGCTATCTCGTTTATCGGGTTTCAGATGACCGCGGGGTGATCGTTCACTTATGCACGGCCGAGCACGCGCGAGGCTCGGGTGTCGCGCGGGCGTTGGTAACAGAATTGAAAGGCCTAACCAAAGGGCGCGGCCTTCGGGGCATTGGCTTGAGCTGCCGAGTCGACTTTGCCGCTAACAGCATTTGGCCTAAACTGGGCTTTTGCCCCATCCATGAGCGGGCTGGCCGAAGCAGGGATGGTAAACCTCTGACATATTGGTGGCATGACAACGGGTTGCCTGACTTGTTCTCTTTAACCGCCGCCACGAGCAGCGGAAGTCGCGTTGTCGCGGCGATCGACGCGAATATCTACTTCGATCTGGTAACCGACCGCGAACAGGGTGACGAGTCGCGAGCCCTTGTCGCTGACTGGTTACAATCAGAAATCGAACTGTGCATTGCAGACGAAATTTATCAGGAGATAAACCGCGGCGAGGATGAGGAGGAGCGGCGGCGCTGTCGTGAGCGTGTAAGCCTCTGTCGCATTCTTTCGTCCACGGAGGATCATCAGACAAATGTCCGTAAACAAATTATTGAGTTGCTCGGTTCGGGAAGAACTGACCAAGAAAAGTCCGACCGAGAACACCTCATCAAAGTTGCGGCAGCCAAGGCTCAGGTATTCCTGACCCGCGACGACGAATTACTTCGAAATAGCGAAGAAATCCACCGCTTGGTCGGGCTGGATGTCATGCGTCCCGCGGACCTAATTGGCCAGATCGACGAGCTTCGCCGTACCGCTGCATATGAACCAGCACGACTCGCTGGGTCACGCATTTCGCTGCGACGCGGCAAGGCGGATGAGGTGGACGGCCTCCCCGCCAGACTTTGCGCCACGGATCGGGGTGAGGGATTATCGGAATTTCGACACAAGATTCGCGCGGTTTTAGCTTATCCTGATCGCTCAGATGTTTTCCTCGTATCCGATGGGACAGAAATCTTAGCTTTAGTCGCCTTTCATCGGGGCGCTCCGGGCATTCTTTCGGTGGCTTGGTTACGGGTTTTACCAGGATCGCTTTGCCAGACCCTCAGCCGGCATCTGGTACTGAGGGCTATCCAAACCGCCACTGAAACGGGCGTTACTTGGGTGCGTATAGAGGACCCCAATATCACACCAGAACTTGAAACCGCACTGACTGAGCTTTCTTTCTTCCGGGCCGGAGGCCATTTCGTCCGCTGCGTAATGCGTGCCATCGGCACGCTAGACGAATTGCTACCACGACTTGCCTGCCTAGATGGATCGATACCAGCAGAGACTGCTGCCATCAGCGCGGAAGTCACTCGGTTGCATAGCATACCGGCAAAACTCGCAGAGGAGTTAGAGCGCGTGTTCTGGCCGGTGAAAGTCATCGGCGCTGGCATTCCGACATTCGGCATCGCTATCCATCCCAAATGGGCGCAGCATTTTTTCGATGAAGGTATTGCGCGTCAGGAGCTGTTCGGCGCTGACCCTATGCTCGCCCTGAATCGTGAGCATGCCTATTACCGCTCCCCGAATCGGTGTGGCTTGCAAGCCCCGGCACGTATTCTCTGGTATGTGACTAAAGACGGCGATTTTGATGGAAGCATGGCCATCCGGGCTTGCTCAAGGTTGGTCAGCATCGACATCGGCCGGCCCAAGGATCTGTATCGGCGCTACCAGCGGCTAGGAGTTTACCTCTGGCAAAATGTCTATGAGACAGCCAAGGGCTCCATCGAAAATGACCTCATGGCGATTCGCTTTATGGACACAGAGGTTTTCCAGCGGCCGGTTACTCTAGCGGAAGCCAAGCAATTCGGCATTAAAGCAAATTTTGAATCGCCTGTCCGAATCGATGAGAACATCTTTTGTAAAATTTATCAGCTGGGATTGGGTGAGCCCAGCCCGATGCCTAAAAAATGAATAAAATTCTCCTCCTTTCAATCCGCCCGATCTACTCTGAAAAGATATTCTCTGGGAAGAAACGTGTAGAGTTACGACGCATCCGTCCTTCGGTGCATCGAGGTGATTTGGTACTGGTTTACACGTCATCACCATCCTGCGAACTCACTGGCGCATTTGTCGTAGGTGCAGTGGAATCAGCAACACCCGTTAGGCTTTGGGCAAAAGTCCGACAGACCTGTGGGCTGACCCGCGCACAATACGATGATTACTATCGAGGATCAAAAAAAGCCTACGGAATCAGGATTGAACGATCATGGCGCTTGGAAATGCCGCTAAAACTTGCCTGTCTACGACGTCACTCCGCTCGATTTCACCCTCCACAGAGCTACCGTTATTTTACACCTGGTGACTTGGATATTCTCATGCCCACCGTTACCGCCCAGGGTCTTTTGCTAGCTGGAACCGCTGCGCAGAAAAAAACAAGGACACGGAGGATTACTCGATCGCAACCCGATCCTAATCACAGCTAAAACTGAAAGCATGTCTGACTCTCGCTCCGCACCACTTGAGATATTTGTACGCTGGGTTAATGCGCACATTACCGGCGACGAAAAAGGGCAGGCACAAATCTTCCTTGACCGTCTGTTTATCGCTTTTGGCCACGCGGGGTCGCTTGATGTCGGTGGCGAACCCGAATTTCGCATCCGTAAGTCGACCGAGGACGGCGGCGGCACCAGTTTCGCCGATTATGTCTGGAAGCCCGTTGTCCTGATCGAAATGAAGAAACGCGGGGAAAAACTCTCCCGCCACTACCGACAGGCCTTCGACTACTGGACCCGTCTCGTCCCAGGGCGTCCGCGCTACGTTATTCTCTGCAATTTCGACGAATTCCATGTTTACGATTTCGAAACGCAGATGGACGCGCCTGTCGGCCGCGTCGCGCTTGCCGACCTGCCTACAGCCTATGGCCCGCTTACGTTTCTTTTTCCTGGCCAGCCGACGCCCATCTTTACCGAAGACCACGTGGGCGTCACCCGTGAAGCAGCAGCCAAGCTTGCCCGCTGTTTTAACAAGCTCGTCAAACGCAATGTGCCACGCCCGCTTGCACAGCGCTTCACCCTCCAGATGCTTGTCGCGTTTTTTGCCGAGGACATCGGGCTCCTTGAAAAATATTTCGTCACCCGCCTGCTTGACGAGTGCGTAGATGCCACTGCCTTCGATCTGCTGGACGGTCTATTCAAGGCGATGAACAATCCGGACGGTACGCGCGGAGGCCGCTTCAAGGGCGTGCCGTATTTTAACGGCGGCCTCTTCGCCGAGCCTGCGCCCATCGAGTTGGGCGGGCCAGAGATTGTTCTCCTCCGCGAGTGCGCCGCGAGCGATTGGTCGAAGGTGCAGCCGGAAATTTTTGGCACCGTCTTCGAGCAGACCCTCGATAAAGATGAGCGCCACGCGCAGGGCGCCCACTTCACACACCCGGCCGACATCATGAAAATCATCGGCCCCACGATCGTGGAGCCGTGGCGTGAGCAAATCGAAGGCGCGAAGACCGCCAAGCGCCTTGGCGAACTGTTACACCGGATTCAACACTTTCATGTACTCGATCCCGCCTGTGGTAGCGGCAACTTTCTCTACCTCGCCTACCGGGAGCTAAAACGACTCGAAGCGCGCATCTACGAAAAGCTCGAAGCCTTTTCTTCGAAGGCCGAAGGTAGCCAAATGCGCATGTCCTACCTCTCCGCGCAAAATTTTCACGGCCTCGACATCAATCCGTTTGCCATCGAACTCGCCAAAGTCACGATGATGCTCGCACGCAAACTCGCCATCGATGAGCTACACATCACCGAGCATGCATTACCGCTCGACAATCTCGACACACAATTTCGCTGCGCAGATGCGCTCGTGATCGCCAACTCCGAAGGCAGCTTCATCCGCGCGCCGTGGCCTGCCGCTGATGTCATCATTGGAAATCCACCGTTTCTCGATGCGCGCAAAATGACGCTGGAACACGGCCGCGATTATGTTGGGAGCCTTGAAAGGCTCTATCCCGAAGTACCACGACGTGCTGACCTATGCACTTATTGGTTTCGGAAAGCTGCCGACCACCTACCACCCTGTACTGCCGCTGATCCCGTCGCCGGTCACGCCGGCCTCGTCGGCACGCAGAATATTCGCAACAACGAATCTCGCGAGGGCGGACTCGACCATATCGTGACGAACGGCACGATCATCGAAGCAGTAGAAAATCAACCCTGGAGCGGCGAAGCCAACGTCCATGTCTCTATCGCCAATTGGGTAAAAACGAAAGACCTTAAGCTTCTGCCTGCGAAGCGCAGGCTGTGGTTCAAGGTTGAGTCGGGGCCTGGCAAGGCTCGGCGCAAGAAATCTGCGGGCCCGGCATCGAAGGAATTCGATCTGAATTTTCGGGACGTCGATCATATCAATTCTGCGCTCTCCGATCAGACGGATGTTGCTTCAGCCGCTCGGCTGGCCTGCGCCATCGAGCCCAAAGTGGTATTTGAAGGAGTACAGACTGGACACGTCGGATTCGTCATCCAAGCGGCTGAAGCGCGCAAGTTGCTGGAGGCAGACCCCCGGCATGAACCCTATGTCAAACCGTTTATCAATGGCTCGGATCTTCTTTCGGGAAAATATTTAACCGCTCCAGAATACGTCATTGACCTGAGCGAACTCGATTTGTTGCAAGCCTCGGCGTTTCCTGATCTGCTGGCCATACCACGAGCGAGAGTGCTCGAAGACTGGCAGAGTGACGCAGCCAAAGAAAAAGAGGAACTTGGCTGCGACCGAGGAGAACACCAAAATCGCATCGACGCTTGGTGGGCGCTCAAGCGTCCACGCGGCGACTTGCAGCAAGCCTTGAAAAGGCTTCCACGCTACATCGCTTGCTCGGCGGTGATGAAGCGTCACACGTTTGTCTTCTTGGCGAGCGACTATCTGCCGACTAATGCACTCAAAGTTTTTGCCTTTGCCGACGATTACAGCTTCGGCGTTCTGCAATCGTACGCACATTGGATCTGGTTCGTGACAAAGTGTAGCAAGCTCACCGAGCGTTTTCGTTACACGCCCGAATCTGTATTCGACACTTTCCCGTGGCCGCAGGCACCCACCGCGAAAGCTGTGCGGGCGGTGGTCGAAGCCGGCCGCGAAGTGCGACGCATCCGCGCGGAGACATTGCCCACACTCAAAGGAGGATTGCGGGCACTCTACCGCACACTCGAACTCCCCGGCGCGAATCCGCTGAAAGCTGCACATGCCGCCCTCGATGAAGCCGCTCTTGCCGCATACGGTTTCAGCGGGAGAAAAGACCTGCTTGCACAACTCTTCGCGCTCAATCAAGGCGTGGCAGCGCAGATCGAGCGGGGTGAAGCAGTCACGGCGCCCGGTATTCCGACTAACTATCTCGATCCCGCGGAACTTTTGACCGATGACTGCATCCGGCCAGCAAATGATATGTGAATAGGAGCGCTTCCAAATGAATTTCCTCGGAATCTGTGAGACGACTGGGCTTGTTTATGAAGGGCCTTCCAATTCGCGTGCCCAAAAAGTACATCCTGCTCCGCTCCTGACTCCGATACGTTTCACGAACGACGCGGGCATCCCCGAGCTGAAGACTGCCTACTCCGATTTTCCGGCAACCATCTTTCAAGAAGATTCTTTTGATGCCGTAACCAGAATTCGCCGCGGTCGAGTGTTCACATCGCAGTTTATAAACAGTCAGCCTTTCCGATGGCACCTAATCGACCACCCCCTTCTTTCGCCCACGTCACCGGAGGTGCATTTAGTAACCTATCAACACGACCTCCTTCCATCAATTGCCAAATTGCCTTCTAGTGCACACCACCCTCGGGTGATCCTTGGACGTGATCCATTTCTTACCTTCTGGAAAATTGTCAGTATCGAGGGATCGGTTTCCAATACCCCAATTTTAACCCTCAAGGCTCTGTTGTCACTAGGCGAACTTCCAGAAATAAACCCAGAGAAGTTGCCTAATATCATACGAAAACCATTAGTTGACGCCCTTGAAAAGGTGGATGCGAGTATCAATCGCCTCACACCAACTGAGGTCATCGATCGATGTCGGGATGCACTCTCAATACTTTTTGGCCATGCATGCGGTGATCGCGGAAAAGATTTGATGAGTGCCATCAATACACTAGTCTCGCTAGATGACCGAGGCGAGGATCTCCAATATAACGCCAGTCGAATTATTGCTCGACTGCATTCGAGAGCAAAGCCAACTGAACAAGCTTCGAGGGGATTGAGGGAGCCGTCCGAAGAAGACGCACACCTTTCAGTAAGATGCCTCTGGTTTGTTCTGGTGGAAAGAGGCTGGGCAAATTAAGTGATTCCAGGCCGCCTCAACGCTCGGTTCCTAATCGGAGCTGAAATCACTCTATCAGGATATCGGTCGAACAAGTGATGAAAAAGACACTCACAAACGCTCGTGAAGATTGGAACCCCCTTCCACCTCTAGCACTGGACGCGAGCGATCTGCATGCAGTGCTCAAAGTTTTGGCAAAAAGTACGCTCTGGCTGCCGCGCGCTTTTTTGCGACACGTAGAGGAATGCAATGTGAAACAGAAAGATGAACTGCTGTGTATGCATCCAGCACGCGACACCCATCAAGAAGAGGCAGAAACTTTCTTCGCCCCACATCTAGCGGTCGGCTTTCCGTTTGTTCGTCGTCTGATTGCTTCCGAGAGAAAAGGATTAAGAAGCTGGTTACACCGATATCATACTGAAGCACGTGTTATCTTAGACGACAACCGTATCCCAAAACGACTTTGGAGCTACGCGTGGTGTGGCCGTAACTACAGTGAAAATAAGTCGGGGCCGTGGAAGTCGCATGGTTTCCGCCGCTACGAAGCGTCACATGTGTTACCCCACAAAAAAGAAATGCATGAGGATTTCTTTCGTGAAGTCTTCGAGAACGACATACAGATCGATCCAAGTCTTCTATTTCTATCAGCATGGAATAATCTCCTCGTTGATAAACGCGTCGCTGGGTTGACCGATAACAGTCCAGTAGTCACGGCTGTTTTGCTGCATGAGATCGAGCACCGCTACAATCTCGACCTTGGCTTTCTCGGCCGGCGTCGCCAAGTGGTCCTAGGAATTGAAATCAAACCGTTAGCTGAGAGTTTCGCTTGGTGGACAGAACCACCCGTATTCCGTGAATTATGGGGAAAATTTGCCGACGAGCGAATGAAATGGCTAAAGGCACGGCTCAACGAACCCAAATATCGCACTCAAGCTGCGCTGCCCCCAGAGGTGGAGCCTCAGTAAGTTTACAATACCCCTGAACGCCCCGTTTCCGATCAAACACACACGCGCGAGCATCGACGGCGGCGTTCCAAATCACCTTTGGCCCACCGGCACATCATTTATGCTTTCTGGAGCGTAACGACTGACCACGGCAGCGGCGACCATCTGCGTGAGGGCCACCGCGTCAAATACCTTCTGCGGGGGTGCAAATGGGCCGTCGTAGCGATCCGCCACAGGCGGAAACACCGCGGCACATTGTTCGACCGTCTGAAATTCAGGCCCGCCCACCACGGCAGTGCAGGCTTGCGCTAGCCGCCGAATGTTATGGTTAAGTTTCCGCAGAGCGTCGTCAGCTAGGTTCTGTTCCACGATCAGCACGACCTTTAGGAAAATCTCGCACGCCTGGCGCAACGAAAGGATGGCTTTAAAATTGGGTCGCTGGTCGAGCAACTGGGCTGACGCACCCGTCAACTCCGCCTCGCCGTTCCGCAGGAACGCTTGCGCTCGGGTATTCAGCCGTGAAGTTTTGCGAAGCACATCAAAACCGAGGGCAAATTCGAGGCAACAGC
>Ga0207009_1042_pt1 | contig 20342 bp, 14 predicted proteins | sample Alteio_BWMinCont_81_FD_153479 | JGI IMG/M metagenome (GOLD analysis project Ga0207009, IMG submission 153479) | Enriched cells from forest soil in Barre Woods Harvard Forest LTER site, Petersham, Massachusetts, United States -... | ecosystem: Environmental > Terrestrial > Soil > Temperate forest >... | reverse complement strand
TGCCTAAAATTCATGCGCCGCTGTTATTGCATTATGCAGCACTGGATACCCGCATCACGGGCGGTTGGCCGGCTTATGAGGCTGCTTTAAAAGCCAACGGCAAAAAGTACCAGGCCTTTATTTACGATAATGTAAATCATGGCTTTCATAACGATACCACGCCCCGCTATGATAAAGCCGCGGCAGAGCTTGCCTGGAAACGCACCATTGACTTTTTTAATGAGTATTTGAAATAACAGCTATTCGCTACAATACGGTATCGCTATTATATTACCCTCAAGGTCTTCCGCAAGAGCCTTGAGGGTGAATTTATCCATTTATATTACGCCGTCTTTACGCCGAATAAATAGCCAACAAAAGCTGTAATGCCCATGGCTATGGTTCCCCAAAAGCAAATCCTTATAACACTTTTAGTCATATTAGAGCCCCCTGCCTTTGCCGCAACACCACCGGACAATGCGAGAAATATTGTAGCAAATCCATACAACAGGTACACCATAATATTTACCGGCGCAAACAGCGAAACCAAAAAAGGCAATATCCCACCCGATATAAATGATGCACCCGATGCTAAAGCTGCCTGTAATGGCTTCGGCTGCGTGAATTCGTTGATTCCTAATTCATCTTTGGCATGAGCCTCTAACGCATTGTGTTTAGTAAGCTGTTCTGCCACCTTCATTGACAAATCACTATCCAGCCCTCTTTTTCTATATATACTTGCCAGTTCTTTTAACTCAATATCGGGCATCGTTTCCAATTCTTTCTTTTCCCTGCCTAAATCTGCCGTCTCAATATCAGACTGAGAACTAACGGAGACGTACTCGCCTGCGGCCATTGATAACGCGCCTGCTACTAATCCTGCTAAGGCAGCCAAAATGATCGGGCTTCTTGTATGACTGGCTGCAGCTACACCGATTGCTATGCTGGTGGTTGAAAGTATACCATCATTTGCGCCCAAAACAGCTGCCCGCAGCCATCCGCTCCTATTTGAATAATGTTTCTCCAGTTCCATTTTTTTAAAATATTAATTTGTATAAGAAAGATAACCAGGTGGCTGATCGTTCCCTTAGTTAAAAGAATGCTGCGACTCCCGAAAATTACAAAAAATAAATCACGATTGTTTTTCAGTAAAAATCATCTTTTATGCAATCGATTGCATAATTATTCAAAAAAAGATTTACTTTGTGTTTAGTAAACCAACCTGAAGAATTGAGATCATGAAATACTTTAAAAAACATTTGCTGCTTGCGGCTTTAATGGGATTATTGATAACTAATGCCATCGCGCAAAACCCATTAATAACCAACCAATTTACCGCCGATCCTTCGGCGCGGGTATTTGGCGACAAGGTATATATCTATCCTTCGCACGATATTAAGGCAACCCCTGGCCATGGCCGCGCCGGCTGGTTTAATATGGCTGATTATCATGTTTTTTCGTCAGCCAACCTTACAGACTGGACAGATCACGGCGTAATTGTAAGCCAGAACAAGGTAGCCTGGGTCGACTCGAACGCTTACGCCATGTGGGCGCCCGATTGTATAGAGCGCGGCGGCAAATATTACTTTTATTTTCCGGCCCCTTTTAAAGCAGGGTTAGGAAGGGGTAATGCCGTGGGTGTAGCTATTGCCGATAAACCTTACGGCCCTTTTGTGCCCGAGCCTATGCCTATCAAAGGAGTGTTAGGCATAGACCCTAACGTATTTATGGATAAGGATGGGCAGGCTTACCTATACTGGGCGCAGGGCAATATTTTTGGCGCGAAACTGAAAGATAACATGCTCGAACTGGCATCGGATGTAAAAGTCATGAACGATCTTCCGGCGAAGGGTTTGAAAGAAGGCCCTTATTTGTTCGAGCGCAAGGGCATTTATTATTTAACCTATCCGCACGTAGCCGATAAAACCGAGCGACTGGAATATGCCATGAGCAACAGCCCGCTTGGGCCATTTAAGTTTGCCGGCGTAATTATGGAAGAAAGGCCCAACTGCTGGACGAACCATCATTCTATTCTTGAATTTAAGGGGCAGTGGTACCTGTTTTATCACCGCAATGATCTTTCGCCAAATTTTGATAAGAACCGGTCGATCATGGCCGATAGCCTGTTCTTTAATGCTGATGGCACCATCCGCGAAGTTATTTCGACCTTGCGTGGTACAGGCATCACCCGGGCAAAAAAGGAAATACAAATTGACAGGTATAGCGATATTGCCAAACAGGGCGTAGCCGTTGATTTTATAGACACAGCCAACCGCATGAAAGGCTGGAAAACGACTTTTAGCGAAAAAGGCGCCTGGATACGGTATAACGCGATTGACTTTGGCAGCAAGCAAGTGAAAGCAGTTGACATTTTGGGCTCTTCGGCACAAGGATCTGCTGTTGAGATCCGGCTCGATAAAGTAGACGGGCCGCTAATCAGCACAGCCAAAGTTGGGAAGAGCAATGACTGGCAGCTAACGAAATCATCATTGGTGAAAATACCATCGGGGAAACATGACCTTTTTGTTATCCTAAAAGATGCAGATCCCGCAACTATAGATTGGATACGGTTTGATTGAAGCGGCCACTAACGTGTTATTTGTGCTCAAATAGCCATTTAAAAGGCTTCATTTTATTGGCCGGACGTAATCCGTATGGTTTGATGCTCTTTTCGACGATCAGCTTAACTGCTTCGTCAACATCATCAGTGACCAGGAATAAGCGCGTATCTGCAGCACTTATTGTAGCGTTTTTATTCATCTTTTCAATATGGCTCAATAGGTCCTTATGATATTCCCGGCCAAAAATAATAATGGGGAAATCATTTATTTTATGTGTCTGAATTAACGTGAGCGCTTCAAAATATTCGTCCAGCGTACCATAGCCGCCGGGCATCACGACAAAAGCAAATGAATATTTAACCAATAAGACTTTGCGGATAAAAAAGTGTTTGATATTGACCCATTTGTCCAGGTAAGGATTGGGCCTTTGTTCAACAGGTAATTGGATATTACATCCAACCGAGCGGCCTTTAACATCCCGGGCACCGCGGTTAGCAGCTTCCATTAATCCGGGGCCGCCACCTGTAATAATCGTAAATCCCAATTTAGCAAATGCGGCGGCAGCTTTGCGGGTCAACTCATAATAGGGGTGATCTTCCTTAAACCGGGCCGAACCAAATATTGTAATACACGGACCAATAAAATGCAAAGCACGGAAGCCAAGGATAAATTCCTTCATCGTTTCGAAGGTGAATTTTAATTCCTTCCACCGGGATTGAGGACCGTCAAGGAAAACGATTTCTGATTCATTCATTAGCTTACGGGTATAATTATAAATTGTCGACTGCATCTCCCGGCCCAGCGAGCTAAAATAGGGGGATCGTTGTTAATGGATATGGATAAACCAATAATGGCACCGTTGTATTAGCCGCAATTTTCTTAGTTACACTTGATTTAAATAAAAAATCAAACAGGTTGTTTTTGCGATGTACCATCACCAGCAAACCGGGCTTTTCATTCTCTAATACACCGGCTATACCATTTTTTATGTTTTGATTAGATATACTACGGAAGCTGACACGCTCGTATTTAACCTTCTGTGTCATTTCCTGTACAAATGCCTGCTCTGATTGGCCATGTTTGGTATCACTCCCTGTTTCCGGGTTTACATTTGCGACAACCAGGTCGGCGGCAAATTCTTTTGCCAGCCCGGCAATCGCATTAATATAATTAACATCATTCAGATTAAGATCAGTAGCAAAAATAATAAGGTCCAAATTTTTGATTGAAGCATTTTCTGGGACCAGCAGCAGCGGGATCCTGGTATCATCTATGAGTTTAAGGCAATTGTTACCTAATACAAATGTGGTTATAGCATCAGCGCCATGAGTTCCCGCAACCAAAAGTATAATATCTTTATGGCCCTCTAATGCAGAAAGTGTCTTTACCACGGTCCCTTCTTCACACTGGCAGGTAATAGCAGGCAAAAATGCTCCCGGTAACGGTTTTTCTTTGAGACCGTGCTTTAGCTTGTCACAAAATTCTTGCAGGCTCTTTTCAGCAGCACTTTTTATGTCTTCGTATTCGTAAGCGGGCCAGGCCACCTGGGCTACGGCCATAGGGATATCAGAAGGTACCAGGAACGCATTAAATAATAAGACGTTCGCCTTAATTTTTTTTGCTAAATGCAGCGCATATTTTGCTGCGTGTTCTGAACGTACAGAAAAATCGATAAGCACAGCTATAGTTTTCATTTTGTTCTAATTTAAGTTATGCTATAAAGTTGAATAAAAGAGTCTGGCGAAAAAATGAGCGCAATCACACTAAATATTGTTGTTAGTCAATATTCACTTATGTTTTAGATCGTCGTACAGTATTCCGGTGGTACTACTAATAGCGGGATAGTGATATGCCTGGCCATATTTTGTGTATGGCTTCCATTAATTAGTTTTGATAAAAAATGATGTGGGCGGTGAACCATTGCCAGCATATCTATTTGACCGTGCTCATAAAGCCAGTCGAGGCCGTGATCAACATTTATACTTTTGATATGCCGGTAATAAATTTTAGGATAATTTGCTTTGTCGGTCACCTCGCTTAAAAAAGCGTTAATTTTTTTCCGTTCCTCGTTCTTTTCAAACTTTTTATTGGTAACATGCGTGATCAATATTTCGGCGTTAAAATAATAGGCAAAGCTTGCCAGCGAATGGATCACCTCAATATCGCCCTTACTTAAATCGGTGGCAAAGGCGATCTTATTTATTCTTTTAAAAGGGGCATGGGAAGGGATTAATAATACGGGGAAACTGGCTATATCAATCATATCCCTGCTGCTGCTACCCAAAACAAAACGGCTTAACCCGCCGCTACCTGACATACCCATCACCACCAGGCCAATTTTTCGCTCGTCGACAATGTTTCTTACCACATCCTTAACAGGCCCTATTTCGCTGGTATATGAAACGATGGGATGATAAGATTGCGGACCAGTTGCGGCCCGGTCTTCCTGCTCCAATCTTTCGGATAAAAAGCTTAATTCATCGGTAACTGGATTCTTAATAGCAGAGTAGTCCTCAAGTGGCCAAGCTACCTGTGCAGCCACAGGAGTCTCAATGGGTATCTTCATTGCATTGCACAATTCCAAATTTGTGTGCATTTGCCTGGCTAAGTGCAGGGCATAACGGGCTGCATTATCAGCCGGCGCCGAAAAATCTGTGGGTACTAATATTGTTTTCATATCATTAATATTAATAGCTTACCGCATTACAAATCGTTTACCTGTATTATACAACGCCATTTCAAGGCTGTTATCCAGGTTATAAATATCTTTATAGGTTATAAGCTCACCTTCTATTACCTGGCAGGTGAGATAAGTGATTTCAATAGGTATTGGCTTTTTTAATAAAAAAGTTTTTCGCTGATAATTTAAGACGGCCTTATTGAATGTGCTTATTTCGCTCTTTCTTCCATCGTTTTCTAAAAGCAGGTTTCCCAGTTTTTGGGCGTTAGCAACCCAAACGCATCCGCTACTTAAATCCCTTTCCTCCTGTTTAAAAAAATCCGCGTTTGGCATATCATGCAGGTCAACATCAAATGGATTGGGAAAATGAAAAACCAAATCACCCAACGCTTTATCACATCCCGAAGCATGACGCGCAAAATATTTTTCAGGGTTCTTTGTTATTTGCGCAAGACTGGCAGGATTTATAACGATGTAGTTCCCTTTTTTATCGTAAATGGCCACATGATTGTTTTTAAGGTAATTGGCGTTATTTACCGCGTTGGGCAGCAATTGATTTTCGAACACTTCTTGTTTAATTTTAACATCTGGAGCCGTTGTAAAATAGGTAATAGCACTGTTCATCGTCGGCGTAGGTGTTTGGGGTTTACCAACAACAATTTTGAACGTATTTATTGCATTAGGCTGGTAAAATTGCAGGGTAAACGAAGGGATATTGACCTGGATATAAGTACTGTCTTCAATGGCTGCCCATCTTAATCGCTCCATGTTGATCGCCATCAGCCTGATATCACGCTCAGGAATTTCATAGCAATCGCCCTGGTACAAGCCTGTGAGCAAGTACATGTGATATTGTAAATCAGCATATTCTTTTGATTTAGGCTGAACCTTTAATATAGCTGCACTTATACTTTTCTGGCTTAATGCGTCTGCCAATATTCTTTCCGCGTTAAATCCGCTGATAGAATTACCGTCTGTTTTACCTGGCGGATAATCAGGATTAAGTTTTCCATAATGCAAATTGTTTACGAGAGTAATCATCGCATCCGTCAGCAAAATATCAAAATGCGCTTTCTGAGCATTACTTACTTTGCCGAATTTTGCTGTTAGTGTATGTAAAGTTTCATACAGCAGTTCGTTGGGATGATAGTCTGAATGGTTCAAGCCATATTGCAAAACACAGTCTAATAATAACATAGCCCCGCTGGCGTGAGTTTTTATGGTATCCGGTGCAATCCATGCTAGTTTAAAACCGTTTTGTTTGTAAAAACTTTCAACGGAAACCGGATAATACAATCCTTTATAGGGTTGATCTAATTGCGCCTGTATAGTTGCCGAAACCGACGTATCCTTATAGCGATCAGACGCGACACAAGGGCTTGCCTGCAGGATGAAAAATATAAGAATGCCCGGACTGCAAAGTAGAATAATGAGCTGATTGGTAACCAGGTGAACAATATTTTGAACAAACTTTTTCATGATCCCTTAATTTATATATAAAGATCAACTGTAAATGACTGTAAAATAATGATATGCGTCACAATAATTCCTGATGGATAGCATCACAGAAAGTGTCTTTTTAAGGGCGCTTTCGGAGTTTACCGCCGGGTAAAATCTGATGGATCACCCTAAATTTGTAACGGCATACGAATAGCGTTAATTGAAAAATAGGTACATTTTTCATACATTGGTTTTCGGGAAAACGACAAAAGAAAAAATTGGGTATTCGTCTATAAACATACCGGCTACCATCTTCATCAATTTAATAGTTAGCATATGGAACAATTAAAAATGTCTGGTTATGCCCCGGTAAACGGGTTGAATATGTATTACGAAATATACGGTGAAGGCGCCATGCCCCTGGTATTGATACACGGCGGGGGTTCAACCATTGAAACCTCTTTTGGTACGCTGCTGCCGTTGCTTTCGGAATACAACAAAATAATTGCAGTTGAGCTGCAGGCCCACGGCCGTACCAGCGACAGGAATACTCCTGAATCTTTTGAGCAGGATGCGGACGATGTGACCGGTTTACTCAAGCATCTCGAAATAGATAAAGCTAACTTTTTCGGGTTCAGCAATGGCGGTACCACCACCCTGCAAATCGCGATACGGCATCCGGGCATGGTTAATAAAATAGTGGTTGCCTCGGCAAATTATCAAAGAGAAGGGTTAATACCCGGGTTCTTCGACGGAATGAAAAACGCCACGTTAGCTGATATGCCGACAACGCTGCAAACTGCTTTTTTAAAGGTCACACCTGATAAGAAACGACTTCAGGAGATGTTTAACAAGGACCAAGAGCGGATGTTAAATTTTAAAGACATAGCAGATGATGCTTTGGGATCAATAAAAGCACCAAGCCTGCTAATAGGTTCCGATCAGGATGTGATTGTACCAGAGCATGTAGTAAAAATGTCGCGCTTAATACCAGGTGCCCGGTTAATAATATTGCCGGGCGTTCATGGCGCGTTTATTGAGTCGGCAGAATCCGGGGTAGCGGGCAGCAAATTGCCGGGGATAACTGCTGTTTTGGTTCAGCATTTTTTAAATGAATAACCCTACCATGCATCAATACAATTGCGCACCCCAATAAAAAACAGGATTGTTTATTTGCCTGTTTTACCCTATCTTCCTTCCCCTAATATCAGGGGAAGGTATCGCACGAGGCCGTACTTTATCAATCTATTGAATAAAGCTATTTGCTGAGTGCATGAAATTCTTAAGAGCGATTTACCCGTAAAACTCTTGTGGTTTTTGCTTTGTGTAACTTTTTTTTTAGATTTAGGCTGCTTTAGGGCAAACGGCAACAAAAACACTTATCTCATCTTATTATATGTACAAAATTTACTTATCCCTGCTCTTTTCCTTATTGATAGTAAAGGTTGAAGCACAAACTCCCGCTCCTGCATCGGTTAAAGCTAATTATCAGCTGGCATCCCGGTTTTCGCCAAAAAAATTACAGAAGATCGTTTTCTCCACTACGGTCGACCCGCATTGGCTCAAGTTATCAAACCGTTTTTGGTACGTTTACGAAACAACGGATATTAAAAACTGGTACCTGGTTGACCCGGCCCTGCATTCAAAAAAACTATTGTTCAACAACGAAAAGCTGGCGGCCCAGATAACCCTCATTGTTAAGGATCCTTTTGACGCGCAGCATTTACCTATCGAGAATTTGAAATTCACTAAAGATGAAAAAAGTATCCAGTTTGAATTGAAAAGCTCTATTGACCAGGTAAAAAAAGACAGGAAGGATAAAAAGGCGGCCGACTCTTTAGAGAAGAAGACTTTTTATTTCACCTACAATTTACAAACCGATCAGCTATCCGAGTTGAAGAACTTTGATAAGGTAAAACCTAAGCCCACATGGGCGTCCATAGCACCGGATAGTTCGGCAGTTGTTTTTTCAAAAAACAACAACCTATATTGGATGGACAAGGACAATTATAAAAAAGCGCTAAAAGACGAAAATGACAGTACCATAGTTGAGCACCAGCTCACTAAAGACGGGGTAGAATATTATGCCTACGGAGCCTCAAGGGGAGATGACGATAATGAGGTGGTAGTAACTACAACCAGGAGAGGTGGCGAAAGAACCATGCGCAGGCCATCGCAGGTATTATGGTCGCCCGATTCAAAAAACTTTGTGCTGATACGTACCGATAACCGTAAGGTAAAAGATTTATGGGTAATCAACAGCATTGCCGAACCGCGCCCCACGCTGCAAACTTATAAATACCAAATGCCGGGTGAGAAAGAGGCACCGGTAAAGGAAATGATCCTGTTTGATTTTGGCGCTAAAACCTATAAAAAATTAAATACCGCCCTGTTTAAAGATGAAGAATTAGATATCTGGCAGGCTCCCATCCTGCAAAAAAACCGCAGCGATGAATTTGTGCCATCGGTATGGCTGGGCACGCCTACCCAGTTTTATTTTTACCGCACCGGGCGAGATCTCAAGAAAATTGATGTATGCAGCGTTGATATTCAAACCGGCAATGTAAAAGTGCAGGTGCAGGAGCGGATGAACACTTATGTAGAGATTACCCGCCCCGGCCTGATAGACGGCGGCAAAGAACTGGTAGAGTGGAGCGAACGCGACGGCTGGAGCCATTTTTATTTGTATGACAACGCTGGCAACCTGAAGAACCAGATCACATCCGGCTCTTTCCATTGTGACGAGATTGTTAAAATTGATGAAAAAGCACGGGTGCTTTATTTTACCGCATCGGGCCGTGAACCTGGTGAGGATCCTTATTATGTGCACCTGTACCGTGTTGACCTGGACGGGCATAATCTTAAGTTGCTCGACCCGGGAAACTTTACGCATACCAACAGCCTGAATGATAATACCACCTTTTTTGTAGACAACTTCTCGCGGGTAAATACAGCGCCTAAGTCGGTTTTGTATGATAATAACGGGATGAAAATTATGGACCTGGAAACAACCGACCTGTCGCAGCTAATGGCCACAGGTTATAAATTTCCAGAGCCATTTAAAGTGAAAGCCGATGACGGCATTACCGACCTGTTTGGTGTGCTATACAAGCCTTTTGATTTTGACCCGGCTAAGAAATACCCGGTAATTGAATATGTGTATCCCGGTCCGCAAACAGAAGCTGTAAACTCGTCATTTAGCCCGCGGATGGACAATGTTGACCGCCTGGCGCAATTAGGCTTTATAGTGGTGACTGTAGGTAACCGCGGCGGCAGTCCCGAACGTTCAAAATGGTACCATAACTTTGGTTACGGCAACCTGCGTGATTACGGCCTGGCCGATAAAAAAGCAACTATCGAACAACTGGCCGACCGCTTTAGCTTTATCGATATTAACAAGGTGGGCATTACCGGCCACTCGGGTGGTGGCTTTATGAGCACTGCGGCTATATTGGCCTATCCAGACTTTTTTAAAGTGGCCGTTTCTGAATCGGGCAACCATGATAACAGCGTATATAACCGCTGGTGGAGCGAAAAACATAACGGGGTTAAAGAAGTAATAACACCAAAAGGCGATACCACTTTCCAGTACTCCATCGACAAAAACCCCGAGTTGGCCAAAAACCTGAAAGGTAATTTATTACTGTCAACCGGCGATATTGATAATAACGTGAGTCCGGCCAATACCATTCGTTTGATGAATGCTTTGATAAAAGCCAATAAGCGGTTTGACTTTGTGCTGCTGCCCGGCCAACGCCATGCCTATGGCGATATGACCGAATACTTTTTCTGGCGCAAGGCCGATTACTTTGTTCAGCATTTATTAGGCGATAACTCTCAACCCGTTGATATGATAGAAATGGACCGGGATATAGAAATGACCAACAAGAAAAAGCCGTAATGAAATATAGACTTACGAAGTTTAGAAACTTCGTAAGTCTAATTATTGCTTACACCGTCAACTTCTTATACTTAATCCGCTTCGGTGCGATATCGCCTAAACGTTTCTTGCGGTTCTCTTCGTAGTCCGAATAATTGCCTTCAAAGAAGTAAACCTGCGAGTTGCCCTCAAACGCCAGGATATGCGTACATATCCTGTCCAAAAACCATCGGTCGTGACTGATCACTACGGCGCAGCCGCCGAAGTTTTCCAGTGCCTCTTCCAAAGCGCGTAACGTATTTACGTCAATATCATTAGTCGGCTCATCCAGCAGCAATACGTTACTGCCTTTTTTTAGAGTGATCGATAAATGCACGCGGTTACGCTCGCCACCTGATAACACGCCCACCTTCTTCTGCTGATCGGCACCGTTAAAGTTAAAACGCGACACATAAGCACGCGAGTTAAGCGGGCGATTACCCACCATAATGGTTTCCAGTCCACCGGTTACGTTTTCCCAAACGGATTTGTTAGGATCAAGGTCATCATGCAATTGATCCACATAACCTAAAGCTACCGTTTCGCCCACACGAAAAGTACCGGCATCCGGCTTATCCTGCCCGGTTATCAGGCGGAACAACGTGGTTTTACCCGCACCGTTAGGGCCGATGATGCCGACAATACCCGCAGGCGGCAAACTAAAGTTCAGGTTATCAAATAGCAGCTTGTCGCCATAGCTCTTGCTTACACCATTAGCCTCTATCACCACATTACCCAAACGCGGGCCGGGTGGAATAAACAGCTCCAGCTTTTCTTCGCGCTCCTTGGTCTCTTCGGAGGCCAGTTTATCATAGTTGGATAAACGCGCTTTTGATTTGGTATGGCGGCCCTTCGGACCCATGCGCACCCATTCCAACTCGCGCTCAAGGGCCTTCTGGCGCTTGCCCTCGGTTTTATCTTCCTGCGCCAGGCGCTTGGCTTTTTGGTCCAGCCATGACGAGTAATTGCCTTTCCACGGGATGCCCTCGCCACGGTCCAGTTCCAATATCCAACCCGCCACGTTATCCAGGAAGTAACGGTCGTGCGTTACGGCTATAACAGTGCCTTTATATTGTTTTAAATGCTGCTCCAGCCAGTCGATAGACTCCGCATCCAGGTGATTGGTAGGCTCATCCAGCAGCAATACATCCGGCTCTTTTAACAACAGGCGGCATAAAGCCACCCGGCGGCGCTCACCACCAGACAGTACCGATATCTTGGTATCCGGCTCGGGGCAGCGCAGCGCATCCATAGCCCGCTCCAGCTTGGTATCCAGTTCCCAGGCGTTCACGGCATCTATCTGGTCCTGCAGCTCGCCCTGTCGGGCCATCAGCTTATCCATCTTATCGGCGTCGCCATAATATTCTTCCAGTCCGAATTTCTCGTTTATCTCTTCGTATTCTTTCAGCAGGGCGGTAGTTTCGGCTACACCTTCTTCTACCACTTCGCGTACGGTTTTATTGGGGTCAAGCTCGGGCTCCTGGCTCAGGTAGCCCACGGTATAGCCCGGCGAAAACACCACCTCGCCAATGTTGGTTTTATCTATCCCGGCAATGATCTTGAGCAGGGACGATTTACCCGAGCCGTTTAATCCAATAACGCCAATTTTGGCGCCATAAAAAAAGCTGAGGTATATATTTTTTAATACTGTTTTTTGCGGGGGGTAAACCTTACTAACCCCAGCCATTGAAAATATGATCTTTTCGTCTGCCACTGTATATAATTATTGAATGTGTGAATTAGTGATTGAGTGAATGATAGGTAAATATCAGGTGCAAATATGAGGGAAAATTGATTGAATACCTAAAGTAGATTCAGAATTACATCGGGGATCATTTTCGTGATGTCAGGAAAATGATAATCTGCTTGTAGTTGGTTTTTAATGGCGTTCCCGCCGATGGCGGGCCGCGCTATCCGCTCATACAGCAACAGGCATTAGGCACGGGGCCGGTATTCGCTGCTATCGCTAACGCGGGCATTACCTCTCCATGCGTCTTGCGAGGACAAGAACTATGTTGGTAACAACCCAAGAAGGGACAAAAAAAGTGGTTTTTTATGTCAACCCTTCAAATCGTAATTTATTTATTATAAATCAGTTACAAGATTAAATATTAAATTGTGTTAAGTTGTGTTAACCTTTTTAGCCAAAGCTATCGGCACAAAAAAGCGGTTCGCTACGGACACAACAGCCCGCTGCAAACCGCCAACTTCAAACTCACTCTCTCAATGATGATCCCTATAAAAATCACGACCCTTGTCGCGGGCGCGGTCGGCATCGCGGTCTACAGGGATAACGTAGCCTACTGTACTGGTAAATTCAAAACCGGTAAGGCCATTGCCTATTTCGTCGCGGCTGGTGGTTAAAAAATGGTCGCCACTGCTACGGTTAAAATAAGCCAGCAGGGGTACCAGTCGCGGCCCGGGGTTGCGTGCTATATAACAAGCCTTGGCTTCAAAAACGTAGCCATTGGCGCCACGGCCCAGCTCGCTAAATTGAGTGGTGTAATAGTGGTCGCCGGTCCGGGAATTAAAATACCGGAAAAGCGGAACAAGCCCTCTGTCGTCATGATCAAAAACCAGGCATTGCGGGCCGTCCAGGTACCATCCGTTGGCACCGCTGCCATATTCATTATAATTGGTGGTATAATAATGCCTCCCCCGTTTAGGATTAAAGTAGCGGTATAGCGTTTGTTGTGCAAAGGCACTGCCTATCAGCAGTAAAAGCGCACTTAAAAGGAGTAGTTTTTTCATTTTGGGTTGATTTAAATTGTTTGGGGCATTTGCCCGGTTGATGTCTTTAACACTAAGGTAGCGAATTTGTTTAATATGGTGTCCCCCGCAGAGGCCTTCAGTTAGCAGTTGGCGGTTTGCAGTTTTTTAATTTGCTAAGACAATCCTGTCGGTCCCCAAAATCCTATAAATCATGGTTCAGACAACTGCCCACTGCAAACCGCCAACTGCAAACTCCCTATTTAATCCTGCCCATCCCAAAAATCCGTTAAATCATGGTTCAGACAATCCTACTTCCGCTCCAGCAAATAGCGCCACACAACCGCGCTTAGGGCGCTGCCCAGTATAGGGGCGATAATGAACAACCATAACTGGCTAATAGCCGCACCGCCAACCAGCAAGGCGGGCCCGATGCTGCGGGCCGGGTTTACAGATACGCCGGTAACCGGAATACCCACTATATGTATAAGCACCAGGCATAAGCCGATTGATAGCCCTGCAAAACCTCCATAAATGTTTTTTGTGGAGGTAGCACCAAAAATAACGAACAGAAATATGAAGGTAAAAACGGTTTCGGCAACAAAACCTGAAAGCAGATCATAATGTGCCGGCGAAGAAGCCGCATAGCCGTTTTGTCCCAACCCGTTAACGGCAAGGCTATAACCTTCCTTTCCGGATGCAATAACGAATAAAAGCCCGGCGCCTACAATGGCACCTAATATTTGGGCAATAATATAAACTATAGCTTCATTTGTTTTCATCCGGCCGGCTATAACCATACCTAAAGTAATAGCCGGGTTGATATGGCAGCCGGATATATGGCCAATAGCATAAGCCATGCCGACTACCGATAAACCAAACGCAAAGGATATCCCTAATAATCCAACACCTGTGGTGCCGTTGGCACCGGCAATTACCGCGCTGCCGCAGCCCATTAGTACCAGCACCATTGTGCCGAAAAATTCGGCAGAAAATTTTGAGAAAGTGTTTGTTTCCATCATAAGCAGGATTAAGGTGAATAATTTGGTTGATATATTCTTAAAGGTAAGTTATTTGATTAACCATCGCCGGGTATTTCTGTTTTATTAATCAAACAATTGCCGTATTCAGCTTGCAGTTGGCGGTTTGCAGTTAGCAGTTCCACATAGGTCAATAAATCCTGTTCATCCTTACAACTCACCAATCCCGGTTCAGACCACTGCCCACTGCAAACTCAAAACTGCAAACTCAAGGCACCTGCCCTTCTGTCATGCCGTAATTACCACTTTTACCCTGGTTGTAGCAATTATTCCTCATAGTGGTTTAAACTATTCGGTTAATGGTGTATCAAACAGGTAACTATAGCGTTGTTAATGTGTATTTTTACACAGGAGTAATAAAATTTATAGCGCAAACGCTTGTATAAAGTTTAACTTTTAATAGATTGCGCATCATAATAGTGTCTGTTTATTCGCGGCGTTAAAAGTTGGCAATAATATTGTTGATAAGTTAAAAACAACGCGTACTAACTATTAAAACTATTTAATACATTAGAACGTTTAATAGAGGATATATATGGAAGCTAAATTTTCGCCACGGGTTAAGGATGTTATTCAATATAGCAGGGAAGAGGCATTACGTCTTGGGCATGACTATATTGGTACCGAACATCTTTTGCTTGGGCTTATTCGTGACGGAGACGGCGTAGCTATAAAACTACTTAAAGAATTGGCTGTTGATACCGCCAAATTGCGCCGTGCCGTAGAAGATGCAGTAAAAGGAACAATAGGAACAAACGTACATATAGGCAGCATACCGTTAACCAAACAGGCCGAAAAAGTATTGAAGATAACTTACCTTGAAGCAAAAATATTTAAAAGTGATGTAATTGGCACCGAGCATTTATTGCTGTCGATTTTACGTGACGAGGATAATATCGCATCGCAGATATTGATGCAGTTTAATGTAAACTACGAGATATTTAAGGGCGAAGTTGAATCGCATAAAAATAACGTGACCGACGAAATGCCGGGATCATCAACCGGCGGCGATGACGACTTTAAAGAAGACGAATCATTCAGCCAGCCAAAAAAGGTATCAGACATTAAATCAAAAACCCCGGTATTGGATAATTTTGGCCGCGATTTAACCCGCGCCGCCGAAGATGGCAAGCTGGACCCGATTGTTGGTCGTGAAAAAGAAATTGAGCGGGTATCGCAGATACTTTCGCGTCGTAAAAAGAACAACCCGATATTAATAGGCGAGCCTGGTGTTGGTAAATCAGCCATTGCCGAAGGTTTGGCACTGCGCATTGTTCAGCGCAAGGTTTCACGCGTACTGTTTAACAAACGCGTGGTTACGCTGGATCTGGCTTCATTAGTGGCCGGTACCAAATACCGTGGCCAGTTTGAAGAGCGGATGAAAGCGGTGATGAACGAGCTGGAAAAATCGCCGGATGTAATTTTATTTATCGACGAGATCCACACCATTGTGGGTGCAGGCGGTGCCTCAGGCTCGCTGGATGCATCGAATATGTTTAAACCGGCTTTGGCCCGTGGCGAGATACAATGCATTGGCGCAACCACTTTAGATGAGTATCGCCAGTATATTGAAAAAGATGGCGCTTTGGACCGTCGTTTTCAAAAAGTAATGGTTGAGCCGGCTACGCCAGATGAAACTGTTGAGATACTGAACCGCATAAAAGACAAATACGAAGAACACCACGGTGTTACTTATACCGATGAAGCCATCAACGCCTGCGTTGCCCTGACTACAAGGTATATCACCGATCGTTTTTTTACCGGACAAGGCTATTGATGCTTTGGACGAATCTGGCTCGCGTGTGCACTTAACCAACATCCACGTTCCGCAGGATATACTGGATATTGAGCAGAAGATTGAGCTGATAAAGGTTGAAAAGAACAAAGTAGTACGCAGCCAGAAATACGAGGAAGCGGCTAAACTGCGCGATACCGAAAAACATTTGCTGGAAGAGCTGGAACAGGCTAAAATAGTTTGGGAAGCCGAAACCAAAAGCAAACGCTATACCGTTACCGAAGATAATGTTGCCGAAGTGGTAAGCATGATGACCGGTATCCCGGTACAAAAGGTTGGCCAGGCCGACAGCTTAAAACTGTTGAACATGGCCGAAACCATCAACAGCAAAATTATAGGCCAGGAAGACGCGGTTAAGAAATTAACCCGTGCCATACAACGCACACGCGCCGGACTGAAAGATCCTAAAAAGCCAATTGGCTCGTTTATATTTTTAGGCCCGACAGGTGTTGGTAAAACTGAGCTGGCAAAAGAACTTGCCCGTTTTATGTTCGACACCGAGGACGCCCTGATACAGATAGACATGAGCGAGTATATGGAGAAATTCGCGGTATCCCGTTTAGTGGGCGCGCCTCCGGGCTATGTAGGTTATGAAGAAGGCGGACAGCTGACCGAAAAGGTACGCCGTAAACCTTATGCCGTAGTATTGCTGGATGAAATTGAAAAAGCGCACCCGGATGTGTTTAACATCCTGTTACAGGTGTTGGATGAAGGTCAGCTGACCGATTCACTGGGCCGCAAGGTTGATTTCAGGAACGCCATCATCATCATGACCTCGAACATTGGCGCACGCCAGTTGAAAGACTTTGGACAAGGCGTAGGCTTTGGCACCACTGCTCAAAATAATCAGGCTGATACCCATTCACGTGGTGTTATTGAAAATGCGTTGAAACGTGCTTTCGCTCCTGAGTTTTTGAACCGTATTGACGATGTGATTGTGTTTAACTCGTTAGGCAAGGAAGAAATATTCAAGATCATTGATATTGAATTAACTTACCTGTTTAGCAGAGTGCATGGTTTGGGTTATAAAATTGAGTTAACCGACGCTGCCAAGGAGTTTATTGCCGATAAAGGTTATGATTCACAATTTGGTGCACGTCCGTTAAAACGAGCTATCCAGAAATATTTGGAGGACCCGATTGCTGAGGAAATACTAAAAGGCGAAATGACCGAAGGTGATACCATGCTGGTTGACTTTGACAAAGAAGCCAACGAGATCAAGATCAGCGATAAAAAGCCGGATAAGAAAAAACCAAAAGAAGAAGAGTCAAAATAATAAGTAGATTTTAAGATCTTATAAAAGCCCCGTTATGCGAAAGTATAACGGGGTTTTATTTTATAATTAAACTGTACTCGTTTGTAATGAGCGCTTAAAGAGTTTTTACGTTGGCAACGTTAAACCGTTCCTTCAAAAACTTACCTGTATAGGAGTTTTGCTCTTTGATCAAATCCTCCGGCAAGCCTTCAAAAACCACTTTTCCACCATTATCACCACCTTCGGGACCAATGTCTATCACCCAATCAGCGCATTTAATAACGTCCATATTGTGTTCAATTACAATAATGGTGTTGCCATGCTCCAATAGGGCTTCGAATGATTTAAGCAGCTTTTTAATATCCGCAAAGTGCAACCCAGTGGTTGGTTCATCAAAAATGAAAAGTGTTTTATGGGTATTGTTGCCTTTAACCAGGAACGACGCCAGCTTAATACGCTGTGCCTCGCCACCTGATAAGGTATTAGATGATTGTCCTAACTGCACATAGCCCAATCCCACGTCAACCAATGGCTTTATTTTAGCGATGATTTTTGGCTCTTTGGCAAAAAATTCCAGCGCTTCGTCAATAGTCATGCTCAATACATCGGATACATTCTTTTCATGATAGGTTACATCCAGTATGTGTTGCTTAAAGCGTTTGCCACCACAGGTTTCGCAGGTAAGAAAAATGTCGGCCATAAACTGCATTTCTATCTTCACTTCACCTTCGCCCTGGCAAACGTCACAACGGCCGCCCTCTACGTTAAAAGAGAAGGCTGATGGTTTTAGTCCCGCTGCTTTTGATACCGGTTGTGCGGCATATAAATTTCGTATCTCATCCCAGGCTTTTACATAAGTAACCGGGTTGGAGCGCGATGAACGGCCAATGGGATTTTGATCCACCATCTCCACTTGCTCTATCTTTTGGTAGTCGCCTTCTATCGAATCGTATGAGCCCGTTTGCTCGCCCGAGTAATTGCCCAATACTTTTTGCAAGGCAGGCGCTAATATTCGCTTCACCAAACTGGTCTTACCCGAACCGGAAACGCCGGTTACTACAGTCAATACCCCTAACGGGAATTTGGCGTCCACATGTTTCAGGTTGTTTTCGCGACCGCCTTTTATCTCGATAAAGTCATGCCATTTGCGGCGCGTTACGGGGATAGCAATTTCTTCCTTGCCACTCAGGTAACGCCCAGTAAGGCTGTTATCATCCTTTATAATTTCATCATAGGTGCCGGAGAAGATCAGTTCACCGCCATGGGTACCTGCAGCCGGACCAATATCAATAATATGATCGGCAGCTTTCATAATCTCTTCTTCGTGTTCAACTACCAACACGGTATTACCCACATCGCGTAGCGATTTTAGCACCGTAATTAATCGTTGCGTATCGCGGGGATGTAAACCAATGCTTGGCTCATCCAAAACATAAACCGAACCCACTAAGCTACTGCCTAACGAAGTAGCTAAATTGATACGCTGTGACTCACCACCCGATAGTGTATTTGATAACCGGTTTAAAGTGAGATAACTTAAACCCACATCATTTAAAAAGCTTAGCCGGTTGGTGATCTCCATTAATAAACGCTTGCCTATTTTGGCGTCGTTTTCATTTAGCTCTATAGTATTAAAAAACTCCATGCTTTATCCAGCGCCATTAAAACCACATCGGTGATAGATTTACCGTTAATCTTTACATAAGTAGCATCCTGGCGCAGGCGACTGCCCTTACACTCGGGGCAGGTAGTTTTACCGCGGTACCGCGATAACATTACCCGGTACTGAATTTTATAGGTCTGGGCCTCCATCTCCTTAAAGAAGTCGTCCAAGCCACGGAAGTATTTATTGCCGGTCCAAAGCAGCTTTTGTTCTTTCTCGGTAAGCTGGTTATACTGGCGATGTATTGGGAAATCAAACTTTAAGGCATGTTTGATGAGCTCGTCGTTCCACTCGCGCATTTTTTCCCCGCGCCAGGGCGCGATGGCGCCTTCGTATATCGTTTTACTTTTATCCGGAATAACCAGGTCCTCATCAATACCGATAACTTTGCCATAACCCTCGCAACGTTTACACGCGCCGTAAGGATTATTAAAGCTGAAGAAATTTGGCGAAGGCTCTTCAAAGCGCATACCATCCAGCTCAAACCTATCGCAGAAAAATCGTTCCTGCTCGGTATCCGAACCAGGCTCGGTATACCGGACAAAACAATCGCCCTTGCCTTCAAAAAAAGCCGTTTGTATACTGTCACCCAAGCGACTGATGGTTTCGTCTTCATCATTTTTAGTAATACGGTCTATCACTATCCTAACGGCATGGAAGGTGCCTTTGTCTTTTTTATCGTCTATCAGCCAAGACTTATCATCAACTATCGTCTCATCTTCCAATAAGGTTTCAATCCTTGATAATTTATGCTGATACTCTACCCTTACAAAACCTTTTTGCATTAAAACGGCCAGTTCTTCTTTCAGGCTGCGGTCGTTATGCGGATATAAAGGGCATAATACCGTAACCTGGGTATCGTCCGGCAGGCTCATTATAAAATTAATCACATTGGTAACCGAATCTTTTTTTACGATGTTGCCGGAGATGGGTGAAATGGTTTTACCGATACGCGAAAACAATAGTTTCAGGTAATCATATATTTCGGTAGAGGTGCCAACGGTTGAACGGGGATTGGAAGTGATCACCTTTTGTTCGATGGCGATAGCCGGGGCAATTCCTTTAATATAATCCACATCGGGCTTGTTCATCCGCCCCAAAAACTGGCGGGCGTAGGATGAAAGGCTCTCTACATACCGGCGTTGTCCTTCGGCATACAAAGTATCAAAAGCCAGCGACGATTTACCCGAGCCCGACATCCCCGTAATTACTACCAGCTTATTTTTAGGTATGGCCACATCCATATTTTTCAGGTTGTGTACCCTTTTACCTTTTATAATAATATTTTTTTGTGGATCTTT
>Ga0207009_1041_pt1 | contig 20461 bp, 27 predicted proteins | sample Alteio_BWMinCont_81_FD_153479 | JGI IMG/M metagenome (GOLD analysis project Ga0207009, IMG submission 153479) | Enriched cells from forest soil in Barre Woods Harvard Forest LTER site, Petersham, Massachusetts, United States -... | ecosystem: Environmental > Terrestrial > Soil > Temperate forest >... | reverse complement strand
GAGCCGGTATATTATGCGCAACCCTATCGCGGATATATAATGCAACCGGATTATCCTTCGGAACATTATGACCATCGCAGACACGGACATAATGACTATTGGGCGCACAGAGACCGCGATGATCGTGACCGTTGGGAACATGACAATCGTGATAACTGGAATCGCGATCATAGGTAGTCCATCCAACAGTCAGGGTGGGAATGATTTTATAACAATTTAACAAAGGAGAATTACTATGGCATCAGATGATAGTGCCGCTTCAGGCGGTCTTTTAGTGGTCTTGGGTATTGTAGTCGCCCTCAGCGGAATCTATTTCTACACTCAATATGAAGGTCATTCATCAGGGCCAAGTGTGACGGTGAAACTGCCTGATGTGACTGTTAAACAATAGCCGTGGGTGACGTCCCTTACTGCATCCTTACGGAAGATCAGTTGTTCCGCATCGTACCTTGTTCCAATAGCTGCCAATATATAATAGGTGGGGTGAATAAACACCCGTCACTTAATTAACAACATTTTTAGGAATAATTTTATGAAACATACAATAACATCGGCGCTGGTAATCTTGGCGCTTGGAATGAGCGCTTGCACCGGTCCAAAGGGAGACACTGGCAATCAGGGAAATACTGGAAACACCGGATATACGGGTGCAACCGGAAGACAGGGAAATACAGGTGATACCGGAGCTACCGGCAATCAAGGCAACACCGGATATACGGGCGCAACCGGAAATCAGGGCAATACGGGTGACACCGGAGCTACCGGAAGCCAAGGCTATACCGGCGACACAGGTGCGACAGGCGCTACCGGAAACCAAGGCGCGAAAGGTTCCAAAGGGAACACCGGATCCGGCAGGGATACCACTGTTATTGTTCGATAATCCTAATCGGAGTTCGTATTTATAAAATACTGGGGTGGCTTGATACCACCTCAGTACGTTTGAGGGTGCCCATTTTATTCCATGAAACCTGGATACCATTGAGGAAAGAAAAATGAGTAAAATACTTTATACCGCACATGCCAAAGCCATCGGCGGGCGCAACGGCTATGCCAAAACCAACGACGATGTTCTAAAGCTGGATCTGGCCAGCCCCGGTGCGCCTAATGCCAAACCAGGATCGACGAATCCCGAGCAATTATTTGCCTGCGGCTACGCCGCTTGTTTCGGCAGCGCGCTGGAAGCGGCGGGAAAGCAGCACAACATCGCCACCACCGATGCGCAGGTGCAGGCGGATGTGAGCCTTTATAAGGACGATAGCGGCTTTTTTATCAGCGTTGCGCTCAATGTCTCATTGCCGGGGATAGCGACGAAAGACGCTTCAAAGCTGGTCGAAGCAGCGCACCAGATATGTCCCTATTCCAAAGCCACGCGCGGCAATATCGAAGTCACGCTCAGAGTTAACGATCAGCCGCTGGAGATGGCGGCATAGGTACATCGCCGGAACGTGTTTTGATGCCTGATCCGACCAACGAAACGAGCAATGAAGAGGATTACGCTGCGACCAGGAGTTCCGCAACTTTCTGCAATGGCAAGGTCACGATAAAGTGGGAGCCCATGCCCGGCCAGCTTTTTACGGCGATGTCCCCGTGCATCAAATGTACGAGATCCTGACTGATCGATAATCCTAAGCCTGTGCCTCCATAGTTTCGGTTGGTGCTGGTGTTGCCTTGCGCATATTTATCGAAAATCTTTTTTAGCGACTCTTCGCTAATCCCTATGCCGGTGTCCACCACCGTGATGCATAGTTGATCGTTCCCATCGCCATCGATTACTCCCTTTACATAGAGCGTCACATTTCCTGTTGCCGTAAACTTCACGGCATTGCTCAGCAGGTTGAGCAAAACCTGACGTATACGCAGCGGATCGCCAACCAGTTGCGCCGGGAGTCCATCGGCAATATGCACATGCAGAGCCAAGCCTTTCTCCGCAGCCTTGGTAGCTATAATATGCACCGCTTCCTGCACCACTTGCGCAAGATCAAAATTGATTTCCTCTATTTCGGTCATGCCTGCATCCATCCTGGCAACATCAAGCATATTTTTCATGAGCTCCATCAGCATATTGGAGCTATCGCGCAACATTTCAGCGCATTGCTTTTTCTTTTCCGGGCTACACTCCATGTTTGTAAGAATGTGGGAGAGGCCTATGATGGAAGCCAGTGGTGTGCCGATTTCGTGGCACATGACGGCGAGGTAATCCGCATCTCCCAATCTTGAATTGGGCATTTCCGCAGGAATAATGTCTGAAAAATCTTTGACCCGAGCGACTAATTGCATAATTCTCTCCTGTACAAGGTGGCTTGCGTAACTTGTGCTTTCGTATTAGACTTAAGGGAACAATTTGCCTAGTTGCTCATTATTACCCTAAGTCAATGCGGAATATTTTGATTTACGTCAAAAAGTCATAAAGAAAATTTCTTTTTGATATAAGTCAAAGCATTAGACCAAAAAATAATTTATATTGCCCAGCAATTTTAACCGGCAGATAAGCCCGAAGACATCGCTGGCGTGCTTACAACTTCCTTACCGAACGATGGATAACTCGCATCGTATCATTACCATAAGGCGTATATACATAGCCTATGACAGCAATCAAAACAGAAGAGGATGACTCAAAGCAGTGTAAGTCGCTTGCTTTTTTCAAAGGCCTTACGCTATTTGCCAATCTGCTCGAAAAAGATGTAGCGCGTTTTTCCGATGCGGCGCAAATAAAGAGTTATAAGAAAGGGCAATTTCTTTATCTGGAAGGCGCGCAGGCAGACTTCTTCTACGTTATTTGCAGCGGATGGCTGAAACTGTCCCATATCACGGAAGAAGGCGAAGAGGTGAACCTGGCGATGATTACCAGAGATAGTATCACCGGGGAGAATGCCATTTTCGAGCATGGGCGCTTCACAAGCAACGCGCAGGTAGCAGAGGATGCGCAGATATTGAGTATTCCGCATACTCTGTTGAGAGAGCAGCTACTCGTGAACAATAAGCTGGCCTTTAATATGCTGACTTCGATGGTGCAGTATCAACGCCGCCATGAATTGCAACTGGAACAGTATCTTCTTTATAGCGCGCCTCAGCGTATCGGTTGCTTCCTGTTGGGTTTATGCCCCGTGCTGGATCAAAAAGACGGTGTGGTACTCAACCTTCCTTATGATAAAACGCTGATCGCCTCTACCTTAGGCATGAAAGGAGCAACCTTTTCCCGCGCCCTCAATATATTGCGGGATGAAACCGGTATCCTTATTAGCGGTACGCGCGTGACTATTGATTCAATGAAGCGCCTGCTGGATTTTGTAAATGGCTGCTATTCGCATACGCATCTGCCAAAGGTGTGTTAAACTGCCAACTCAGCGCCTTCCTTTATCCAATATCAAAAGAATATTTTTAAGCACTTCTACATCTACCGGTTTAACCAGGTGATGATCAAAGCCAGCTTCCCTGGAGCGCTCGCGATGCTCCTTTTGTCCCCATCCGGTCTGTGCGACAAAAAGAGTATTCCGAAGAACAGGCTCGTTGCGCATGGCCTTACATATTTCATAACCGTTCATTTCCGGCAACCCAATGTCCAGCAAGACGGCATCAGGCCGAAAATATATTGCAAGCTTAATAGCGCTGGGCCCGTCAAGGGCCATCACCGCAGTATGTCCTAGCCCTTCCAATCCCCACATCATGGTTTTGGCACAATTTTCATTATCGTCTACAACGAGTATGCGATAATTACGCGGTTTCTCACACGTTGATACGCCATCCGTTATGGGGACACCGTGAGTGATTGCCATTATACCAACCGTGGGAATCGTGCGGTGAAGGTCGTGCCATCCTCTTTAGAGGAGGTCACATCAATCGTTCCGCCATGTGAAACAACGATCTCCTCGGTAATATACAGCCCTAAGCCAAGATTTACTTCCATCGGATGATCCCCTTCATCCGTAACCGCACGGGTTAAGGAGACAAACAGGGTTCCAAATTTTTCAGGAGGAATCGGCACACCCTGGTTGTGCACGGATAATACCACTTCTTCCAAACCACCTTTTACCATTACGTCAATGGATGATTCCTTGAAGCTATATTGCACCGCGTTGCCCATCAGGTTCGATAAAACCTGCCCGATTCTGGCCTTATCCCATTCTCCTTGTAAATCCCCTGACGTTTCAAGAAGGATAGTGCGCGCCGGATAAGCAGCCTGCATTTCATGAACCAGCTGCCTGCTTACAAAGCCCATATCCATAGGAGCGCGGATAACGGGAAGCCCGGAACCGAATCGTGCGCGGGTTACATCGAGGAGGTCGTTGACTATTTGGGTAATACGGGAGGTGCTCTCACAAATCTGTTTGGTAAGTATTGTTTGCCGTTCGTTAACCGCTCCCATACCGAGCAGCATCTGAGCCGACATCGAGATTACATTAAGCGGGTTCCGCAAGTCATGGCTTAAGATGCCCATAAACAGGTCTTTAGAGTAACTGACTTTTTGTGTGTAATGGCTGACCGATTCCGCCAGTTCCTGATCGATGGATTCGTTGAACCTGATCAGATCTATAATATCCGTACTGTTCATTTGCGTATTGGCTCTACTCCATAATTTAATCACACTGGCACGTAGGGCGCGATACTCCGAGACCATCTGATCAATATCGAACCCCCCGGCTAGGCGTAAAGCCGCATGCGTTTCTGCTGCCGTAGAGGCGGAAGTTCTCTCTTTCCCTCCTTGCGATTTTTCTATTTGCTCCAGACTGGTTTCAGGAGAGTTTATATCGCTTACAATGAAAGCAAGTATTTCCTGGATATGATCACGCAATGCCAGTGGCGTCATGTCGTTGGCAGCAGGTGTCAGGGTGCGGGCAAAGGTTTCCCATTCGCCTGCTATTTGTTTCGTATTTTCATGAATGAAGTCGGCCAGCCGTATACCTTGTCGCGAACTGTTGGACTCCTGTTTCTCCTGACCGTGCGGTACTGTGACTGATTTTCTGAACGGATTTTTTGCACTTTCCGCCATAAAGAAACCTCTTACATAAAATTGCTATTCATCACCTGCACAGGGGTTTAGGCTGCTGACCCAAAGATGGTTTTCAGCCAGCCCCATTCAAGCCTCGCGGGGTTTTCTATATATTCTTTCGGATTATCCACCACGCGCTTGAGATATTGATAAGTAAATGGCCACGAGTCTTCCGGGGGGATTACTTTTTTTTCCACGATTTTAATTTTCATGTCTTTTGTAAGCCGCAGTATGTAGGCCAGCTTCGGCCGGTCATCGAAAACGACAGCGTGAATTTTCATTTCTTCTTCCAGCGTCTTTAATCGTGCGCCCCATATTTCCGTATAGGGAAATTTGTCCTTGTTTTGCTCAATGGCTCGGTTGCATATTTCCAGATATTGCTGGAATACCCGTTCATACTCCTGAGCGTCTTTCCTCTGTTGTGCCGGTTCCATAATCGTTATCCTCAAAAATCGTTTCTATCTTTATAGCACCAACAGCGGCCCATACTTTGATTTACGTCAAAATTACCGGCGAAAGATAAAAGAAATTTAGGCTACTTTTAAATCACATGAAAAACATAGAGTAAGATGATAGCTGGAATGGGAAGGCCTAACTGCGGGGAACCAAGCGGTATGCCCGGTTCCCCATGGTCAATAATACTTAAGCGTTGGATGATTTAGACGTAGTGCAGCCCTGCGAAGACTTATCGCCAGAGGTAGCGCAGCTTCCGCCTTCATTCTTCATGCGGTCCTGTGCAGTCGGATCATCCTTCTTCACGTTATTGCCGACCGGAGCGGTTTTGCTCTGGTTCTGGCTGGAAGACGGAATGTTCTGAGCCTGGGGATTTTGGCCAGGCTTTTGATTTTGCTGTTGGTACGACATAATATTCTCCTAAATGTTGGTTATGCTGAGCAGAACGCCGCAGCGAAGTAATTCACGCTATGCTCCTTATGATAATGATGCGATGCGAGTTATACGCCGGTTGATAAGGAAGCTGTAAACGCGTCAGCACGGATATTGGACGATAGTGTGCCAGGCAATTATCCAATTAGGGGGGCATTGGTATTTACAGCAGATGAAGCATTGAATTGGGTAGAGATACTCTCCCATTCCGTGATTATCTGAAGTATATAGCCATTGGTATTGGCCTGTTCCGTGGGGTTATTAAAAAAATTCAAGAAATCCATGGTGGAGTTTTGCCCATTAAGTGCATCCAGTAGTATCTGAGAGAGGTTCACGGAACGGGTCGCATCCTGAACCGACAATTGATCAGGAGAAAGCCCGGCCGCCGCCAAATCCCTAATAATATTATTGTAGGTGCCGATATTAAACAGCGCATCTTTATATTTGGCAATGATAGCGCTGATCTGGTCTTGTTGCTGAGCACTTAATATGAATCCGTCACTCCCCACTATCGAGCTGCCGTTATTCACGTTCAGCCAATTCAGATAACTCTGCGCCGGTGGGCTGAGATCAATGAGATCGGCAATGCCAAACAACGAATTATCCTGAGAGGAAGTCTGATTCACATCTTGCAAAAGACTGCCTGCGTTGTTCTCTAAGAGCGCGGCGAATACACTGCCCGTATTTTGTGCGGTATTAACGCTTTTTGACCGACCTGGTAACGGAAAGAACTGGTTAGGAACTGTTGCTACCGGTTCAATACTATTTATATTCATAAACACCCGCCGTCCTGAAATTGCTGAAAGAGTTATCAATTACACATAAAAAATATGTCAATCTGATGCTCTCTATCTAATCACCATAAGCGTAAGTATGTTGCAGGAAACAAAACCCGAGAGATAAAGAAAATATAAAGGTAGGCTTGGTTGACGGAGCCCTTCAGAATAGAGTATTTTAGCTTGGGTGCGTTCACATTGTTAAGCGCCTTACGCCTTCCTTACGCAAACCTCCTTGTAAACGCACTGCATCCTTATTTTTCCGTTGATACAAAGAAGATCCATCAACAGGAGAATTCACATGAAAACACTTCTTTCAACAACGGCATTACTACTCACGCTCGGATTTTCCGGTGCAGCACTGGCTAACTCCGACTGGTACGGCAAAGAGGGACAGGATATGAATCCGTCCACCATGGAAGGTGCTATATGCAAGCTGCCTAAACATGATGCCGCGCAATTTCGCGATACGATGAAAGAAGCACGCGAAAATAACAAGAATCTCCAGGAACAGATCGGCGACCTGCACGGTGAGCTTCATGCCATCCTGACCGCTCCGACTTTCGACGAGGGCGCGTTTCTTGCCAAACGCAAGGAGTTGCAGCAATTGCATGACCAAATGGAAACGAACATGACGGAGGCATTTGCTTCCGCCGTTGCCAATCTTACGCAGGATGAACGCGTGACATTGACGCGCGCCATGCATCATGAGCATGATAAGCATCACCATATGCATCAACATGCAAAGAGTGAGACACCAACTCAACCTAAACCGCATATCGCTGATACTGATCCCAATGCTGCGAAACAGTAAGTTTACTATATCAGGAATTATTTATGCCAGCACACCCCGCTCCTACTCCCGTATATATTCCCATGCCCATGGACATCTGTCTGCTGGATGAGGAATTCGATGTTTTCGAGATTACGCGGCCAAGCAACAGGCAGCTGGTCATAGGACAGGATATAGTGTTATGTGATGATAGTGATTGGGATGAACAGCTGATTGAAAAAGGATTCCATTATGATTGATAAACTCAAAGATCTGTTTCCTGCACCGCCTCAGCCACCCACTCATACTTCGCAAGATTACGACCGTAAGCACCAACATGATCATATTACCAGTAATCCAAGGGCTGCAAAGGATCTACCAAACCCGGAAGATAGCGGATCTACACATATAAGCGCGGAAACCGCTGAGCTAATCTCAAAGGGACATACGATTTCGGGAAAACCTTCCCGGGAATCTGGGTTCACTGAAGATAAGAGAGAAACTGCCCGTCATGAAAATACTAATCATTTTACCAATCGGGCAAGCCAGGAAAATAAATAGTCTCTACACAATAACGAAACGAGAAATTAATTCACTATAGTGTAAAACAACCCACTGGAGATAAGTTATGAAAACCCTGCGCCCTCTATTTTTAGCGCTACTTATCGGAACGTTCACTACCCTGTCGGGCAGTGCGTTTGCGACAACGCCCGAGGACCTGAACCATGATGCCGACCAGGCGGTGCATGCGCTCACCAGCACCAATCCAACCGCTGCCAATATTGCAAAGCAGGCGAAGGCAGTGTTGATTTTCCCGAACCTGGTTAAAGCCGGACTTATCTTTGGCGGGGCTTATGGCGAGGGTATTCTGAAGCAGGACGATAGAATCGACGGATATTACAACTCTGTTACCGCATCCTTCGGCTGGCAAATCGGAGCGCAGTCGTACGGATACGTGGTGTTTTTGATGAACGACAAGGCAATCAAATATATTCATGAAACGCATGGCTGGGAAATCGGCGTCGGACCGACGGTCGTCGTCGTGAATGAAGGTGTCGCCAAAAACCTCTCCTCGACCACGCTGAAAGATGACGCCTATGCCTTCATCTTCGATCAGCAGGGACTGATGGCCTCCTTAAGTATCGAAGGCACCAAAATCTCTCATATTCGTAATCCATAATCCTAGTCTTTTCTGAAAAGAAAGGCCATCTCCTGACCACGGGAGATGGCCTTTTGCTTGATGAAAGATCGGTTGCCGTAAGAATCAACGGCAACCATGCAAGAATAAATGCACTGCATCATGCGCCCAGGCATCGAGCTGCGCGACCGTCATAGGCGTGCCGAGTCCCAAAGCTCGGCGCTGCGGTACCGAAACCACCATCTGCAAAAACTGTTCGGCGACGTTGGACACATTTCCCGAATGCGCCTGAGTCTCTAGCAGGTCGGCGATGTGTCCCACGGCTTCCCGCCTGGAACCTTCCGTATCCATAATGATCGCCAGTTCCGGAAACCGTGTCGCCTCGCTGACGATCAGTCGGTACAGCGCCAACGCCTCCGTAGAAAGCGCAGCGCGCAGAATGACCTTCGCCAGTCGCTGCAAAATTTCTTCCAGTGTGCCGCCTGTGAATAGACTTGCGGCATGCGATGGGCGCAGGCGCATAATGAGGCGATGCGCCACCGCGCCGAAGAGGTCTGCCTTGTCGTCAAAGCGGTGATAGAAGGTGCGCTTGGATATGCCCGCACGCTTGGCAATCGCTTCGATGCTGGTCTCGCCATAACCCTGGGTCAGGAACAAATCGGTGGCGATATCTAAAATCCGCTCGCGTATCTGGCTGGCCTGCAATTGCGACGGACGGCCGCCCCGGCGCGGAGGGTTGGCATCCGAGACATCCTTCTCCATTACCTATAGTATCCGGGAGGTGCTCCGTAATAAGCGGGGCCACCCGCATAATAGCCCGGAGGAGCACTATATACGCCACGCGGCTGAGCGTAATAGGCAGGCGGAGCATAATATCCCTGAGGCGCCTGCGCATAATATCCGGGAGGAGGTGCAGCGTAATATCCCTGAGGCGGCTGCGCGTAGTAACCCGGAGGCGGGCCATAGTAAGCCTGCGGCGGGGGAGCGGCCAGCGCATTGACCGGAGCTGCCAGAATTGCGGCGGTGCCCACCACTACCGCAGCTCCTAATACGAATAACCCGAAAAGAGGCCCGCCATCGCGCCAATGATCATGTCCGTATTCATGTTCATGCGCAAATGCGGACGATAGGGGCGCTATCGCCATCATTGCGGCGAGTACACATAGTGCAGCAGCTTTACATTTCATGATGGCGCACTCCTATAGTTGGTTATTCGCATCTATCCGATTACAACTGATCTGTACCATAAATAGCAATATAACGCAACGGCTCCGTTGCGTTTATCAAGTATTTGAGAAAATTTAGTAAATGAGGCTTTTTAAGTAAAGAAAAGTGAATCTAACGCCCAATGCTCACATGTGAGTGCAACGACGATCTGAATCCGGCATAAGTCAGATAGAGGCCAAGCATAAGCGGAGCGGCGGCGTAGATATAAAAATATTCTTCGAAACGAAGTTTATCGACCATAGACACTATCATCTCTGGCGCGAAGAACACCGAAAGCAGGCCTTTGAGTAAGATTGCCCATCCGAAGAGCGTAACGATAACGGGCGCTGCGCCGCCTGACCAGACGTTATGGCTGAGCACAATGGCCAGACCGGCAATCGCCGTGATGATACCGGCGAGAAACAGCAGGGGACGATCCCGCACCATCGCTGTAATGAGTTCAACGAACGCCTGCTTGTGCATCAGCATGGACAAAGCGACGAGAATTTCAGAAATCCCGATGAGCCTGCTGAGGAAAATGGTAGCGGTATTATTATTCATAAAAATCTCCTGAAAAAACTTAGGGGGCGGAGTATCTATGCCGCCCGTCATCATGTTTCTCATTCCTGATTGTGGGTTATGTCGTAAGGGAGTGTTTGCTCCCCGCTAGGTTCAAGTAATGCGGTGCGCAATGCCGGATCGGCTGTATCTCCCAGCCAGATAGCGAAAAACGCATCGGTTAAGGCGCGGTCGCTAATGCTGGCAATGCGTCTGCCGTTAAAGAAAAGTTGTGAATCCTTACCTGGTACCGAGACTCCGACAATCTCATCATTTTTGCTTACGGCCGGAAGCGTTTCCTCAAGTATTTTCTGCCACCGTAAAAGCGTTGCTTCATCGGTTATACCTTGTGCTCGTATATTATCGATGGCCGAACTCACAAGCGTTTTTTGGGAAAGACTGCGCTTGTACTGTAATTGCAGTGCGTAGGGTTTTTCTTTATCCCACTTACCGTCAGGCGCCCAAAGCGTAGCATTATAAATGGTAAAACCCAATTTATGATAGACACCACTACCTACCTGAGTGAGATGCAACTCCGAATTCGCCATTACCGATGCCGGTAATGCATTCACCGCTGCTTCGCCTGGGGAGGTGCAGAGGCAGAGCATTGCCACCATCACCGTTATGGTATGACGCAGGTCCATAAACGTTACGAGACTGCCTGACCAACAGGCCGTTCTTTCCGCGAACGTCCCGAACAGAATTTTCTTTTTCATATCATGATCTCAACGATCGGCCTTGCATGCGAGGTGGTGAATATGGCGCGCTGTAGAGTAGCTGGCTTAACATATCCGGAGCGAAAGGAAACGCGGCTATTATCCGCTGTCATGACATACGTTTCTTCACCGCCGGTATTGTCATGGGAAAGATATGCCAATGCCTGCGGAACGCATAGCAGGGCAGCAATGATGATAGCCACCAGGATTTCGCTGAATGACAAACCGGTACGCATAACGTCCTCCATACATAGGTTGCATGGAGAAGGATGCTGGAATTCATATAAAGAAGCGCCACCAATAAAAGCGTAAACCATCAAGAAGTGATAAAGACTGCAGCCTTTATCCACCTCACCCACAATGGAACCACATACGCTCAGAAACTGATTTTATAAAATCGTCAGAACCTCTGAAGTAACGCCCGCTTGCAAAGTCGTGGGTGATGTTCCTTACGGTATCCTTATGGAATACCAGATGTTCCTTATCGTCCCCTGTTTCAATAGCTGTCAATTCATACAAGTACACTTAATCAACGCTTATAAGAGTTTTCCCATGAACCATAAACTTTTTCTCCTATGCTCCGTTGCTGTAATCACAGCCTGGAGTCCCTCAAGTTTTGCAGCAAGGCAAGCACTCACCGCCGATGGCCCATTGGATGCAGACGGTATGCTAAATGGCGTCGATATGACAGGGAACGTGACGCTGAACGTAGGAACAATCGGCGGCCCACAAACGGATATCATGACCAGCAATAATCCTTATGTCGCCGGACCTGTTGCCGTCTCCACCGCAGCCTCCAGTCAGGGCAATATCGTATTTAATAGCAGCTCGACAGTATTTGGAGACATAGGCGTAACCCAGCCGGGAGGTCCTTTTCTTCTTAATCTCTCGGGCGGCAATAATGGAGCCACGGTAGATTTCCGGGGCTCGGTCTATGCCACGACGCTGAATGTCACCGGCACTGGCGCAATCAAATTCGATAGCGGGACTACGAACATTACAGCCACAAATTTTGCCGGTGACGGCACGATTTCCCTTGCTCCGAATACCACCGTGATAGGCGCTCTTACGACCAATACGGCAGATACGGGTACGTTGGCGCTGGGCGGAGGCAGTCAGGTGACCGGCGCAGTCGGCGGCGCGAATGGGCTTAAGGCCATCAACGTTGTCGGGGGGAGTAATAATGCCGGGGTAAGTGCAACTATCGACGGCGCAGTGGAAGCCTATTCATTTTCTCTTGGAACGAATACGTTGAATGTTACCGGCGCCCTTAAGATCGACAATCCGGGGCCTGACAGCATCAATACGACCCTGGCCAGCCCGACGCTCTTTGGCCATATCATCCCGGTAGGATATGCAACCCTTCCATCAACGCTCGGGATCAACGTACTCGTCCCCGCGACGTCTTACATCCCGCCTGGAACCCTGTTCAATATTGTCCAGGCTACGAGCGGCACTACCGGAAGCATTGTCGCGGTGACAGTCCAGAATCCCACCAATCCGCTTTATACCTTTTCCGCCGTACCTCTCGCTGGTACCCTAAATGGTCTGGTAACCATAAAAACCGACAGCATCCCGTTGCAGGTAGCGCCCAATCCGGTAGTGCCGGCCTTACTAGCTATTCCTTCCCCAAGCCCTGATCTCACCGGCGTCCTGGCGGCAATCAATGCGCTCTCCGACCCGGCTGCGGTTACCAGTGCGGCCGCACAGCTTAATCCTTCGACTCCGGATCTGGCAGCACCCCTGGTAACCTTTCAGGAGGGGCGGCAGTTTCAGAATCTTTGGATGTCTCGTCTGGACGCGGTCATGTGCAGCGAGACCGGTCAGCACGATGAAAAGAATCCTGACTGCCGAGGAAAGGATCAGCCCAGCGGCTGGTGGTTGAAAGGCTTCGGCGGTACAGCTGAACAGGATGCCCGTCAAGCTTCCACGGGGTATGATTCCAGTAATATCGGCACGATGCTCGCTTACGACGTTCCTTTAGGCTCTAATACACGCGCTGGATTAGGCATTGGCTATGCAAAAAGCACCATTGATGGAAAGACGTATGACGCCAGCACTGATTTCAATACTTATCAGACAACGGCCTATATCGGTCATGAAAATGGGCCCTGGTTCGTCTACGGCGATATGTCATTTGGCTGGAATGATTATACAGGCACGCGGAACATTTCGTTTCCAGGCGTATCCCGTACGGCAAACGCCAATTATAGTGGACAGGATTATACCGCTTTTGCGAGCACCGGGTATCACTTTCCCATTCAGAAATTCACGCTCACGCCGCTTGCCTCACTCCAATACACCCGCATGAATCTAAATGGGCACACGGAAACGGGCGCTGGCGATATCGATCTGCAGGTGCAGTCTCAGCATTATGATTTCCTTGAGTCCGGACTGGGAGCGAAGGTGGATCGCAACTTCAGCTATCGCGATGGGGTGTATGTTCCCGAGATACATGTCAAATGGCTGCATGAACTCTCCAACCCAACGCTGGCACAGAACGCGGCATTCACGGCCCCAGGCTCGTCATCCTTTGCGACTCAGGGGTTAAAGACATCTGACAATACGTTCAATGTCGGTGCCGGTCTCACACTCCTCTCATGCGCATGTACCGCGAGAACATGGTCGCTCGAAGCCGTTTACGACTATGATTGGAGAAATGATGGTTACTCAGCTCATGAGGGAATGATAAAATTCACCCGTCGTTTCTAAGTTGTCGGCCAACATTAGAATACGTTAACTATCAGCCGGTGGAGATGGTGGCGTAGGCCCGATGGTGGTCGTCGTGAAGGCCACATGTGAACGCAACGGCGATTTGAATCCGGGATAGGGTCATAGAGGCCAGAAATACGTTTGTCGTATTTGCCCTTTGTAATCCAGTGGGCTTAAATGCCCGCCTGCTGAAGTTCCATCGCTATTTTCTGAACCGTATCCGGAGTGTCAGCAGCATCCATGTTTTGCGTGGCGATGTTTTGCAATGCTTGCTGTTGCGTATGGTTCAGATGTAGTTGGATATCCACTTGCGCGAGAAAAGCTGGGAGCGGACCATCACTGGCCAGAGTGGTTTCAGCGAATGCTGTACTGTTGGTTGTACTCGGATCGATAGTTGTTGAAAAATCTTGCACGGTTGTCGCACTGGAACCAATATTTTCAAGGCTGCCCAGCAATGCGTCTATACTGCCCGTTCCCACCTGCGAATTGTTGAAGAAATTGGAATAGGTAAGCGCGTTCAGTATGCCAGTTGTGGAATCGTTGCTGGCACCACTATTGCCACCCAGCGCGCCAAGCGCCGCATCGCTGAGGTTAAGCGAAAAAGCCCCACCAAACATATTACCTGCACTATTCTGATTTTGCTGGCTGTTGAGTTGGTCAAGCAGCGACTGATCGCTGGATAGCTGCGATGTGCCGGTCACCCCACTGGAGAAGAAGGGAATAAGAGAGGGTGGTATAGTTGTCATAGATACCTCCTCCCTTAACATTTAAGCGTTCAATAATGATATAAAAATATAAGCAATAATCGTGCCGGGATTCAGGACACTATCAGAGCTGGCAGCCTACTTTACTGGCTGATTAAATAGCTAGAAATAAAGACATAGGCGGTGATGGCTACCGCTACGAGGCCTGCCGCTATCCCTATATTAAATGCCATACGCTTCCGTACCAAAGCCGCGACAGAAGCAAGCGCAATGCCTAATTGCGCAATCATACTCGCATACCCCAGCATATCTTTTTGCTGCAGATGCTTAAGTCCGCTATCTAAATGAGTCTGGCGCTCCTCAATCTTGCTGGTAGCCGTCTGCTTATTTAAAGGCTGACGGTCGCGAAATTCACTATCCATTTTGGCCAGATTCGCCCTATCGGCAGCGCTTAAACGGTGTGAGGGCAACAATTCTATTTCAACCATATGCGCCTTGATGCTGTTTGCCTGGTATTCCGACCATGCGTCCGAAGCCTGCGTCTGCGATAATATCGCCTGATTGCTTTCATAGATGGCTTGGTTGGTAAGCGTAGTGGCACGCACGGTCAAAAAACCGGTCAGGGCTGCCAATACCCCCGTGAGCACGGCAACATGACCGATCCAGGCGGGAGCGTCCGCTCCGGCAGTCGCATTTTTAATGCCGCCGGATACCGCAAGCTGTGCCGTCAATTCTTTCACCTTTGAAATTATTTTTCCGCGTTTGCTCATAACCTCATGTTCATAAAGTATGGTAAAAATAGGATTGCACGCAATTATAAGCAATCAAAATTCAAATTATTACTACCAACAAAATAGGCATAACCTGCATTATGGAAAAAATGGAAGTAGTTAATTTAATATATGCTTAATTAAAACCTAAGCTAATTATCTTTAAACCCTGCATGATAGTCGAGCAGGAATAAGAATATAAAATTAAATTTTTTGATCTACAGCTTTTAAAAAACGATTCGCAATATCAAATAATTCTTCCGTTGCTTCCTTCATTTCCGTCTTTTTTCGCGAGCGGCGACTTCTATTGTTGCGGCTAAAATCAATGTCCATTTCATGTACTATTTCGTTTCTCATTGTAAAAATTTTCTTAATTTTATTTAGGTCATTAGTAAGAGTCGCCGTTGGAATATCAAAGCTTGCTGCAGCCTTACTTAATTGTTCAACTGATTGCATGCTATCGGCTGTCAAATCTTCTATCCATTCTTTAACGAGACGTGCACGCGGGTTTTTATCAGCTATTATCTTTGCAATAAATTGTATGGATTTATCAGGATCCTTTTTAAGTCGCCTTTCAATATAGCCTTCAAAGCTAACATGTGAGCCGTCGATATTGTGTGCTACCTTGGGTAAGGTGTCTCTAATAAGTTGCTTTACCATTGCATCTAGGCCTGCTGATGCAAATGCCACCATTGCTCGAAGTAGATCTTGCTCTTGATCAGTATAAGTTCCTGCTCCCCTATTATCCCTCAATGTTTCAAATAAACTAAAAAAAGAGCCAGCAACTTTTCTTGCATTTACTAGAATTAAATAAGCTTTATAGGCTTCATCCTTTATTGGTCTAGTTGGTTCATGTTTAAAGGTCATGGCTTTACCATTATATCTTCGGCACCGAATGGTATTGGAGCGATGCCGAAAGAACCCTCGTTCCGTTGCGAATGGAAATACGTCGACAAAAGGAAATCTGGTCTAAGCAGACAGTTCCTCGCAAAAACCGCCATCAGAAAGACGTTGCCCTGCGCAATTTAATTGTTTCTCTCTGTGATGCATGGGAATATATCTTAGAAAAGCGATTTTCCACAGGAAGCGTTAGCAGCGACGGGAGAAGCGGCGGACCTTTAATTCGTTTTATCCAAAGTGCCATATGTCCTTTAGGCATAGAAAAAACGCCTCATGCAATCCGAAAAATCTTGAAAGACCTGGGGTCAAATCAGAAAATTTAAACTTTTGAATTGACCATTTTTACAAAAATCTGAATTGCCGACAAACTTGCTTCTAATAAGGCGTCATTCTTTTTGGCGTCGTTTAGATAGGAGCATGTATGCAAACGCCAATCATGAAAGAAACGAAACTTGAACAAAAGTTGGCGATCACTCATATCCCGCTTTCAAAACTCTACCAGGATCCCAAGAATCCCCGGTTACATACTGACCGCCAGATCGGGCAAATAGCCCGAAGCATCGAAAGCTTTGGCTTCAATGTCCCGGTCCTGATTGATGCCCACAATAAAGTCCTGGCTGGTCATGGGCGCGTGCTGGCTTGTCAAAAACTCGGTTGGCAGGAAGTACCAACGATCCGGCTTGACCATCTGACGCTGGCACAGGCCCGTGCCTTTGCTATCGCTGACAACCGCCTTACAGAAAATTCTGTCTGGGACGATTGCCTGCTGGCCGAGAGCTTTAAGGAACTGGCGGCGTTAAATCTCGATTTCAGCATTGAATCAACAGGATTTACGATGGGAGAAATCGATCTGCGGATCGAAAATTTGTCAACACCTGCGGAAGACAAGCCAGATCCCGCCGACGAGCTGCCTGATATCGCCAATACTGTTCCCGTCACTCAGCCAGGAGACCTATGGTTGCTCGACCGTCACCGCCTCCTATGCGGCAACGCGCTGGAAGGGCGGTCATACTACTCGTTAACGAATGGTGAACATGCGGCAGTGATTTTTACCGACCCGCCTTACAACGTAAAGATAGACGGGCATGCGAGCGGCCTTGGCAATATCAGGCACCGTGAATTCGCCATGGCCGCCGGAGAAATGACCGAAGCAGAATTTGTTTCCTTCCTCACCCGGGTATGTTCCCTGATGGCGCGCCATAGCATCGACGGCGCTATCCATTTTGTGTGCATGGATTGGCGCCATGCGGGCGAACTTCTCGAAGCAGGCAAACTGGCATACACTGAACTCAAAAATGTCTGCGTCTGGGTCAAGGATAATGCCGGTATGGGGTCATTATACCGCAGCCAACATGAATTTATCTTTGTATTTAAGCATGGCCGCGCGGCACATCACAATAATGTCCAGCTGGGACAATACGGCCGATCCCGCAGCAATGTCTGGCATTACCCTGGTGCCAATAGCCTTAGCCGGTCCGATGAAGGGAAGCTGCTTGCAATGCATCCAACGGTGAAACCCGTGGCCCTGGTGGCAGATGCGCTTCTGGACTGTTCGGCGCGCGGGGACATTGTACTCGATCCTTTCATGGGCAGTGGCACCACCCTGCTAGCCGCTGAACGTGTGGGCCGAATCTGCTATGGCATCGAGATCGATCCGCTCTATTCAGATACTATTATCCGCCGTTGGCAGAAGTGGACCGGCGGGCAAGCTATTCACGCGGAGTCTGGCAAACGCTTTGATGACCGCGCTGTTGAGGCGGGGGTACGCCATGACTGACGAAAGCGACGAACCACCCCCTCTGGTCGGATATGGAAATCCGCCGAAGGAGACGCGCTTTAAACAGGGAAAAAGTGGCAACCCAAAGGGACGCCCTAAAGGCTCGAAAAACTTCGCAATCGTGCTTCAAGATGAGCTGAAAGCCAAAATTGTTGTTACGGAAGGCGGCAAGCGTAAAAAGATCTCGAAGCGTGAAGCAATCGCCAAACAGCTTGTTAATAAAGCGGCAGCAGGCGATCCCAAAGCAATGCCGATCCTCTTTAACGAAACGCGCACGCAGGAAAATCTTTCGCCATCTACGTCCCCGCAAGATGTACTGACGAGTGAGGAAGACCAAAAGGTCATGGCCAGTATTATCAATCGCATTCGGGCCTCGCACGACCCCGAGACTCAGCCTAAAGCGGTTCCGGATACAATCCCGGTCGAGCCGTCTTCTGTGCTCCCGAAAACCGAACCGGAATTAAGACCATGACCATCTCTCAAGCCGAGTACGAATATATCCTGCGCCACGATTTCGCGAGCTTTATCGAGCGATTCTTTTATGAGCTGAATCCACAATCGGTATTGTTGATGGCTCCTTATATCGAATTAATTGCAGCCAAGCTTGAAGTTTGTCGCAGGGGTGAAATTAGTCGACTTATCATTACACTACCGCCCCGTTCTTTAAAGTCGCATTGTGCCTCGATTGCTTTCGTGGCCTGGTTACTGGGTCACAACCCCAGCTTGCATATAATCTGCGCCAGCTACGGCCAGGATCTAGCCGATAAGCTGGCCCGTGATACCCGGAACATTATGAACAGCGTCTCGTATCGAGGGTTATTTTCTACAAGAATCTCACCGGATCGTCAGGCTGTGCACGATTTTATGACCACCGGCCAAGGCACCCGCATGGCAACCTCAGTCGGCGGTGTGCTCACAGGACGCGGCGCCGACATTATTATTATCGACGACCCGCTGAAGCCGGATGAAGCCCTTTCTGAAACGCGTCGCAAGGCCGTCAATGATTGGTACGACAATAGTTTGTCGAGCCGACTCAATGACAAGGGAAATGGCTGTATTATTATAATTATGCAGCGCCTGCATCAGGACGATCTGGTCGGGCATGTGTTAGAACAGGGAAATTGGGAAATATTGTCGTTGCCTGCAATTGCCGAAGAAGAGGAGATTCATCAGATAGAAACAATTTTCGGTAGGCGTTATTTTCGGCGCAAGCCGGGCGATCTATTACATCCCGAGCGCGATACGCTTGCGACCTTAATGGACATCCGTCAGAGGACCGGTGAATATACCTTTCAAAGCCAGTACCAACAGGCTCCCACCCCCGTAGGCGGAGCTATGATAAAAAGCACCTGGTTACAATATTACGGTCCCAATGAACTGCCTGTGAAATTTGATATGAAAGTGCAAAGCTGGGATACGGCCAATAAAGCGTCGGAGCTCAGCGATTATAGCGTCTGCACAACCTGGGGTAAAAAAGGAGAACGTTTTTATCTTATTGATGTTTCCCGCAAGCGGATGGATTATCCCGATTTGAAGCGCGCAGTCAAAGAGCAAGCAAAACTTCATAAGCCGGACAAAATTTTGATCGAGGACCGGGCGTCAGGAACGCAACTGATACAGGAATTAAAGCGAGAAGGATTATATAATGTCAAAGCCTGCGATCCGTCGGGTACTGATAAGATCATGCGCTTACATGCCCAAAGCGCCGTCTTCGAAAACGGTCAGGTGTTTTTGCCGCGAACTGCTCATTGGCTTGGAGACTATGTTCAGGAATTGACGAGCTTCCCGGGTAGTAAATATGACGATCAAGTTGACTCAACTACGCAAGCCCTAGAATGGCTTAGGAATTCGCCTGTCGGCTTCTTTGATTGCGATTGGTCCCTAGCAACAATACGCCGACCTCCCACATTTTTTTGATATCAACCGAGCCATTGTACATTTTGTGGATTTAGGTAAAAGACTTTATCCAATTCTGAATTTGGTCATGATGTAAAAGTTCGACGCCTGTTGTTGCCGCGATTTGTCGTGCACTTCGAGTAAAAGTCTGATTGCTTACGACAGCAGCATGATTAGCTTGTTCATGGCTCTTTGCGGCAAAAACCTCCTGAACAGCTTTGTTCCCTACTGGCTGTGTATATAGCTTGCACTGCAAAACAATTTTTAGTCCATTTTTCTCTGCGATGACATCACTTCCTTGATCGCCGCTTGCCTTAGTCGCTCGCGCATTCCAGCCAATATCAGAAAGGAGATTGGCACAATAACGTTCATATTCGTATGGGCTCATCGCATCAGAAAATTCCATTGAAGTAGGCGAATGAGCGTCTAAATAATCAGAGACCCGATCTGAAATCAACTCAAGAAAGTTGGGGCATTCGCCCGCCTGTGGAAGCAATACAGTAGTGTAAAAGCGATTAATTTCGTTAAGCCAAGGATCGTAATTTACAACCCCATATTCATCCGTTACTAGCAATTGCCTTTTTTTGAGTGCAAGTGTTGCAATATGTTTCTCTATTATGTTGGCTATATTTTGCTCTCTTATTCGTTGTTCTTTTGCTTGCTG
>Ga0207009_1040_pt1 | contig 20465 bp, 15 predicted proteins | sample Alteio_BWMinCont_81_FD_153479 | JGI IMG/M metagenome (GOLD analysis project Ga0207009, IMG submission 153479) | Enriched cells from forest soil in Barre Woods Harvard Forest LTER site, Petersham, Massachusetts, United States -... | ecosystem: Environmental > Terrestrial > Soil > Temperate forest >... | reverse complement strand
GGTTTGTAACCGCGCCCAGGCACGTGGTATGCGGGTAACGGGTAGCGAGTTGGTGGGCTTGGTGCCGTTGAAGACATTGGTTGATGCAGGTAAGTACTTCCTTCACAAACAACAGCGTAGTGTTGGCGTAAGCAAAAAGGAATTGATCCGTATCGCCATAAAAACAATGGGACTGGATGAACTGGCGCCGTTTAACCCGGAAGAGCGCATTATTGAATATTTGTTAAAAGACCCATCAGCATCAAAATTGGTAAGTATGACTTTGGTCGATTTTGCTAATGAAACTGCCAGTGAAAGCCCTGCGCCCGGCGGTGGCTCTATTGCTGCTTACGCGGGTGTATTAGGCGCTTCGCTGGCTTCAATGGTTGCTAACCTGTCCGCACATAAAAAAGGCTGGGACGATAGGTGGGAAGAGTTTAGCACCTGGGCCGAAAAGGGACAACAATATAAAGACGCGCTATTGCGCCTGGTTGATCAGGATACTGCTGCTTTTAACCAGATTATAAATGCCTTTAACCTACCCAAAGGCAGCGATGAAGAAAAGGCAATCCGCAGCGAAGCCATACAAGCCGCCACTAAAAATGCCATGGAAATACCTTTCCGGGTAATGCAATCTGCCTATGCCAGTATGGAAGTGATTAAAGCGATGGCTGAAACGGGTAACCCTAACTCGGTAAGTGACGCCGGGGTAGCCGCGCTTTGTGCTCGCACGGCAGTATTGGGCGCTTTTTTAAATGTGAGGATCAATGCGTCGGGATGTAAGGATAAAGTGTTTGTGGATCAAATGATAGGCAAGGGGGCGGAATTGGAAAAGAAAACTATTGCCTTGGAAGGGGAGATATTGAAGGTGGTAAATGAGAAGATTGGGTGAGTTTTTGTAGCCTTTTAGAATCGTAATAGATTTTGTATTTTTGAATATGGGTAAAATTAAATCAGCAAAAATAAATTATGCTATTCCGGGCGATGCAATGAGTCAGCAGGAGTTTGAGCAGATGATCCAAAAAGCGGAAAAAGGCCCATTCCATACCATATCATCAGTTAAAGCCGAACACCATCTACAGACTCAATAGCATCCGTTATCTGTTTAATGATGCTCAGGTCAACACCTTCGCTAAAGTTGGGTACACATTCAATTAGTTGTTTCATTAGTTTATTTAATAAATAGATGTCATTTCGACCGCAGGGAGAAATCTATACACGAGTAAAGTGGACAATTCTTATGTATAGATTTCTCACTATCGTTCGAAATGACATGGTTTATATTTTCCATCATACCCTCTTCCCTTTCTTCCACACCATCCCCGGTTTCAATTTACCCTGGTAATATAGTATTTCGCGGTAGTCAGTGCAAGGATAGGCCTGCATATCGGCAATCATACCTGCCGCAATTATTCCGCGGTCATCCAAATTTAAAGCTTTTGCTGCGCGGTATGTTAAACCGGCGAACACCTCGGCAGTAGTTAGTTTTTCCGCAGCCGCCAATACAGATGCCTGCAGTAACAGATCGCCCATAGGTGCCGAGCCCGGGTTCCAGTCGCTGGCTATGGCCACCGTTGCGCTGGCATCTAATAATTTTCGAGCAGGTGCGTAGGACATGCCCAAACCCAATGCGGCACCGGGTAATACTACTGCAACAGTATTTGATTTAGCGAGTAAATTAAGTTCTTTCTCACCGCTCGCTTCTAAATGATCAGCAGATACAGCGCCAATTTCAACAGCAACCTTGCTTCCACCCGCCGTAAACTGGTCGGCATGAACCGTTAAATCAAAGCCCATTTGCTTTGCTTCTGTTAAATAGGTTTGGGCACTTTCCATATCAAAAGCGCTTTCCTCAATAAATATATCTACGCGGTTTGAAAGTTTTTCCTCCCTGATGACAGGCAGTAATCCATCCAATACATATTGCAGGTATTGCTTTTTATCGCCGTCAAAATCCTTAGGCAGCATATGGGCCGCTAAACAGGTAGATACCAAATCGACTTTAGTGAGTTTACCCGCTTCGCGGATAGTTCTTAATTGCTTCAGTTCCTGTTCTGCATTTAACCCATAACCGCTTTTAACTTCAATCGTAGTCACACCCTCTGATAAATGATGATTTGCCCTTTTCAATAATCCTTGTAAAAGCGTTTGTTCGTCAGCCAGGCGGGTTTGGGTTACCGTATCCCAGATGCCGCCGCCTGCTTTGGCAATTTCCAGGTAAGTTTTTCCGGCTATACGCAGGGCGTAGTCTTTTGCCCGGTTGCCGCCGAAACAGATATGGGTATGGCAATCAATAAATCCGGGAAGTAGTAACTGGTCGTTATGTATTTCTTCCACTACTGCATCGGGGAATTCTTGTCGCAGATTATCAAATTTTCCAACTGCTTTTATAAGGCCATTCTCTGTTAATACCCCGCCATCGGTAATTATTTCTAATTGGTCATCATGCAAGCTTCCCTTTAGCGATAAGCCCGCTAAGGTTAGTATCTGTTTAAATGGACCGATTAGTTTTTCCATATTCTTTATCTGTCATTCTGAGCGATAGCGAAGAATCTTGAATTGATAAATAAGCACTCTGCTCGTCGCTTCAAGATTCTTCGCTATCGCTCAGAATGACAATGTTTATTAAATTCATTATATTATTACCAAACCTTCAATCCAAACTTATTCGCCCATTCACTCGCTTTGTCATACCCGGCATCGGTATGCCTGAAAATCCCCATTGCCGGATCATTATACAATACACGTTTTAAGCAGGTTGCCGCACGTTCTGTCCCGTCGGCAACTATAACCATGCCCGCATGCTGCGAATAACCCATACCAACGCCCCCGCCGTGATGGAACGACACCCAGGTTGCGCCACCACTGGTATTGGCCATCAGGTTAAGCAACGGCCAGTCCGACACGGCATCCGAGCCATCCTTCATCGATTCAGTCTCCCGGTTGGGTGATGCCACCGAACCACAATCCAAATGATCACGACCGATAACTATCGGCGCTTTTACTTTGCCGCTTGCCACCAAATCATTAAATATCAGCCCGGCTTTTTCCCGCTCGCCCATACCGAGCCAGCAAATACGTGCGGGCAGGCCCTGGAAACTGATTTTTTGTTGTGCCTTCTCCAACCAGTTGATCAGGTGTTGGTTTTCCGGGAAGGCCTCGATCAAAGCCCGGTCTGTTGTATAAATATCTTCAGGATCTCCCGATAAGGCTACCCACCTAAACGGCCCCTTTCCCTCGCAAAATAACGGACGGATATAAGCCGGTGTAAAACCGGGAAAATTAAAAGAATCTTTTTCGCCTCCTTGCCGGGCAAACTCACGCAGGTTATTGCCGTAATCAAAAGTCACCGCGCCGCGTTTTTGCAGTTGCAACATCAGGCCAACGTGACGTGCCATGCTTTTAATGGACAGATCCTTATATTTTACTTCATCGTTTTTCCGTAGATGTGCTGCTTCCATTAATGAAAAGCCATTAGGAATATATCCGTTTAAAGGATCGTGCGCCGAGGTTTGGTCGGTTAAAATATCAGGTGTAATGTTGTCTTTTAATAAATGCTCCAACATGTCGCCGGCATCACTTACCAAACCTACTGATAGCGTTTCTTTTTTTGCGATAGCTTCTTTTATCCAACTAATAGCTTCCTCATAAGAATGCGTCATCCGGTCGATATACTGGCTGTCCAATCGTTTCTGAATACGGGTTTCATCCACATCGGCACCTAAAAATATACCGCCGGCCATGGTAGCGGCCAATGGCTGAGCACCGCCCATGCCGCCTAATCCGGCGCTTACGATCAGCCTTCCCGTAAGGTCACTATTAAAATGCTGCACGCCGCATTCTACAAAAGTTTCATAAGTTCCTTGCAATATGCCTTGTGTGCCAATGTAGATCCAGCTTCCGGCGGTCATCTGGCCATACATCATTAGCCCTTTTGCCCGCAACTCATTAAAGTGCTCCCAGTTGGCCCAGGCAGGTACCAGGTTACTATTAGCGAGAAGCACACGCGGCGCCTGTGGGTGACTACGGATAATACCCACCGGCTTACCCGATTGCACCAATAACGAATGGTGCTCATCCAACTCCAATAACAACTCAATGATCTTTCTAAGTGATTCGGGGTTACGTGCCGCCTGGCCTATGCCACCATAAACAACCAATTCGGCAGGATTTTCGGCCACTTGTCCATCTAAATTATTGAGGAGCATACGTAATGGCGCTTCTGTCTGCCAGCTTTTGGCATGCAACTGCGTTCCGCGCGGTGCTTTATATACCGGGTGGTTAGCGTAGGTGTTAATAAATTCCGAAGTCGTCATCTTTAAATAAATTAAGTTGATGTTGCAATGCAATTTCGCGGGCTCTGTTTAAAAAAGCGCCACTGGTTAGCAGGCCGTGTATCTGGTTAATATCATCCGCAAAAACCCGGTCATGGTCGATAAAATCAACATGCCCGCGTACCAGGTCATGACAGGCTTCTATCACCGGGGTCGATTTTAATGGCCTGCGGAAATCAAGCGCCTGCGCGGCATATAAGAGCTCGATAGCCTGGATATATTCAATATTTTCTAAAACCTGGTGCAGTTTTCGTGCGCTGATAGAGCCCATAGAAACATGATCTTCCTGCCCCAACGAAGTAGGCACACTATCCGCACTTGCCGGAAAGCATAATGTTTTATTTTCGGTCACCAACGCCGCCGTGGTGTATTGGGGTATCATTAAGCCTGAATTCAGACCGGCATTTGGTACCAATAACTTGGGTAACCCATATCTGCCCTCGCTCATCAGGTAACAGCGCCTGTCGGCAATATTACCTAATTCGGCTGCGGCAACAGTAGCATAATCCAACGGCAACGCTAATGGCTGACCGTGAAAATTACCGCCGCTTATGGTATCATCTGCATCAAATATGATGGGATTATCGGTAACCGAGTTTAATTCAATTTCTGTCAGCTCTTTTAAATGCAGCCAGGCATTGCGTGAAGCGCCGTGCACCTGCGGCATACAACGCAGCGAATAAGGGTCCTGTATGCGTTCGCAATTAACGTGTGATTTCAATATTTCCGACCCATCCAGCAAAGCGTGTAAATTTTGGGCAACCAATATGCTTCCTTTATAAGGTCGCAACTGGTGCAGTCGCGGGTCAAAAGGTCGTGCGGATCCCATTAATCCTTCCAGCGACATGGCACCTGCAAGGTCGGCTATTTCCAAAGTATTTTGCAGCCGTTCAACTGCTTTTACAGCGAATGCTAATATAAATTGTGTTCCATTAATTAGAGCCAGTCCTTCTTTTGGGCCGAGCGCCATCGGTTCAAGGCCATGTTTGGTTAATACAGCCAACGCCGGTCGCCTTTCCTCTCCTGCCCAAATCTCGCCCAGGCCTATCATTGGCAAAAATAAATGTGCCAGCGGGGCCAAATCACCGGAAGCACCGACAGATCCCTTTTCAGGCACCACAGGGATCAAATCGTTATCTATATGCCAGATGATTCTTTCCAATATCTCCATCCTCACGCCCGAGTAACCCTGCGCCAATGCCTGCACTTTGGTTATCAGCATTAGTTTGGCTATCTCCTTCGGAATAGGTTTACCTACACCAACGCTATGACTTTTTAAGATGTTCGATTGCAGCAGTGTGGTATCTTTTTCAGAGATATGCCTATCGCATAAAGGACCGAAACCGGTGTTGATACCATAAACCGGGATTTCCCGGCTTACAATTTCCTGTACCGATTGTTCGGACGCACGAATAAGTTGCTCTGTTGCTTTGCCTATCACCCCTTTGGTTTTGCCAGAGGCGATAGCTATACAGATACCAACAGTTAGATGATCAGCGCCGTAATCAAAGTATTTATTCATGACCGGAAATTTTTAAGTTATCAGCAAGATGTGTATGGATGCGCTCGGCTAATTTTTCACATTGGAAAGCAGCTTCCAATGCAGTTATGGCAGGCAGTAACTGCCCGCATTGGGTTTGATTGTTTACTATCTCTTCCATTGATAGCAATATGGCATCCCAAACGGGCTGAACCTGAGTTAGCAGTTCCCTACCCTTTTTCGTGAAAGTTACTAATTGTTTTCTGCCGTCTTCGGCACTTGTTGTTGTGGTTACCAGTCCTTTGTTTTTAAGCCCGGTGATCAATTGGCTTGCCGCCGGATGAGAAACTTCAGTTTGTTCGCTTAGTTCCTTAATAGACAAAGAATCATTCTCGGCCAGTAAATAAAACACCGGGAACCAGCTTGCATCAAATTCAATGCCTTCGTTTTGGTAAGCACGGGTAATTTCAGACAGGAAAGAATCGCTTATCCGTCGCAACCTACTACCCAAAACCAAAAACCCTAATCGCTGGTACAAATTCATTATGCAATTTATATAAGGACTTATATAAATGCAAATTTATTTATTAACAGCCATCGAGACTTACTTCTTATCCGCCAGCGAAAAAATCCAATTCAAAATCACTTTAGCTCTCTCCGGTTTTAAATCCGGATGCGCTGCCATTGCTACGTCGCCCCAAACGCCACCGCCGCCGTTGATTATCTTTTTAGCCAGTTTATCTTCATTAGCCGGAGTTTTTGCATAGCGTTTGGCTACTTCGGTAAATGAGGGGCCGATAGATTTTTCATCTTCTTTATGACAGGTTTTACAATCTAACGATAACATTAATGCCCTGCCCGGCGCATTCATTTTCTCGTTTCTTGCCAATACCGCGTTAATGATTGCCGCATCATTGCCGGCATACAAGCTAATTGTTTTGCTTTTGGTTGCAGCGTTTTTATCGTCCTTAACTTCTACTGATACGTTGTAGGTTCCTTTTTTTGTATAGGTATAACGTAGGAACGCAAAATTAGTGGTTTTCTTAACACCATCGCCGAGGTCCCAGGTATAAGTCATGGCATCGTTCTCGGGATCTTTTGCCGAAACGGATAACATGACCGTAAAAGGCAGCTTGCCAGATGCTTTACTGGATGTTATGCTTTTTATTTCCGGAGCACGGTTGCCTGGGTTGTAATCCAGCCGCGCCAGCCCAGCATCTTTATTTTTGGTGAACCAGCCGGTGCCATATTCCAACACATACAATCTTCCATCCGGCCCCACTTCCATATCTATCGGCGAATTAAATTTTGTATGATCCATAAATGGTTCCATACCGTCATAATCACCATTCGGGGTCATGTTTATAGCTTTGATCCATCCCCGCATCCAATCGTAAAAAAACATTTTCTTGTTATAATAATCCGGGTAACGGGTAGCTTTGTTAAACATATCGGTATAATAAACAGGCCCCGCCATTGCCGACCTGCCATTAGCACCCAATTGCGGAAAATCATCCGATACCGCATAAGGGTACCAGATAAATGCCGGTTGTGCAGGCGGTAAATTTTTTAAACCAGTGTTATTGGCCGAGTTATTTACCGGGTGCTCCGGATCAAACGCTACGCCGGATTTACCTGTAGCATAATTATATTCGCGATAAGGGATATTGGGGCCGATAAACAGCGGCCAACCAAAAAATCCGGCTTCGCGGGCCTGGTTAAGCTCGTCATAGCCACGTGGGCCACGGGTTTCCAAACTGTCTTTTGGGGCATCGGGGCCGATTTCTCCCCAATATAAAAAGTTATTTTTTTGGTCGACGGAAATACGGTACGGATTACGGTCGCCCATTACAAATATTTCAGGCCGGGTATCTTTTTGCCCGGGTTTGAATAGGTTGCCATCAGGTATCTCGTAAGTACCATCGGGATGAATTTTTATCCGCAATATCTTTCCGCGCAGGTCGTTCGAGTTACCGGCGCTGCGCCTTGCATCATATTGTTTATGCCCGGGGCGGTCATCTAAAGGTGCAAAGGCATGAACGTTGTAACCACCCTTTGGACCAGGCTCATCAAACGGGGTTGAGTTATCGCCCGTTGAAAGAAACAATAGGTGGTCTTTACCAAAGGCTATCGACCCACCGGTATGGCAGCATATTTCTCTTTGTGAATACAATTGCAGTATAATTTTCTCTGATTTAGGATCAATCACATCATTTTCAATCGTAAACCGCGACAAACGATTAACCGAGGTATCTGCTGGACTATAATAAATATATATATAATGATTGGTTTTAAAATCAGGGTCGGCCTGTATGCCCAGCACGCCTTCTTCGGCGTTCACTTCTTTGTCTGCCGACTTAAAATACACGTTTAAAAAACCTGCCTGTTTGGTTGTTTTCGTATCGTTTTTATACAACAGAATCTCCCCGCGGCGCTGGGTTATTAAAACATCCAGGTTGGGCAATATGGTCATTTCGGTAGGTTCAAAAAATGTACCTGTAACCAGCTGTGTTTTAATAAAACGGTTCTCTTCGGGCACACGCAGCGTTTTTACTTTGCTGTAATTTAAGGGCCGATGGTTACCCATAGCATATTGAATACCACCTAAAATATGCTGCAGGTATAATTTGTCGCTGTATGATTCTTCGGTATGGCCCAATTCGGTGTACCAAACCCTGCCGCCTTCAAAATTGTGGTACCAGGCCATTGGGTGAAAATTTCCGTTTGTGCCCCCCTTGTAGCTCTTTTCGTCAATGGTTAACAACACGTGAATATCCTTGCTGATCTCCCTGAAATTATACCATTCGTCGGTACGTTTCCACGCTGACGGCAGCATTTTTACCGACGGGTTTGTTTTATCGACCACATTAATAATGGCAGGTTGAATTGTGGGATGCTCATTAAAATAGGCACCAATCATCCGGCCATACCAGGGCCAGTCGTACTCGGCATCCGTAGCGGCGTGAATGCCTACAAAACCACCACCAGCTTGTATGTATCGTTGCAGGTCGGCCTGCTGGTAATTGTTTAATATGCTGCCGGTGGTATTTAAAAACACTAATGCCGCGTATCTTTTTAAATTACTTTCTTCTATTTTAGAAGAATCTGAGGTCGTATCAACCAAAAAGTGATTTTCCCGGCCTAATTTCATAATGGCAGCTTTACCTGCCGTGATGGAAGGATGATGAAAACCTGTTGTTTTGGTATAGACTAATATTCTGCCCTGCGCCCGGACTTTGGTAAAGCTAAATGCGGATAATATTAAAATTAAAAACGCAACGCCGGCGGGTTTGAAAATTCCTGTATTCATTCGGTAAAGGTTAAAAAGGGTCTTTTAGCTGGTTTATTTACCGACTAATTTAGCATAATCCTATTACTTTCGACTTACGAAGTTTTGAAAACTTCGTAAGTCTGACGGAGGAATAGTTATATTTTGAGATATTTATTCAACTGTCGCTCGTTTAAATTTATTTTATGATGATCAACAAAGGCATCCAAACCACCAAACCATTCCAAAACCTCTTGCCTGTTTAATATCGATTCTTTGGATGATAAGTAAGCGTTATAAGATGAATATTTATAATCCCCTAAATTAGAAACCAGGTCGGCGGCAATTGGATTTAGATGAATATAAGTTATGATCTTAGTGTAATAACTATCAGATTTAATTTCCGATACTTTGTACCTCCCCTGGAATAAGCTTCCAACCCGATTATATCTTTTGTTAATCGCTTTTGAATAGGAAATAAAGAAATTTTTTATTCCTTTTTCAAATTGTTCAGTATCATTAACTCTAATAAAAAAATGAAAATGGTTAGGCATTAAGCAGTAGCAATATATATTGCAAAAAGGCGAAACAAGCTTTTTAAACTGATTTAGAAAAAACGTATAATTTTCGTCTTCAAAGAAAATTAGCTCTTTGTTATTTCCCCTGTTATAGAGGTGATAATAAGTATCTGAAGTGATCTTCACTTGTCAAACTTACGAAGTTTTCAAAACTTCGTAAGTTGATTTTTTTTTGATAAAAAAACTCAATTCCTCGGATGAAACTGGATAATAGTTCCTTTTAAATATTCCCTGTCTAAATGTGTATAGATTTCGGTAGTGGTAATGCTTTCATGACCCAGCATTTCCTGCACCGCGCGCAGGTCGGCTCCTCCTTCTACCAAATGTGTGGCAAACGAATGGCGGAAGGTATGCGGACTAATGGTTTTCTTTAGCCCGGTTATTTCGGCCAGTTGTTTAATGATCATAAAAATAAACACGCGACTAAGACGGCCACCCCGGCGATTAAGAAATACCATATCCTCTTCACCTTTTTTTATGGGCGTGTGTACCCGCACTTGCTCTATCCATATTTTTAAAGCCTTAATGGCCGAGCCGCCGATAGGTACCAATCGTTCTTTATTGCCTTTGCCTGTTACCTTTATAAATTCAATATCCAGGTAAAGGTTGGATAGTTTTAATTCTGTCAATTCAGACACCCGCAAACCGCAGCCATATAAAACCTCTAATATGGCTTTATTGCGTGGTCCCTCGGGTTTAGACAGGTCAATCGCATCTATCATTTTATTGATATCATGGTAGCTTAACGTATCCGGCAGTTTGCGTTGTATTTTTGGGGACTCCAACAACTCGGATGGATCACTTTTAATCATATCTTCCATCAGCAGGTATTTATAAAACGATTTGATGCCTGATAAGATACGCGCTTGCGACGATGGGATCATACCCAATTCATTTACCCAGTTGATAAACCGGCGAAGATCGGCAAGCACGATTTTTTCGGGAGTTATGGGCGGATTTTGAACCTCGGCAAACTGGTATAGCTTCTCCATATCCCGGCTGTAGGCCTCGATAGAGTTGGCCGAAAGCGATTTCTCTAACTTTAAATAGGCCTGGAAACCTTTTATTGCCGACCGCCAATCCAATTGATTTTAGTTTTAATGGTTTTTAGTTAAGTTTGAACTAATGAATATACAAATTATAAACGGCCCTAATTTAAACTTGTTGGGCGTACGCGAAAAATCAATTTATGGCGATACTGGCTTTGAAACCTATTTAACCGAATTGCAAAAACGTTACCCCGGTATTGTAATTAATTATTACCAGAGTAATGTTGAAGGCGAAATTATAAATAAACTGCACGAAGTTGGTTTTAATTATGATGGTATAATTTTAAATGCCGGCGCTTATACCCATACATCGGTAGCTATTGCAGATGCAATTGCAGGAATTAATACACCGGTAATTGAGGTGCATATATCCAATGTATATAAGCGCGAAGAATTCAGACATACTTCCATGCTGGCGCGCAATTGCAAGGGCGTAATAGCGGGATTTGGATTGGATTCGTACAGGTTGGCTGTTGAAAGTTTGCTCGCGAAGTAATAAACATATGTCATTTCGAGCAATAGCGAGAAATCTATACACGGGCAAATCACACTATGCATATGTATAGATCCTTCGCTACCCCGATGACAACAAAAATATACCCCTGATGCAAAAAATATTTAAACTAATAACATTACCTATTGTATTTGCGGTTTTAACGCAAATCGGCTTTGCTCAAAATACAGGCCCCAAAAAGCCAATGTCCAAGCGCGATGCCGAAAGGCGGGCTATGCATTTGCGCGATTCGGTGTTTAAGTCCTTTAACCGTTCTGATACGTCCATAAGTAGCTTGTTACAAAGGGTTGAGCATTATACCACTATCTATAATCAAATAAATAATACCCTGGGTGAGGGATTAGACACTGCAGATATAAGTGCACAGTTGCCACCCGTTATCAGGCGGATTGATAAAATTACCCTATTAGGCAATACACATAAATCAAGCACCCTACGCTATTTATTTGTATTGAGGGATAATTTGGATCATTTACAGAACAGCCTGGATGGTTGGCAGTCTGACATGTCAGCAATAAGCACCAAATTGGTTTTAAACCAAAATGACCTGCTTAAATTTAATAAAGACTCCCTGTTAAAAATAGTACCCGCGGACAGTGCTGTGCGTGCAACTTTTTTTGTGCAGCTAAAAGCTGTCAAACGCTTATGGCACCGGGTAGATTCGGCTAACCGGAAAGCGCTTTTAAAAGTTAATTTACTGCAGGATAAAATATCCGTTTCATACACCAAAATACTGGACGAAAGCGATCATATCGATGGCAAAATAAAAAGCTTCGCGCTTAAGGCCCTGTCGGGCGAATCAACCTATATATGGGATATTGATACGCAATATAATAACTTCACGCCGGCACTAAACAGTACCATTAAGCTTAATCAAATACTGTTTAGCTATTTTATTAAAAATGAGCTGCCAACCCATATAATCGCAGTATTGTTTTTCGTTGTTATTTTTAGCTGGTTACTTTACAGCAGGTCGAAGGTTATTCACAACAACGAGGACCCTAAGGCAATATTTGTCGAAGCAAAATATATATACAGACATCCCATCATATCTTCTTTAGTAGTGGTAACTGCTATTACCCCTTATTTTTATGACCATCCCCCTGCTGTTTTTCTCGAAACACTTTTTTTAGTTTCAATAGCTTTAACACTTATATTGTTAAGAAGCAATTTTCCTAAAACAGCCTATCGGTTTTTAGTACTGTTATTGGGGCTTTCGATAGCTTATTGCATAAGTAACCTGTTTATTGAACTTTCTAACGTAGACAGGTATATAATTTTCGGGTTAAGTATTGTATCCGCAGTAGCAGGTTATCGTTTTTACAAAAAAGTAAACAAAGTGCCGGATGACTACCTTCCCAATACTTCATTGGTTACAAAAGTATTTGTTGGCATGCAATTGCTATCCATACTTTTAAATATATCCGGCCGGTTTAGCCTTGCAAAAATTATAAGCATAACCGCCATTTTTAATTTATGGTTATTGGTCATTCTATACCTGGTTATTAAAGTCATTATTGAGGGTTTTTACCTGCATTTCCAGGTAAAAAAAGGCGGAAATAGTTTCTTAAACTGGTTGGATTACACCCTGGTGGAAAAGAAATTTAAAACCACGCTAACCGTTATTGCAGCTTTACTATGGCTGTTTTTCTTAATGCAAAACTTAAGTATTGATGATTGGGCAGTTGATTATATAAATGATTTTTTATGGCAAAAACAAGCCATTGCAGGTTCTGAATTCACTTTTGGCGGCTTTGTTGTTTTTATTTTTGTAATATGGGTATCGTCTATTGTGTCCAAAGTTATTAGTTATTTTTATGATGTTTCTGCCCAGCGGGTTACTGATCTTTCCGTCGAAAAAAAGAAAAACCGCACCTCTGCCTTATTAATCCGCATGGGGGTTTTTTCGGCAGGGTTTCTACTAGCTGTTGCAGCATCGGGTTTTCCGTTAGATAAGCTGACCATTATTATCAGTGCCTTTGGCGTAGGTATCGGCTTTGGCTTGCAAAACATTGTAAACAACCTGGTATCTGGTCTTATCCTGGCTTTTGAAAAACCTATTACCATCGGTGATATTATAGAGGTAGATGGTGTTTCGGGCACCATGCGTGAGATAGGCATACGATCAAGCAAAATAGCTACCGGCGATGGTGCTGAAGTTATCATACCCAATGGCGATTTGATATCACACCACGTAATAAACTGGACATTAAGTAATACTAACCGGCAGGTTGCACTTATAATTAACACGGCTTATGGTGTGGATATAAATAAGGTGCAATCTTTATTAAAGGATCAATTAGGCAACCGCAGTGATATCATGACCAGCCCGGCTCCGTCAGTATTTGTAAATAATGTAAGTGCAAATGCGGTTGAGTTTAAAGCTTTTTTTTGGGCGGCGGATATCACTAAAGTGTCCGAATTAAAAAGCAGGATTTTAGCAGATATTTTTGCAGAATTTAAGAAACAGGGGATTGAAATGCCTTCGCCTCAAAAAGATTTCTACCTGCATTTTCCTGATAAAAACGCGGTAGTAAAAATTGATAAAAAAAAGGATAGTTAACCTGTTAATTGTCTGTGTTCCCACAGACAATTAACAGGTTAACAAAAATCGTTCTGGTTCAACTGTGTAAACAAGTGTTTCTTTTTAATAAAGAAATCAACTATGATACTGCCCCTGTACATGCCTTTAAGCTTCATACTATAAGTTATGTAAGGTGATTTTTGACTTGCGGCTTTTGACTTTTGACTTCCTCTCGGGTTTCCGCGTTTATATATATTTCTGAAAAAGTTTTGATGCGCCCGGCTCACGGCCCATGCGTCTTTTCTTTTTCCCTCGCTTAAAAACCGAATCATAGCTATAGCGTCGAGCCATAGACGGGCACTAATAACCGATACTGACCGCCAATAAGGCAAATTCTTTTTAAGTAACAGCAGGTTATTCCGGAAGTTGAGGTAAGTTTTAAATGGATTTTCCGTATTTAAAGTCCCTCCGCCCAGGTGAAACACTTCCGATTGGGCACAATACATAATTTTATAGCCCCGGTTCTTTAACCGCCAGCAAAGATCTATCTCTTCCATATGGGCAAAAAAGCGATCGTCAAAACCATTGGCTTCATCCCAGTATTTCTTTTTGATAAACATGGCCGCACCGGATGCCCAAAATATTTCGTCCGATTGTTCGTATTGGCCCCTATCCTCTTCTATTTCGTAAATTATCCTACCGCGGCAAAACGGGTAACCCAAACTATCAATAAACCCACCGGCAGCGCCGGCATGTTCAAAATGATCTTTTTGCAGGTATGATTTAATTTTGGGTGCAGCCACGGCTATCAGGTCATCGCTTTCCATTAAACTGATAACGGGCTCTATCCAACCCGGAAAAACTTCAACGTCCGAGTTTAACAGGATAAAATAGTCCGCATTTACCTGTTGCAAAACTTTATTGTAGCCGCCGGTAAAGCCATAATTCTTATCGTTTTGAATAACTCTGACAGTGGGAAAATCTCTTTTTAATAATTCGACCGAATTATCGGTAGACGCGTTGTCGCCGACAATAATCTCTAAATTTGGCCATACAGATGTTAGTACCGAAGGAAGAAACTGACTGAGGTGATTGGCACCGTTCCAGTTTAAAATAACTACGGCAACTTTAGGTATATGGCTCATTTTTGTATATCCTCGGGCTTAAACTTCCATCGCCTATGCGACCAAAGCCAGTATTGAGGTTCATTAATTATTAAAGATTCAAGATGTTTAACATGTCCTTTCGTTATCTCGTAAGGTTCCGTTTGTTTTGGATTTTCGAACAAAGGTATTAAAGTGTAGGAATAATATCCCCTTTTTATCAGTTTCATATCATAAAAAAGAACTACACTATTCATTGAACGGGCCAATTTTTCAATTCCGAGGAATACCGCGGTTGGTTGATTGAGGAAAGTTGTGAAATAATTGGCGTCCTGCCTGGCGGGTGTTTGATCGCCTAATAATGCCATTGCTGTTTGTTCATTTTTATACTCCAGTATTTTGCGATAGGTTTGACGCATAGCCACCGGAATTGTACCGAATCTTGATCTTATCCGGTAAAAAAACTGATCAAACGTGGCATTTGTCAGCGGTTTATATACGATCATGAATTTTTTATCGGTATAAAAATAAAAATTCAACCCTGCTAATTCCCAATTACAATAATGCCCACCTACCGCAATTACGCTTCTGCCCTGCGCATAATACTGATTCATTACTTCCGGATTTGTAAGTATAACCCGTCGCCTCAGCTCTTCTTCCGACATGGTTATTGCCTTTACCGTCTCTACAATAAAATCACCTAAATACCTGAAAAATTTCTTTTCAATAGTTTTGAGCTCGGCTGGTGATTTTTCAGGAAAAGAGTTTCGTAAATTTTGTCGCACTACTTTACGCCGGTAACGGGTTATATAGTAAAGCAGTATGTATAAACCATCAGATACGATATAGAGGAACCAAAGAGGGAATAACGAAATTAAGTATAAAAGAAATATACATAATTTTAAACCCGCGTTTTTTATCATCGTCCCTGGTTGTATTTTATGCAAACATAAAATGAGGGAATTAAATGGGCTGTTATTTAACTGTCACCATTAATATTTTTAAACTATCCTGACACAAAAATATCAGACAAGCTCAATTTCCGGCTTAAACTTCCATCTTCTGTGCGACCATAGCCAGTATTGCGGTTTTTCACGTATAATAGCTTCCAGGCATTTTACATGCGCTTCTGTAATTTCGTGTGGCGCTGTTTGTTTTGCATTTTCAATTAATGGTATCAGCGTGTAAGTGTAAAAGCCCCTTTTAACCCGCTTCATGTCGTAAAAAACAACAACGTCATCCAATAGTTTTGCCAATTTTTCTATCCCTAAAAAAACAGGTGTAGGCTGATTCAAAAAGTTGGTAAAATAGTTAGCTTCAGATCTAACCGGGGTTTGATCGCCCACCAACACGCTAACGGTTTGCTCGTTTTTGTACTCCACCATTTTGCGCATGGTCTGGCTCATCGATACGGGGATACCGCCAAAACGCGAACGAACGTTGATAAAAAAATCGTCAAAAACAGCATTTGACAACGGTTTATAAATAATCATAAACTTCTTATCACTATCGGCACTAAAGTTCATCGCGGCATACTCCCAGTTGCAATAATGGCCACTTACGGCAATCACGCTTTTACCCTGCGCAAAATATCCTTCCAATAGTTCAGGATTGGTTGGTGTTACTCTTTTTAAAATCTCTTTTTCAGAAATGCTGATGGTTTTTATCGTTTCGACGATCAGATCGGCTAAATATTTAAAATATTCCTTTTCAATATACCTTCGCTCAGTTGCTGTTTTTTCGGGAAATGAGTTTCGCAGGTTTTCCTGTACCACATCCCTGCGATAGCTAATAATATAATAAAGAAAAACGAATAGTACATCTGCTATGCCATATAAAAGCCAGAAGGGCAACAGGGATATTAAATACAAAAAGAATATACCTAATCTTAAAAGCCCTTTTTTTATCATTATTTTCGTCGAATTTTGTATGCAAACATATAATATATGATTGATAAAGGTGCCGTATTACCTATGTTTTATCTTCCTCCGGTTGAATATTTTATAAATATAAATACCCATAAACCGGGTATTTTAATAGAAAGAGAAGAACATTTTCCTAAACAAACCTACCGTAACCGCGCAGATATTTATTCGCCCGATGGCAAGCTTAGCCTGGTTGTTCCGGTTGTGAAAGGTTCAAAAAATCATACTAAAATAAAGGATGTAAAAATAAGCTACGATTTCAGGTGGCAGCGCCTGCATTGGATGAGTTTGCAGGCCTGCTATCGCAGCTCGGCTTATTTTGAATATTATGAGGATGATCTTATACCATTTTATGAGAAAAGATTTGATTACCTGTTTGATTATAACGAACAGCTGCTCAACTTTTTATTAAAGGCAATAAAAATGCCGCTGGCTTTAAATTATACTAAAACTTATGAGCCAGCATATCCTTCTTTGACAGATTACAGAGCTTCAATGAATCCGAAAAAAGAGCTTATATCTGCACAAAAACCCTATTTCCAGGTTTTTGAAGAGCGCAAAGGATTTTTAAAAAATCTAAGCATTGTCGATCTGCTATTTAACCAGGGGCCGCAAAGCATGAATTATTTATAATGGACAAACAAATGTTATCGTGGGCGAAAGTGCGGTAATATCTAAATATGCTAAGTGTCGCGCAGCTTAGCGGCGGCAGGTGAGTAATCGCTGCCCTGCTTGAAAACGTATTTTTAAAACCCCCTTTCCGCCGCAGGCGAAGAGAGGGTCGACTAGCGCAGCGCTGTCGGGGTGAGTAATCGCCGCCAAGCTAAACAAGCCTTACATTTTCTGAAATTCAGGCTTTAACTGCGCCTTTTCCATCGAGCGCATTTTTACCACTTTGGGTTGCGATACTGATCTTAAATAAGGGTTATCGTTCAGGTGTAATTTGTAATATCCCTGGTGATAATTCTCGGCAGGATAAAATACGGTAAACGGTACAACCTGTGTTACGATGGGCGCATTATAATGCTTTGCCGTATTAATACTTTTTATCAGGTCGAGCAATATGTTTTTTTCTTCTGGAGTACGGTAAAACGCTATCGAGCGATAATCTGTACCTTCATCCGGCCCCTGGTAATTCAACTCGGTTGGGTTATGGGCATAAAAAAATGCTTCGGCCAATTTTTCATAGCTAATTACTTTAGGGTCGTAATAAACCTGTACCGTTTCGGCATGCCCTGTTGTACGGCTCGACACTTCTTCATAAGTCGGGTTTTTCGTAGTACCGCCTGCATAGCCGGATATCACCTCGTCAACGCCTCTTAATTCGGACATCGACTCGGCCATGGCCCAAAAACAGCCGCCGCCAAACGTAGCTACTGCTTCGCCTGCCTTTATCGCTGGTAATTTTGCCGGCGCATTTTCGCCGCTTTTTGATTGCCCGTTAGCACATCCGAAGAATGCTACAATAAGGGCAATATATAATATTGTGCTTTTCATAATTTATGTTTTATCAAATATACGGAGTTGAAAAACTACCAGATGGTCATAAAATGGTAATTATTAATGACGGATAAGTAGGTTTGCTCATTTTAGATGATACAGGTCTGCCCGGTTAATATTTATATTGCGCTAAATTATAGCTGATGTATACTAAGATTTATGAAATAGTGTTAAATGATCACTCGCGTTAGTTATATGCTATCTTAAATAAATATATTAGCCATCTATTAAACCAGTTTAATTATTAAGATGAATTTCAGGAAACTATTACTATCCGTACTGCTACTTGCTATCACCTATCTTTCTGCTTTTTCGCAAAATGATACTGTAAGTTTAAATACGCTCGTTGCAAAAACGGCCAAATTAGCCAATGTACACCCTTATGAAAAAGTTTACCTGCATTTTGACAAACCCTATTATGCCATAGGCGATACCATCTGGTTCAAAGCTTATGTTACCATCGATGTTCACCAGCCATCGCTGTTAAGTAAAATTGTTTATGTGGATGTGATCACCAGTAAAGATTCCATCGTACAATCGCTCAAACTACAGGTTGTCGGCAGTGTCGCGTTTGGCAACGTAATGTTATCAGCGCCGCTTTATAAGCAGGGTAATTACCATTTCAGGGCCTATACCAACTGGATGCGAAACGATGACCCCGCTTATTTTTTTAATAAAACCATTGCTGTCGGCAATATAAATAATCCCCTGATTACCGGTATTTCGTTATCAGGTTCAACTAAGGGCAACAGCTCAAAAGTGACGGCAAAAGTTGTCTATAAAGATCCAAACGGCAAACCTTATGCCGGTAAAAAGGTGAGCTGGAAAGTGGTGACTACAGATGAAGAAACTTTGGGTAAAGGTAAAAGCACAACCAGCGCAAACGGGGTAGTGGACATTAGCTTTACCACCAATAAAACCGACCAGGTAGCTACAAGTACTTTAGTTACAGATATTAATGTTACCGATGATAAAGCCATCAACCAAACCTTCCCGTTAACACATGCCATTGATCAGCCTGATGTTCAGTTTTTCCCCGAAGGCGGCGAGCTGATAAACGGTATCAGATCAAGAGTTGCCTTTAAGGCGGTAAATCCGGATGGCTTAAGTTTGGATATTAAAGGAACCGTAACAGATAATACAGGCGCTGCTGTGGCCGAAATAACCACCCAACACTTAGGAATGGGCATATTTGCTATGCAACCCGACGGCGACAAGACCTATAAGGCAAACATCACTTTTCCCGACGGTTCACAGGGCACCTACAATTTACCAAAAGTGCAAACTGAAGGGATGACCTTAAGTATTTATAATACCGATGCCGAAAACATAAATGTTAAAGTCTCTGCAAATCCTTCTTTCTTTCAAAAAAACCAGGGCAAGCTGTTTTATATTATTGGCCAAAACGGTCAGTTTATTTGTTATGGTGCAAAAACCATTTTACAAAACAACAGCTACTCTGCAACTATAGCCAAATCTAAATTCCCATCAGGAGTTGCAAAATTTACCTTGTTTACAGATCATGGCGAACCATTAGCCGAACGCGTTACCTTTATACAGCGTAACGACCTGTTAAATCTCACGGTTAAAACCGCTCAGCCAACTTATGCCCCAAGGCAAAAGGTTACCATTAACGTTTTAGCACAGGCAGCCACTCAGCCGTCTGAAGCTAATTTATCAGCTACCGTAATTGATGAAACTAAAGTTCCCTACGACGAAAATTCGGAAATTACCATACTAACCAACCTGCTGCTTACATCAGATCTTAAAGGCCATATAGAAAAACCTAATTATTACTTTACGCACCCTAATGATAAAACCGCAGCCGACCTGGATATACTGATGCTTACCCAGGGTTATCGTCGTTTTTCTTATAAAGATATTATCGTAAATAAATATCCACCGGCCACGTTTTTGCCAGAACAGGGCATATCAATATCCGGTACGCTCCGTAATAGCACAGGTTTACCGATCTCTAGGGGCAATATAAGCCTGGTAGCTGGTGAAAGAAAAACTTCAATAAATACTATTGCCAATAATATGGGAGAGTTTAAATTTACAAACCTCATGTTTCCAGATTCGACCAAAATAAACATCAATGCCAAAAACAATCCTAACAGTATTAACACGATGATACTGTTGGATAATTCAACTTACCAGGCGGCGACACCTAATATTAATGCCGCCGATGCAGTTGCCAATATTGACAGT
>Ga0207009_1039_pt1 | contig 20547 bp, 17 predicted proteins | sample Alteio_BWMinCont_81_FD_153479 | JGI IMG/M metagenome (GOLD analysis project Ga0207009, IMG submission 153479) | Enriched cells from forest soil in Barre Woods Harvard Forest LTER site, Petersham, Massachusetts, United States -... | ecosystem: Environmental > Terrestrial > Soil > Temperate forest >... | reverse complement strand
AAACAATAGCGCAGGCTTATCCCCATAGCATAGCCATAGAATAGCTTATACAGCATCTCCTGGTGTTTTAGGCTGCCTGTTTTGCAGTGGCGAATGATGTCTTCTTCAGCAACGCCCGGGCGTGAATACATTAAGTGTTTTTATAGCAATATATCCTTTTAATTTTTATCCTTTACGCAGCAAAGTGGGTTATTGCTACAATAAAAATTAAATTATTAAAAATCAGCCCCAAATGAGGTTAGTATTATATTAAAATAAAGATTTTTTAGAAGCCGGTAAGTTTATAGTCATAACTTAATGTATCGGATGCCCCGTAAATGTGGAGATTTGGACCGGAGTAGGTATATAAAAATGGCCCGTTTAAATGCTTTTTAGGCGTATTTAAAGGAGTTCTTTTAGTTACCGTCGCATCAACAAAAGTTATGATCGAACCATCTGCACTAAAGGTACCATTACTTGGGGCCTGAATAGTTGTCGTGTCGCCAGAGACAACGTAATTAGTTCCATTCATCGCTAATGTTATGGTAGCATATGCGGTGTCTAAGGTGCCTTTTGAGCTTTTATGTATAAGTGTAAAATTGCCCGTAAAATTGCCCTGAGGAGTGTTTATGGTGTTCTCATTGGTAGAAGCGGAATTCTTTAAACATCCTGTTATAAGAGCCGGAAATAACAATAGCAAAAAGTAATTTATTTTTTTTACAGTCATTTTTTATAAAACGATTTAATTATAAACTATAAATCAGCAAGAGAACAAATAAAACATCACTGTCCGGCAAGTATGTAGCTATAAGCTACTGTATCCCCGGTAAATATTATTTGAAGGCTTGAGCCCGCACTACCTGCAGGAGTAGAATAAGAATACTGATAAACCCCGTTTAAATGCGTTTTAACAGGTATGGGTGGATTCACCACTGTCCCAACCTGGGGTAGTGTTTGGTCATAAAAAGCAATGTTTTGGCCATCAACCGAGTAGCCGCCATGGCTTGCCGCATGATGTGTTGTATCACCTGATACCGCATAGCCTGTAGCAGCGGCCATAGTAAGAATAATATTGGCTTTTATAGTATCCAGCTTACCGGTTTGCAGGCTATAATGGATCCGGGTAAATGTACCGGCAAAGGTGCCTACAGGTAAAATAACATTATTGGGTGTTGTATTGGTTTTAAGGCACCCGGTAATTGCCAGTAATGACAATGGTGCCAGGAGTAAATAGTAAATCTTTCTTTTCATAGCGCACAAATTTTATACAGATACGATAAAGTTACAAAATATGCTACAAGCAATTTGTCTTTTTTTACAACTTAATCTCAATAGCATAACGTAACGGGATATTTCTTATTATTAATTTAAATGGATTGGTGTGGATTAACCTATAACTTTATTATAGTTTTTTTGCCTCGTTCCAAAAAATATCCATTTCGGCCAGGCTCATATCGCTTAGTTGTTTACCGTTCTCCCTGGCTTTAGTTTCAAGATACTGAAAACGCTTAATGAACTTACGATTAGTTTTTTCTAAAGCGTCTTCGGGGTTAATATTTATAAAACGCGCGTAATTAATTAATGAGAATAACAGGTCGCCAAACTCGTTCTCTGCTTTTTCGTGGTCAATTGCGCGTTCGTCATCCACATTAAATTCGGCCTTAAACTCCTGCATCTCCTCTTCAACTTTTGCCCATACCTGGCTTTTCTCTTCCCAGTCAAATCCCACGCCGCGCGCCTTTTCCTGTATACGCGACGCTTTCACTAAGGCTGGCAATGATGCAGGCACCCCACCCAAAACAGATTTATTGCCTTCTTTTAATTTTATCTGCTCCCAGTTGCGCTTTACATCATTTTCATCCTTAACCTCAACATTACTATAAATATGGGGGTGACGGTTGATCAGTTTATCGCAAATGCCGTTGAGTACTTCGGTAATATTAAAATCGTTGGTTTCCGAACCTATCCGTGCATAAAATACCAGGTGCAGCATGATGTCGCCCAGTTCCTTTTTTATTTCCTGCATATCGCCGCTTAATATCGCATCTGATAACTCGTAAGTTTCTTCAATCGTCAAATGGCGCAGGCTCTCTAAGGTTTGCTTTTTGTCCCAGGGGCAATTCATACGCAGGTCATTCATAATGGTAAGCAAGCGTTCAAATGCCGAGGCTGGTGTTGAGGCGGTTGTAGATGGTGTTATAGGCATGTTATGTAATGTGGAGATTTTTTAATTTGAAAATTTGAAGATGTCTATTTTCGCTATACATGCAATTATAATGTTTAAATATATTCAAATTTTCAAATCGACACATTTTCAAATTTTATTGCACGCAACATTTCGCGTTTACCTGCTGCTCCGGGTATTTTTTGTATAGTTAATCCTAATGCTTTTAACAGGCGCTTTAAATTACCGGTGATGGCATAGGTAACAAAAACGCCACCGGGTTTAAGAAATTTAATAGTATGTGTTATTGCCTCTTCGTTCCACATTTCGGGTTGGTGAGCAACGGCAAAGGCATCAAAATAAATAATATCGTATGGTTGTTGCGATTGAAAGTTTAAGAGTTTGCAGTTGGCGATTTGCAGTTGGCAGCTATCAGTTTGCGGTAGGCTGTTTGTAGTTTGCAGTAAGTCGTCGTAATTATTAATAAACTGCAGCCACAGTTGAGGCGATATGTATTGATCATACGCGGTTTTACTGATTAGCGCTTTGCTTAGAGGATAAGCTTCAATTCCGGTATAATTCAATTTGATTTTACGCGTAGTACAAACATCCGCACTTAACAGGAAATTTAACCCGGTTCCGAAGCCAACTTCTAATACAGACACTTCATTTACCTCATTTTGGGCTAAAAAATAGTCGAGCCCCGAATTGACAAAAACATGCCGGCTTTCCTGTAAAGCGCCATTACGCGAATGATAGTTTTCGCCAATTGCTGCATTATATAGGGTATTTGAACCGTCTGCAGTTTGTACAAATGTTAGTTCGTGGTTCATGGAACCAAGAACGCTACAACAACTTCCTGCAGATCGTAAACCGGAACCTGGCGTATTTTTGCAGCAATAATACTGGCACCCGCCGCCGACCGGTATCCGGCAGCGCAATGTACCACAATTGGTTTATCTGTGGGGATCTCATTTAGGCGACCACGGAGTTCAGGCAACGGGATAGTTAGTGCATCGGCAAATATTTTACCGTCGCTTATCTCGGTCCAGTTGCGTACGTCAACTACTGTATAGTTTTCAGGGTGAGATTTAAATTCTTCCAGGTCAAAATCTGCCGATTGCTCATTAGCATTATCGGGTAGTAATAGGGCCGCTTTAATATTTTGCTCGTACCCAATCTTTGCTGCCTTATTTATGGCGATAGCTAAAGCCGTTTCGGTGGCCGCAACCAAATAAAATTGCTCGCCGGGATTTACTATTGATCCCAGCCACGTTTCAAACTTTTCGCCGTCCTGCAAATTAATAGCACCTTTTAAATGTGCATCCCTGAAATCCGCTTTTGGCCGCACGTCAATAACAGGTATGTTATCGTTTAGCTCAACAGCGTTTCCACGCTTTAAAACAGTATCAATACTATCCCTGAATGCAGGCGCGCCTTTTTTATTAAGCTCCACATCGTAGCCAAAATAAACCGGGGCAAAGGGCTGGTCGGCAGTAAGTAGTTTAACAAACTCCGGTTCGATCATCGCCTGTAAGGCATAATTTTCAATTAATTCGCGGCCAATGGTGCTTTGCAGGTCAGGACTCATGTTTTTACCGCATAACGAGCCCGGGCCATGTGCCGGATAAACGACTACGTTTTTGGGTAAGCGCATTATTTTTTCGCGGGTTGAATAATAGAGTTGGCGGGCAAGCTCTTCTTTTTTAGCAGTTATGTTCCCCACATTTTCGCGCAGATCGGGTCGCCCAACATCACCTACAAATAAGGTGTCTCCGGTAAAAATAGCGATATCCTCACCTTTTTCATCTTCCAGCAGGATGCAAATAGAATCGGGCGAATGACCGGGTGTATTGATAGCTTTTAGTTTAATACCGCTCAATTCAATGCTATCACTGTCATCAAAACTTTGATGCGGGTAGGCAGCGCCTGTTAATTTGCTGCAATAAATTGTTGCGTCGGTAGTTTGATGTATTTCCAGGTGCGAGCTAACAAAATCAGCATGTGGGTGTGTTTCAATAACACCGGTTATGGTTGCGCTATGCCGTTTAGCAAAAGCGTAATAAGGTTGAGGGTCGCGCGCCGGGTCAATTACAATCATTTCCGCGGCACTTATAATAGCATAAGAGGCATGGGCCAAGCCCTTGTCGTAAAATTGATGAATGATCATTGAAGCAAAGATAGTAGTTTGATTTTAAAGGCCATTATCAAGTAAAGGTTGTTATGGTAGGATGAACTGTATGGTTAAAAGAATTTTACGTCAGCCTTAAATTATTAGTTAACAGGTTTGTTACAATCAAGAATAATTTGATATTTTAGCCTTAAATAAAAAAAACATGCAAATACGAAAACACGTTTGGTGTGCAGTAGCAGTAATGGGCTTTATAGGAGCCAGGGCAAATGCACAAAAAATAGAATTTACAGAATACGACATGCCTAATGGTTTGCACGTTATTCTTCACGATGACCATCATGCGCCGGTTGTTGCCGTATCGGTAATGTATCACGTGGGTTCAAAAAATGAGGTGGAGGGCCGCACGGGCTTTGCGCACTTCTTTGAACACTTGCTGTTTGAAGGAAGCGACAACATTAAGCGTGGCGAATTTATGAAGATCGTGTCGGCAAACGGCGGTCAGAATAATGCCAATACTACCCAGGACAGAACGTTTTATTACGAGGTGTTCCCGTCAAATCAGCTCGAAATGGGCCTGTGGTTGGAAAGCGAGCGCATGATGCATCCTGTTATTAATGAAGTGGGGGTAAAAACACAAAATGAAGTAGTGAAAGAAGAAAAGCGCCTGAGTTTTGATAACCGGCCCTATGGCAACTTTATAAATTTTATAGGCGAAGCATTATTCGCCAAACACCCCTACCATAATGGTGTGATCGGGTCGATGAAAGATCTGGACGCGGCAAAGCTGGATGAATTCAAACAGTTTTTCAAACAGTTTTATGTACCTAACAATGCCGTGTTAACCATTGCCGGTGATATTGATGTGCCAAAAACAAAAGCATTAATTGATGCTTATTTCGGCTCGATACCCAAAGGTGCGCCGGTGGTTTACAAAAAGGTGGAGGAACAACCACTTGCCAAACAGATAACCGATACAGCTTATGATGCTAATATCCAGATACCGGCTATATTTTCAGCCTATCGTGTTCCGGGAAGGGATACGAGAGATTCAAGGATTATGGAGATGTTATCATCCATATTATCAGGCGGATCAAGTTCAAAGATGTACAAAAAGATGGTGGATGAAAAGAAAGATGCCTTACAGGTTTTTGCCTTCAATTATCCGCTGGAAGACTACGGGATGTACATCGTTGGCGCACTGCCCAGTGGCGGTGCCAATCCAAAGACTTTGTTAACCGATATGGAGGAAGAAATTGTAAAGCTGCAAACCGATCTAATAACCCCGGAAGAGTATCAAAAATTACAGAACCAGTTTGAGGACAGTTTTGTAAGCGCCAATACCCGAATGTTGGGTATTGCCGAAAATTTAGCCAATGGCTATACTTTCTACCATCATGATACAAACCATTTAAATGAGGAGCTGACAGAAGATAAATCAATAACTCGCGAGGAAATAAGAGAAGCTGCCAGGAAGTATTTAAATCCTAATCAACGCCTGGTATTGTATTACTTACCAAAAACTAAAGCGGCTAAATAATTAATCATATCACTTAAAAGATCATTTTAATGAAAAAATATATATTGATAGTAGCCGGAGCATTATTAATGCAATATGCACAGGCACAGGTAACTATTGACCGCAGTAAACAGCCTAAAGCCGGCCCGGCGCCGGTGTTAACTATAAAAGACCCGGTAATTTATAAAATGCCCAATGGCATTACCGTATTGGTGGTTGAAGATCATCGTTTGCCAAAGGTTTCGGCTAGTTTAACTATTGATGCAGGGCCCATTACCGAGGGTAGCAAAGCAGGTGTATTATCGCTGATGGGCGGTATGCTAAACGAAGGAACCAAAACCATGCCCAAAGCGATATTTGATGAATCGGTTGAAAAATTGGGCGCTAACGTTAGCCTGGGTGCTTCCGGAGCTTCTGTTTCGGCCTTAACCCGATATTTTAAAAGCGCTTTTAGTTTAATGGGTAAGGGATTGAGAGAACCCGCGTTTACACAGGAATCTTTTGATAAGCTCAAAACACAGGAAATAACCAACCTGGAATCCGAAGCAAAAAGTGCGCCTGCTATATCGAGCCGGGTTACTAATGCCCTTGCTTACGGAAAACATCATCCAAACGGCGAATTTGAAACCGAAGATGGTATAAAAAAACTAACGCTACAGGATGTTAAAACTGCTTACAATAAATATATTACGCCTTCAAGATCGTACATAACAATTGTGGGCGATATTAAACCCACTGATGCCAAATTGTTGGTTAGCCAGGTATTAGGCACCTGGAAAGGAACCTTATTAACCTTACCAAAACTTGCGCCGGTTGCTAATGTTGGGAAAACTGAAATTGATATTGTGGATGTGCCAACGGCGGTACAGGCAGAGATTAAAGTGGTTAATTTGGTTGATTTGAAAAAGAACAATCCTGATTATTTCCCGGCTCTATTAGCAAATTATATTTTGGGTGGCGGCGCTGAAAGCCGGTTATTTATGAACCTGCGCGAAAAACATGGGTTTACTTACGGTGCCTATTCAAGTTTGGGTACCGGCAGGTTTCAAACATTATTTGATGCTTCGGCTTCTGTAAGAAACGCAAAAGCGGATAGCGCTGTAGCCGAGTTCTTAAAAGAGATTAAACGCATCCGTACAGAAAAGGTATCGCCCGAAGAGTTAAATATTGCTAAGGCACTTTATAATGGCTCGTTTGCGCTTGGGTTGGAAGATCCTGCACGTACGGCAACTTTTGCCAGCAATATCCTGATCAATAACCTGCCCGCCGACTTTTACAAAACTTATCTGCAAAGAGTAAACGCGGTAACTGCTGATGATATATTACGCGTAGCGAAGAAATACTTTAGTAATGACCCGCGTATAGTGGTAGTGGGCAATAAGGCACAAATGATTGACGGGCTTAAAAAGGCTGGCTATACTATTAAATCATATGACGCTTTTGCCAGCCCGGTAACAGCAAGCTCACAGGCTGTACCCGACGTAAAAGCGAGTGACATAGTTAAAAACTATATTGAAGCTATTGGTGGCGCAAGCGAGTTGAATAAGATCAAATCCTACCAGGCAACCATGTCTATGGCTATGCAAGGCGTGAATTTGAACGTAGAAGAGAAAAAATTGGCTCCTAATAAAGAGTTGATGACCATGTCGATGGGTGGTAATGTGGTAATGAAATCAGTATTCGACGGCGAAAAAGGATATGAAATGCAGGGCGGTGCCAAAAAAGATTTGACAGCCGAAGAGATAGCGCAGAAGAAAGTCTTTACCTCGCTAACAGAACAACTGGATTATTTGACTAATCCCGCATTTAAACTGGCTGTAAAAGGTGTCCAAAAAGTAAACGGCTCTGATGCTTACCAGGTTGCGGTTACTGACCCGACCGGTAAAGTATCAATGGAGTATTACGATATTAAAAGCAAACTGCTGGTAAAAAATGAAAGTAGCACCACAAGCGACAACAATACCGTAATACAGTCGCTTGAGCTAAGCGATTATCGTAAAGTAGGTAATGTATTGTTTCCTTACAAACAATCTTTAACCATATCTGCGGGCGGTCAAAACCAAAGCCTGGTGATGAATGTGGCAGATATTAAATTAAATACCGGCGTAACAGCTGCAGACTTTAAGTAAATATCAATGAATCCGTAAAAAGCAAGAAGGCCGGCTACAAATTTGTAGCCGGCCTTCTTTTTATTAATCTTCAATCAAATCTTTCTCACTACCAAATCTTAATCCTGTCATCAGGTTTTTTATACATTTTATCGCCGGGCTTAACATCAAACGCGGCATACCAGGCATCCATATTGCTGATAGGCGCGTTAGTGCGGTACTGCTCTGGCGAGTGCGGGTCGGTTTTTATACGAGAGGCCGCGCTTTCAGGACGTTGTGACGAACGCCATACCTGTGCCCATGAAAGGAAGAAACGCTGATCAGGTGTAAATCCGTCGATCTTTACATTTGAATGCCCTTCCTTGGTTTTCTTAAATGCCTCATAAGCTGTGTTTAATCCGCCCAAGTCGGCAAGGTTTTCGCCTTCGGTTAAAACACCGTTTACGTGGATAGTATCTAATACGGTAAACCCGTTGTATTGATCAACCACCATATCGGCACGTAATTTAAACTTATTCGCATCGTCTTTGGTCCACCAATCACGTAGCGTGCCATCTGCATCATACTGACGTCCCTGGTCATCAAAACCATGGGTCATTTCATGACCTATAACTGCAGCTATACCGCCGTAGTTTATAGCATCATCAGCTTTAAAATCAAAGAAAGGGAACTGCAGGATACCCGCAGGGAAGGTAATTTCATTTTGAGTAGGGCTGTAGTTGGCATTTACCGTTGGCGCTGTCATGTTGAAACGTTTCTTATCAACAGGTTTGCCATATTGGTTAACCTGGAAATTATAGCGCCATTCTTCAATACGGCGCAGGTTGCCAAAATAATCATGACGGTCAATAACTAATCCCTTATAAGTTTCCCATTTATCAGGATAACCTATTTTTACGCTGAAAGCCGCTAATTTTTTAAGTGCGCGGTCTTTAGTTTCGGCACTCATCCAATCCAAACGTTTAATACGTTCGCCTAAAGTGATCTTCATGTTATTCACCAGGTTAACCATGTAAACTTTTGCAGCAGGCGGGAAATACCTGGCTACATACAATTGTCCCAGTAATTCGCCAATGCTGCGGTCAACTAAGGCAGACATGCGCTCGTTACGTGGTGTTTGTACCCTTTGGCCACTCACCACGCTGCTGTATTCAAATGAAGCTTTTACAAATGGTGAGCTTAACGAACCTGCGGCGCCTTTTAATACGTTCCAGTCAAGGTAAACCTTCCAATCGTCAACAGGTATGGAGGTTAACATAGCATCTGCCGCTTTAAAAAACTCAGGCTGGCCAACCAATACGCTATCTACCACACCTTTAATTCTTAATTCGGGTAATATTTTTGACCAGGCTAAATGTGGAGTGATCTTCTCGAAACCGGCTAACGAAAACTTATTATAAGTTACATGCGGATCGCGCATTTGTGTACGGCTCAGTTGTATTTTTGCCAAAGCGGATTCCATCCTGAAAATCGTAGCTGCATTTTTGGCCGCTTGTTCTTCGGTTGATCCGGTTAATGTAAATAATGTAGTAATATAGCGTTTGTATGCACCCTGGATTTTCATTGTACGCGCATCGCTTTGTAAATAATAATCGCGGTCGGCCAGTGTAGTACCACCCTGGTTAAAGCCAACAATATATTTTGTTGGATGCTTTGAATCCTGCCGTACACCAACGCCAAATAATGGATCAGAAACAGAATGCGAACGGTCATAAACCATTTCATTAATAACGCCATCCACCGTATTTATTTCGCTGATGCGCTTCAAATCGGGTACAATCGGCTCATACCCGCGTTTTTCGATAGTTAAACTATCCATTCCGCTGGCATAAAGGTCGCCTACACGTTGTTTCAGACTGCCTTTAGGCTGTCCCGGGGTTTTACTTACTTCCCGTAAGATGGTTAACAAATGGTCGGTATTTTCCTGCGCCAAAATACCAAAGCTGCCCCACCGGGTTTGTTTATCAGGAATTGGATGGGTTTTTACCCATGTTCCGTTGGCGTATTCAAAAAAATTGTCGCCAGGTTTTACAGACAGATCCATATTTGCAGGATCAATGAACTTTCTGGGTTTTCCCGTTTTTGGCGGGTCGCTAACAAAGGCAGTGATGCTTAAACATACCGCACCTGTTAATAATAAATTTGAAATTTTTAAATTCATATGTATAAAATTAATTAATGGTATCAATATTGGGAATACTAATCACATTGAGGTTTATAATAGAATTTAAAATTACAACTTTTTTTGTGAACAGTAACAGGCCGTATAAAAATTGCTATAAAACGCTATTTTTGTGCACTTATGAGTATTCCTAAAACGTATTCCGCAAAAGAGGCCGAAGAGAAATGGTACAATTACTGGTTAGAACATAAATTCTTTAAATCGGTACCCGATGAGCGCGAGCCTTATACTATTGTAATCCCACCCCCAAACGTTACCGGGGTTTTACATATGGGGCATATGTTAAACAACACCATACAGGATGTATTGATACGCCGTGCCCGTATGCAGGGCAAAAATGCCTGTTGGGTGCCGGGTACCGACCATGCCAGCATAGCCACCGAGGCTAAGGTGGTTGCCATGCTTAAAGAGCGCGGAATAAACAAAAAGGATCTGAGCCGTACAGAATTTTTAGCTTATGCGTGGGAATGGAAAGAGAAATATGGCGGTATCATATTAGAACAATTAAAAAAGCTGGGCGCATCCTGCGACTGGGACCGTACCCGTTTTACAATGGATGCCGACCTTTCTGAAGCGGTAATTGATACCTTTATTCATCTGCACAAAAAAGGATTAATTTATCGCGGGGTACGTATGGTAAACTGGGATCCGCAGGGGAAAACGGCGGTATCGGATGAAGAGGTTATCCGTAAAGAGGTAAATCAAAAGCTATATTATATAAAATATTATTTACTGGGAACTCAGACTGCAAAAACTATCAATCATAAAGGTGAAGATCCTAACTATATAGTAATAGCTACAACTCGCCCTGAGACTATCATGGCAGATACAGCAATTTGTGTTAATCCGAATGATCCCCGTTACACGCATTTGCATGGCAGGCAGGTACGTATTCCATTAATAGATAAAGCCATAAGCATAATTACTGACGAGTATGTAACGATGGATTTCGGCACAGGCGCTTTAAAAGTCACGCCTGCACATGATTTGAACGATTATGAGCTGGGCCAAAAACATCATCTGCCGGTTATTGATATTTTAAATGACGACGGTACACTTAACGAGAACGCTCAAATTTTAGTAGGAGAAGACCGATTTGCCGCCCGTAAAAAAATAGCGGTATTGTTGGAAGAAGCAGGCGCGTTAAGCAAAGTTGAAGAATATAAATCGCAGGTTGGTTTTTCTGAGCGTACCAATGCGGTTATTGAGCCTAAACTATCCATGCAATGGTTTTGCAAAATGGACGAGATGGCAAAGCCGGCTTTGGATTATGTATTAAATGGAGAGATAAAATTGATACCCGATAAATTTATCAATACTTACCGCCATTGGATGGAAAATGTTAAGGATTGGTGTATAAGCCGTCAATTATGGTGGGGACAGCAAATTCCGGCCTGGTATAATGAAAAAGGTCAGTTTGTAATTGCCAAAACAAGGGCAGAGGCTGAAAAAGAATTCCAGGGCTTGAATTTCGAATTTCAAAACATCCGCCAGGATGAAGACGTACTCGATACCTGGTTCTCTTCATGGCTTTGGCCGATATCGGTATTTGATGGTTTTAAGGACCCCAATAATGCTGACATTAACTATTACTACCCAACCAATGACCTGGTAACCGCACCCGAGATATTATTTTTCTGGGTAGCCAGGATGATTATGGCAGGGCATGAGTTTAGAGGCGAGGCTCCCTTTAAAAATGTTTACTTAACTGGAATTGTCCGTGATAAGCTGGGGCGCAAAATGTCAAAATCATTAGGTAATTCGCCTGATCCATTGGACCTTATTGAAAAATATGGAGCCGATGGCGTTAGGGTAGGTATGTTATTGTCTTCACCGGCGGGTAATGACCTGATGTTTGATGAAAAAGACTGTTTGCAGGGCCGCAATTTTTTCAATAAGGTTTGGAACGCTTTTTTGCTGGTTAAAGGCTGGGAGGTAGACCCCAATTTGAAAAACAATAATTCTATTGCAATTGATTGGTTTGACAGCCGCTTTAACCAGGCGGTAATGGAGATCGAAAGCGACTTTAAACAATACCGCCTGTCGGAAGCGTTAATGAGCACTTATAAACTTGTGTGGGATGATTTCTGCGCCTGGTACCTGGAAATGATAAAACCAGCCTATCAGCAGCCAATTGATAGGGAAACCTATACGCGTACCATCGGCTTTTTTGAGAATATTTTAAAAATACTTCATCCGTTTATGCCATTTATTACCGAAGAGCTATGGCATGATGAATTGTTTGGCGAACGTACTGCACAAGATTGCTGCATTGTAGCCCGCTTACCTTACAATGGGGAAGTTAATACACAACTATTATCAGCTACCGAAATGATCAAACAAGTTATTACGCAAATCAGGAACATTCGTAACAGCAAGCAAATATCTCCTAAAGAGGCGCTAACCCTTTCAATAAAAGCTAATTCGGCTATTGCTTATTTGCAATATGAGCCCATCATAAATAAGCTTGCAAATATCAGCCAATTAAATATGGTTGATGATAAAGTAAGCGGCGCTATCAGCTTTTTAATAGCTACAGACGAGTTTTTTATTCCGTTAAATGAAAATTTGGACCCTTTAGCTGAAGGCGAAAGACTTCAAAAAGAGAAAGATTATTTGACCGGATTTTTAAAATCGGTTAACGCGAAGCTTTTAAATGAACGCTTTATGGCTAATGCCAAACCCGAAATAATTGAAATAGAATTACGAAAAAGAGCCGATGCAGAAGCTAAACTGAAGATACTGAACGAGGGCCTGGCGGGTTTGGCAAATTAATTGCATACCTATTAGTTGTAATCGGATAAAACGAAGTTCTTTTTATTGCGATTACAACTAATATTTAACTAATTAAGTCAGCGCTCGGCGCCGGGTATGCAGGGTTTCTTTAACTTTTCATTAAATAAAATATTATCAAAGGATTATTCCATCCTTGATAATGCGCGTATCCGGCTGCTATATTATGGGCTAATAATCTCTTTCCTCTCGCTGACAGCGCTTATTGGTAACATTTATTTTCAGAACGCACCTTTATTAATTACTACCAACTGCGTATTGCTGGCTTGTACTATTATATTATTCAAAGCGCTTACCTATCGTCCCAATTGGCATGCAATTTCGCATATCATATTGGTTGCAGGCACAATCATTAATGTTTTTGACGTTTATGTATCCCTGCAAAATGTAGACGCTGTTACAATGGAAATTGTGATAATGATCATGCTATTTAGCTTTTATATGCTGGGGCAAAAAGTGGGTCTGCTTTACTCGGCGTTAAATGTGGTGCCTGTAGTGATATTTATGGTGTTGCAGTTTAGCAATGCATATGTTCTTAATCAGAAACCGGAAAAGGTAGAACAGTCAACTATCATCCTTTGCCTATTATCAGGCTTTATACTTATAATATTTATACACAGCCAGTTTTATACAGCATTCTTAAAAAGTATTAATCAGTTTAAAGAGCGGGGCGATGAGCAAGACGCGCTTAATCATAAATATCAGCTAGCCATTGAAAAGGCGGAAAAATCATTCGAGGCAAAATCTGAATTTCTTTCCACCATGTCGCACGAGATAAGGACGCCGCTAAACGCGGTAATTGGTATGAGTAATCTGCTGATAATGGGCGGGCCGCGTCCAGATCAAAAAGAAAATTTGGAGGTGCTGAAGTTCTCGGCAGGTAACCTGCTTTCAATAGTAAATGATGTGTTGGATTTTAACAAGATAGAGTCGGGCAAACTGATTTTTGAAAATACAAAATTTAACATGGTTGATTTGATGCTTAATATTTGTGGCGGTCAAATGATAACCGCACAGGAAAAGGGCCTTTCATTTAACCTGATTGTTGACCCTTTATTGGACAAGAAATTATTATTCGGCGATCCTACCCGTATTACGCAGGTTATCTTTAACTTAATAAGCAATGCTATTAAATTTACTCCAAAGGGTGGCATATGGGTAAAAACAACTTGTTTAGAAGATCGTCACAACACTGTTGTTGTTAATTTTTCTGTTAAAGACTCGGGTATCGGTATAGCTAAAGAAAATGTTAGTTCAATTTTTGAACCTTTTACACAAGAGTCTGTAAGCACGACCCGGCAATACGGCGGCACCGGTTTGGGCCTGGCTATTGTTAAGCGTTTATTAGAGTTACAGGGGCTCAAGATACAGGTATCGAGTAAATCGGGCATGGGCTCTGAATTCTCTTTTAATATGGAGTTTCCAGTCTCAACAGAAAAAGTTAGTGAACCAACAACAAGTAGTAATCTACAGCCATCTGACTCTTATTCGGACAGCAATTTAGGGGCATTGAAAGTATTAGTTGCCGAAGATAACGTAGTAAATGTGCTGTTGATGAAAAAGCTGCTTTCTAAATGGGGGATTGTGCCCTCGATTGCCGAAAACGGTGAACGTGCAATAGAATTGGTGCAATATGGCAATTTTGATATTATCCTGATGGATTTGCAAATGCCTGTTATGAATGGTTTTGATGCAACAATTGAAATACGTAAAATGCCCGACCCCCGCAAGTCCACTATACCTATCATTGCATTAACCGCGTCGGCTTTATATGATATTAAAGAACAGATATATCAATCTGGTATGAACGGTTATGTTTCGAAACCATTTAAACCGGCCGAATTATTAGAGATGATTCAGAATTTGACAGCAGCTACTTTATGATGTACTTTTATCTCCGATAGTCAGGTAATTCATCAATAAATTTATATTGCTGTTTATCAAAATCTATAACGCAATAATAATGCTGTAACCCATTAGTTACGGCTAACAAGGCTATTTTGTGTACAATGTTGTAGCGGGCTACCTGGTCAAATACCTTTTGATCAATAGTTACTGATGGCGCTTTGCACTCTACCAGTAAGATTTTTTCGCCCGATGAATTAAACACAACAATATCCGATCGCTTAGGCATCCCATTCAGTTTATGGCCGCCTTCCAGCTTGATGAGCGTTTTGGGATAATGTTTTTGCCGGATAAGATATTGTACAAAATGTTGGCGCACCCATTCCTCGGGCGTAATGATGATCGTTTTTTTGCGGATTTCATCAAATAAGGTCAGTTGCCCATTTTCATCCGTTATTTTAAATGGATAGGGAGGTAGATGAAGTGGCTGTAGCAGATCCATTTTTAAGTCAGAAGTCTTGAGTCCGAAGTCAAAAGTAACAAGATAATGAATACAAGTTTCGATGTTAATAAATTAAAAATTTACACCATATAAAATCCCCATATACTCCTTACTTTTGACTATCGACTACTGACTAAGCATGACTGCCCCCGAAATTTTAAAGGATCTTAAAAACCGCAAATACAAACCCATATACCTTTTACATGGCGATGAACCTTATTTTATCGACCAGGTGAGTAATTATATAGAGCATCATCTTTTACCGGATGCAGAGAAGGGTTTTAACCAAACCGTATTGTATGGTAAGGATACCGATGTAATGACGGTACTTAATGCCTCAAAACGTTACCCAATGATGGCCGATTACCAGGTGGTTTTGGTAAAAGAAGCGCAGGACATGAAATGGGGAAGTGAAAGTGACGATAAGAAAAGCATTAACCCTTTGTTAAGCTATCTCGAAAACCCACTGCCCAGCACCATATTGGTTTTTTGTTACAAGTATGGCAAATTTGATAAGCGTAAAAAAACCTATAAAGCTATTGAAAAGGCCGGTTTGGTATTCGAGTCGTCGCCATTGTATGACAGCAAAATACCCGCGTGGGTAGAGGGGTATTTAACCGAAAAAGGATACAAAGTAAATCAGCAGGCCTCATTGATGCTGGCCGAGTACCTGGGTAATGACCTGTCAAAAATCGCCAATGAACTGGATAAACTAATGCTTAACGTGGCAGCAGGACAGGAGATAACCCTGAAATACATTCACGATAATATCGGCATTAGTAAAGAGTACAATGTATTTGAACTACAAACTGCATTAGGTAAAAAAGATGCCTACAAAGCAAACCAGATTATTAACTACTTTGAGGCCAATCCAAAAGCCAACCCAATTGTTTTGGTGCTGGGCAACCTTAATAATTTTTTCACAAAGGTGCTGGTATATCATTATGTGAAAGATAAATCGCCCCAAAACCTGGCGCGCGAATTAGGTATAAGCCCCTATTTTATAAAAGATTACGAACAAGCCGCCCGAAACTATAACTACGGCAAAACCATGCAGATTATCCATTACCTGCGTGAGTATGATGTGAAAAGCAAGGGGGTGGAGTCAAACACCGACCATGGTGGATTGATGAAGGAATTGATGTTTAAGATATTGCATTGAACGTGCTGATTTTATTAAAATATTTTGCAATTCACCTTAAATAATTAGGCCAAAAGGTAGCATTTTGCTGATGCGATACGTAATGATATAAATGATATGCCGTATATTGGCATGCTTAGATTTTTTAATTTGATTTTATGAAAGCAATAGTAAAAATAGTAGGATTTACGATCATTTTATTTTGTTTAAGCTGCTCTAAAGATACAAGCTCAGTCATACCACCAATCCCTAACGGTGATTTTGAATTATGGAGCACTGCCGATTTACCTGAAAACTGGCAAACCAATAGTTGTCCGTTGTGTACCCCCCAATTTCAAACCTATATAGTTCAAAAGGATTCTAACGCGTATAATGGTATGTACGCCGCTAAATTTATCGACAACCATGTATATGCTGCAACTGCCTCAAATAAATTTAATCTGTCTGTTCATCCCACCAATTTAATAGCACACGTAAGATGCCAGCTGTATGGTAAAGACACGGTGTCAATTAAAATAAAACTTTTTAATAAAACACTTGCGGTTGATAGCGGGCAATGGTATAACTCATCAACAATAAATAATTATATAAAACTCGTTATCCCGATATCTCAGCATTCAACGTCTATTGATGCAGCGCTTATTAGCATTAAAGGAGGGCATCAGCCTGGTTTGCCGGTAAATACTACTGTGTTTTGGGTTGATGACCTTATTTTGAGCAACTATTGATTATATAATACTTACATCAACAGATACGAATTTTCCCAATTTCGTTAACTTTACCCCAAAACCTTATTTATGCAATATTGGCTCGTAAAATCTGAACCTATAAAATACAGCTGGGAAAAATTTAATAAAGATGGCCGCACCTTTTGGGACGGCGTACGCAATTACCAGGCGCGCAATAACCTGCGCGAGATGAAGGAGGGCGACCTGGTGCTTTTTTATCACAGTAACGAGGGCAAGGCTGTTGTAGGTATAGCTAAAGTAGTTAAGGAATTTTACCAGGACCCAACGACCGACGATAAAAATTGGGTGGTGGTTGACCTGGCGCCTGTAGAAAGCTTGAAGACCCCCGTAACGCTGGAGCAAATAAAAGCTGATGACCAGCTAAAAGATATTCATTTGGTAAGGCAGGGCCGCTTATCAGTAATGGGCCTTAAACGCGAGGAGTTTGACCGCATAGTTGAGTTAGGCAGCTAATTTCTTCTACCAATGAGCAGCAGACCATCCTTTACCCCGAATAATTTTATAAGGATAGCTGTAATCGGGTTATTTCTTAACTCATTTTGTGCCAGAGCGCAGTCGCCATTTAAGGGATTTGAGAATTTATTTACGGTGCCAAAAAACTATATGGTTAGCTATGTAAAAGTACCGCCGGTTATTGATGGTGATATCAATGACCCTGTTTGGCAACAAGCACAATGGACAGATGACTTCAAAGATATCGAAGGCGATTTGAAACCTAATCCGGCTTTGCAAACCAATGTAAAAATGCTTTGGGATGATAGCTGTTTGTATATAGCAGCAAAAATCATCGACCCCAATGTGTGGGCCAATGTAAAACAACATGATGAAGTGGTATTTCATGATAATGATTTCGAAGTTTTTATTAACCCGAATAATACCATGCATCAATACTTTGAACTGGAGTTTAATGCATTAAACACCGTTTTCGACTTGTTTTTAAATAAACCTTACCGTAACGGCGGCAATGCCATGTTTGGATGGAACGCCGAAGGGCTACGATCGGCAGTTAAAATTCAGGGAACATTAAATGATCCTTCTGGTAAAGATAAAGGCTGGACCATCGAAATTGCTATTCCTTTTAAAGCGATTAGCCTGGGTAATGATATCCAGGTACCGAAAGACGGCACGTTATGGCGAATTAATTTTTCGCGTGTGGAGTGGGATACAAAAGCAGATAAAGGCAAATACGTTAAACTAAAGGATGATAAAGGCAATAATTTGCCGGAACATAACTGGGTATGGTCGCCGCAAGGCGTTGTAAATATGCATTACCCCGAACGATGGGGGTATTTGCAGTTTAACAAAGTAATTACAAATAATACCGCGTTTAATTTGCCTTATTCAGAGCAGCAAAAACGGTATTTATGGTTGATTTATTACCAGGAAAAAAAATGGTTTGAGCAGCACCAGGTATATCAGCAATCCTTGACATCGTTCGGCCTGCCGGAGGAAATAAAAATAGCTGATCATTTAAATACCTTGCAAATTGAGGCTACCAGCCACCAGTTTATGGCATTTATTACCGGTAAAAATGATCATATTACCTGGACAATAAATCAGGACGGCCTTGTCAGTCAATTAAATAAGAAGTCAAATGAATAAGCGTGAATTTTTAAAAACGGGTTTATTAATGGGAGCAGCAACGCAGCTGCCGGTAAAAAGTATAGCTGCGTCTAACAAAAAGAAACAAAAACTTAAAAACTGGGTTTGGACAAACCCTAGTCAAAAAGATACTGACGATGACTTGAAAATTCGTTATACTTCTTATAAAATTGCCGGCATTACTGGTGTGTTTTTTGAAGCAGATAGCGAACGACATTTTCGCGCTGCAAAAGCGCAAGGACTGGAGGCTCATCGTTGGATGTGGACATTCAACCGCGCCGAGCTGGTGAAAACCAATCCTGAATGGTACAGCAAAAACCGCAACGGCGAATCCTGCGCAGATAAACCACCTTATGTAGATTATTACCGCTGGCTATGCCCGTCGCGCCCCGAAGTGCAGCAATATTTAGAGCAGCAAGTAACTGATATTTTGACCAAAGACTATATAGATGGCATCCACCTGGATTATGTGCGTTATTGCGATGTGATATTGCCCGTAAACCTTTGGAGTAAATACAATATTGAACAAACCAAAGAACTGCCGCAGTATGACTATTGTTATTGCGATGTTTGCCGCGCCAAATTTAAAGAGCAGTACGGAACGGATCTTTCCGATATCCAGTTTCCTGAAGCCAGCCTTTCATGGCGGTTATTTAGATATGGCAATATTACCCGTGTAGTAAATAGTTTATCAGCTATTGCCCATCAGCATAAAAAAGTAATTACAGCCGCTGTTTTCCCAACTCCCGAAGTGGCGCGACGCAATGTGCGGCAGGATTGGACAAACTGGAAGCTGGATGGTGTTTGCCCGATGATCTATCATGGATTTTATAAGGAAAAAGTAAGCTGGATAGGCGATGCAGTGGCCGAAGGGATACACTTTTTAGCAGGTTCGTTCCCCTTGTATGCCGGACTTTATTTATCCGATTTTAAAAGTGACGATGAAATTGGCCAGGGTATACAATTAGCTTTAAAAAATGGTGCTTCCGGCGTGTCGTTCTTTGGAAATGTAACCCCTTCGGTTTTGGATATTTTAACCAAACAGTTATCCGGATTAAGTTAGCGCGACGCCAATCGCGGGTCGAAATGAAATGGCTGTGTACTTAAGATTTTTACGTCTGCAGCTTTGGGATGCATGGGGTTCATCAGGTAGTTAAACTCTTCCTCTACTATTGCCGACGGTACCTTTAAAAAGAGATATTTATTTTCCTGTAAAAATTTATTGCCGATCTGTTTTAAGCTGTTCGGTTCAGGGAAGTCATGCCAGTTTTCGGGAAGTGATTTGATATCAACCTCAAAGAAATTATCGGGCGTCTTGATGGTCATCATGCAATAATCGCCGGGTAAATTGGTGGGACTTAAATGTGCCAGTGCCTCTAATACACCCAATGACCGCGACGAAGTTAAATAAACCATTGCCCGGCCCTCGCTGTTCCACCGTCCGCCATATAAGCGTGCCCCGGTGCCGCTCAGATCAGCATAATTACATTTAACTATGCGGTAAAGGATCATCAGGCAAAAATACCGTACTCCATACGCCCCAGCTCTTTGAAAATCATATCAAAACCGATGGATGTATCTAAAAGAGAAACAGGTGTTTCGCCCTTAAAAATATGAAGTGGCGTTTTCATCCATTGTTTAAATTTATCCAATGAACCAAATACTTCTTCGCCACGGGTATATAAACGCGCTAACTCAATAGCTTTTTCGGTGTATTCAGTTTTGATGATGGTATCATCCTCGTAACGTTGCAAAGTGCGCTCAGAAATATGCATAATGTTTGCAAACTCCTGGAGGGTTAAGGAGATTTTTTTTGCCAGCGCCATTAATGA
>Ga0207009_1036_pt1 | contig 21307 bp, 20 predicted proteins | sample Alteio_BWMinCont_81_FD_153479 | JGI IMG/M metagenome (GOLD analysis project Ga0207009, IMG submission 153479) | Enriched cells from forest soil in Barre Woods Harvard Forest LTER site, Petersham, Massachusetts, United States -... | ecosystem: Environmental > Terrestrial > Soil > Temperate forest >... | reverse complement strand
TTTGCCGAGTAGTCCATAAATATGCCCGGCTTTTAACGACAGGCTCAGATCTTCAAACAGTTTGCTTTTGCCATAGCCGAATGTTAAGTGTGCTATTTCGATCATATATTAGTGTGTTAGTTATATAGTACACTACAAATGTAGAAGTTGTTTTTTATAATGCAACTTTTTTTATGTTATTTTTTTCTTCAACTATGCCTCTGCATTATAATGTTATAGAAAACATATTTATATTTGCGGTCGTTAAAATAGATTTATGAAAAAGAACTTAGGCCTACTTATAGCACTTATTGGAATTTGCATAGCCGGTGGAGCTATGGTATTTACTCCTACCCATGCATTAAATGCCGGTGATTCAAATAGTGGAATAAACGCCTCTGCGGCTTTGTTTTTTAGTGCGCTGATTGTATTTGGAGCAGGTGTTGTGATTTACGCAGGCGCCATTCCGACTAACAGCCAAAAACACGTTGACTAATTTTTTGCTGACTTTTCTCTAAATATTCGCTTCTCCAAAAAAAATTGCCGGAGGTATTGTTCTATGCCATCCAATTTCTGCAATTAGTTAAAACTTAATAGTTTTATTGTTGGTTTATTACTAAAATTTTTATGCTCGGCATTAAAGCATCATTGGTATTGACTATTGTTATAGCGGCAATTGGCAGCTTGAGCACGGTTAGCCTTGCGCCTAAAAGCCAGGTAAGCCTTGCGCCTAAAAGCCAGGTAAGCCTTGAAAAAATTGAGGGTCACTTTACGCGGAAAGACAAGACAGAAATGGCGTGGCTTACCCCACCAAAGCTAAATGCCGACGAGATGAGTTGTGTGGGCGGCAGTTGCATAGCGACTATAAATTTTTCAGATCCAACCATTCCCGTTATCCCAATTAACGGTTGTATTGGTGGCATACCTACTAACCTGGGTGACCTTGACAATGACGGGCTGGACGAGATTGGCCTATTACCCGAATGGTTTACAAGTTGCTGGCGCGACTACAGGGTGTATACCTTTAAGCGGGGTAAATGGATTCCGGCTGTTGCCCCCTTCCCTACCCATTGCAACCAGTGGGAAGAAAATCTGTCACCAATTATTAAGGATCCGGCAGTACGGGGGAATGTAATCATCACTTACAGTGCGTTTGAGGGTACGGAGATAGTTTTTAAAACGAAGTCGGTGGTGATTAAATAGACCACCTCATTCATTACCGGCGATAGCCAGCCGTTTTTCACAGGGTAACAACAGGGAATAAACCATGTTAGCAGAAAAGCTTATTAAAAATCATTATTTTAGCTATTCAAAATCCTGATTCCATGATCCACTTCTCCAAAAAAACAATTTATACGGTGGCCACTGCAGCTGCATTGGCGCTGTGCGCTTTCAGCATTAAACCCACTAACGACCCGGTTTTTAAAAACCTGGATAAAAGTGTAAAGCCCGGCGACGATTTTTTTATGTATGCCAATGGCGGCTGGATAAAACGCAATCCTATTCCGCCGGCTTATTCAAGCTGGGGTATTGGTAACGAGGTGGGGGAAGAAATTAAAATCCGGCTAAAGAAAATAACGGAAGATGCCATGGCTGCTAACGCGCCTGTGGGAACGGCTTCGCAAAAGATAGGCGATTTTTACTATAGCGGACTGGACACGGTTAACATAGAGAAAGCCGGTATCAAGCCCATACAATCATTATTAAGCATGATTGATGACATAAAGGATGTTAATGATGTAGTACATGTGTCGGCTTATTTAAATACTTATGGCACACGTGGTATTATTGGCGCAGGTGTTGGACAGGATGCTAAAAATAGTTCGAAAAATATTGTACAGTTGCGCCAGGGCGGTATTGGCTTGCCTAATCGCGATTATTATTTCCGTACGGATGCCCGCACTACACGCATACGTGATGAATACCACAACAAACATGTGCCGGCCATGTTAGTGCTGAGTGGCTGGGACATGCCTGCCGCAACAAAAGGCGCCGAGAGCGTCTTTAAAATAGAAAAATACCTGGCCGAAAATAACCGCAAGCTGGAAGATAACCGCGACCCATATCGTAACTATAACAAAATGACGGTTGCCAAATTAGCGGCCCTTACACCCGAAATTAACTGGACAGATGTGTTTGCTACCATGGAGATGAAAGGTGTCGACTCGGTAATTGTGGCACAACCAGAATATTACACGGCCGTAAACACTGCTTTAAAAACTTATACTGTCGACGATTGGAAGGCTTACTTACGCTGGAAATTAATATCAAGCAACGCCGCGTATTTGAACAAGGCGATAGAAGATGAAAACTTCCGCTTTACAGGCACGGTGATAGGCGGGCGCAAGGAACAGCTGCCGCGCTGGAAACGGGTGCTGGATAATGAAAACAGCATAATGGGCGAAATATTGGGGCAGCTGTTTGTGAAGGAATATTTTTCGCTGCAAGCCAAAGAACGCTACACCAAAATGGTTGAGGCCATGCGCGCTGCCTACCGCGAGCATATTGAAAAATTGGACTGGATGAGCCCGGCAACCAAGAAGAAAGCCTTGGTAAAGCTTAATGCCGTACATCCAAAAGTGGGCTACCCGGATAAATGGAAGAATTATTCCACACTTGTTATTGACCGTTCATCTTATGTAGGCAACGTAATACGGGCCAGGCATTCTGCCTACCTGATCAGTGTGGCCAAATTGGGCAAACCGGTTGACCACCAGGAATGGGGCATGACACCGCAAACCTATAATGCCAGTTATAGTCCATCAAATAACGAGATCACTTTACCTGCGGCACAGTTTATTATTCCGGGGGTGAAAGACGCTGATGTGGATGACGCGGTTGCGTATGGCTACGCGGCAGCCAGTACCATCGGGCATGAAATAACACATGGCTTTGATGACCAGGGCAGGCAGTTTGATGCCAAAGGCAACCTGAGGGCCTGGTGGACACCACAAGATTCGGCTAAGTTTACCAAACGCGCCAATATGCTTGCCGACCAGTTTAGCAGTTATGTTGTGTTGGATAGCCTGCATGTAAATGGCAAAGCCACATTGGGCGAAAACATTGCCGATTTGGGTGGTATAGTAATAGGAATAACCGCCTTTAAGAAAACAGAACAGTACAAACAGGGGAAAAGCATTAACGGCCTTACGCCTATGCAACGTTTCTTTTTAGGTTATGCGCTGGGCTGGTTGGGTCATATCCGCAACGAGGCTTTGGCTAATCAGATATTAACAGACGTACACGCGCCCGGTTCTTTAAGGGTTAACGGCCCCTTTAGCGATGTACCTGAATTTTACGCCGCCTTTCATATTAAACCGGGCGACAAGATGTACCTGGCACCGGATAAACGGGTGAGGATCTGGTAAGTTTTTAGGTTATACGTAGTACGTTTTATGTTATAAGTGAATTGCATATTTTACTAAATGTAACACGTATTACGCATAACCTATTGGGCTGTTAATTAAATAATCGCCATTTTTGCATCATGCCTAACGGAACTCTTTATTTAATACCTGTGCCCCTCGCTGATGACGCTGCCGCCAAATCATTTACGCCATTTTTGGTGGATACCATTAACAGCCTTAAGGAATATATTGTTGAGAATGAAAAAACCGCACGTCGTTTTTTAAAAGAGGCCGGTTTGAAAACGCCGCAAAGCGAATTGGTTATTCATGACTATGGCAAATATAACCGCGATAGCTTAAAAGCTTTTTTTGCCGGATTACAGAACGGCAAAGATGTAGGACTAATGAGCGAAGCAGGCTGCCCCGGGGTTGCTGACCCGGGTGCTGACATTGTTGCCGAAGCCCATAAGCGGGGTATAAAAGTTGTCCCGCTGGTTGGGCCGAGTTCTATTTTGCTGGCGCTGATGGCTTCCGGGTTCAATGGGCAAAGCTTTACCTTTCATGGGTATCTACCTATTGATAAAGTACCGCGCAGTAAGCGTATTAAGGAGTTAGAGGGTTTGTCTGACCGTCTTTTTCAAACACAAATATTTATTGAGACACCTTTCCGCAATAATTCGCTGCTGGAGGAAATATTGAAAAGTGGCAATGCAAAAACCAAACTTTGTATTGCCTGCAATTTAACTGCAGCGGATGAAATGGTACAAACCAAAACCATCGCCGAATGGCAAACAAACGTACCTGATTTGCATAAAAAGCCAACTATTTTCCTGCTTTCGCGTTCCTGATAAATGCAGCTAACGGACCAACATACCAAAGTACTTATAATAGGCGCCGGTCCTTCAGGCCTGATGATGGCTGCACAGTTACTACGGAATGGCATTCAGCCTATAATTATTGATAACAAGCAGGGCCCGACCGATCAATCCAAAGCGCTGGCCGTTCAAGCCCGGTCGTTAGAGATCTACCGGCAGATGGGTGTAATTGACCGTATTATTAATGGCGGCAAACAGGCCTGCGGGGTATCTTTTCGCGAAGAAGGTAAGGAAGTAGCCAGTTTATCATTAGCCAATGTTGGTGAGGGGCAAACACGTTTCCCGTTTGTGCATTTATACCAGCAAAGTAAAAACGAACGTTTGCTGCTCGATTTTTTAACGCTAAACTGTTGCCCGGTTTACTGGAATACCAATTTAATAGCGTTGACCCAAACCACCAACCAGGTCAACGTCCGTTTACAGTTGGAAGAAGAAACTGTAAACCTTACCTGCGATTGGCTAATTGGCGCAGACGGTGCACATAGCACCGCCCGTAAGCAACTACAAATACCTTTTAATGGCGATACCTATCCACATGAATTTTTCCTGGCGGATGTGAAACTGGATAATGAAGAATTAACCGACACGCGGGTACAGCTTTTTTTATCTAAAAGTGGTTTCACAGGATTTTTTCCCATGCCAGAGGAAAACTGTTATCGCATTATTGGAAATCTGCCCGTAACAGACGATACAAAAAATGAGTTACTATTGGAAGATGTTCTTCCTGCTATCAATACGATTACCGGCATGAACCTGGAAGTGGTGCACGATAATTGGTTTACCACCTATCGTTTACATCACCGCATGGCTGATAATTTCAGAGATCAGCGTTGTTTTTTAGTGGGCGATGCCGCGCATATCCATTCGCCGGTTGGCGGGCAGGGAATGAACACCGGGTTACAGGATGCTTATAACCTCGCCTGGAAATTAGCAGGCGTCATAAACGGGCAATTTACTGAACCAATTCTGGACAGTTATGCGGCTGAACGGATGCCGGTAGCTAAAGATCTGTTGAACACGACGGATAAGGTCTTTAAAATTATCCTATCGCAAAGCCGGGTTATAGTTTTATTTAAAAAGTGGGTTATGCCCCGTTTATTAAAATTTGTTTGGAGTAAACCAGGTTTGCGGGAACTATTTTTCAGGCGATTATCACAAATCAATATCAATTATCGCGATAGCAAAATCAATCTCCATCTAAGCCATACCACCAAAATAAAAGCCGGCGACAGGTTGCCTTACCTTAAAGTATTTGATGAAAAGAAGCACGAAGAAACTGATCTGCATGAATGGTGCAGCAAACCCGGATTTACGTTTATTGTGCTAGGCAATTTAAAAGAGATTGACTTATTTACACTGGCTAAATGGCTCACACAAAATTACCCGGGGATCATCAATTTCTTTTATTTGCCGCCGTCGCTAAAAAACACCGCCGTCTTTGACACCTTCGAGATCAAAAAAGGGCAAAAGAAAGCTTTGGTAGTCAGGCCCGACATGCATATCGGCTTTATGAATGATGTGGTAGATATTGATATGATGGATAATTATTTGCGAAATGTTGTAGGATTGGTAAACGTTTAATTCCTATCAGTGATGCCGCGATTGGTATTACCCATGTATGGTTTCGCTTTTGCCATAGTTTTGAATGACATTCGCTTCATAAGCTAAAAACTCTTTCCAACGGGTTTCCACATCTACCTCAACCGCATATTTTTTTGCCAGGCGGATAAACATAGTATAATGCCCGGCTTCGCTGATCATCAGCTCATGATAAAAGTCAGCCAGTTGTTTATCATTAATATTTTCGGATAACACTTTAAAACGTTCGCAGCTGCGCGCCTCAATCATTGCCGAAAAAAGCAGGCGGTCTATCAGTTGCGCTTCGCGTCCACCGCCAATAATGATGAACTTTCTCAATTCATTTACATAATTATCCTTACGCTCCCGACCAAGCAGGTAACCGCGCTCGATGATAATATCATGCACCCGTTTAAAGTGTTCTAACTCTTCCTGTGCAAGAGCAATCATCTGCTGCACCAGGTCAGACAGGTTTGGGTTTTGAACAATAAGGGTAATGGCATTACTGGCCGCTTTCTGTTCGCAAAAAGCATGATCAGTTAAAATTTCTTCAATATTGCTTTCCACCACATTTTTAACCCAGATGGGGTCGGTAGGTAATTGAAGTTTTAAGATGGTTTTGTCATTCATGCAGCAAAGATATTTATCGATTTTTACCTGCTATATAAACTTTTACTCTCAATAAACTCCAAAACAGAGTCGGGTACAAAATATTGGATGTTCTTTTTTTCGGCTAATGATTTGCGGATAAATGTGGCGGATAACTCCATCAATGGTGTCATCGTTATCGTAACTGAAGGGTGCGATGCCAGTTCTGCATTTTCATAGCCCGGGCGCGGGTAAACATAAATGCGGTAATCTCGCAATATCAATTTATAGTTTTTCCATTTAGGTAACGACACCAGGTTATCTGACCCCATAATGATCGCAAAATCATGTTCGGGATGTTTGTCTTTTAGATGGGTAAGCGTATCAATTGTATAAGACGGTTGCGGCAGTTTTAATTCCACATCACTTACCTGGATGTTATTAGAATTGTCGGTAGCCAGGCGGGCCATTTCTAAACGATCATAAGTGTTTATCAGGTCCCCATACTTTTTTAGCGGGTTTTGTGGCGATACTACCAGCCAAACTTTATCCAGGTCGGTATGATTAGCCAGGTAATTAGCGATAATTAAATGCCCGATATGTATAGGGTTAAATGACCCGAATAGTAAACCTATTTTCATAAAATGTTCGGCCCCCCAGCCCCCTAAAGGGGGAGCAATTGTTAATTCCCCCTTTAGGGGGCAAGGGGGCTAATAAACTGTTTCACCAATACTTCCGCTTCTTTACACGCCGTTTCAAGATCGTGATTTTTGAGGATAATATCAAATTTGGGTGCGTAGTCTAATTCCTTTGCTGCTTTGATAAAACGTTCCTTTAATTTCTCACCATCGTCGGTGCCCCTGCCGGTTAAGCGTTCTATCAATACTTCTAATGATGGTGGCTGTACAAATATGGCCAGCGCATTTTCTTCATACTTACGTTTCAGGTGCAAACCGCCTTCTACATCAATATCAAATATTACAGTTTTACCTTTTTTCCATATCCGCTCAATCTCTGTGCGCAGGGTACCATAAAATGTGCCTGTGTACACTTCTTCAAACTCAACAAATTGCTTTTTGGCAATACGGTGTAAAAAATCTTCTTTGGTGATGAAGTAATAATCGTACCCATCTTTTTCGTCGCCGCGGGCAGCCCTGGTAGTTGCTGAAATAGAAAACTCCAGTTCGGGTATTTTTGACAGCAGGTGATGTACAATAGTAGTTTTTCCTGCTCCGGACGGTGCTGAAAATATGATAAGTTTACCGGTTTGGTTCATAGTTAATAGTTCATGGTTCATGGCTAACAGGTATAGTTACATAATTTTTTAAATACTATGAACTATGATCTATAAACCATCAACTACTATAATACATTCAATAATTGTTCTTTTATTTTTTCCAGCTCTTCTTTCATCCCCACCACTAATTTCTGCATATTGGCATCGTTTGCTTTTGAGCCCAGGGTATTTATTTCGCGCCCTATCTCCTGGGAGATGAAACCCAGTTTTTTACCGTTAGCATCCGCATTTTTTAGGGTCTCTATGAAATAATCACAATGACTTTTTAAGCGGATCTTTTCTTCAGTAATGTCCAGTTTATCAATATAATAAATCAACTCCTGTTCAAACCTGTTCTGGTCTATTCCCTCGCGCCCGGCAGCTTCGCTTAAAAACTGGTTCAAACGTTCGCGTATTACCGGAATGCGTTTAGGTTCTTCAACCTCAACTAATTTTAAATTTTGCAGTATGATATCGATGCGGTATTTAATATCCTGCTCCAATACATTGCCTTCATCACCTCTAAATTGTTGGAAAGCTGCCATTGCCTGTTGAAAGGTGTTTTCAACCACTTTCCATTCTTCTTCCGATACGGTTTCTTCCGCGTATTTTACTACTTCGGGCAAGCCAAGCGCCAGTTGAAGTAAATTGTTAACCGGCTCATTTAAATCATTACTAACCGCTTTTAGTTGCGCGTAGTAGTGTTTTAACAGTTCGGTATCAATTCCGGCGGCATTTACAGCTGTGTTTGCCTGTTCAACATTAATGGAAAGATTTACTTTACCGCGCTCTATTTGTTTGCTGCATTCATTACGCAGCTGAAATTCTTTTTCAGAGAATATTTTGGGTAATCGTAAAGATAGTTCGAGAAATTTGCTGTTCAGGGATTTGATCTCAACGGTGTATTTTGTGCTACCCGAATCAAAACTGGCAATTCCATACCCTGTCATGGATTTTATCATGTGCAAAGATAGTTATTTTAGTAATGTGCAGATGTGCAAATATGTAGATGTGCAGATGGCCCACAAGTGCTTAAGGATTAGTTTATATTCTATGCATTATTTGCACATCTGCACATCTGCACATCTACACATCTGCATATTCGTTAACACTTTTTCACATTTGGCTAAAAAAAGTTTCTGTAATTTTACCTTCTGATTAATCTTGATGACGCTTCGTTATATTTTATTAACCTTTTTTTCTTGTTGCCTGCTTGTAAAGGCAAATGGGCAGGACCTATTAAATATTAAAGGGACCATTCACAAAAAAAGTTCGCCCGATAGGGTAGCCGAAGTTATTGTAAGTAATTTACGCACAAAAGCGATTATGACGGCTGATGATTTGGGCGGCTTTCATATTTCGGCGACACCAGGCGATACCCTGTTATTTAAAAAAACAGCATACGCACCGCAATTTTTTGTGGTTACCGGCCCAAACGATGTGGTTATTTATTTGCAGCCTGCTATTTTGCTTAAAGAAGTAAACATACAGGAAGAAAGCAAAAAACACGAAATTAATGATGCAATTAATGACTACCGTAAAAAAGGCCTGTACTTTGACGGCCAGCCGCCTATCAGTGTATTCAGTCCGTTCGGCGGTTCGCTGCTAACCGGTTTTTATGAATTATTTGGTAAAGATGCCCGTGATGAACGGCATTTTATAAAAATCACCGGCGAGGAAGCCGACCGTATCGAAGTTAATAAAAGATATAACTCCCCGTTGATAAAACGCGTAACCGGCGAAACTGATGATAAAGAGATCCAGGCATTCAGGGATATGTTTACCCCATCGGTACAGGATATCAGGGAATGGAATGATTACCAGTTGATTGCCTATATCAAAAAGTCGTTTGATTATTATAAAAACAATAAAAACAGGCCAAAGTTACCTAAGCTGTATTAAATACCCAATGTTTCGCAGGCCTTTTCGGCAGCCAGTTTTTCCGCATTTTTCTTGCTGAACTCTTTTCCCAGGCCCATCATTTCGCCATCAACACTTGCCTGAACGGTAAACAGTTTTATACTTTCGCCTTCTTCATTGCTAACCAGGTCAAAAGATATATCCTTACTATGCCGCTGGCACCATTCAATTAATTTGCTTTTAAAATTGGTTTCGGTTTGTTCGAGGGTATGAATATCAATATGAGATTTGATAATGTGATTCACCAAAAAATTCCGGGTAAAATCATACCCTTTATCCAAATATACGGCACCAACTAAAGCTTCAAAGGCATCTCCTAATAATGATCCCTGTCTTGATGAGCCCATTACCCGGCTATCATATTCAATCAGTTTCTCAAAACCAAGCTTACGTGCCAGTTGGTTCAGGTTTACCCGGCTTACAATTTTTGATCGCAATTCGGTTAAAAAGCCCTCATCTTCGTATGGATATAGCTTAAATAATACTTCGGCTACCACACTACCTAATACGGCGTCGCCCAAAAACTCCAGGCGTTCATTGCTGTTCTTTACGCCTTTTTTAATATTTTGTGCTACAGATTTATGGCGGAATGCCAAACGGTATAAAGATAAATTGCCCGGCACAAATCCGAGCAAATTCTTTAAAACCTTAACGTATTTTCTATGTGGGGATAGGTAAAGCTTATATAACCGGCTGATAGGCATTCACTTTAGTCTTCGTATTTTTTAAAAATCACTGAAGCATTATGGCCCCCGAAACCAAACCCGTTGCTTTGTACCACTCTTACTGTACGTTTTTGAGCCTTGTTAAATGTAAAATTTATTTTAGGATCAAAAGCCGGATCATCAGTAAAATGATTGATAGTTGGCGGCACTATATCATTTTGCAAAGCTAATATGGCGGCAATTGCTTCAACAGCGCCTGCAGCACCTAATAAATGGCCGGTCATTGACTTGGTCGAGCTGATGTTTATGCGGTATATATCTTCGCCGAAAACATCTTGTATAGCTTTAACTTCCTGCGGATCGCCGATAGGTGTTGATGTCCCGTGAACATTCACATAATCAATATCCGACGGTTTCATACCGGCATCTTCAAGCGCGGCTTTCATTACCAGTGCAGCGCCAAGTCCATCAGGATGTGGGGCCGTCATATGATATGCATCGGCACTCATGCCGCCGCCTACCATTTCGGCATAAATTTTTGCGCCACGTTTTTTAGCGTGCTCCAGTTCTTCTAAAATTATGGTTCCGGCACCTTCGCCGGCCACAAATCCGTCACGGTCCAGGTCAAACGGACGAGACGCCGTTGCCGGATCATCATTGCGTGTTGATAAGGCATGCATGGCATTAAATCCGCCTATACCGGCTTCATTAATAATGGCTTCAGAACCACCACTTATAAACATATTAGCTTTACCCAGGCGGATATAGTTAAATGAATCAATAAGCGAGTTATTTGATGAGGCACACGCCGAAACGGTTGAAAAGTTAGGTCCGCGTAAGCCGTATTTAATAGATATGTGCCCGGGAGCAATATCGGCTATCATTTTCGGAATAAAAAAAGGATTAAATCGTGGTGTTCCGTCGCCCTTGGCAAAGTTCACTACTTCATCTAAAAATGTTTTTAAACCACCAATACCCGACCCCCAGATAACACCTATACGGCTGGTATCTAATTTTGAAAAGTCTAATCCGGCGTCCTTTACTGCTTCTTCTGTCGAAAACAGGGCGTATTGAACAAAGGGGTCCAATTTACGCGCGTCTTTTCTGCCCAAAAACGCATCAGCATCAAAGCCTTTTACCTCGCAGGCAAATTTCGTTTTGAACAATGTTGTATCAAAACTTTTAATTAAGGCAGCGCCACTTACCCCATTGATCAATGCTTTCCAATAGTCAGAAACATTGTTGCCAATAGGAGTAAGTGCTCCAAGCCCGGTTACTACAACTCTTTTAAACTCCATTTAATCGGATTAGGGAGTTTTTATTTAACGTTTTTTTCAAGGTAAGCAATTGCTTGCCCTACAGTACCGATAGTTTCAGCCTGATCGTCAGGAATAGCCACGTTAAATTCTTTTTCAAACTCCATGATTAATTCCACGGTGTCTAAAGAGTCGGCACCAAGGTCGTTGGTGAAGCTAGCTTCTGGGGTTACTTCACTTTCGTCAACTCCCAATTTTTCTACGATTATAGCTTTTACTCTTGAAGCGATATCAGACATAGTATTATAGTTTAATGATTAATAATTTCAGTGCAAAGAAAAATAAAATCTATCAAATATCAAATCTAAAACTTTTTCGTTGAGAAGGTAACAAAAATCTGTTCTAAAAGGTTTCAATTTGTATTTTTACGGCGCAAATGTAATCATAATTGAATAGGAAATTTTTAAAGTTTGAGATTGATCTTGATTTTGTGCTTATCGCAGTCACAACTTCGCTTAAAGACTATCGCATTTGTTACCTTATTAACCGGTATCTCCACTTTAATTTCATTAAAGCCACCGATCTGTCTGTAGATATTTACCAGGCATCGGCCCCCGTATATTTTTCTATCTATACCTATAACTGGGAAGCCAGCGAAACTGATTTCTTTTTTATAGCCAATAAAGGCTCTGATGGTTACCTGATACCGGAAATGAAAAAAGCAGATTATTTTTTAATGATTAAAAATTATATCGATGATGCTGATCTTGAAAAAATAATTTCGGCCTTAAATCGTATACCTGAAATTGTTGCCGCCGTAAAGATTGATCCAAAAAAAATAAAATCACGCGAAAATCTGTTATTTTAGCGGAAAATTTAGAGGTGTTATTTGCACACTAAGACTGATTACAACCCGATAACTATGAAATTATCCTATAACCGAACCAAAATTGTTGCCACCATGGGTCCCGCATCTGCAAATAAAGATGTATTGTTATCCATGATAAAAGCCGGAGTGAATGTATGCCGGCTAAATTTTTCGCATGGAAAAGCCGAAGATCATAAAAAAGTAATTGATACCATTCGCGAGATCAATGAACAGCATAAAACTAATGTGGCCATCCTGGCCGATTTACAAGGACCAAAAATCAGGATAGGTTTGGTAAAGGATGGAGGTATTCACCTGGTTAACGGCACCCGTATCAATATTACCACACATGAATGTATAGGCGACGATAACCGTATATACATTACTTATGATACCTTTCCGCAGGATGTGCAGGCCAATGAAATTATATTATTGGATGACGGAAAGATACAGATGAGGGTGATTGAAACCAATAAAAAGGATACTGTTCTTTGCGAGATTGTACATGGCGGTATATTAACGTCGCGTAAAGGGGTTAATTTGCCAAACACTAAAGTATCTATCCCCAGCTTAACAGAAGAGGACCTGGAGAACTTAAAATATGCCCTGGACTGGGATGTAGATTGGGTGGGACTTTCGTTTGTACGTAATGCCGAAGATATTTCTGACCTGAAGCGTATTATTAGCCAAAGCGGTAAAGCGGCTAAAGTAATAGCCAAAATTGAAAAACCCGAAGCTATTGATAATATTGATGCTATTATAGCGGCCACCGACGGCGTAATGGTTGCCCGTGGCGATCTCGGAGTTGAAATGCCATTAGAGGAAGTTCCGCTATTGCAAAAAATGATTGCCCGTAAATGCCGCGAAGCGTCAAAACCGGTAATTGTTGCTACCCAAATGCTGGAATCAATGATCACTACCCCGCGCCCTACGCGTGCCGAAGTAAACGATGTTGCCAACTCTGTATTAGATGGAGCGGATGCGGTAATGCTTAGCGGCGAAACCTCAGTTGGTGAATTCCCGCTGATAGTTATCGAAACCATGTCAAAAATCATCCGTAATGTGGAAGAGTTAGGCTATCCGTTTAACAGCAACAAAGCAACTAATGCAGATATTAATTCGCCGGGTTATTTAAGCGATGCCGTATGCGGATCAGCAGTTTACCTTGCCGAGCATACCAATGCAGTGGGTATTGTGTCCATGACCTCGTCTGGTTATACCGCTTATGAAATATCGAGCTACAGACCAAAAGCCGGCACATTTATCTTCACCGCTAACAAACACCTGCTAAATGCTTTAAGCTTAGTTTGGGGTGTACGCACATTTTATTATGACCAGGCAGAAAGTACTGATAAAACCATAAGCGACGTAAATAATATACTAAAAGCAGAAAATTTAATACAGTCTGGTGATGTTGTTATCAATACAGGCGCTATGCCCATATTTAAATTAGGCAAAACCAATATGCTTAAAGTGACCGTTGTTGAATAGTGAATAAGTTGAAACGGGTAGTTAATAGCTTTAACTACCCGTTTCAACTTAATATATACCTGCGTTGCAAAGTTGTCTAAATAACTTTTCGGTGGTAGCAAAGTAATAATCCCAATATATCCTTAATATCCCCATCATCTTAATTTATGTAACCTTTTGACACTTTATTCGTAAAAGGGTTTAACTTCAATATTCCTGCGTTTTCTTTTCATTTCCCGTTCTATATAATTATATTGCCGCTTAGTTATTAACCCTACTTAATAAATTGACCGGCATCGTGCGCAGATATGCCTTAGTGGCATTGTTTTTAGTTTTAGGTATCAGTACATTATTTGCGCAGGAAAAAGAAGATTCTCCCGAAATTCTTAATCGCCAGGCAGATGCTAAAGATATTATAAGGCTTCTATTTAAGAAAAAGACCACTATTGACAGCGGAAAAGAAAAACACCCGTATTTATCTGTATTACCCTCAGCTGGCTTTAACCCAAGTGTGGGTTTATCAATTGGTGTAACTTCAACCGGTGGAAAAACCTACGGCAATCCTAATACTACCACTTTGTCTGTATATAATGCTAACGCTTATATTTCAACTTACGGCCTGGCTTCGTTTGAATTAAAGGAAAACGTATTTACCGCCGACAACAAATTTAATATCCAGGGAGGCCTGCAGATAGGCAAAACCGTGGCACTGGATTATGGTGTAGGTACGGGTCACCCCGTTCAGGGCGAGGGTAGTTTTTCCATTAATAGTTTTCCACTGGCAAATAATGTGGATATTTTCCCGATAGCCTATACCTACCTTAAATTTTCTGAACGTATCTATAAAAAGATATTTAATCATGTATATGTAGGTGCGGGATTTGTGGCAGATATCTATAATGATATTGACGATCAGCGAAAGTTGGGCCCCAATATCAGCACCCATAATTACCGGTATAGCCGTCTGAATAATTACCCCACCGATGGTTACCAGGCTAATGGATTGCTATTTAATTTTGAATATAATTCACGGGACCAGACAAACCGGCCCTATAAGGGTTTATATATTGATTTGGTTTTTAGAACGAACCAGGAATGGCTGGGAAGCAATCATGAATCCATGCAACTGAAAACCGAGTTGAGGAAATATTGGAGTTTATCAAAAAAAAATCCAGAACATGTTATTGCCTTCTGGCTTTGGGGCAGCTACCTGTTAAGGGGGTCAATACCTTATTTAGAACTTCCCGGCACGGGTAGCGATGCCGCAGGGCGCCTGGGCAGGGCCTATACTATAGGCCGGTTCAAAGGCCCGTCATTTTACTATAACGAAGGTGAGTACCGGTTTCCCATTACTTCAAACAAATTGCTGGGCGGTGTAGTTTTTGCAAACATCGAATCGGCCGACAATCAAAGGACTATAAAATTACTTCAATACCTTGAACCAGGTGCAGGTATTGGCTTACGGTTATTATTTAATAAATACACCAGGTCAAATCTTTGCATTGACTATGGCAGGGGCAATTATGGCTCAAATGGCCTGTTCCTGGGGCTTAATGAGGTCTTTTAGGGCCTATTATACAAATTGGTATTGTAATATGGCAACTACATGAGAGGTCAGCATTTTCACATCATGTTCAAGGTTTAAGGGTATTTCTAAAAAATCTCCCGGCCCTAACATAACAGTGCGATCGCCGACCGTACAGCTACACTTACCTTTAAGTATAAAAAAGCTCTCTACCAGGTTATCATGCGTTTCTTCGGGCACATCACTTTTGGCGATGATGAGCATTTGAGCGAAATGTTCATCCTGGCGCAATACATGGCAAAAGAAATCTTCTTTTGGCTCTTCGGGTATCAGATGTTCAAGTGTTTTTAGCCAGTTTTTATAATTGGAAGATACATCTGTTAGCGGAAGGTTATCCAAATCAAACGGTACAGGGTGTTCCTCAAATCCAAGCGAATCTAAAATTCTTTGTTTAAGGCGCTCATCAGGATCAAGTGCAACATTAACGGCCATGTTTTCAATAACATTTTCAATTATTGCCAACTCCTTTTTGATTTCAGGAAAACGTGAGCATATGTCAAGAACACTCGCCTGCTCTTCCGGATTTAGCAACCCAAGGCAATATTCTTCTAAAATACCACTTTCAATATATTCCTTTATGTTCATTAAAGATACTGCCGGTTAAGCACAACGTTAACTGTAAAGGTACTAATCTATGGTATAAAAACTACATGTTTAAACAACAAATGGTCAATTGACATTGAAAACATTATCTTAGCTTGTCATTATAATTGCTATATGTATTTTATCCTTTCAAAATTATTACTTTACCTGCTTTTCCCGCTTTCATGGATATTTATTTTACTGGTTATTGCTACCGTCTCAAAAGATAAAAAAAGAAAACAGCGTTTTTTAATAGCTGCAGTTATTTTGCTATTCATCTTTTCTAATGCTTTTTTATTTAACCGGTTTGCAAAACTATGGGACATTTCAGCTTACGATTTAAAAACGAACAATACCTATAGTTGTGCAATTGTGTTAGGCGGCTTTTCGGGCGGTGGTTATAATGAGAAAGGCCATTTTAACACGGCTGCTGACAGATTTATACAGGGGATTAAATTACTTTCAAATCACAGCGTTTCGCATTTATTGATTACCGGTGGTAATGGCAGTTTAAACCCTGCCGGATTTCACGAGGTACCATGGGTTAAAACGCAGTTGGAAGAACTTAAATATCCTGACAGTGCATTGCTGATAGAAGGAAATTCAAAAAACACGATAGAAAATGCCCGCTTTTCAAATATATTATTGAAACAATCGCATTTGCCCGGTCCTTATTTATTGGTTACTTCGGCCTTCCATATGCGCCGTGCCTTAATGATCTTTAAAAAAGAAGGAATGAATGTAATTCCTTACTCATGCAATTTTATCAGAAGCGACAAAATTGGCTTTGATGATTTTTTTATTCCCGATGCGGAAAAATTAGCCGCATGGAATCTTTACATCAAAGAAGTTGTAGGGTATGCAATTAACTATTTTAACGGATAAATATTTATAGCGATGGTTACCCCATCGCTATAAATATTAGACTAATCATTAATGTACCGCCTCCCCACTAACCGGGTCAATACGTTTAATGGTAAAATTGGTAGCGGGCTTAACCACTAAAGGTATTTTTTCTATTTGCGTGTCGCTGGTGTCTAATCCAAATGCCTTTGCTTCTGCTAATGCCAGCTTTTTAATCGTAAAGTAGCTATTCAAAATAAAGCCTTCGGATATACTGAACAAGTTATTATAGGAAAGAAATTTTTCCATAATCACAAACTTGAAATCAGAAACCACTTTAAATTTATTCAACGAATCATATTTACTGGTAATATCCAATTCGCCCCTGGCTACCATATCCTCAATAACTTTTCTGTACAATACATTTACCCGTGGCTGTATCCTGAAACCGAGGCGAAAATCGATCCGGATAATTTTTCCCGGTTCTATCTGATCAACAATATACTCCATTGTATAAGGCTCGTCTGTAGTATCAATATGCAAAAACCAATAGGTGTCGGCCCGTTTGGGGCTCCTGCTGCGAATGGAGTACATTATCTTTTCTTCTATTTGTTTGCTATTATTAGCCTTGGTTAAATAGATGAGTTGGCTGGAGTATTTGGCAATAGATTGGTCGGCACTAAGTGCGGTGAGCAATGGTATCTGATCTTTCAGGTCGATGAAATGCAAAAACCGGTTGTTGATCTTACGTGCTTTATACCATATATACATGGTAAATATCAATCCAAATTCAAACACCAGGAAGAACAGTCTTTTCAGAATCTTTACAGCGTTGGCTACAAAGAAGGAAAATTCTACACATAAAAACACGCAAAGTATAATGGTAACCAACCATAATGGCCAATGTTTAACAAAGCGCATAAAGTAATACATTAATATAGTGGTCATGAGCATGGCAATGGTTATGGAAAAGCCATAGGCAGCAGTCATAGCTTCAGACGTACGGAAGTATAGTGATACCGCAATACAGCCAAAACATAATATCCAGTTAATACTTGGGATATAGATCTGTCCACGAATATTTGACGGATATTTTATAGTAATCCGGGGCCAAAAGTTCATACTTACCGCTTCACTTATTAACGTAAATGAACCGCTGATTAGAGCCTGGCTGGCAATAATTGTGGCTAATGTGGCCAATGCAACAGCGGGAATCATCAACAAATGCGGGTCGGGTACAATTTGATAAAACGGGTTTATCCCGTCAAATTTGGTATTGGCAGGTTGCATTAAAACCCACGCCCCTTGCCCTAAATAGTTTAACACCAGTGTAGTTTTAACAAATATCCAGCTTACCTGTATGTTCTTTCGCCCGCAATGGCCCAGGTCAGAGTATAACGCTTCGGCACCCGTGGTACATAAAAAAACGGCACCCAACAGCCAGAAACCTTTTGGATGATCTATCAGTAACCGCGCGCCATACCAGGGACTTAGTGCTTTAAAAATCTGCGGATAGTGCATCACCTGTAAGGTGCCTAAAACACCTATCATAACAAACCACACCAGCATAACCGGCCCAAATGCCGAGCCTACTACCTTGGTACCAAATTGCTGAAAGAAAAACAGCAGCAACATAATGCCGATAACGATGCCTAAAATAAGGCGACTGCCCGGCACAAAGGAAGCTGCCAATGCGGGCACATTGCTTAAACCTTCGATAGCCGAGGTGACAGATATGGGCGGTGTAATAATACCATCCGCCAGTAGTGTACCCGCACCTATGATGGCCGGGATAGCCAACCACTTGCCGTAACGGCGTACCAAAGCGTAAAGCGAGAATATGCCACCCTCACCTTTATTATCTGCCTGCAGAGTTATAAAGATATATTTAAAAGTAGTTTGCAGGGTGAGTGTCCAAAATATACAGGAAATGGATCCGAGTACCAACGCTGCATTAATAGTACCTCCCTCTTGTAACAGGGTTTGAAAAACATAAAGGGGTGAGGTGCCAATATCGCCAAAAATAATTCCGAGCGTTATTAATACGCCAGCTGCGGAGAGCGTTTTTAAATGAGGGGTCATGTTTGTTTGTTGAACTTTAATTGACTGGGTAAAAATTGACTATTTGTGAAGTATTATGTATTGTTTATGGATAATGTGAAGTAAAATCTGCTGCCATCGCCGGTTTCGCTTTCAACGCCTATGGCGCCGCCTTGGGCTTCAATAAAATCTTTTGCAATGGCAAGTCCCAGGCCGGTACCGGTTTTCTCGGCATCTGCACCGGGCACTTTAAAATATCTTTCAAATATTCTTGACAGGTATTTTGTATCAATACCCTGGCCATGATCTTTTACTGAAAATTCAAGCGCGTTATTTCCCTTCTTGCTTACATTCAGCTCAATGATTGATTTTGATGGGCTATATTTAATCGCGTTTGATAAAAGATTAATCAGCACCCAGGTTGTTTTATCCAGGTCGGCCATTACATTAGGCAAATTCTCAGGACAGCTCACTACTATCGAGATCTCCTTTTGTTCGGCAAGTGATTTGACGGCCTGCATTGCATAATTAACAATGTTTTTAGGATGAGTGCTGCCAAAGTTTAACTGAATCTTTCCGGTTTCAATTTGAGCAGCATCCAACAGTTCGCCGGTTATTTGCAATAGCCGGCGCGCATCATCATCAATGTTTTGTAATAGTTGTTTCTGTTCATTATTAACCGCTCCTACACGCTCATCCTCCAATAGCTTAAGGCTCATCTTAATAGAGGAGATTGGTGTTTTAAGTTCGTGCGATACCGTAGCTATAAAGCTGGTTTTAGCATCATCAAGCTGTTGAAAATCGGTTATATTTTTAAGTATAATAACTTTGCCAATAACCGCTCCTTCGTTAACTACCTCAAGCATCTCCTTAGTAAAATAACTTTCCCTTTCGTCGGCATATATCTTCATTTTTTGATGATCGTTCACCAGCATATTACGTAACAAATCATTCTCCAAAGCTACGTTAGGAGCATATTGAGCAGTAAGTTTTTCTTCGGGCAACCCAATCAATGTGCAGGCAACTTTGTTTGCAAAAATAATAAACATTTTGTCATCAAGGCCGATAATAGCATCATGCATAGAATTGATGATGGTTTCTATCCTTTTCTTTTCAAATAAAATACTGGCCAGATTGCTTGTTTCATAATCATTAAGCTTACGGGCCATCTGGTTAAAGGCTTCGGCAACTTCGCCAAATTCATCTTTTGATTGAAAAACGATGCGTTTATTATAATTCTTATTTGCGATTTCACGGATACCGGCTATTAATTCGCGTACCGGGTTGGCTATGTAGCTGGGGAAATTAACTGCAAAACTAAATGCAATTAAAAAGCAAAGCGATCCTATAAATGATACAATAATTATAGCACGGTCTGCCGTGTTGCCGGCTACAGCATTTTTACGTTCGATGGCATTCATGTTTACCTGCATAATGCCATACATAATGTTTTTCATCCTGGTTTTTAATTGTACAAAAACTATAGGATCATTGGCAGATTGTTTAAAATGTTCAAAGTTCGCCCGTAATGAGTCGGTTAGTCCTCCTTCTCCCGGCTCTGTTATATTATGCTGTTCTTTGGTTAGATTATCTTCAATAATCTGAAGCTTTGAGTTATTGGGCATATTATTACCGGGTTCATCTAATACCTGCCCTATATTTTTAACATAAATAAGCGACCTGTAATTATCCTTTAAAATAACTTTTGAATCGGTAGACAGGCGGGTCAAATAATAATCGGCCAGTCCGGAACTCACCAGGGCCATAAGGAAAAGAAAGCCAATACCGGCACGAAGTTTACTTTTTATGCTCATGATAGTATAATTAAGTCGATATCTGTTTTCGACATTTTATTAAGTAGTTGGGTAAATACAGCGGTTTTCATAACCAACTGGTAAAATTTAAAATGAGGTTTACCAATGCAAATGGTAGTTACCTCATACTTTTCGGCAGTTTGCCATATGGCTTTTGCGGCCTGATCGCTTTTTACTTTTAAAACTTCCGCACCCAATTGTGTAGCCAGTTTCATGTTATTTATTAAATGCCGTTGCGATGCGAGGTTAATTTTATCGCTGCTTTCATTGGGCGTTTGTACATAAAGCAGGTACCATTTTGAGTGATAATACGACGATAACCGCGCAGTTTTCCGAATAATATTTTTAGCCGACTCTTCATTGGTGCTAATACAGGCCAAAAATATTTCTGCTCTAAGTTTGGTTGTTTTAGGCACTTCCGTATCAATCTTCCGTTCCAACTGGTGTGCTACCTCACGTAATGCCAATTCCCGCAATTGTAATATCCTTTCTATCTGGAAAAAGTTATTTAAGGCAAGCGGTATTTTTTTGGCATCGTATATTTTTCCTTCTTTTAGTCGGTCTATCAATTCGTCTGCCGTTAAATCAATATTTACCACTTCATCGGCCATTTGCAACACC
>Ga0207009_1035_pt1 | contig 21351 bp, 17 predicted proteins | sample Alteio_BWMinCont_81_FD_153479 | JGI IMG/M metagenome (GOLD analysis project Ga0207009, IMG submission 153479) | Enriched cells from forest soil in Barre Woods Harvard Forest LTER site, Petersham, Massachusetts, United States -... | ecosystem: Environmental > Terrestrial > Soil > Temperate forest >... | reverse complement strand
TAAAGTGGAAGCAGGAATTCCTGAGGATGATGTACGTAACCCTGCGACTATTGCCGATAACGTAGGTGATAACGTAGGCGACGTAGCCGGTATGGGTGCAGATTTATTCGGTTCATACGTAGCTACCATGTTAGCGACCATGGTATTGGGCCGCGAAATTGTATCGCATGATAACTTTGGCGGTATTGCCCCGGTTTTGTTACCGATGGTGATTGCCGGTATAGGTTTGCTGTTCTCAATAGTAGGCGCTGCATTAGTTAGAATTAAGAAAGAAACAGACAGCGTACAAAACGCGTTGAATATAGGTAACTGGGCATCTATTGTATTAACTGCTATCGCGACATTCTTCGCGGTTAAATTTATATTGCCCGACGGCCCGATGCACCTTGTCCGCGATGAAGTTCACGGCGTTGCTGGTATGCTAAAAGGTGGTGCGGTTGAATTTGATAAGACAGATGTTTTTCTATCGATAGTAGTAGGCTTAATTGTAGGTACGCTGATGTCGATCATTACCGAGTATTATACCGCGATGGGCAAAAGGCCGGTACTGAGCATTATCCGCCAGTCATCAACCGGGCACGCTACCAATATCATCGGTGGTTTATCGGTAGGTATGGAATCAACCGTATTGCCGATCCTGGTATTGGCAGCGGGTATTTATGGTTCGTTCCATTTTGCAGGTTTATATGGGGTGGCTATTGCAGCTGCAGGTATGATGGCAACCACTGCTATGCAGTTAGCTATTGACGCTTTTGGCCCGATAGCGGACAACGCTGGTGGTATTGCCGAAATGAGCCAGCTACCGCCCGAAGTGCGTCACCGTACAGATAATTTAGATGCCGTAGGTAACACTACAGCAGCTACCGGTAAGGGATTTGCCATTGCATCAGCAGCCTTAACCTCGCTGGCTTTATTTGCCGCCTTTGTGGGTGTTGCAGGTATTGACCATATTGATATTTACAAAGCAGACGTACTGGCCGGCTTATTTGTTGGCGGTATGATACCGTTTATATTTTCGGCACTGTGTATCTCGGCAGTGGGGCGTGCAGCTATGGCAATGGTAGAGGAGGTTCGCCGCCAGTTCCGCGAGATCCCGGGCATTATGGAGTACAAAGCCAAACCCGAATATGAAAAATGCGTAGCGATATCTACCAAGGCTTCTATCCGCGAAATGGTTGCCCCCGGTTTGATCGCGCTCATTACGCCAATCATTATTGGTTTTGCTTTTGGTCCCGAAGTATTGGGTGGATTATTAGCAGGCGTAACGGTATCAGGTGTGTTAATGGGTATCTTCCAGAGCAACGCAGGTGGTGCATGGGATAACGCAAAAAAATCTTTTGAAAAAGGAGTGGAGATCAACGGCGAGATGTTCTACAAAAAATCAGAACCACACAAAGCGTCGGTAACAGGCGATACCGTTGGTGATCCGTTTAAAGATACTTCAGGCCCGTCAATGAATATATTGATCAAGCTGATGTCTATCGTTTCGCTGGTAATCGCACCGCATCTGCAAAAAGAAGTTATCAATAGTCCGCGTATACAAAAAGAACTGCATATACGGTCGATGGTGACGCATACTATAAAGGTTGATAAAAAGGCGTAATGTTTCACCCCGTTGCCTGTGTCGCCACAGGCAACTATCTGTTTGCTGTTTGTGAAGACACAAACAGCGGAGATGATGAATTAATCTGAATAAAAAGGGGACTTCTGACAAAGCCCCCTTTTATATTATGCATGCATTGTATTCTCTTTGTAATTTTAATAAATTTAAGTACGTTTGGGGGAACTGATTTTATCTCAATAAAAATTAACTGATCATAATGAAACTATTTGTAAGAAAATCTTTAGAACAACTGATGGCCATGCCTGAAGAGGGCGGGTCAACACTAAAACGCACGTTTGGATCAGGTAATTTGATCGCGCTGGGCATCGGGGCCATTATTGGCGCGGGCCTGTTTGTACGAACTGCGGCTGCGGCAGGCTCTCACGCCGGACCAGCTGTAACCATCTCCTTTATTATTGCAGCAGTAGGCTGCGCCTTCGCCGGTTTGTGCTATGCCGAATTTGCATCTATCATCCCTATTGCCGGTAGCGCGTACACTTATGCGTATGCTACCATGGGCGAAATTGTTGCCTGGATAATTGGATGGGCATTGATATTAGAATACGCTTTGGGTGCCGCTACGGTATCTATAAGCTGGAGTGAGTACGCCAACAACCTCCTCGGGCAGCGAATACCGTTCGAGTGGTGCCATTCTCCAATGGAATCAGCCATTATAAACGGGGTTACTCATACGGGTATTATCAATATACCTGCGATAGTCATATTATTGGCACTATCCTTATTATTAATAAAAGGTACACAGGAATCGGCTACCGTTAATGCGGTTATCGTATTTATAAAAGTGGCTATCGTATTGGTATTTATTGCTATTGGCTGGCAGTTTATTAACCCGGTAAATCATACACCATACCTTATTCCTGCAAATGCACCTGCTGCTATATTACCCGACGGCTCATCGTATTCGTACGCGCCGTTCTTTAATCATGGCTGGGGCGGTGTGTTAACGGGCGCCGGCATTGTGTTTTTTGCATTCATCGGCTTTGACGCTGTTTCTACAGCGGCCCAGGAAGCAAAAAATCCAAAAAGAGACATGCCTATCGGTATCTTAGGCTCATTGGTGGTTTGTACCATTCTGTATATCCTGTTTTCATGGGTATTAACAGGTGTAGCGCCATACCAGGATTTTATGCGTGCAGGTAAAGAAGCCTCAGTAGCTTATGCTATCAGTCATTATATGGCCGGTTATTCATGGTTGTCCACTTTAGTAACGGTTGCTATATTGGCGGGGTTCTCATCGGTAATATTGGTGATGTTGTTAGGGCAGTCAAGGGTATTCTATACTATGTCGACAGATGGGTTACTACCAAAAGTATTTAGCGACCTTCATCCAAAATTCAGCACACCTTATAAAAGCAACATGATACTGTTTGTTTTTGTGGGTGCGTTTGCTGCTTTCTTACCTTCAAGCATCGCCGGCGATTTAACCTCTATCGGTACGCTGTTTGCGTTTGTACTGGTGTGTATTGGCGTAATGATATTGAGAAGCACCGATCCTGATTTGGTAAGGCCATTTAAAACGCCATTGGTGCCGTTGGTGCCGATATTGGGTATTTTAATTTGCGCAGCGATGATCATCTCGCTTCCTACCAGCACACAACTAAGCGCATTTGGCTGGATGTTGATTGGCCTGATCATCTATTTTGGCTATAGCAGAAAACACAGCAAACTGGGTACTGCAGTCGATGCATTACCCAAAGCGACCAATTTTGAATAAAAAAATAATTAATTATACATTCAAAAAAGGTTCTGAATTTCAGAACCTTTTTTGTTTATCTTGCTTTTCCTTAACCAATAATAAGCAGTGAAAAACGACAGAAACCTTTGGGTACTGGTATTTATCTGTATCATCAACTCATTAGGCTTTGGAATAATTGTTCCGTTACTATATCCTTACGGTAAAGAATTTGGCCTTACCCAGCAAACATTAGGTTTGCTCACAGCGTCGTTTTCTATCGCCCAGTTTTTCGCTACCCCGGTTTTGGGTTCACTGTCTGATAAATACGGGCGCAAGCCTTTATTGGCCATAAGCCTTTTTGGCACCTGTGTGTCGTTTATTATGTTTGCCGAAGCGCGCAGCATTATTATGCTGTTTGCCGCCCGTTTACTGGACGGAATAACCGGTGGGAATATATCGGTGGCCCAGGCCATGGTATCTGACACTTCAACGCCGGATAATCGCGCAAAGCGGTTTGGTATATTAGGGTCGGCGTTCGGGTTTGGGTTTATTATTGGTCCGGCGTTGGGTGGTTTGTTAAGCAAATGGGGAATACAGGTGCCGTTTTTCTTTGCTGCAGGAATAGCACTTATCGGTACGTTATCTACCGTTTTCCTTTTAAAGGAAACCAACCCAAAAGGGAAAATAGTAAGCAAAGCACGTTTCAGCTTCACATCGCTAATTACGGTATTGAAAATGCCAACCATAGGCACGGCAATCTTTATAGGATTTTTGTTAACCATGGCCCAGTTTACCATGATCATCGGTTTTCAAACTTTTACAGTAGATGTGTTAAAACTTACACCTACCAATATTGGTTTATTTTATGCGGGGTTTGCCGTAACGGGGATAATTATGCAACTGGCGGTGCCGTTGTTCACTAAGTTTATACCATCAAAGGCGCTGATTCTTATGCTTTCAACCGTTTTGTGTTTGGCGGCGATGTTTGCATCAGGGTTTACTACAGGGCTGTACACTTTTGCGGCTTGTATGCTGGTGTATGGGTTATTTAACGGCTTGCGCAACCCTATGCTTAACGCTACTATTGCCGATCATAACGATCCGGCAAAACAGGGTCAGGTGATGGGTATTAATCAATCCTATGGCTCGATAGGGCAAACTTTAGGGCCTATCACCGCCGGCTTAATAACCGTTATTTCTATACATTACATATTTTGGTTAGCATCCTTATATATATTAATCGCACTTTTGCTAAGTTTTAGGTTAAAAGCCAGGGAATAGGGGGGAAGTCAAAAGTCGGTAGTCGTGAGTCTTTAGTCTAAAAGTTTATCCGACTAAAGACTTAGGACTATTAACTCAAGACTCAAAAAATATTTATAATTAGCACTAAATCACATGCATCCGGTAAATTTTAAAGAAGTACTATCTGTCACCATGATCCTCTTCGCGATCATTGACATATTGGGCGCTATACCCGTAATTATCCAGCTACGCCATCGGGCAGGGCATATCGAATCAGAAAAAGCCAGTATTGTGGTATTGGTGTTAATGGTGGTGTTTTTATTGATAGGCGATCAGTTGCTGGATATTATAGGCCTGGATATAGCGTCGTTCGCTATCGCCGGATCATTGGTTATCTTCATCATTGCTATGGAAATGATACTGGGTATCCACCTGTTTAAATCGGACGATATGGGCAGTACCGCTTCTATTGTACCGCTGGCATTTCCCCTCATTGCCGGTGCAGGTACCATGACCACCTTGCTTTCCCTCAAATCCCAATATCCAACCGAGGAGATCATTATCGGCATATTTATCAATACCGTATTTGTTTACCTGGTACTCAAAAACGTGCAATGGCTGGAAAAACTGTTCGGCAAAACCGGTATTGATATTTTACGTAAAGCATTCGGGATAATTTTATTGGCGATTGCTATTAAGTTGTTTAGGAGTAATACGCACCTTTAATTTGGAAATTAGAGAATGCGGCTATTTGAAAATAAATAATGCTAAAACATTCCCCACTCTCACTCGGCTCCATCCAGCCTGGTGAGAATATTAAACGACATCTTGCTGCAGTAAAACTATAGTTGCATTTTATCCCAATGAGGGTTTTATTTATAATAACATTTATTTTTCTCTTTCATGCATTGTATGCTCAGCCAAACCTCAGGCATTTAAAAAATACGCCGCGGATAGAATATAAATATTTTAAAGCCGCGTTTAAAATCATGAAGACATTGGGTTTTAGGGTTCGGAAAAATTTAGCCAGTGACGGCTATATACAGTTAATTATAGACAGCACAGTTCAGGATGCTACATTTACTTATATAAAGTCGGAAGTTGTAAATACGGATAGCGAAAGATATTATAAAAAGCCGCTTATCCGGATTTCTCCATCATTATATGATATTATTTTTAAGCAGAAAGATGTTACCAATAAAATGTACTTGTCTTCCCAGTCAATTCTTATACATGAAATAACGCATTACTTACAGGTTGCAGACGAAGAAAACTATTATTACATTTTTAAGGATAAAAACCCTGACGTTAAAAGATATTTTAATCAGCCATCCGAATTTGAAGCTTATTCCGTTGGAGACTATTTCTTTTTAAAGCAGTATGATAAAAAAGCGCTAAAGAATATAATGAAGCAAGAATTGGACATTCATAGAAAATGTGAACTGCTGATAAATCTTTTTATGCACATTGATTCTGCTGGTGGTACTTATGTATTTCCAAAATAAATAGTTGTGATCCTCGAATGTGAACTTATTCGTAAATATCTTTTCTATGTCCAAGTGTAATAATATCAACTACAAGGATGTTATCAAAAATATCATAGATAACGCGATAGTTACCAACCCTTATCCTATATCCGTCTCTGCCTTTTAGTTTTTTGTATCCGTTAGGGCGTGGATTTTCGGTGAGATTAATTATAGAAGATTTAATGTTGGAATAGAATGGTTCGTTTATCTTTCTAATTCTTTAAGCGCTTGCTTGCTAACGTTTAAGGTATAAACCATTAGCTTTATTTACGATTAGCTTTTTTTGTTTAAAAGCTTCATCCATTGGTATGCGTTCGCCGGTATCATTGTTTTTAGCTTCGTCGTATAGACGAATATCTTCCAATTCATCAAGCTCTTCCATCAGTGTATCAAACTCATTTTGAGGAAGAATTACCATGCTTTTGCCGGTGGTGTCTTTAATATATTGAGGATGTATTAAAAGCATATCCGGATAATTAGATTTAAACAAAAATAATCAATATAAACTATAATAAAAACTACTAACTCCGTATTTGCCCGGTTCCAGCCCGGTTTTAAAATTGATAATGCTAAGATATTTTCAAATCTTCAAATTAACCAATTTTCAAATTTTAAATAACTGCATCTAAAAACAAGGTATTGCTGCCGTAGTCAATAATGGCTTTATGCCGAAGCAGTATATCGGCTCCGATTACGCCGTGTACAGCTTCTTCAACTCCCTTTTTTGCCAGCGATTTGATTACATGGCTTAAGTCAAGGCAAAAAATAGCGAGCTGGGTAATTGTCAAATCCCCAATCTTTATTTCAACTGGCGCGGTTTTATAAACGGCCATTTCCGAAGTCCCCAATCCCCCGGCGTTTTCTCCAAGCTTGTTGGTGGCAAAATCGCTTTGTTTGGCTACACCGATATCCAAAACCGTAGTTGCTGCCCCAGTGTCCAAAATAAACCGGAATGACTGGTTCTCTATGAAAATAGAAAGCATTAAATGACCCGTTTTAGTACGGGTAAGGGGGATTGAAAAAAAGTCTTTCTGTTTTAAAAAGTCCGTTAACATCTATATAGAATAAGAATTCACTAAGTATTTGCTTTTTTTAGTGCTTGGTTTGGCGTTTCGTTCGGCGGTAAACACACGCCGCTTGCTGGTTTTCGTTAAATCAATGAGCCGGTCAATTTCTGTATCTTGCATGCAAATGAGTTGAAAACCTATGGCAGGTACCTTTCCTTCATGCTGTAACAGGCAAAGAATGTTTCTAAGGTCATCCGGTGCAACCTTATACTTTTTTGAAAAAGCCCGCGTCAGTGTTTCATAATTATTGAAGCCGCAATTTAGGGAGATTTCCACTAGTGATTTTTTTGTATAAACTATTTCATCGAACGATTTTTGAAGGCGGATCATATTAATATACTTAGCTATCGGGAATCCCGTAATAGTTTTGAAAGTATGAGATAAATGATATTTTGAGAAATGAAACTCCGCTGCAATTTCCGTAATCGAAGCACGATCATAATGGTCAGCTATATATTGTTTAACAGTATTTATTTTTTCTAAATAGAATGCCAGTGTAGCTTCTTTCATGCTGTAAAATTAATGCTGAATTCATAAAAAGGTATGATTTATCTTGCTAAAATCAAAGCGGGACTATGGCGCCTTTAAATTTGAAAATCAGAAACAACTCCATTTTCAAATCTTCAAATTAGCCAATTTTCAAATCTTTACAATTCTTGCCACAAACATCGTATCCGCCTTATGCTCGTAACCTTTTAATACTTTCTTCTCTTCCAGTTTCAGGTCCATCTCTTTAACCAAATAATTTACCACATCCTCATTCTCTGCCCTAAAGGCTGAGCAGGTAATATAAATTAATGGTTTGCCGGTTTTGAGGAACTTAACCACGTTGGTGGCGATGGTTTTTTGGAGTTTTTGAAAGAACTCAATTTTTGAAGGTTCAAATTGCGAGATCATCTCGGGCGTTCGGCCCCAGGTACCGCTGCCGCTGCAAGGGGCGTCAAGGATGATACCGTCGAACTCGTAATCGTGAAGCGTTTGGTCGATGTTTTGGGTAAGGTCAAGTACCTTTTTTTGGTATTTTTTTAATCCGGCCTGTGTAAAACGCTCATCCAGGTTAGCCAGGATAGATTCCCGGATGTCGGACACGACCAGCTTAATGTCCGGCTCATCCTCGTGTAACAATAATGATTTCCCGCCGGATGCCGCACAGGCATCCCACCAGCTATCCCACTTTTGCGGTTTAAAAAAATTGGCGGTCTGCTGCGAGGAGTAATCCTGCACCTCAAACCAGTGCTGGGTTGGGAATATGTTTTCCAGCCGGGTACCATTCGGCAGACTAAAGCAGCCATTACCCTCATCTTTAAAAACAATTTCGGCTTTGTTTAACTCACCTTTTACCAGGTGTTCATAACCATTATGTACATGAATAAACAGATCGGGCTGTGTGAAGAAAGATTCTAAAAAAACGGTTTTGTTAATGCCTTCAGAAACCTGGTCGATCCATGGAAAGACATCATTCAAATTAAAATCAGGATAAGGGATTTTAACCATGTTGATCTTTTCATCCAGCGTAAAACCCACACAAGCCGCCCAATCCGGTTTAAAATACTGCAGGAACGAATTGAGTTGGGTATTACATAAAAACTCGGCAATAAATAATCGCTCATCAGCAAGTAAATGAGGTAATGCCTTGCCTAATCTAAAATAATTATAAACCAACCTATTGGCAATGCGCCTGTCGGTTGAGCCCATTTGCTTGTTTTGACGATAAAAGCCCGGTAAAAATTTGCCTAAAGGTGTTTCGGCAGGATATTCATCCAATAGGCGCTGAAACGTTTTAAGCTGGTTGATGGCCTTCATTGTACCGGTTTTAATTCAAAGTTAGCGTATTGATAGATAGTTACGTGCGTGTTTACCCAACCCAGGCCGGGTTTATTTGTAAAATGGAACACATTATGCAGCCCGGTAAAATCGTTTTTATTTAAATTTTTCAATCCGTCGGTATTAGCGCCTAATAAGTCACCAAAGTATAGGCCCTCATCAAATCCTTTGATTGCAAATTCACTGGCTTCAACGTGATAGGTTTTGCGATAGTTGCGTAAAAAAGTAATTGTTGCGGCAGCTTTATAATTCACCTTGTCTGATATCGTAATATGTGTATTTAACCGCTCCAACAACTCCGCTTTTAAAAAAGTGAATTTTTCCCAGCTGGGATGACCGATCAATGTTATCGGATACATTTCAGCCAGCGAATCCAACGTTTTAAGTGTAATCATTAAAAATGCCTGGTCGGTTGATGGTACTACGAATACATTTTGGCCCGTTGTTGTCAATTGCGGAACAATAGCTGCCAATTGCCCGTGAACCACAGTTACCTGGTTCACAATAATGCGTTTTTTACTGAGGCTATCAATACCTTTTTTAAATGGAACAATATAGTTGTTGTCCTCACTATACCCGGATTTAAGAATAAAAATCTTTTTCGGTTTTAGCGTATTGTTAACATACTCGGCCGCGGCCCAGGCGTGACAATCCAGCGGGGGGATAACTGTAACTAAATTTGGATTTTTAAAAAGGGTAGGCTCCGATGGCGCCAATGGCGAAACTATAGGTTTGCGTGGGGTGATTGACACCGAGGTAAAAGCTTTAATATCATCAGGGAACACCGGGCCGACTATCAGGTCACTTGCCCTGATTTGCGGGTTATTAGCAAGGCTATGCGCGTAGGCGGGCACATCTTTTGAATCAAATATCTGCAATTTATAGTTATAACCCTGTGCGGTTAACGAATCAAGCGCCAGCTTAAAGCCCTGGTAATAATCAAGTGCCAGGTCGGCCTGTCTAAGGGTTACATCGGTATAACTGTTGGCCGGATTTAGATGGTCCAGGCCAAATGGCAGGATCATTGCAATAACCGGCTGCTTCGGCGGTAACTTAACGGGTTTTACTTCCGGCTGGGTTTGCACTACCGGTTTTTCAACCGGCGGTTTTACGGGTTCGGGTGCGACGGGCCGTACTTTTGGCGAGCACGCGCCTGCTACCAGTACTATCACTACATACAATAACCACTTATTCCCACTCAATAGTGGCCGGTGGTTTCGAACTGATATCATATACTACCCGGTTAATACCTTTTACATTATTAATGATCTCGTTGGAAATCTTAGCCAGCAGATCATAAGGTAAATGGCACCAATCGGCAGTCATCCCATCTAACGATTCAACCGCACGCAGGCAAATTACGTTTTCATACGTGCGCTCATCACCCATAACACCTACCGACTGTACCGGTAAAAAAATAGAACCGGCCTGCCAAACTTTATCATAAACACCTGCCGACCGTAAATTGTTGATATAAATTGCATCAGCTTCCTGTAATATAGCAACTTTTTGAGGAGTAACCTCGCCTAAAATCCTGATAGCCAACCCGGGACCCGGGAAAGGGTGGCGACCTAAAATATTCGGATCAATGCCCAAAGCCTTGCCAACGCGGCGCACTTCATCTTTAAACAAGGTATTTAAGGGCTCAACTACTTTCAATTTCATAAAATCGGGCAAGCCGCCAACATTATGATGTGATTTGATAGTAGCCGATGGTCCTTTTACTGAAACCGACTCGATTACATCCGGGTAGATGGTGCCCTGCCCCAGCCATTTTACATCTTTTACCTCGTGCGCGGCATCATCAAATACTTCGATAAATACACGGCCAATAGCCTTGCGTTTTTTCTCCGGATCGGTTAACCCGGCCAACGCATCGTAAAAACGTTGTTTGGCGTCAATACCACGTATATTTAAACCCATATGCTGGTATGAATCCAGTACAGATTGATATTCATCTTTTCGCAGCAAGCCATTATCAACAAAAACGCAATGCAGGTTTTTGCCGATGGCATGATGTAATAATACCGCGGCAACAGATGAATCCACACCGCCTGAAAGGCCTAAGACTACTTTATCGTTACCCAATTTTTCTTTCAAAGCGGCAACGGTAGTTTCAACAAACGAATCGGGCGTCCAATCCTGTGAGCAATGGCAGATATCTACCAAAAAATTATGCAGCAATTGCTTGCCGTCCACACTATGCGTTACTTCCGGGTGAAACTGGATGCCATAAGTTTGGGTATCTTTTACGTGGTAAGCGGCAACCTTTACGGTATCCGTACTGGCGATGATCTCAAAATCAGCAGCTATACTTGCAATAGTATCCGCGTGCGACATCCAAACTTGTGAATTTGCAGGTATCAGCTTAAACAATGGGCTCTTTGTATCAATATATTGCAGGTTTGCCCGCCCATACTCCCGGGTGCTGGATGGCAATACCTCTCCACCATTAAAATGCGCTAAATATTGCGCCCCGTAACAAACGCCTAAAATAGGTAGCTGATTACGAAATTTGGCAAAATCAAAATGTGGCGCGTCATCCTGTCTTACAGAATACGGGCTGCCGGAAAGGATTATGCCTTTTACCGTGTTGTCAATTTCAGGAACTTTATTGAAAGGGTGGATCTCGCAGTAAATATTGAGCTCCCTGACACGGCGCGCTATCAATTGCGTAAACTGCGAGCCGAAGTCAAGAATGAGGATTTTTTCTTGCATGGGCAAAGATAGGATTTTGCTTTGAAATGTCAGGAGAGAATTTCGGATTTTGGAATTTTGAGATAGAAATTTATTAAAGTTATTAGTTTCTTTGTTTTTTTAGATCGTATCCATGCAAATAACCACCCGCCTTGCCCAATTGGACGACATACCTCAATTAAACAAACTAATAGACTTATCAGTTCGCGGGTTAAGCATTGGCTATTATACCCCCAATCAAATAGAAAGCTCGCTGAAATATATTTTTGGTGTGGATACTCAACTGGTAATTGATGGCACTTATTATATTGCTGAAATTGATGGTATTATAGTTGGCTGCGGTGGTTGGAGCAAACGGAAAACGCTTTATGGTGGCGATCAACATAAAGAAATTGAGGACCCGTTGCTTGATCCTCAAAAAGATGCTGCCCGTATACGTGCTTTTTTTGTGCATCCTGATTATGCACGGCGGGGGGTAGGTAAACACATCATCAATGTTTGTGAAACTGCCGCGCAAAGTCACGGCTTCACCAGCTTTGAATTAGGCGCAACTTTACCGGGAGTACCGCTTTATGCGGCCATGGGTTATCAATCCGTCGAGACTACCAATGCCACTTTGCCCGATGGTGAAATATTGCAGATAGTAAAAATGAAGAAAACAGGATGCTTAAAAATTGACGCCGATATTTAAACTACCTCTTGCATTTTGATATATCCCTCCATTTGAATCTTTGAAGATATTGTCAAGACCGACTTGACCACCGGCTTCAATAAACAGTTTCAGATCTTCCATTATAGGAAATCTTATGCCTATGCCGTAGGATAAGCCAAAATCAGTGCTGTTGAAAGCGTTTTTTAAGTCGGGCGTTGGGATAGAAGCGTTAGCAGACATTAAAATTCCGGCATAAGGCCCGAAGTTAAGGTACCAGTTTTTGTCTCTGCCAAAATGCCAGTTAGCCATTACGGGGATGGTAATATAATTTAAATGATAGGTTACACCGTCGGTTTCATTACCAGATGCATCGATAAAAGTACCGTTAGCCCAACCTTTCTGATCATAACTTGCTTTGATTTTTATGCCCCATCTGTCAGAAAAATAATACTCACCGGAAACTCCTGCGTTAAATCCACCGGCATAAGCTGTTGGTAATGAAACAGAACCGTTTAAATAAGACGTATTATAGCCAACGTCTACGCCAAATTCCAATTTTTTATTTGATTCGTTCCAAAATTGTTGAGCAAAAGTTGAGGTGTAAATTCCAAATGAAATGAGGAGTGTGAGGAGAATTTTTTTCATATATGATAAGTCGGGTTGAACAAACATAAATTAATTATGGGTATTTAAATATCAAAATTGAATAAATTTTACCCGAACTGCTTATTTAAGTAATTACCCGCTTAACATTTAACTACTAAACTAATAGGGATTTTCTTAATTTCGCAGCCACAGTTAAATTACGCATGGATTACCAGTTTAAAGATATAGAGCAAAAGTGGCAGCAGTTTTGGGCAGATAACGGAACGTTTAAAGCCGATAATGATAGCGCCAAACCCAAGTATTATGTAATGGATATGTTTCCGTACCCATCGGGCGCGGGCCTGCATGTAGGGCATCCGCTGGGTTATATTGCTTCTGATATTTTTGCACGCTATAAACGTTTAAAAGGATTTAATGTGCTGCATCCCATGGGCTATGACTCGTTTGGCTTGCCTGCAGAACAATATGCCATACAAACTGGGCAGCATCCGGCTGTTACCACCGAAGCTAATATTGCCACTTACCGCCGCCAGTTAGACCAGATAGGTTTTTCTTTTGACTGGAGCCGCGAGGTACGCACCAGCTCGCCCGATTTTTATAAATGGACACAATGGATCTTTATGCAGCTGTTTAATAGCTGGTATAATAAAGATGCAGATAAAGCAGAAAGCATTGACCAATTGGTGGCCCATTTCGAAAAAAAGGGATCGGCCGGGATTAATGCCGTTTGTGATGAGGAAGTTTTAACCTTTACGGCGGATGACTGGAAGCTGTTAGATCCTGACGACCAACAAGCCGAATTACTAAAATACCGCTTAACCTACCTGCGTGAAAGTACCGTAAACTGGTGTCCCGCTTTGGGAACCGTATTGGCAAACGATGAAGTTAAAGACGGTTTTAGCGAACGTGGGGGCTATCCTGTGGTACAAAAGAAAATGATGCAATGGAGCATGCGCATCACCGCCTATGCCGAAAGACTTTTGCAAGGTTTGGATATCATCGACTGGCCCGAACCGCTAAAAGAAATGCAACGTAACTGGATAGGGAAGAGCATAGGCGCGAGTGTTAAATTCGCGATAGAGAATCAAGAGTTAAGAATCAGGAGTCAAGACTATATTGAGGTCTTTACTACGAGAATTGATACCATCTTCGGTGTTAGCTTTATGGTTATAGCCCCGGAGCATGAGCTGGTTGCTGAATTAACCACGCCCGGACAAAAAGGAGCTATTGAGGCCTATATAGAGCAAACCAAGAAGAAATCGGAATTGGACCGTATGGCTGATGCCAAAACAGTTTCGGGTGCTTTTACCGGTAGTTATGTGATCAATCCGCTGACTAATGAGAAGGTGCCAATCTGGATTGCTGATTATGTTTTGGCAGGATACGGTACCGGCGCCGTAATGGGTGTACCATCCGGCGATCAACGCGATTATCTGTTTGCCAAACATTTTAACTTACCGATTCCGCCGATTATCGATATACAAAAAATTGAAACAGAAGCCGACCCAACTAAGGAAGGCAGGTATATTAATTCTGGTTTTATCAACGGCTTAAACTATAAGGAAGCTACCGCGGCTGTAATTGCCAAACTGGAAGCAATGGGCATAGGTAAAGCTAAGGTGAACTACCGGATGCGCGACGCCATATTTGGTCGTCAGCGTTATTGGGGCGAACCGGTTCCTGTTTATTTTAAGGATGGATTACCTTATTTGATTGACGAAAAAGATTTGCCATTGGTATTGCCCGAAGTGGATAAATATTTGCCGACCGAAAGTGGTGAACCGCCATTAGGCAGGGCAGAAGGATGGGTGTATACAGCCCCCTCTAAATCTCCCCCGGAAGGGGAGACTTTGGCCGCGCACCAGGCCGGCAATTATCGGGAAACTGCTGATCCTGTTTATTATGAGCAGTTAAAGGAGTATAGTCAGGCCAATCGTAAGCAGCCTACTGAGGCCGAAAGTATTTTATGGCAATTATTACGAAATGAGCAAACCGGATTCAAGATTAGGAGGCAACATGCAATCGGTCAGTATATAGCTGATTTTGTTTCTTTACAAAAAGGTTTGGTAATTGAATTAGACGGGCATCATCATAAATCAAATAAAGAAGCTGACGATGCACGTACAGAAGTTTTAAATCACTTCGGCTTTACTGTTATAAGGTTCAGCAATGATGAAGTGCTGCAAAACCCAATTAAAGTTTTCGAAGCAATACAACAAAAATTAAACTCAATTCCTGATAGGGACCTTTCGAAATTTAGAGATTTGGAGACAAACACTCTAAATGAAGATAATCAAAAAGTCTCCCCTTCCGGGGGAGATTTAGAGGGGGCTGTTGAGTATGCATACGAACTTTCTACCATGCCTGGCTGGGCAGGTTCTTCGTGGTACTGGTACCGTTATATGGATGCGCATAATGAAAAAGAATTTGCATCCAAAAAGGCTATTGAATACTGGAAGGATGTCGACCTATATATAGGGGGTAGCGAACACGCCACAGGCCACTTATTGTACAGCCGTTTCTGGAATAAATTTATGAAGGATATGGGCCTGGTTATTGAGGAAGAGCCATTTAAGAAATTGATTAACCAGGGAATGATACAGGGAAGAAGTAATTTTGTGTACCGCCTGGTTGATGAAATGGGAAGGGCAACTACTACGCTTGTTTCAAAAGGATTAATTGGCAAATACAACACATCGCCCCTGCATGTAGATGTCAATATTGTGGATAACGATGTTTTGGATATTCCTAAATTCAAAAAATGGCGCCCGGAGTATGCCGATGCAGAATTTATATTAGAAAACGGTAAATACATCTGTGGTGTAGAGATTGAGAAGATGTCCAAATCCAAGTTCAATGTGGTCAACCCGGACGATTTGATTGAACGTTACGGCGCCGACACCCTGCGCATGTACGAAATGTTTTTGGGGCCGCTGGAGCAAAGTAAGCCCTGGAATACCAATGGCATTGAAGGTGTATTCAAGTTCCTGCGTAAGTTTTGGCGTTTGTTCCATAATGAAGCCTGGCAATTTAGCCTGAGCGACGCGGAGCCGACCAAAGCTGAATTAAAATCATTACATAAGATCATTCGTAAGGTAGAAGAAGATATCGAGCGTTTCTCATTCAATACATCTGTTTCCAGCTTTATGATCGCTGTAAATGAATTAACCGATCTTAAATCTAATAACCGCGCCATTCTGCAGGATTTAGTTGTGGTACTTTCATCTTATGCCCCGCATATTTGCGAAGAATTATGGGTTTTGCTGGGTAATAAACCAGGTACCTTATCCTATGCACCCTATCCAAAATTTAACCCGGCATATTTGGTGGAGGATGAATTTGCCTACCCGGTTTCTATCAACGGCAAGACCAAAATGAATTTGAATATTTCGTTAAGCCTTGAAACTGACGCAATTGAAACCTTTGTATTAGCCAATGCCGATGTGCAGCGCTATTTAGACGGTAAAACACCTAAAAAAGTAATTATTGTTAAGGGGCGCATTGTAAATATGGTGGTATAGAATTACTTAGTGTAATAATTACATCCTTATGACCGCATGACGAAATAAATTAGCCGTTTGTTTGTAACATTTCAAGTAATTTCGCCTCCAATTAAGAAAATTACTACAAATGAAACGTTTAATTATACTTATCACAATATTTTGCTCGGTTTTATCTGCCAAGGCCCAATTGGGCGGCGGTGGTCCAACCATTGTCGGGCGTATATCAGGTACCGTTATCGATTCGGTTACCAAAGAGACAATGCCCTATACCACCATCAGTCTTTTTAGAAGTACCGGTAAATCGCCGCTTAATGGCGTTTTAACCGACGAAAAAGGAAACTTTAAAATTGACAACGTAAAACCAGGCACCTACCGAGTTGAAGTTTCGTTTGTGGGTTATCCAACCAAAGTTGTAAATAATGTTATCACCACACTTTCAAAGCCTGATAAGACCCTGGGTACCGTTTTAGTTTCTCCCGGCACAAAAGCGTTAAAAGAAGTACAGGTTACCGGTGCCAAAGCATTGGTTGAAAATCGTATTGATAAAATTGTTTACAATGCCGAAAAGGACCTGACCTCCGCAGGTGGCAACGCCACAGATGTGCTGCAAAAAGTACCGTTGGTTGCTGTTGATATTAATGGCAATGTATCCCTGCGCGGTGACGGAAACGTACGCGTGCTCATAAACGGGAAACCATCAGGCGCTACTGCTTCAAACTTGTCCGACGTATTGAAAGCGATTCCTGCTGATCAGATTAAAAGCATCGAAGTAATTACTTCTCCATCTGCAAAATATGATGCGGAAGGTACCGCAGGTATTTTGAATATCATTACCAAGACCAGCAATATTTCCGGCTTCAGCGGTTCGGTGAGCGGTGGTGTGGGTACCCGTCAAAACAACGGTAACGCCAGCTTAAGCTATAACCAAAATCGCTTTAGCTTAACTGTAAATGCCGGTGGTAACCTTACCTGGCCGCAAACATCACTTACTGATTTTTCGCAGGCATTTAATGCGGGCCCGGTAAATACCTTACAGGATAATAGCGGGTCGAGCGTAATTAAACGTCACGCTGATGTGAGCAACGTTACCGCAACTTATGATATTAATAACTACAATAACATCAGCTCGACATTTAAGCTGACACAAACTCCTTTTAGCAGTAATCAAACACAAAACAGCACTTTTACCGACTTTAATAACGCGGCAAACAATACCAGCTACATCACTACTTCAAACGTGGCTACCCGCATAAACGCGTTCGACTGGAATATTGATTATACCCACAAGTTTAAAAAGGAAGGTCATGAGCTAAGCTTCTCTACCCAGTGGAGCCACAATTCGGCAAATATTAATTACCTCACCACTTATACTTCGCGCTATACGGATCAGTTGAGCTTAAATGATGCCAGTGGTAACGAGTACACCTTGCAGACAGATTATACCAATCCATTAAGTAAAGATTTAAAACTGGAAGCCGGTGCTAAAGCGATATTCAGGGATATTAACAGCGATGCTAATAATTCTTTAGCTAACAATGCAGGTGTTTATGTGTACAATCCGGCTACATCATTTTTATATGACTATAACCAGAATGTATATGCAGGTTACGGCGAACTTACTTACAGCTTGCCTAAAGGCTATACCGTAATGGGTGGTGTACGTGTTGAAAATACAGCCATAACCGGTGATCCGCAAACTACAACCCAGCCGGGCCTTACGCTGTTTACGCAAAACTATACTACGTTCGTACCAAGCTTTACCGTTCAAAAAGCGCTTACACCTTCACAAACCATGAAGATAAGCTATAGCAAGCGTATTTCGCGCCCCAGCTTAACCTATCTTAATCCATACTTAAATCAAAGCAACCCGTTAAGTCAAAGCCAGGGTAATCCAAGCTTAGGAGCTGAGGTTTCACAGTCGGTAGAATTGAATTATAACGCCTTTATCGGTACCGCTATATTAAACGCGTCCACTTTTTATCGCTATACGTCAGGATTGATTGAAGGTATAGCAAGCCCGATAACCGTTACCACTGCTAATGGCAGCACACAGCAGGGAACGCTTACCAAATATGCCAATATTGGTGACAATAAATCATGGGGAGCCAGCTTCTTTGGTTCAGTTAATCCTATCAGCATCATGACTATTCGTGGTCAAATTACGGCTTATACTTATAACCCCGATCCAACCGGGGTATTCAGCGCTGATCATACGCAGGCCGGCACATATGTCCAGTATAACGCCTTTGGCAGTGCCTCAATAACCACTAAAAGCGGTTTTATAACAGAGGTATTTGTAATACAGAACTCGCCGCGGCGCACCATACAAGGCACTAATCCATCGTTCAGTTTGATTGGCGCAGGCGTGAGGCAACAATTGTTTAAAAAACGTGCTTCTATCGGTTTAAACACGATGTCTCCATTCGAGAAATATAAGAATTTCGATACCCATATTTCAAGCCCTGGTTTTGCAACCAATAGTACCGTGCAATTTCCTTTCCGTTCGGTTGGTTTAACCTTTAGCTATAGCTTTGGTAAGCTTAATTTTAATGCCGCGACAGATAAAAAGGCAATTAAAAATGATGACTTAAAGCAAGGGGATTCTGGCGGCATGGGTGGTCCACCTGATGCAGGCAGTGGCTCACAAAAACCGCCAAAATAATAATAAAGAATTTGTCAATTAGTTTTAGTTTAGTTTCTTGTATAACGAAGGCCTTGTATAAATTACAGGGCCTTTCGTTTTTTACCAAATCTGTGGTCCCTCGTAGATAGAAACACTATAGTCCCCGTCGTCGGTGTCCTCACCGATGACTATTATAATGTTGTCTGTGAGGACACAGACAACGGGCTTGTTGGCAATGCCGTTTCGTCCCCGTCGTCGGTGTCCCCATCGACGACTATTGGAAAGGTTGTCTGTGCCGACATAGACAACGAGATTTAGTCGGTATTGATATGAATACCTATCCGTTTTAATAATAACGACGCATTGAAGGTTTTACACTCGCCGTGTTTCATTTTATAATCAAACAACATTTCCCCGTCTTTTACCTGTATATCGAAGTAGAAGTTGCGTACATAATCGGGGTATTGTTTTTCCAGTTGCGCAATTTGCAGGTCGTGCGTAGCTACCATACCCACTGCTTTTTTACTGATAAGTTGTTCAATAACCGCTTTTGAGCCCAGGTATTTATCTACCGAGTTGGTGCCGCGCAGCATTTCGTCAATCAAAAAGAAAACTTTAGGTTCGGTTTCAACAGCCTTAAGTAGCATTTGCAGGCGGTCAAGCTCAGCTTTAAAGGTCGAGGTACTTTCATTTAAAGAATCCTTTATCCGCATATAGCTTATCAGGGTGATAACGGATACCTGCATACTATCGGCGCAGACCGGCGCTCCGCTTAGTGCAAGCACGGTATTAATACCTGCGGTACGCAAAAAAGTACTTTTCCCGGCCATATTTGAGCCGGTGATGATGTCTACTTTAAAGGCATTATTCAATTCATAGTCATTCTCAACCCTGCTTTTTTTAGGGATAAGCGGGTGTGCAATATTTTTTGCTGTTAAGGTATAACCTACGCCGTCCGCAATTTCAGGAAAGCACCATTCCGGGTAATTGATGGACAGACTTGAAAGACTCATTAAGGCCTCAAAGTCGGCTATTACATCAAAAGCAGCCTCCAGGTTATCTTTATTAGCGTGTTTCCAGTTTTCAATGGCTATTATCTGGCGGATATCCCAAAGTAAAAAAGCATTTAAAACCACGCCTACCAGGATGTTTAAATGCGCGTTAAGCTTATTAATGAGCTTGCCCAGTTCCTTTATTTTTGCGGATGTACCGTTTTTAATTAATGTTTGCGCTAGTTTGTCGCTATAGTTCGCCTGCCACGTTTCGCTTTCTATTTTTTCAAATACCAGGGCGTAGCTGGTTAAGGTGTCGCCAATTTTCCCGGCGATCAGGTCGGCTTTTTTAATGTACATGCCTTTTGATCCTACTATCCCTAAGTTCACCAACGCCACTAATCCCGCGATGCTTTTTCCCACTGGCACGAAAAAAGCAACCAGTACAAGTGCACCCAATATATAAGGCGCAATCATAGCATATGTTTTCAGCCAGTTTTCGCCTTTCAAATTTAAAGGAAGTTGCAGGTAATTGAACAAGCGCTGTAATTGATTTACATCCTGCGTTTTGGCAAACAGTAGCCGGGTTTGTACGTCCAGCTTCCAATTGTTTTTCCGGGATAATTCTTTAATGGCTTCCTGCCGCGATAAAATAGCTTCTTTTTGCGCCGGTGCGATTAGCCAGTCAGCCAATTTAGTATTACCCGGTGTGGTAGCCGCACGGTTGATAAGTTGAAACAAAGAAGCATTACCAAATATATCCAGGTCAGAACTGTAATAATGCTTTTCACTTGCGAATTGTGAACCATTATCATATAGGTTGGAGTAGGATAATATGCTGCCGATCTCGTTTTCATTGATCTGCTTCAGATCTAAAAAGTATTTCAATTGCCGTTCAAATCCGGCCTGTTTTGATACGAGCCAGGCAAAAAATAATATCAGTACGATAAAAGCAATGGCTACAAAAGAAAAAGTGTCGTTTACCGCTCCAATGTAAATTGCTACCGCCAGTAACACGAAAATGCTTAACCGTAGAAATGAATAAGTATCAACCAGTGTTTTATATTTATTAGCTTCCTCCTGTGCCAGCGAAGCGCGTTGTTGGTAATCGTTTAGAATATCCTGTTCCATTTTTGAATAAAAATCAAGCTAAATAAGCACTTATATTTTAAATAAACGTTTATTTGTTTTTCAATATGAAGATCATTTTTTTAACTGTCGGTAAAACCGAGGACGCTTATTTAAAAGAGGGGATAGATAAGTATGTTAAACGGCTGAAACATTATACCAAACTGGAAATGGTGGACCTTAACGAATTAA
>Ga0207009_1034_pt1 | contig 21611 bp, 17 predicted proteins | sample Alteio_BWMinCont_81_FD_153479 | JGI IMG/M metagenome (GOLD analysis project Ga0207009, IMG submission 153479) | Enriched cells from forest soil in Barre Woods Harvard Forest LTER site, Petersham, Massachusetts, United States -... | ecosystem: Environmental > Terrestrial > Soil > Temperate forest >... | reverse complement strand
ATCTTCTCGGTATGCACGAAGATTTGGTCACATAGCCAATATTGGGCCTTTAGCGTCACGCGATTCAGAAATGAATCGTTTGAATCTCGAGTCCCGGAATTTATGTTGTGTGCTGTGAAAACAACTTTTTTCCCCAGCGCCTTGTAGCAGAGCATCAGCACGGTTCGATCCAAGACCCAAAGCTTGTTGTTCCATAGAATGTGAAGGACCTTGGCATCGGTCCGAGCGGCGTAGCTGAGGAGTCGCGCATAGTACGAAAGTAGTTGCGACGTCTTGTTGATGAAACTGGCCTCGGCTCGACGACTCTCTCGAAAGTTGAGAAAGTGGAGGCCGGGCGTCGAGCGCATCTCAGGGCCATCGAGATCATCGTTGGCAACTACATCTACCGATGCTCCGTGCGATGCCAGTGCGGGAGCCAGACCGAAGACATAAGGCCGATCTTGACAGCCCGTGAGTAATCCAACTCTCATCTCAGAAAGCGCTTTGGCCGCCGGAAATTCAGCTCCTTCACTGTCCTTAGCTCGGCTCAGCTCGGGAATAGAGGTCGTAGCCGTCATTGTCTCAACCTTTGAGAACCACTCGTGCGGTGGTCTTGTAGCGTCCAAGAAAGAAAAGCACATCGATCCCGGAGCCGTAAATGAGGGCGGCAAGAGGGGATTCATCGAACATCCAACAACGTTCGATGTAGCAACTCTACGGAAAGCAGTTTGTGGAGCAAGCTGGTGTAATTCAAACCCTTTCGCGTGTGACCTTCCACAATCGCTTCGACGACCTTTCGGTCGAAATAGGGCCGCGACAGCGTACGCTCATCAAGGAGTATATCTCGAACGTAATCAGCGAGAATGCCCTTGTACCAGATCCGGAAATGGGACGGTTTATGGCGACCCAAGAAGAGGCGTTCAAAATGGAAAGGCGAGAAAAAGTGGTCAATCCGGGACAACCACTGCGGCATTCCGTAGTCGTACGCGTATTCAGCCTTGAACGTAAAGTTCAGGATCGCGCGCGACATCGAAGACGCTGGAAGGCTCCGAGCCCCGCCGTAGCCGAGGTCGCTGGGGATGGCGCCAAGGCGTGGGCTGCCTTCTCTGATCAGGCGAAGTCGAATGTCGCCGTTGATCGTGTCGGTTTGCGGCGCGCGAAAAACGGTTCGGACAAAATCATTGTCGAGAAAGGGCGATCGCACTGTGAGTTGCGAGCTCTCCAGCGCTAGAATGCCCTGGTGGTACCAGGGAGACTGGCGGAACCCAGCAAAAGTAAGCGGATGCGTGCGGCGGAGCTGATGGTATGAGGTCTCTGCCTCCAGAACATACGGACGAAATGCGGGACTGAGTAGTCCCTCGCCGGGGACTTTTGCTTTGAACATCACTGCGTGTCGAACAATTTCGCTCCCGTATGTTCCCACCACTTTTGCCGGCGCCAATTCGCGTGCTTTTTCGCTTACGTAGAGGTCCGAGGCGCGATAAACATCCGCGCCACCTTCGGTCAGATACATACTGCGCTCCGCATAATGCGAAAATTTGGACAGGAATTCTTCGCCAATCGTAATGACGTTGTATGGCTGCTCGCACAGCTGAGCGATTTGCCGCGCGATCTTCACATCGTGGCAATCGCGAAATGGGCCGCCAAATGTGTAACAAGGCAGCGACCCAGGTGCAGCCTTATGCCACGCCATGATCATCCGCGTGTCCATACCGCCCGTCAGAGTCATTCCGGTGCGCTCTTCTTCGGTGAAATAGAACGGGAGATTTGTCGCGAACGCGTCCCGGAGCGCCATATAGTAAGACTCAGGATCCAGGGGGCTCTGTGCCTCCCACTCAGACGGATCGAAATAAGTTTCTTTAGCCTGGATCGAACCATCTCGAAAAGTCCACGCCGAGCCACCTGGAAGCACCTGGATCCCCTGGAAAAGTGTTCGATCGTGGAGAATGCAGCTGCAGGCGACGAACTCTCCTAGGCTCTTGAGATCAGTTTTTCGAAGGTCGGGGCACGCAGCTAGGAGGGCCTTGGCTTCGGCGGAAAAATAGAAGGCGTCATTCGATTCGTGGTAGCACAGCTTGTGCATTCCGTAGCGGTCATTGAATAGCATGACCTTGCCGTGCGCCCTGTCTGCCACGAGACCATGAAATAAGCCGTTCAGGTTGAGTGGGAAGTCCTTCGATTCTTCATACGCATGGACCAGATACGATGCCCTACGACCATTGAGTGAATGTCCCCGCTTCCTCAGCTCGGCCGATTTCTCGATTCCCGAATACTCTTCTCCGGAAAATATGAGAGTTACGTCGCTCTGCTCGTTTTTGATCGGCATGCCTTCACAAAAAGAACCCTTCCGCACGGCCCATCCGACGTAAACGCCAAGCGACTCGTCGAACCATGTGCCGGTTTCGTAGAAGGCCTCGTGGCACAGTGCCGCGACCATTCGGGAGAGAAGCGCAAGGGCACGCTCTCTCGGCATTTTTGTGATTATGCCAGCGATTCCGGGCATTTCTAATTTTCGGCTATCGGAGGATTTGAGTTGGAGCCGGCGGGAGGAATTGAACGCTCCATCTGCCGAGTACGATTCGGCCGCTCTGTCGTTGAGCTACACCGGCTTATTGGCGCTCTGAGAGAGTACAACGCAGAGCGCACCCTCACTCCCACGGTTATCACTGAGTGAGGCAAAAGGTCGATTAGACTGCGGTGAAGATTTGCCTTCATGCAAAGGTTTCCCCACGCGGTTAGCGGAGCGAAGAACCTTGGTACAAGCAATTCCCCAAATCCATTGCGAATCTTGAATTCACGCAAGGGATTGTCCTGCTTTTTGCCGTAGTTGTAGCGCCCGTAGGTTATGTGTGCTATGCCCTTGGCTTCGCAGATCTCTACCGCTTTTGCCATAAGCGCATTTGCTGGTCTCTTGTCGAAATGACTCGGTTTCGTGGTGAGGTTCAGAATGGAAGCGACCTCGCTCCGATAAACCAAGTGCAGAAATCCAATAAGCTCGGCTCCAAAGTAGGCGCATATGAAATCGCAACGACCAAGGAACTCGCCGTACCGTTCTTTCGTCTCCTCGAAAGTATTGTGGTAATACGCGTTTGCCATGCCTTGCCGCATAGGCGTATCGTCGTTGACGCCCCGAATACCCTGGATCAGATCATCGTCGAATTCGCGAACTTCCACCTGCACGCCGCGCTTCTGCGCACGTCTGACGTTTTTCCGAGTCTCCTGTGGCAGGCCTTCCCACCACCCTCGAAAGCTCGTCATGCGGATCACAGCAATGCTTTCCATCGCGAAGGGATAGGAATACTTGGGTTGCGTGTTCGGGACCTTCTGCGTGAACGAGAAGATATCCGCCTTGAGTGCGCGATTCTTATTCTGTCTCAGGCCTTTGATATACTGTTCCGGACGATCTAGTTCCTGCTCCCTCATGTCCTCGCTGCGAACCGTCGCAGTCCTGATCCATTTACCCTTCACAACGAGCTTCGCTCCGTTGACGTTGAGCGTGGGTACTTGCACCCATCGCCCTTTCATCCGCATTTCGACGTGATCGTCAGGAATTTTATTGGACTTAGTGGTCAAGTGGAACCTTTAGCTAGTTACTGTGGACTGTGAAGAAGAATGCGCGAACGCCTGTGCACTGGAGACCTTGCGAAGGCTATCGAAAATAGCTTCCATTATCCTGGCCGTGAGCACGATCTCGCGGCCTGTAATTGGATCGTCGCTTCCTTCCACAATTGAACCGTAGAATAGCTTGATCAGGCATTTCATGCCGGCTTTCATCTGAAAATCATTCCGCAGGAAAGTTTTGAAGTTCGTCGTCACATTGTGCAGATTTTGCCGGGCCATGGTAATGGGCGGAACGAACTTCTCTGCATAACTCTTATAACGGCCCCCTCGAAGCTTGATCAATGTCTCGCTATCCTGGTCGAGCACGATGCCGTTCTTCGGGCCGTATATACGAAAGGCGTGTAGCATCGGCCGCATCTGCGAGGAAAAGGTGAAGTAGGCTGTAGTCTGGGCTTCATCACTGATGATCACTCTCAACTCGTCTATGATCTCATCTTCGCCCATCTTCGCCAGCAACGGACTTGTGAAGCCATAGGTCATCACCCGCGGCGAATCGCCCTTCAGATGCTCTGCGATCCTGGCTATCCCGTGGCTAATGATGTTTTGCAGCAGTTTGCCGGGCAGCTGCCTTACCCAATGCTGTTTATCACCGAGCAACGCGCCGGCGTAACCAGTCACCGCAAGCTCATAGCCGTAATAACTCTCCATGTGGACAGGATTGCCCCCGAGGTAGCCGGCCTGAATCAGTGAGCGCATCCGGCGTGCCACATGGCTGAACTGATCGTCATGGCCGGCGGTAATCTTTAGGCGCCTGTCGCTGGCTAGCGAAACGAGTTCCCGGGCTTCGTGCTCCCAAAGGGTGAACGGCTTCTCTACATAAACGTGGCAGCCGTGGTCCAGGCATGTTCGCGCCACGTCGAAGTGGCTTTGGGGCGGCGTCGTGATATGGACGACATCCGGTCGCGCGACATCCAGCATCTGCGTCAGATCATTGAAATACTGTTTGATCGGAAACCGTTTGAACAATTGCTGTGCCATCAGCGGTTCGCGATCGCACACCGCAACGATCTCGCAGCCCTTGATCCGCAGAATCTGCGATGCGTGGGCGTCGGCGATCTTGCCGCAGCCAACGATGGCGACTTTAAGCACTTTTTCTCCTGTTCCGGCAGCTCTCAAAGAAAATCCCCAATCCTTCTTCCGTCCGAACCTTGGGCGCCCAGCCCACGTGGCTCTTCAGCTTTTCATTGCTGTAGCCCGTCCTTTTCCAATACGCATGCCATCTTCTGCGATTGAAAGCCGGCGGGAGCTGTTCATCGGACCATTGAGAGTACTTTTCCCACAAGTAACAGAGGCCATAGCTCAAAAAGTGAGGGACGTAGATCGACCGGAAACTTGAAACATTTTTCTTGTATAAGCGCAAGAAACGACGGCTCGAAGGCAAATCGTCGTCGACGACATTGAAGATCTGCCCATCCGTTCCGTTCTTCAATCCCACGAGAGCGATTGCTTCAGCGCAATTGTCGACGTAGGTTAGGGGAATCTTGTTCGAACCACCCAGGTGAAGAAACGTACCAAAGGTCCCGATTCCCACCCGACCCGAAATACCTTCATTCCCGGGGCCATAAACCTGACCAGGTCTCACGATCGCGTACGGAAGGCCGTATTTCCTGCCGTAGTCTGCAACAATTCGATCTTGTTCCACTTTCGCAAAGCAGTACGCCTCGCCCCGGAGTGCCGGCAACTCTTCGACTGGACACGACTCGTCAAGCAGGTTACGCCGGTTCTTGCCTCGATTCGAATAGACGGAGAACGAGCTGATATTTACAAAGCGTTTCAGGCAATCGTGTTGAACGGTAGCCTCGAGGAGGTTCCGGGTTGAAACTACCGAGTTCAAAAACGCGTCAGGATACGACTTTTCTCCGCGGCCTGCCGCCAGGTGGAAGATCACGACGGCGTTCCTTGTTGCACGTTCACAATCGTCGCGTGATAAGAGATTCCCCTTGAACACTTCAACCCGCGCGCCGTTCGCCGAAAGACGATTCAGTATTTCGACATTGGCTCTGTTGCTCGAAGGCCTGACCAAGCACCGAAAGTTGCTGAATCCAAGATCCAAAAGAGTCCGCACGAGCCGCGAACCGATGAACCCACCCGCTCCGGTGATCAAAATGAGCGCGTTCGTTCCGATAATGTAATTCCCGCCCCCGATGGGTGTGGACGAGCCATCGTTGGCCGACCCACCGCCGAGATTAGCCCGGCCCGGGGCTTGGTGAGTAGGAGTCAACTCCACGTTCTCAACCTCGATTCCATTTGATCAAAACTCCGGAAGTGTCTTGGCGGTCGAAGAACAATCTCTCCGCATTTCTTCTAGACTAACGGAACAATCGTCGAGAGGCGGCGGCGAAAAATCATTCTCAATCGATTTAATTGCTCAGTCCGGCGAAGCGACATCAGTTCGGCGGGCATGGATCGCTCTGTCCGGCGAACCATGTTCCAAAGATAGGCCGCGAGAATTAAGAGTCCACCAACACCATACGGCTTGTACTTCATCTGGTAGACACTTCGAAGGATCTCCCAGAACGGATGATTGCCGATCAGATAGTCTTTTCGGCCTATATTAAGTTTTTCACGAAGGCCGGCGTGGAGCGCGGTTCCTTGGCGTCGATGATGTGCGAAGGATTTTTCAACGAAAGTCTGCGTTTGCCAGCCCCTCGCCCTTGCGCTCAACACCGCAATCAGATCGATCCCGCCGCTCTTTACGGCCATGTAGCCGCCGATTTCTTCGAAGCACGCCCGCCGGAACATCTGGCACATGCCTGAGACGTGCTCGACGCCGACGAACTCGTAGTTGTAACTGACCCCCTCTTCGCGAAAGGCTGTGCCAGCAACGCCCAGTCGCGGGCTCTCGGAAAACCGATTCAGGAGAAACTCAAAGTAGTCTGGATCAAAAGAGACGTCGGCGTCCAGATTACCGATAACATCGTATTCCAACCCGACAACTCTCTCGCGTCCTGCGTTCACTGCGACCGCTTTGCCGCCAAAATGACGCTCGTGGCGCGGAGGCATCTGAACCAGATCAATCCAAGTATAGGCTGCCGCGTATTTCCGCACGATGTCTTCGGTACCGTCGGTTGACCCATCGTTTACGATCACCCATTTGACGGGCGGTACAGTTTGCGCCACCACGGATTTCAGCGTCAGTTCAATAAAGGACGCTTCGTTTCGCGCGGGCGTGATTAGAACGTAGCTCAGTAGTTTTCGCATACCGATAAGGCGGTGCGGCGACCGCTGTATTTCGTGGCACCAAGAAACACCGCGTGACACTGAGGAGATGCTGAACAGATGTTCTAAGTGCAGTTGGTTTAGTAGGCCCCGTCGCCGAAGACGACAACCCGCGGAGTTTCGAGGATGATGCGCATGTCAAGCCACAGAGACCATTCGCGAGCGTAGCGGAGATCCAGCCTGACCATGTCGTCGAAGCGAACTCTGCTGCGTCCACGGACTTGCCAAAGACCCGTAAGCCCTGGCTTTACCTCCAGCACTCGCCGACGGTGCCAGATGTCATAAACCGCATATTCATAAGCTAGCGGGGGGCGCGGCCCAACCAGGGACATTTCACCGCGCAGAATGTTTATGAACTGGGGAAGCTCATCCAAGCTGGTCCGGCGAATGAACCTTCCGATCCGCGTGATGCGCGGATCATTCGTCATTTTGTAGACTGGAGCACCCTGGCCGTCGGTCTCGCCCTTGTTCGTTCCGTTGATCACACCCTCGATGAACTTTTGATGAATCTTTAAATCGTTGTTGACGACCATCGACCGAAATTTAAGACACTTAAAGGTTTTCCCGAATTGCCCTAGCCGCTCCTGCTTGAAGAAAACCGGCCCTTTCGAACTCAGCTTAACGGCGATCGCGATTGCGAGGTATACGGGCGAGAACAAAATCAAAACGGCCAGGCTGATGGCGATGTCCATGCACCGCTTGGCAACCAGCGAAAGCCGTCGAGACTTGTGCTGCTGAAACAGGTCCGGGTAGAAAGCTTCGTTTACCGAAGGCCCGGATCCCCGATCCTCCTGATCGTCTGCGAATACGTGGATCGAAAGATAGACATTCTCCCGATCCTCTTTGCTCAGATGAAGGACAAGGGCCTCGCGAACCTTCTCGATCAGCGTTTGGGCGGTTATCGCCGTGTCTGCAGTTCCCAGTTCGGAGAAGATAATACCGAGCACTGCGTCATGCTTGTACCAGCCGGCCGGGTCGGTCTCGCGCCGCGCAACGTTCGCGGCCTTCATTACTTTGTTGAGTATCTCGTGTTTGCGTCCCGAGGTGCGGGCATCTTCGGCGTCAATGAGCACGAGAGCCAGTCGCTTCCCCGAACGCTCGGCGCGTTTCCGGTCAAGGCAAAGCAAACCGAGGAAAAGGTCCTCGGGCAAGATTCGCTGCATCACGTCCGACGGATTGGTAGGGCCATCGGCAGCTTCCAATCTCGGTTCGTCCAAGCCAGCTGCCAAGGCTGCAACCCTCATATTCGCGAGCTTTGCGTTCTTTTCCATAGGGTGCATTGAAAGTCTGACCTGTGATCCTCTCCTAGAAAGCGATCCCTGAATTGGGCTCACACAACGTGGTGCAACTCACCGACCAACCCTCTGTACGGGTCGAGCTTAGAGCTTTCTCTAAGTGCTTACCTGGCAACAGTCTGCGGGGCTCCCAGCCTACGAAGGCCGCCTTTGAATCGCCATCGTAGCGAAGACACGGTCAAGGAGAGAAAACATGTACCCGAATAGTGCAAATGGCTTCCCGACGGCCTCGCTGGGCCCCACCGGCGGCTCACCGCAGTCGCCGCTCCGTCTATGCCACCGGCGCCAGAAACTGGGGGAGTGGGCGAAGATCCGCTCTCATCCAATCGATGAGAAAGATGCTCACGAAAGGAATCAGAGTGATGTGCGATCCGGCCGCGTCCTGAAACGAATGGGACGCGAGCGCGAGCAGAGAGCGCCAGAACAAGGCCACTGACAGAACAACACACAGAGGGAATCCGCTTCGTATGTTGGTGGTCATCTTCTGATGATGCCGGTGAAGCCGACAGCGGCGCTCGACAACAAACCCAGCCGCTATCCGATGTGTTTGTACAGGATTCGCCCGAGGCCGGGCAGAACCCAGTTCGGGGTGTGGGAGAAAACAGTCTTGGCAGCGCGTACCTTCCAGCGGGACCGCCCAGCGCTAACGTCAAATACGTGCAGGGCCTGCTCGGGACCTGCGATCCGGTAGTACGTGAGGTCAGTCTCGTCGGCAGCCCAGCGGCGCTTGAAAGTGATCAATCCTTCCTGGTCCACATCGCAACGGCCTAGGTCGAATTCGCCGAGCCCCAACGATTTTGCGCGCTGAATCGCTTCCCAGTATAAAGTGTGCACACCACCTAGATAGTGAAATCGCGTGTCCGATCCGCCGTATTTGTATACGAGAGTGTTCTTGTGACGAAGCGTAAGCATGGCTGCGAGCGGCGTGCCATTCTTGGACGCCACGCTAATCTGCAGAGCCGGGCCGAAGCAATCCCGCAAGTTCCGGAACCAGGTCTTGGGTTGCGGCGGCACTCCGTGACGCCGGCGCGTAACCGTGAGCAGCCGATAGAATATGTCGAGAAGTGAATCGCTAGTTCCGCTTTCGCACCTGACGCTTTCGCGCTCGGCGCGCTTAATCTTCCTCTGAATCGAACTCTTGTGGAATCTGCTGAAGATCGCGTCAAGATTTCCCTTCAAGTTCACTCGATGCAACTTATAAGAGGTGCTCAAGTACCAACTTCGCGCTTGGGATCCAAGCGCCCCCTTGGGCCGAAACTCGACGTATCTCCAGTTCTCAGCGGACGTGTGCTTCGCGACTCTCTCCACCAAATCGCCAACATCGTTCGGGTTCTGGACGAGCGGCTGGCAATGATCGGAGAAGGGTAGCGAAACTAGGCGCCGGCCAGTGAGCCAGTTTTGGACTTGGCAGAACAGCAAGCTGTCGCGAAGGGGCTCCCCCGGGGCGGATGTACTGTACGAAAGGGCTTCGTACCCGTAGGTGCGGCGTAATGCCTCGAGCCAGGGCCTAGAGTGAAAGACAGAAGCCTCGGGATGCCTCGAAAGGAAAGTTTCCCAGCGCGAATCGCTGAGGGGATCGATCTTGAAGAGTGCCTTCTCTTCTTGGGCTAACCCTGCTTCCGGCGTTGGTTCTTGCGTTAGGATCGCGATTGTATTCAAGCTTTGGTCCACAATGTTCGCGTTGTGTTCTGGCAGTCTCACCGGCCAACGCGCAACAACTAAACGGCGATAGCAACCGGTTCGAGGTGTTTTTGGATCTCTACTCGCGTGGTCGACCGCGACTGCGAGGACTCGACCGAAGCAGAGTCGATCTCGACGGCGACCGCACGCTGGAGGAGAGTTACGGACAAAACAAGCCGATAGCCCCCCTTGAATCCCACGAGAAATCCTTCGTGCCCCTTCAAAGCGCCAGCCGTAATCCGAACACGGTCCCCGACCGCCAGGAAGGGCCAAGGGTGATTCGGCAGGCCGGCACTGACGAGGCTCCTTATAGGAGCAAGTTCGCTCTCCTCGATTGGCACGGGAACGCGGTTGTACCCCGCGACTTCGATAACTCCGGGCGTCTTCAGGATTGGGAGGCGATACAGCGGGTCGAACCGGCAAAAGAGATATCCCGGAAACAGCGGCGTCTCTACGTTCTTGATGCGGTCTGACCTGTGCCTTCTGCAAACCTGGGTCGGCAGGAAGAACTCATATCCCTTGCCGGCAAGAAGCCGTGCGACGCTGTTTTCGTGCTTTGTGCGCACCCTTACTGCGAACCACGGTAAGCAGCTGCCGGCGTCAATCATCTCTCTCTAGCCTCCGTACAAGCTACCGCCACAAACGCCACATCCGACCCATATATATTGGCATGTATGCTACCAATCATTACGAGTTCTTATGAGGCACAGTCCCTATATAAGAGTATTAAATTCAATGACTTGCATGTAGGTGAAGATCTGCTCTTTGGGGTGGGCGGCCGCGGCGGCAGCTGCGATGGTACATTGCTACCACTTAGTTCTAACCCGTTACCCAGGCACGTTTGAGGCGCAACTAGCTCGTCGGCGCTTTCAGCGCCCCGTAGCCATCGCTGTAGGCGTCGTAATAGGCAGAGTTGTGCATGTGAGCCTCACCGATCGCGTTTAGAACTACTCCTACCACATTACGCGTCTGGAGCTCCTGCCGAGCTCTTTGGGCCATGGCGCCGGGCGTCGAGCCTGCTTTCACGACCAGCAGCACTCCGTCGCACATTCCGGCTAGGATGCTCGCGTCCGCCACTGGCAAGCAGGGCGGGGAATCCAGAATGATCCAGTCGAACAACGGAGAGAGTCGGTCAAGGAGCGCACTCAGGCGACCATTTGACAGCAACTCGCTCGGGTTCGTCACTTCATTCCCGCCAGGGATCATGCAGAGATCCCCTTCTGGTCCGTGCTGCATTACAGCCATTTCGTCCGCGTCGCCTCGTAGGTAGTCCGTCAACCCGGGTGCGTTGGGAGCTCCCAGGACGGTGTGCACTCGCGGTCGGCGAAGGTCGGCGTCGATAATTAGGGCTCGCTTGTCAGGTTGGCGAACGATCGCGTGGGCCAGATTGATGGTGACGAAAGTCTTGCCTTCTCCGGGAACCGAGCTGGTAACAAGCAGGGTCTTCAGCTTTTGGTTACCGCGAGCTTGGTGCAGACGCGATCGCAAGGTTCGGAACTGCTCGGCGCCCTGTTTACTCAACGTCGGATCCCCGAACACACTTGTATTGGGGTCCAAATGCCATTCCGGATGCGAGCAGCGGGCCTTCAAATCCTCAAAGCGGATGAAAGCTGGGGCAGGGGCGAGAATACTCGGCGGCGTAAGAGGAGAGTCATGATAGCGCGTCACGTTGGAGGCTACAGCCTCAGGACTCGATGCAGCAGCGGCGGGCTCCGGCGACCTTGGCCCAGAGCCTTGTGCGTCAACAGTAGGAAACGATACGCTCGCTTGGGAGGGGGCAGTGCTCCTTTCTTGCTCGGCTTTCTTTAGAGCTTCGTGAATGCGGCTCATCTTTTCCTTTCCCGCGAACTAAGAACGTTGGCTTGTCGCAAACGTCCGAGCAATTCGTCTAGATTCTCCAACAGCGTTTGCGTGTTCACTGCCTCAGATGAATGAACTGCGCCGTTACCCGCGCTGGGCGCCACCTCATCCAGCTGGAACTCTCGCGCCACTTCTTCCACCAAGTGGGCCGGCACGGGCCGCAGGCTGTCCACGTATGCGTTAATCATCGAATGCTCGCAGAGCAAGTTCACTACGCGCGGTATGCCTCGCGAATATTGATGCACCATCTGGATCGCTTCTTTGGAGAAGATTGGTTCACCATTCGAACCGGCGATACGGAGGCGCTCAGCGATATAACCGTACGTTTCATCCAGGGAAAGCGCGGAAGTGTGGCACCGAAGCGTGATCCGCTGGCGGAGCTGTCGCAGTTCCGGTACCTTCAGCTTCTCTTCTAATTCCGGCTGACCGGTCAAAACGATTTGCAACAGCTTCTCGGTCGATGTCTCGAGGTTGGTCAACAGTCGGATCTCTTCCAGAACTTCGGACGAGAGGTTTTGCGCCTCGTCGACGATCAAGACCGCGGTTTCGCCTAAGCGGTAGCGGTCCAGCAGCCACTGGTTCAAGCGGAGGAGTACGTGGCTCTTTTCTCGCGAGTCGTACGGGATCTCAAAGTCCGCCATCATGAAATCGAAAAGATGATTCACTTCCAGGCGGGAGTTGAAAATGAATGCTGTCGCTACTCTTTGTCCTCGAAGCCAGTCCAACAGTCGATTCAGCAATGTTGTTTTGCCGGTGCCCACTTCGCCCGTCAACAAGATGAAACCCTTACGGTTTTGGATACCGTAAGTGAGACCGGCCAACGCTTCCTGGATCTGCCTGGTCAGGTAGAGGTATCGCGGGTCAGGGTTTACGTTAAACGGGCTTTCCCGCAGTCCAAAGAATCTCTGATACATGTCTCTGTCAAGCCCTCAAGGTCAGCCCGGAGTCAGCGCCGGTCGGGTGAAGCAAAGGTGGCGTTGTCGGCCCCTTCGTTATGGGCGGTTCAACTGCTGGAATCATAGCCAGGACCGGCAATCCTAGCGAAAACTCAACGTCGCTCTCGGACTTGAGAGAGGTGTCCCTCATCTCGATCAATAGCGTCAATCCAAGTCCCAAGCCCAACCCGCCGACAAGGCCGCCAAAGGTGAACAGCACTCGATTTGGGAACGTGGGCGCGCTCGGTAGATTCGCGGCGTCCAGCACATGGAAGTAGGCGCCTTGCTGTTGGCGGTTCAAATCGCCGGACATCGAGGCGTCATTCCGCTCTTTCAGGAGCGCGTCGTAGGAATCCAGTGCTGTCTGATAACCCCTCGTCAGCTCCTTGTATTGCTCTTCCACTACGGGGCTCTGCTGAACCCGCCCTGTGTAAAGCACGATTTGCTGTCGGATTTGTTCTTGCTCGCGAGTTTTTGCGGCGATCAGTTGCTCCGCCTCATGCACCTGCGCCCTCAATTGAGTAATCTGCGGCGGCTCGATGACCGCGGGTTTTGTCGAATCGTCGTCACTCTGCGAAGCCTTCTCCGTGGCGATCTTCTTCTCTAAGGCTGCAACGTCAGCCTTCGTCTTTACCACGTCGGGATAATCACTGGTGTAACTGCCTTCCAAACTCGCCAGCTGAATTTTCAGAGTTGCTAGTTGTTGCTGCTCGGCGTTCGGGTCCTGGCCGAGACTGCCGGCCGCCCGCAGGGCCGTCAATTGCTCGCTTAGCATAGACGTCGCGTAGCTCTTGTCTTGCTGTGCGCGTGAAAGCGCTTCATTCGCAGTGTCCAGCTGCGATGTCAAACCCGTCAGCAGGTTCAGATTCGCTTGCTCGTCATCGGGGAGTGACCCGATGTAGTGGCTCTTGAAGGCCGCCAATTTTGCATCCTGAGCGTCGAGGCTGCTCTTCGCCTGTGCCAGTTGCTGCGTTAAGAATTCGGTCACGCGATTGGATTGGTCTACGGTATCTCCGTTGCTGGCAGCGATAAACATGGACGTCAGTTCCGAACACACGTCTTGCGCCTTATGGGCATTGTCAAGGGTTACACCGATCGAGAAGCCAGGCAAATCCTTGTTGCCCGTTTCGGCAATAGGTGCCACGGGTGTGACCTCAATGCCTTCCTGCAGTCGCGCAACCAATTGATCCATCGGTTTCTTGTTCACATCTTTCGGAAAGAGGGCAAACTTGCGAATGATCGGTTCCAGATTCGATCGACTCAAGATTTGCTGCTTCAGGCTGACCAGCTTCTGATTCATGCTGGTCGTATCGAGCTGAGGAACCATCGTGCTGGGGACGCTCGGCGGCTGGACCAGTACCAGCGTCTGCGATACGTAACGAGAGGGCGTCACTCGCGAAATGACGTATCCCGTCGGCGGCCCGAGGATTGCCAAGATAGCGATCATTGCCCAATGTCGCCGAAACATCCTCAAGTAATCGGCCAGAGCTAACTCGCGTTTGCTGTTCTCTTCCATTTCGTCGATTCTCCGCTGCTATTTCAAATTAGGAAGTCACCTAAAAGAGTAACGGCCTTTCGTGCCATCCCAACCCTATCGAGATCATGTGACGCGTGACCGATGCTCCGCATGCAGGCCCGAGACACGCCGCCGCGTTGGACGTCTGGTGTTGCAGCTCGTATGATGCGGTGATTGCCAGCGATGTCGTCAAAGGTTCCGTGAAAGTCACGCCGCCAAACCAGTAGTCGAAAATCTGGCGCGTCTCAGCGGTCGTGCCCAGCAACCCCTGCGCACGCACGAATCCGCCCGTCAAGCCGCTTGTGAAAATTCTAGACATTTGCCTGGTTGCTGACCCAGTCACGGTATCCCCTTTGTTGCCGACCAGCGCTCCCGAACCGGCACTGACTCCATGGTTGTAGGCAGCCCCCGAACCCGTAACGCCGCTCTTTGTATTCCAGATTGGTGCTCAAGGACCATAGAATCTGAGTCGTGTTACCAGGGGCTGCGGCACTGCCGCCGGGGCTGCTCGCGGTGGTCGTTTCCGGTAATATTGCCACGGGACCTGCGGCGACCTGGAAAGCGAGCTTTCCGTTGATGATGTGCCCGTAAGACAGATCAAATGAGTGGTCGTCGAAGGAGTTAGTCGGGAGGTCGAAGCGATAATCGCCGTACGTGTAGAACACAGCGAACGTATCCCGGGAAGTCATCTGATAATTGTAGCCGACGCGAGAATTCACAACCCCATAATCTAAAAAGCTGCCTCCAAAGTAGTGCAACAGGGAATACCCGCCTGAAAAAGTCAACGACGTGCGGCTGCTGACGAACTCGTCAAGTTCCACCGCGTCCGAATTACTGACCGTCTGCACGCGGCCCGTCAAAAGTACTTGCCCTGGATTGAACTGCAAACCCGGCACGTTTTGTCCCGTTGCGGGGAGCCCCGTGGCCCCCAAACCGCCAAAGCCAAACTGAGACTCGGGTAAGTAACTGAACTGGTCTAACAAGGAGATGGCTGACCGCCGAAAGCTAAGCTTCTCCGAAAAGTTTAGGCCTTGTACCACTCCATCGTTTACTGTGTTGTCGTTAGAAAACGTGCCGCCTGCCGTGTAACCTAACATCAGATCTGAATTCGAGGTGACGTTGTGAAGGTCCACCCCTCCCGATATCGCAGTGTAGGTCCGCCAGTCGAGCCCATGTGGCGTCTGCAGCGAGTTCGAGTCCGCCATACCGGTGACGTCAAAATGCGGTTGCCAATAGCTGCGTTTCGTTTCCAAACCCACAGACAGGTTCTGAACTCCAGACAGCAGCGCGTTCGCTTGCGGAGCATCCTGGCCCGCGTCACCATTATCTGTGGTTCCGATCGCTCCAAGCGGAACGTATGCAGGAATTGGGGCTGCCTGTCCTGCCTGTTGTTGCTGGCTTTGTTGCTGAGCGTGAGCGGCCCGCCCGCTCAGCAATACCAAACAGGCGGCCAAAAGCAGCGAGGTTCGCAAAGAACATTTTCGTTGTTCGCTCATTACTAAGGCACCACGATCGTGTCACCGGGTTTGAGTACCACGTTCTGATCCGTAGCCTTTCCGTGTATCACATCCTTATAGTTGAACGGGAAGGCGACCTGCTTGCCGTCGACCATACGAAGCATGTAGATTTTCTTCATGTTCGCGAACGGTGTGAATCCGCCCGCGCTGGAAAGCGCCTGCAAAATCGTCATTTGCGGCAGCAGCGGATATGCTCCCGCGTGCCCTACCTCGCCCGTGATGTACACGCGCTGGCTGTTGATCTCATTTACGATTACCGTCACGATCGGGTCCGTCATGTACTTCTTCAGCCCGTCGGTGATCTCATCCTTTAGCTGCGCGGGTGTAAGACCTGCCGCCTTAACGTCGTTCAGTAGTGGTAGCGAAATCTTCCCATCCGGTCGCACGGGCACAGTTCTTGTTAATTCGGCGTCCTTCCAAACACTTATGTTGAGCACGTCCTGCGGGCCGATTTCGTAGTTGGAATCCGCAGGCGCTGAGACCGGCGCCGATTCGCTTGGTTGGGCGGAAGGCGTTTGCGCGGCGGCCGGCAGCACAGCGATAAGCGTCGTAGCTGCAGCCCAAAATCCAATTTTCTTCAGCATCTCTCCTCCCTTCCTATCGAGAACCTGGCCCGGGCAACCCGATCTGCTTGATCTTGTACAACAACGATTTATAACTCACGCGTAATTCCTGCGCCGCCCTCTTCCGATTCCACTGTGTACGTGTCAACGTCTTCAAGATCATTTCTCGCTCGGCTGCCTGTGAAGCTGCTCGCGCGGCAGACTTGAGCGACCGTTCGTTACCGATCGAATGCGTCGTCCTCGGGGCTACAGGGGCTTTCGCCAGATCGGCCAGCGCAATTCGCTCGTCGAGAGCCACGATCTTCATGACCGTGTTTTCCAGTTCGCGGACGTTTCCCGGCCACGAATGCTCCATCAGCCTCTCCATCGAGAGCTCGCTGAGAACGGGTAGCTGCTTCTTTAGCCTCGCGCTATGCTTCGTGAGCATCTGGCCCACCAGCAACGGGATGTCCTCTCTTCGGTCTCGAAGAGGTGGAATTCGCAGGCAGACACCGCTCAGGCGGTAGTAAAGATCGTCTCGAAAACGGCCGGTCCGCACCTCATCTTCCAGGTTCTCGCTCGTCGTTGAGATAACCCGCGCGGCAAGTCGTTCTGGCTGCGGAACGGCATCATCGTCGGGCAAGACGTGCAGCAGCCTGTGCTGGCAATCGCGCGCCAGGTCCGCCACGTCGTCGAAGACCACCGTGCCGACGCTCGGCTCCTTTCGGTCGTGAAGTCGAAGCTGAGAAGTGATGGTTTCCGGCGTTAGGGTTGCGCAGGCGATACTTAGGAGCGCCTTGTCGGTCGAGCGGGAGCTTTGGTGAATCCAGCGCGCCAGCTCTTTCTTGCCGGTGCCGCTTTCTCCCGTGATCAGCACGGGGATGGATGTGCTCGCAATTTCGGAGGCAATATTCTCCACAGCCCTCATGGGCGTGCTCTGCGAGCCCACGGGAAGGCAATCCTCGACCTCCGGAGACATTGAAACTTCTAATTCAACCCGGTTGGACATAGTTTGTCTTGCCAAGCAGCGCCCAAAGCCTTCTCTTTGCATCGTTGCAAGGGGTCTTCCAAGGGGCGCCTCATCTCTCTCAAGGGCTAATCCTTATTTATTCCCTTGTTTAGCAGTGGGTTACGGGACGTTACGCAATCCGACCCACCCCCAAGTGGGCGTTCCTTCCACCCGAGTGGTCCGACGGAACTTCCACGAAGTGGTAAACTTCTACCCTCATTGGGGCCAAGGACCCACCAGGAAGCGATCCCGAGGTCGGGGCACGGGGGCGTCCGGCGGGTGGCAAACGGTCCTTCCCGTAAAGATATTTGGGTGGTTGCGCCGACTTGGCCTTTCGGTCAGGTCATAGGTTGCCAGCGCCACTCTCGGCCTCAGTATTGGAGGGGAGATTGCACTGACGTAGGCGGCCGAGGTTCCGTTTACGACGCGCGCACGACACCTCGACTCAGTCCGAGCCAGCCCGAGAAATCTAAGCCCACATGAAAACCCCAACATTCTCGATTCCCATGAAATCGGAATCCGGCGCCCTTTCAGCTCGTCCGGCGCGCTTAGGCACGATCTTGGCACTCGCGACCTTGTCGTCGCTCACAGGTTGTTCGCACAATCCGGAAGTCACTAAGAAGAAGTACTTCGACAAGGGTAACTCCTACTTCGCCCAGGGCAAGTTCAACGAAGCGTCGATCGAGTTCCAGAACGCTATTCAGATCGATTCGCAGTACGCGGCGGCGCACTATCAATATGCCGAAACCCTCGAGAAGCTCGGGAATTTGCCGCTCGCGTTCCGGGAGCTCTATCAGGCCGCGACGCTTGATCCTTCGAACAAGGACGCCCAGCTGCAGCTCGCTCAGATTTTTCTGGCGTCCGGCAAGCCTGTTGACGCCCGCAACCACGCGCAAGCTGTTCTCAATCTTGATCCGCAGAATGCGCCGGCCCAGGTGCTTCTCTCTCAGGCAGACGCGGCCTCCGGCCAATCGTCACTGGCCCTCAGCGAAGCGCAACACGCCATCGAGTCCGATCCGAATCGCGCTGCTTCCTATATCAACCTCGCGCTGATACAGGAGAAGTCCGGCGACACTGCGACGGCGGAGCAGAACTATCTGAAAGCCGTCTCGGTCGATGCAAAGTCCGCACCCGCGGCGATGTCTCTCGGGCAGTTCTACGCGCGCCAGAAGCGCTGGCCCGATGCGCAGACACAATTTCAGTCCGCCATCGCGCTGGATCCAAAGGGCATCGCGCCCCGCTCGTCGCTGGCATTGCTTTACCTGGCCCAAGGCCAGAAAGATGCTGCCGAGCAAACCATGCGCGATTCCAAGGAAGCCCTGAAAAGCGAACCCTCCGGCTACCGCGTCCTGGGCGACTACTACTTGACGCAAGGCGAACTCGACAAAGCTTCTGCGGAATTTGCTTCGCTGTACGCGGAACATCCCGCCGACGCTTCCGTTGCAAAAACCTACGCGCAGGTGCTCCTGCTTCAAAATCGCAACGATGAAGCGGCGACGATAGACAATGCGCTCCTGAAGAGCTCGCTCGACGACATCGACGCCCGGGTTCTCCAGGGCCAGATTCTCGTACGCCAGTCGAAACCTGTAGACGCTGCCCGCGCTCTCGAAGCTGTGGTGAAAGACGCGCCGGCCAACGCAGAGGCTCATTACCAACTGGGGCTCGCCTATCAGGCCAATGGAAACCCAGGCCAGGCGGAGACGGAGTGGCGTACCGCCGCAAAGCTGCGTCCGGAAATGCCTGACCCGCAGAAGGCCCTTGCAGCGGTCGCGCTGCAGAAGGGCGACTTCTCCGCCCTCAACGATTTGTCAACCCAGCTGATCAAGACCGCTCCTCGTTCTCCCGACGGCTACCTCTTTCATGCAGCGGTTGCCGATCATCAAGGTGATCAGGCTGGCGCCGAAACCGATCTGAAGAATGCGATGGGCGTTGCACCGCATGACCCGCGTGCATATGTCGCGCTGGGTGATCTGCGTGTATCGCAAAAGCGCTCCGACGACGCTGAGAAGTTCTTCCAGCAGGCCCTCCAGGCTGATCCGGCTTCCGCCGAGGCGCTTACAGGTCTCGTTAACCTCGCTGTCGCCGCCGGCAACGTGCCGAAGGCGATCACCCTGGTGCAAAATCAGATCGCTCACGTTCCCGATAGCAGCAAGTTCTACCTCGTTCTCGGCCAGCTTCAGCTCCGCAATCAGTCTCCCAGCGAAGCGCAGGCCTCCTTTCAGAAGGCCACTCAGCTCGATCCCAACAACATCCCGGCCGTAATGTTCCTGGCCAACACACAGGTCGCCCACGGCTCTGCCGACGAGGCCATCGCAGGCTATCAGCACGCCCTACAGTCGAACCCGCGCGACCTTCGCCTCTATACCGCTCTGGGCAGCGTCTACGAAGCCCGCGGAGAGTGGCAGCAGGCCGAGGATATTTACAAGAAAGCGCTGCAGGTTCAGTCCGACAATCCCGTCATCGCGAATAATCTGGCCTACCTGATGCTGGACCATGGCGGTGACCTGAATCTAGCGGTCTCTCTTGCCCAGACGGCTCGCCGTGGCTTGCCCAATGTCGCGAACTCTGCCGATACGCTCGGATGGGCCTATTACAAGCAGGGCGTTTACAATTCGGCGATCGACATGCTGCAGCAGGCCGTGAAGGGAGATCCCAAGAACCCGGACTTCCACTATCACCTGGGCTTGGCCTACCAAGGAGCCGAGAAGGTAGAGATGGCCAAGGCGGAGCTTCAGCGAACCCTGCAAATCAGTCCCAATTACGCGCAGGCGCCGGAAATTCGACAGATTCTCTCGGCACGCCAAGACTAAGCCTATGCCTCGTTTCCGGTTGGTTCGCCGACTTTTGTGCCGTCCAGCCGGATCGGCGCCTTCGCCGTCTAAACCTAAAGATGGGGACTGGCAGGCCCCGGGCCCCCATTGATTCCCATTGAGCGCGCCGCCCAATCGCCTTATAATCCCCGATTGGACAGGTAGTCGGAGCCGCGCAAGGCAATGTTAAAGAGCATTCAACAACGGGACTTGGACCGCAATCGCTGGGTCAAAATCACCATGGGTGTGATTCTCGGCCTGATTTGCGTCAGCATGGTCGTAACCCTGGTGCCGGGCATCATGAACGGCACTCTCAGCGGCGACAGTCCCGACGCGGTCGCCACCGTCAACGGACAGGACATCTCCCTCGTTGACGCCCAGCAACAGATCAGCTTCCAGACCCGCGGTCAGACCGTGCCGCCGATGATGCGTGGCATATACGCCAAGCAGATCATCGATGCGATGATTTACACCCGCGCCCTGCAGGTAGAGGCCGATCGACTCGGAATCACCGTCACCGCCGACGAAGAGCGAGAACGAATCAAGCAGCTGATTCCGACAGCGTTTTCCGGAGACACCTGGCTCAAGGATCATTACGACAACGAAGTGGAGACCCGCACCGGCATGACCGTTGCCCAGTTCGAGCAGGAGCTTCGTGACAGCATGCTCGAAATGAAAATCCGCCAGCTCGTCACCGATGGGGTCAACGTCACTGAGCCTGAAATCCAGCAAGAGTTCCGGGCACGAAATGAGAAGGTCACGATTCAGTACGTTCTGATCAAGCCTTCTGATCTGGCTTCGACCATTCATCCGGCCGACGCGGACCTCGCGACGTACTTCTCGAAGAACTCCTCGAAATACCAGATGCCCGAAAAGCGCTCCTCGCGTTTTGCGCTCCTCGACACCGGCAAGCTGCGCGCCGCCACCACGGCCAGCGACGACGAGCTTCGCGCCTATTACAACGCACACATCGACGAGTACAAGGTCGAGAATCGGGTTCACGTGGAACACATCCTGTTCAAGACCGTGGGCAAGACCGACGCGGAGGTCGCCGAGATCCGGCAAAAAGCCCAGGACGTCCTGAATCAGGTCAAGAAGGGCGGCAATTTCGAAGACCTGGCCAAGAAGTACTCCGAAGACGATACGACCAAGCCTAAGGGTGGCGATTTGGGCTGGATCGTCGACGGCCAGACGGTTCCGGAGTTTCAGCAGGCCGCATTTACCATTGCCAAGGGCAGCGTCTCGGACCTCGTGAAAACCGAGTACGGGTTCCACATCATCAAGGTGCTCGACCGCGAGACGGCCCATACCAAAGACTTCGCCGAAGTCCGTGACGACATCCTGCCGATCGTCTTGGATGACAAGGCCAACGCTCAAGCCAACGATATTTCCAACCAGATGGCCGCCGCTGTCCGCCAGTCGGATCGCCAGCCGCTCGACGATATCGCCAAGAAATTCAATCTTCAGCTCGGCGAGACCGCACCCTCGTCCTTCAACGAGCCTGTAGGTGACCTCGGTGACTCTCCCGATCTCCACCAGCTTCTTTTTGAACTTCATCCCGGCGAACTGGGCCAGCCCATCCGCGTCCAAAAGGGCTTTGTGATTATGACTCTCAAGGATGTTCTCGC
>Ga0207009_1033_pt1 | contig 21630 bp, 15 predicted proteins | sample Alteio_BWMinCont_81_FD_153479 | JGI IMG/M metagenome (GOLD analysis project Ga0207009, IMG submission 153479) | Enriched cells from forest soil in Barre Woods Harvard Forest LTER site, Petersham, Massachusetts, United States -... | ecosystem: Environmental > Terrestrial > Soil > Temperate forest >... | reverse complement strand
TCATTGCGAAGGACGACACCATGTATGTGGCCGACTCCGAGTCCTGGGGACCCGATCAGCCCGGCTGGAAGAAAGGCATTCGCATCGGAAGCGCGAAAGACGGCTCGGTCAAATACTTCATCGAAGATATGGAATCGACCACCATCGATCACAGCGGCGCCGAGTCTGTCGGAGTGGATGCCGACGGCAATGTCTACGGTGGCGTTGTCCGCCGTCAGATGCTGGAGAAACATATCCGGAAATAATTCGGGTATAACCACAGAGACACGCAGGACACAGAGAAAAGCCAATTTTTCTCTGTGTCTTCCGTGTCTCTGTGGTTATACCTACAACGCAGTTTTGAACTTGTGGAGCCGGCCGAAGAGACTGAATTCAGCAACGTAGATGTTGCCCTGCTCGTCGAATGTGATGCCGTGAGGCGCGTTCGCGATTCCGGGTTTCCACTTGGCAGGTTCGGTTCGGTTGTTGCCAATCTCATCCGCCGTCGTGTTCGAGCTCAGCGTCGAGACGATGTTGCCCGCCTTGTCGAGAATCGTCACGCGTCCTCTCAGCTCAGCCACCGCAACATAATCTCCGTGGACGGCCACGGCTGCCGGCGCCAGCAAGTTGCTGGCGGCCACACCAATGAAGTCACCTTCGAGCGACAGATAAACGAGCCGGTTGTTCGCGCGATCGCAGGCGATGAGGCGCGCCGGCGTGAAACGAGTATCGACGGTAAGCTGATGCATCGTCCGGAATCCGTACGGCGCGGCCTTTCCACCGAACGACTTGATGTACTTGCCGTTCTTATCGAATCGATGGATGTAATCGCTGGCGTAGCCGTCGGTCGCATAAATATCGCCGTTCGGAGCCACAGCCACGGAGGTCAGCCGCATCACGGGCCGGCCGTCATCTGATTTGTTCTTGAACTGGTCCGGAATGGCTGACGGAGGAATCGTCATCACCATCTTGCCATCGAGAGTCATCTTAATGATGGCTTCCTGGTCGAGGCCTGCCCGCGTCTGATCGGGCGCCGTCAGGCTGGCGGCGAGGCGGGAGGCGTAAATGAACTCTCCGCCGGCTTCCTTCCGAATAATGAATCCGTGCAGGTCGAATGGCGCGTTGGGGACGTTGCGCAGGTACTTGCCGTCGGCCGAATAAACCTGCAGCCCGGGATTCGGGCCCAGAACGGCGAACCGCTGGCGGACGGTGCCTTCCACGTTGATGTAAACCTCGTTCGCCGAGCTCACCGCTACGGTGCCGTGCATGCTTCCGATTTCCGTGCGGCCCTCCGGCAGCTTCAGCCAGTCGGGTTCAGCTTTGTAGTCGGCGGCGCCGGCGGCTACAGCGAGGTAGATGGCGGCGAGGATGGTCTTCAGCATAGTGGTCAAACTCCTTCGCGATAATTGGTCGTAAGTTTAGCGGATGTAATACACGATCTCCTTCATCCATTGCAAGCCACGTTCTTTGAAACGGGGTTCATCCTCAAGGCAGTCGACTTCATGAAGTTTCTCGATGGTGCATCCGTCGAACAGCATTCGCACTTCGGATTCCGGCACCGAGTGCGGTGGGCCGGACATTTGTTGCGGATCGTATTCGAGGGAAATAAGAAAAATTTGCGCGCCGGGCGCGAGCAGTGAACGGAGCTGCCGGGCGTATGCGGCGCGGAGATCTTCCGGCAAGGCGATGAGCGCGGCACGATCATAGACGAGATCGAAGCGTCCGGCGTTCGTCGGCGTCAGATCGAAGAAGTCACCGACGAGATACGTGATGCGCCCGCTGCGCAGCGTCGTGAATGGCGGATTTTCGACGACGGTGACTTCGAGCCCGTGCTCCGACGCGAAGGACCGTGCAGCGATTTCCGATACATCCACTCCAACCACGTCGTGCCCGCAGTTCGCAATCCAGGCGAGGTCATCGCTCTTGCCGCACAACGGAACCAGAGTACGCCCGGGAGCCGCCGCCACGCGTGGCCAGAAGCGTTTCAGGAGCGGATTCACCCCGGCTTTATGGAATCCGATTCGATTTTCTTTCCAGCGGTCGATCCAGTAGTCGCGATTCATGGCAACAGCGTACATCATCCGGACAATCCCAGCAGGCTTGAGTGCCGCGGTTCAGCAGCTGCCAGGCGCGGGGTCGTGAAGCAGCCCGTGCCAATCCCAAACTTGCCGGCTGGTTTCTTGCGGATAAATTGCAAACAGGATCTGCATTCCTAAACGCTGCGCGACAAGGCAGGACCTATTTCTCCGGCACGTTTGGAATACTGGTCCAGACTCATGGTGATAAGGGGATTTCGCAACAGCTAATTGCGACTACTGCTGCGGCGTTTTCGGGGAACCATTTTCAAGCGGCTTGACCTCGCTGAAAAACACTTCTACGACAACGCGGTTATACGGGAGCTGGGCGATTTCTAAACGCTGCGCGATTTATTGAGAGGAATGTTGTCTTCGTTGAAAGAAATCTCAGATTCAACTTCCCCGAGGCTGAACTCGTCGATAGCATGCCGATATCCGCGCTGCGACTCAACCGAACGCAGACTGCCGAGATCGGCTGATTTGGATTGATCCAAGTCGGGCAGGCCAAACCGCAATTTGGGCCGTCTGTTCTTCTTTCTCTGGGATTTTCGTCTCATGTAGAAGCCGCCTCCAAAACGGCTACCCACGAGAATGCAGAATTATCTTGGGACGTGTTGGGTGACGGATTAGGCGGAACCATAACCGGTGACACGTCCAGGAATTCTTCCGACCGGTCCGTCTTTGTCCATGAAGGCGGTTTGTCATATCATGCGAGCGCGATGGAAGACCGTCGAGAACTCACGCGTCGAGACCTGCTCACACTCGCGGCAGGAATTGCGCTCAACGGTCGGATCGCGTTTGCAAAGGCCTCACAACCCGCAACTCCTGTAAACTTCGCTATTCCGCCGGGCGCTTGCGATTGCCATACCCACATCATCGGCGACCCGGCTAGATTTCCTTTTTCAGAAAACCGTGTCTACACGCCAGAGACAGCCTCGCCGGAAGAGATGTCGGCGCTGCATCGTGCATTGCATATCCAGCGTGTCGTCATTGTGACGCCAAGCTTCTACGGAACTGATAATTCCGCCACACTTTACGGCATGAAAGCGCGCGGAGGGAATGCGCGCGGAGTCGCGGTCATTGGCGAACAGACTGCGACCAGCGAGTTGGAAGCGATGGATCGTGCTGGAATACGAGGCGTCCGGATTAATCTTGCCACGGTAAACCAAGCCGATCCGATTGTAGCTCGACGCCTGTTCCAATCCGCAGTCGAGCGGATTCGAGTCCTCAATTGGCACCTCCAGATGAACACTAGCCTGGTGGTGATTTCTGGCATAAAAGATCTGGTTGCAACCTCGCCGGTTCCGGTGGTCTTCGACCATTTTGCCGGTGCGCAGGCTTCGCTGGGCCTCGCCCAGGCCGGTTGGGCTGACCTTGTAGGGTTAGTGCGCCTCGGCAAGGCATACGTGAAATTGTCAGCGGAGTATAGCGTGTCAACGCAGGAGCCCGACTATCCAGATGTGGCTGCATTCGCGAAGGCTCTGGTTGCCGCCAACCCCGATCGCATCCTGTGGGGTAGTGACTGGCCCCATACCAATTCGAAATCCTCTCGGGCTCGGTCTATCGCGGAAATTACCCCGCTAACTGCGTTTGATGATGGTCGTATGCTCAACCAGTTTGCACTCTGGATCCCGGACGCGAGGCTGCGGGAGAAAATTCTCGTCGATAACCCTGCCCGGCTATACCGCTTTTGAAGCTGCTTGTTGAACGGACGTTAGGCGCCTTCAGTTGTCGGTAAGTCGGTTATTACCGGAAAGTGACAACGCCCTTCGCAGAATGTTGGCCAAGCGAAGGGTAGCCGGTATTACGTCCATTGGATCTGCCGCGCCAGGATAGGTATCGCTATCGCCTTATTTGCGAATTGTTGTTTCCAACGTTTTGGAGCGACCTGGCCGTAAGGCGTGCCACCATGGATAGGTAGCACGTTTCGCTTTCTTTGCATGATGGACTTGCGGTCTAATTCGGTCTAATTCAGATGTTGAGCGGACTCGACGAGCGTGAAGCATAGGCGCGCGGAGGAAACATGCGAACTTTTCAGCTGATCGACCGGTCTCCTTGCTCTGATGTTGAAGCCTTGCTGAAGGACTTCGATTTCATGCGGGAGAAAGCACAAAACCAGGGATTCGACGAACCTTGGTACTTTCGAGGCGACAAGATCCCTCCGAATTCCCAATTCAAGCCTTCCATTGGTTGCGAGCAAGAGTACGGCGGAAAGAAGCTTGTGTTCGATTCCGACCGCGAATACAAGCTCCTGCACAGGTTCCGACGTTATGCCTACGAGTATCTCCGGCCTAGCACTAGTGACTGGGAGGCCTTGTTCCTTGCCCGCCATTATGGTTTGCCAACACGCCTCTTGGACTGGAGCACGAGTCTCCTTATTGCGACTTATTTCGCGTGCACGCCGCTCCAAAAGCTGGCCCAAGGGTGCCCACCTCCAGAGGGCGTAGTGTGGGGCATACTTCGTCAACCTGAAGGCTTCGATATTGATGTTCTTGACCCCCTCCTCGAAGGACCGCTCACGCTACACCGAACCACAAGCGGCGTGAAATTGATCTATCCGGTCTACAATTCGGAACGCCTAACCGCTCAAAAGGGAATCTTTACGTGGCATTCACAGCCTCAAGTTTCTCTCGATGCGCAGGCCGGGCAGGACTTCGAGGATGACAAGCTCGACGTACGTTGGCTTGTGAAATGGCCTCTCGCGTTCGGAAAGCAGCGGAGCACGATTCTTCAGAAGTTGGAGCGTATCGGCTTCAGTCAACGAACTATATTTCCGGATCTGCAAGGCATAACCTCAGGCTTGTGGCAGAGTGAGGTTCTGTTCAACGGAACCTGAAGATTGTGTCGTAGAGGCCGTAGCCAGTTGAAAGGACCCCCAACACGCCGCTGCAGACCGACATCACTTGAAGCCACTCGCTCTCGCAGGTGTTGGCTATGAACTCGATCCGGTTACGGATCTGCGACCGGTCTGCCCAAATTGCCATGCAATGCTACATCGCAAAGAGCGACTCCTGAGTATCCAGGATCTGCAGAGGCTCATGCGCAAGACGGCTGGTTAACACGACGCTGCAGCCGACCGCTGAGAAGCGCGGCGGCTGAAACGCAAAATCTTTAACCGCTCTCTCAGCATGAAGTTATTAACGGATGGATAGTCGGTATCCCGTACAAGTGCCCCGAAACGACGAAATTGCGGATTTCTTGGAAAGCCGCTAGCGTTTACCTATTCCTGGCGATAACAGCCCTTTACGCCAGCGATTAACGACTGGCGCGAAGGGGATTTCCCGACAGCTACAGCGTAAGCGTGTGATTTGAGTCAAACCAAACGCTTACGAAAAGCACATCTACGGTTTCGCGGTTATACGTCAACTGAGCTTCATTGTTCTATAACCCTGCGAATCATGCTTTAACGATTGGCAAGTGTGACCAGCGGGCAGCTATCGTTTCGTGCCGATCGGGATCGCCGCTTTTACTTGCCGTGGCACTTTTTGTACTTCTTGCCACTTCCACAGAAGCACGGGTCATTCCTGCCGAGTTTATGGTCTGTCTTTGGTGCTGGGTCCGAAGCTGTCTTAAAGCCTGCCTTCTGCTGCCTTTCAGCTTTCCGAGCCAGAGTTTTGAGAACAGGCGCGTCCGTGACACCTTCAGGGATGATGATCTTGTCGTCTGCATAAATTCCGGAGATGTCCGGATCATGTTCAGCGATTTGCCACGCTGGACGGACAACAAGTTCTCGCTTAAGGATTCCGGTGTTCGGAACCCAACCTGCGAGAACGTCAGGCCCGGGCGATCCGAGTACGAGAGTGTATTCTTTCTTGATCGCATAGCTTTCAAGAAAGCGATCGAGGTTCGCAGACGTGCTGGGATGCATCGTGTTCATCCGCGACACAATGACCAAGTGCTTTCCTTCCATTCCCTCGGTGTCTGCTCGGCGAAGGTTTATGCTCACGATCACACGATACGCGGCTGGGTTGTCAGCGCTGATTCCGGTGATGATCGACACGCGCAGCTTCTCTTCGCGGTCTTCAGATCCGATCTCCTGTTTCCACCCATCGAAAATACGGGCCGCAGCGTCCATGTCTTTGAACACAAGGGCGAGGTATGGAGGCTCGTCCGGATTGTTTGAAGTGATGTAGCCTGTCGCGTTCCAGCCGGCCTTGTTCCACAGGCCAATGTTAATAAGCGACAATACTTTTTGGTCCCAGTGTCTGAGGCGTTCTCTGTCACGAAGATCGGAGGGCGGATCGCCGCTCCCCCACGCAGGCGCCGTGGAGGTGACTTCATCTCTCTTATTCGACGTTGCTTCACCATTCCAGACTTCTCGTCTTCTCAACGGGAATGTCTCGCTCTGATTCTGACTGGAATCCCAATCAAAGAGGTGGAGCTTTGGGTTCTTTCCAAGCACATTGCCGGTCAGGGTTTCGATATTCGTTAAGAGCATGGCCCGCCCAAAGCCCAGTTCGTTCTTAATGACCTCTGTTAAGAAGGTTTCCGGACCATCAGGAATGACGGCGATGTGAGAGGCTATAGTGCAAATCAGTTCGATCATCTTGTCTTGAAAGCCGGCGGCGTGCGCGGGATCAATCGAGGCATCAGTCGGATGGCGGATTTCGATCAAGGAAAGTGGCGGCTCCATGACTGTGAATTCGAGCGGAACGTCCAGAAAGTCCGCGGGTACTATTTTGAGTTGTACGCGAGAAGCGTATGGAAGAAGTTCGGCGTTGAGGCTCGTGGCCAAAAACGCTTCGAGTGCCCCGAGGACTCCCTCAGCGATGAAGAGCGATCGGTTGTTATTCGGCACCGCTACAACAACCTCGCATCCAAGGACGTTTGAACGAAGTTCTAAGGTTTGCGTTTCGAGAAATTGAGGAGGATAGAGCACCTCGCCGTTCGTCGGTAGATTCGCCCACTTATCGAAGAATTCGAGCACGCTCTCTGCACTCTCGTCCTCTGGGATCACTTTTTCGGACCGGAGCCTGTCTTCATAGCCGAGGGCGTAGAGAAGCGCCATCCACGCAGGATCAAGTTGGAGTTGTTCCAACACGGCCGGTACGCGCTCCAAATTCTTGAGGTCGAAAATCTCGGTTTTGAGGAACAATAGACCGAGGAGAGCATTGATGTGTATCCACTGCTCCTCTAGCCTCTTATTACGTTCTTCGTCGGGGCTCGCGATACCGTTCAGAACAAGAAACGTGTCGATCCATGCGAGGGCACACGGGATTCGTCCCAATTGCAATTCGACCCAGATGAGTTCTCGCAGACACGCAAGAGGAAGGCCAGTGACTTCACCATGCTCCCAGAACGTCCTTAAAGCTTGATTGGCCGCTAGGAGCGTGCTTCCGCGCGCAGCCCAAAGCAGTCCTGCCCGCTTGTATGCATCCCCGCACAGGCAGAGGGCCACGACCATTTCATTGCGTGACTCGTAGTGGGCGAGTTCCTGCTGGGCCCGTCCCAGCAGACGGATGGCTTGATAGGGCTTGTCCACTTCCAGTTTTTGCGTGCCTCTGCGCAGCAGCATTCGCCCGGACACGGCGCGGCTCTTCCGCTCCTGTGCCGCATTTACGGCAGCCTCGAAGAGGCTGTCGAAGGTCTCGTCGTCGCGAAAGAACTCCCCCAGTTCCATCAGGACATCGACGAAGAGCTGCACGGGAAAATCGACGAGGCCTTTACTCTTTTCGAAAATGCGGCGGAATTCTTCGAGCGCTGCCTTCAGCTTTTTGGGATTCCCCGCACCTTCGCTCATATCCATTACCAGCTGGCTTGCTTGCGCATAAAGAGCGGCGCTTGGCCGGCCCTTTTCATTCTCCAAGCGTTTCCACTCGTTTCTCAGAAAGATGGTTCGTTCTGGGACGCGCCCCTTGTCGGCTGGGATGTTTCCGTTTGTTACGGAGGCGTGCAGCAACTGCCACAGGTTTTGCAGGAGTTCGATGTCCGACGTTTGCGAACTGCCTCCCGCCAACGATTCAACCGTAGCGTAGAGCTCGTTGAACGCCGTGAAATCGTCGTACCACCAGAAACAACTCCACGCTTTGTTGTAAGCGCAGCGGAGTTGTTGCTGCCCTGTACCGTGGTCGTGGGCCAAACGGATGGCACGTTCAAACCGGCCATCGACGTCCGCGCGCGGCAGTTCGAGACCCCGCGCAATGAGTGCCGTCTGAAGAGCGTCTTCGATCAACTGGTAGGCAACGCCGTTGTACCGGTCATGATCGGCGATTTGACGCTCAAGTTCCTCAAGCTCCGACTCCCGCGCCGTGTCGCGGGGACCCTTTTTCGCGGCCGGCACAAAAGGAACACTCAACCGGAGCGTTTCAATGGCAAGGTTCTGGCGTTTGTTCGTGAAGACCCTGTCCGCGATCCAAGTGCGATCCAGTATCCGAACGTCCAGACCATATTTCTTCCGAAGTTCATCTTCGACCGCGGCGCGGTCTTTGTCTTTGACGAACTGGTTGGTAACGAAGTAGCCAACTTTGTAGCCGCGCCCTGTCTCGGCAATATGCTTGATGTCGCTGCGGGCCTTGCTCTTCCATTGTTCTTTGGCGCTGAAGGCAAACGCCCAACGCTCGGTTGTACCGTCACGGCCAGCCGCGTCAGCGTGGTACCAGCGCTCGGCAATCTCTTGCGAGACTGGATATGTCTCGGAATCAACCTTGCTGTCACCCCCGCCCGTCGGTCCCGTCTGAGGCAGAAGATTTGGACAGATTTCCTTTTCAATGAGCTTGCGCGCGAAATGCTCAAAATCAAGCTCCTGCTTTCTGGCCGTCAGCGTTTCGAGGTGATATTCGAACGTCGAACGGTCGAGGCCGAGCGACTCCCTCCATTCCGTATCCGAAAACAGGTGCGGTCTCCGGGCTCTCATGAACTCCGATGGCTGAAACCCCTGCTTGAGTTCCTCCTTTGATTTCTTCTTCATCTTCTCGGAATAATAGCGTGTTCTCATGGCCCGTCAATCAAAGGGATTTATAGGGTAGAGTGCATTCGCTTGGGGTGAGTCGCGGGGAGTTTTCAATACCGTGAGTCCTAACGTTTTTAAACTACTGTCCAACTCGCGGGAATAGATCCGATCTCCTGAAATTCACATGGACGTGTAGTCGGCTTACCGGAAATGTGCTTTCGAAGCGCTGGACCGGCGTTTAGCCATTCCTGGCGATAACAGCCCATTGCGCCAGCATTGACTCATGACGCGAAGGGGATTTATCGACAGGAATGGCGTTCGCGCGCGCCAGTCGGCGTTTCGGCAAATCTCCGAGTGGCCGACCATACAAACGAAGATCCCAGTGCGATTGCCAGGAGTCCGTTATGAACGACAATGTATTTTATCGTGCTTGAAAAGGGGCTCCCATGCGGCAAACAATGTCCTTTATTGTCTGGATTGGCTAGCGGGCGACAGGTTTGGGACCACTTGTCCGTGCCGGAGACAAACCATCCAAAGGACTTCCTCAACACTGCAGCATTTCCGCGAGTTATTGACCCGCTGTCCATCGGTAACTTTCCATAAGCCGACATCCGGGACTCTAACGAGCTTTGGTGAGCAGCTGCGGTCAGGGCACATCATGCAGGGTCAGCCGCGTGCCTGATAAAACGGCCACATGTGTTCCATTCGAAGAGCACGCGACCTCGACTGGCGAGGCAGCATCAGCGGTCTTATCCTGCCATGACAGAAGCGCCCTATCGGGAATCGTGTGAACCGTGACGGCCCGACCGCGGCCGACGACGAAGCGGCTGGTTGTTCCGCAGAGCGCGCCACGGACGGAACCGTATGTTTCGTCTTCTTGGATCTGCAAATTCAGTTTCCCGATTCCGGCGCCGGTCCGGCGATCCTTTATGATCACATCCCGGGTGGCGGATTCGTTCCAGCTTCGATCCGGGAATTCGATAACCACCATTCGCAGAACGCACAGACGGAAAGCTGAACCGTCCGATCAAGCGGCCGGTTTTGAGCTCGACGAGTTTTCTGCCCACGCGATTGTTCTCGAATTCGATCTGTCCGTCGGGCGTAACTCCACCGCCAAAAGCTCCGCCGGCAGAGATGTATTCACTCGTTTGTTTCGCCACCATTTTTCCGCTCGACCGATCGTAGACCGTAACCGTCATTGGTCTGTCCACGGGACCCGATTCGGAGTAAACAGAAAAGAGCCTGCCGTCTACAGAGAGCGCGGCGATCGAACCATCATACGGAGGCTCGTACCAGGCAGAGGGAACGGGCTCCAACCTCTGCCTGACGAGATCGAGGAACATCAGACGGATATGTTGTCCGGAATCTCGATCGGCCAAAACGGCTGTGTTTCCATTCCCAGCGATCGAAAAGGTTTCCGTGCCGCGCGTAAGCGCTTTTTGGTTGAGAAGACGCCCCGTGCTGACGTCGTTTGTCATCGCGCTGCTTCCGAGCGCATTGAGACGCCGACCGTCGAGGATGAATGCGAGTTTTGCATTCGCGCTTGGCGGTCGCTGACGTCGCGTGGTGGAACCAGCAACGGGATCAAAGTTATCAACACCGCCAACCGGTGTGTCATATGATCTCTCGTGGGTGGTTTACGAAATTCAAAATTGCGACCCGCCGGCTGATGTTAGTCGTTTCCGTACCCGCCGGCATCGCTTACGCGCAGGTTTGTCCGCCTGTCGGTATCGTATATGTCGTACGGGACGAAGGCGGCAGGCCCCGCGCCGGCACGGATTGGAATCGATCCGAGACCAACTGCCAAAGACAATCGGCGCTCGGACGGCTACAACCGGCCCCGCGACTGTAGAAATCTCGCCCACTCTCCTCAAAGAAGACGGCAGTTTGGGACCGTTCCCATACGTTAGAGCTACGGAAGCGAAAAAACCATTCCTGCCTTGTCGTTTTATAACGATAGCCCGTGCAGCAGCATGCATCTTCAGGAACTGACGCTGACGTTCCATCAGAAGATGATGCGCCTGATTTTCAGCCTTGACCTTGATCAGAGAGCGGGGATTCGTGTCCTTGTTGTCGATTCGCTGCCGTTTCAAGCCGGTACATTTGAATTGGATCTTCCAAAGGCAGAAACCGTCCTTCCGGCGCGTCAGTGGAAGGTGAAACGCTAGAATTTACCAGCCTCGAACTGCTCGACAATTCTTGATAGTGTCTCAGTTTCAAAAACTACCAAGGATAGAGGTCAAACATCTGATCGCCGACCCAAATAGTGACCGAGAAAATATCGGAGATGGCGACGCGGCGTTTGCCGTCAAAACGATATCGCCAATCAATGTAGCCACCGTTCCCCACCGACCCCTGCCTCTCGGGAGCACCCTCTATTTTCGATTCGTCTCTGAACCGAAGGCTTATTCTGATGGGGCGCGGCTGCACATTGCCCTTCTCAGGGACAAGGATTTCGAAGAATCTGTCGTCGCGAGGATCAATCGCCACGGAAAAGTGAATGTCCTTGTAAGCAACTAACCCCTGGCGCAGGCGGCCGGGCCTGGACGCCGCCTTCCGTTTGGGCCGCATCGCCCAGGACGGCCACCGCCTTTCCGTTGGCGAGATCGTAAAGCCCGCTCCTGCCGTCCGCGCCCGTCACCACCACATGGCAGCTATCGGGCGACACGCGGATGTCGGCGGTCTGTCCACTGACATTGGATGGGGCGCCCATTGGCGCAGGGGCCGGCAATGCGAAAATGCCACGCCGCACGCCGCCCCTGGCACCGCCTACCGTCAGCGTCTTGCCGTCGGGCGAGAAGGCCAGCTTCAGTACCGCATCGTCCGCGCTGAGCGCAGGCAGCAGGCGGTTGGTCGTAAGCGGTAAGCGCAGCACATCTACCGGCTGGCCTGAGGAGTCGATAGGCTGGCGCCATGGAAAATCAAACTCACAAATCAAGAGCCGACCGGGCAATGGCGCGGCGGCAGATGGTGGAGCGCTACCAGAGTAGCGGCAAGAGCCAGCGCGAGTTTTGCGAAGAAGAAGGCATCAGTGTTTCAACGCTGCAATGGTGGATGAGGAAAGCCCGCGGTGGCGCCGAGCCGGTGGCGATGGCATTGCGTGAAGTGGATTGGCCGGCGGGACCGGCGTTGACACCGGCGTCGACCTGGGGATTGGAGCTTGTCAGCCCGCGCGGATGGACGTTGCGGCATCGTGACGCGCTGAACGCTGTGGAGTTGGCGCGGTTGTTAAAGAGCCTGAAGTGCTGAGCGTCTCTCCGGCGACACGGGTCTTTGTGGCGTTGACTCCTGTCGATATGAGGCGCTCCTTCAATGGGCTCTACGCTCAGGTGCAAACGGTGCTGGGACAGGATCCGCTCACGGGCCATCTGTTCGTCTTCACCAACCGGCTGAGAAACCGGCTCAAAATATTGTATTTCGACGGGAGCGGGCTATGGGTCTGCGCCAAGCGGCTTGAGAAGGGGACGTTCGGCTGGCCTAAAGGGGAAGGAGCCAGTTGCTGTTTGGGGCCCGGGGAGCTGCAGCAGTTGCTGCATGGGTTGGAAGGGGCGCCGCGCCGCCACTGGTACCGCCGCGCGTGAGTTGAATTTTTTGCTGGACTCCGGTCTCGATTTTCGTCACACTGCGCGGCATGAATGAAGTCGTGCGGATGCAGGGACGGGATTGGAAGCCTGAAGACATCGAACGGATACGCGGGCTGATTGCCCAGAACCCGGCGTGGAGCCGGCGGCGGTTGTCGGAAGTAGTGGCCGCGGAATGGAACTGGCGCAACGGCGCCGGGCGGTTGAAGGACATGGCGGCGCGGACCCTGCTGGTGAAGCTGGAAGCGCGGGGCATGGTTCAATTACCGCCGCGGCGCCAGATTCCGTCGAACCGGATGACGGGAAGGCGGATGACGGACTTCGATGGGGATCCGACGCCGATCACCGGAACATTCGGCTCTGCTGGACCGTTGAAGGTGAGCGAAGTCAGCAGCGACGCGGTAATGCGGGAGCACTGTGCGGCGGCGCTGGAACGGTTTCATTACCTGGGATGCCGTGGTGCGGTTGGCGAGAATCTCTGGTACGCGGTCACCACTGCAGACGGACGGCTGCTGGCCTGTGCGCTGTTTGGAGCGGCAGCATGGAAGTGCCGCTCGCGCGATGCGTTCATCGGCTGGAGCGCGATCCAGAAGCAAGAGCGTCTGGGCCAGATCGTTAACAACAGCCGCTTCTTGATCCTGCCGTTCGTTCGGATTCCTCACCTGGCCAGTTGGACTCTCGGACAAATCCTCCGGCGGCTGGGCCGGGATTGGAAAGCCAAATACGGCCATCCGGTCGCGCTGGTGGAAACCTTCGTGGACCGCGAGCGTTTTGCCGGAACCTGCTACCGCGCGGCGAATTGGATTCACACCGGCACGACGACCGGGCGCAGCCGTCAGGATCGTCACCGCACACTTCAAGTTCCCCTCAAGGACGTCTACGTCTATCCGCTCCGCCGCCGTTTCCGTCAGGAGCTGGCCGGATGAACATCCAGCAACTGCAGGAAGAGTACGACCGGCTATGCCAGCGCATCAAGGCATTGAACCAACAACCCGCATCGGCGATCGATCCATCGGAATGGCGGGAGTTGGTCGAGAATCTGGAGTCGCTCACCAGCCGCTACCGCCTCCAGTTGGCTGAAGCGCAAGCCCACATCGCGGAACTGACACGCGAATTGTTTGGGCCGAAGGCCGACCGGCTGACTCCCGAACAGCAGGATCAGTTGAACCAGTTGCTCCAGGATATGGAGGCCGAGTCTCAACAGCCCGCTCCAGACGGCGACCAGGTGCTTGAGGAAGAGGAAACTCCAAAGCGCTCCAAGCGAAAACGCCGGACGCGCCATCCGCTGCCTGTAGAGATGGAGACGGAAACCGTCACCATCGAGCCGGACCTTGCCCCTTGTCCCTGCTGCGGCAAAATGCCGGGCCGCATCGGAGAAGAAGTTTCCGAGGAAATCGATCTCATTCCGGCCCGGCTGATCCGCCGCAGAACCGTGCGTCCCAAGTATGCCTGCCCCTGCGGCGAGGCGGGCGTCGCCGTCGCGACCTTGCCTCCACGTCTGATTCCCCAGAGCAAGCTGGGTCTGGGCCTCGCTGTGTTTATCGTCCTGGCCCGATTCGACGATCACTTGTCCTACTACCGGCTCGAACAGCAATTCCGCGAGCGCCACGGCGTCGAGATCCCCCGCCAGCAGATGGTGCAGTGGATCGAACACATTGCCAACTGGCTCCGGCCCCTGGTTGAAAGAATGTGGCAGGCGATGCGCGCTTCAGGCTACCTCCAGGTCGACGAAACGCCCGTCAAGGTCCTTGATCCCGAGGTGAAAGGCAAGGCCGCCCAAGGCTACCTCTGGTTCTATGCCGTACCCGGAGGCGATGTCTTTCTGGAGTTTGACCCCAGCCGCGGCCTCGATCCGGTTCGCCGCCGCCTTACCGGTTTTGCCGGCACGATCCAAACCGACGCCTATGAAGTCTACGAATCTCTCAGCCGCAAAGAGTCCGCCATCGCACGCATCGGCTGTCTCGCGCATGCGCGCCGGTACTTGTACAAAGCGCTCAAGGAAAGTTTCGCCGAGGCCGTCTGGTTTATTACCCAGATCCGTTCGCTTTACAGAATTGAAGACAAAATACGAGGACTTCCTTCCACTGAACGTCACGCCCAACGCCGTCTGCAAGCCGCCCCTGAAATATGGAACGGGATGAAAGCCAGGGCCACTGAACTCCAACCCACGCTCCTGCCCCAAAGCACCATGGGGAAGGCCCTCAACTACTTCCTCAACGAGTACGACGCGCTGACTGGCTATCTGCAAGACGGTCGTTTCGAGATCGACAACAACCTGGTCGAAAACGCCATCCGCCCCACCGCCGTCGGCCGCAAGCGCTGGCTCTTCATTGGACATCCCGACGCGGGCTGGCGCAGCGCTGTCCTCTACTCCCTTCTACTCAGCTGCAGACGCCGAGGCATCAATCCCAACGACTATCTCACCGACGTCTTGCGACGCCTCCCCAATGCGACGGTCAGCGAACTGGATTCCTTGCTTCCCGCAAACTGGACACCACATCCCGATTAGCTGAGGGCCGCCATCCATCTTCAGGATTTCATCCCCATGGTTTTGCCGACGTCCGCCAGGGTCTGCGCTCCTGGTGTAGCTCGCTTACCGCTTACGGTTGGTCCTCGCATTCACGTCCCACAGCCGCACGCAGATAGCAGTTGTTTTGTTGTTTTGATGGGAGCGTTTTCGCTGATCGTTTTAGCTCTCTATCTCCTTAAATACCTGACCCGATAGCCACCGAACCCGCGACGTCAGCTTGGAAAATCACACTGATATTGATAACAAAGAATAACGGCGTTCACGGTGATGATTGAGGACACCCAGAACGCCCGAGTAGAGCGGACTTCCATCCTTAATGGAGTACATTTGGAGACGTCCGTTGACGCTTACGACCATGTAGTTTTGATCTATTCAACAAACGTCTCTGATTTTACGGTCTTATACTTCGATAATAAGTATTGACCTCGACCCGTCCATTTCGAAGAATCGCACGATAGCGAATAGGAACTCCACCGACATCAATCGGTCCGAATGTGGTAGAACGTTCTTCCTGAATAAGTCCTTCTAGCCATTTTTGGGTCACGTCCTGATCAATCCGGCTCTCAATTGACAACATTTGTTCAGATAGTCCATCTTGTGCCAATCGGCCCGCAGCATGTTCACTCTTGATAAAAACCTCAGGGAGATCAGCCAGTTCCAGAGCTTCGCCTGCTAGTTCTGTCGCAGCCTCTACAGCCTTGAACACTCCCCTTATTCCAGAAAAAATCATCGCGACATCGAACAAATCCCAGGATGTATCGATAGCATCCATGCGAGTTATGTCGCTTCTAGAGATATTAAAACTACTCACCGGTGCATCAAACATAGAGCCCGTTTGTATTGGAATTTGACCTACATATATATCCCCGAAATATTCAGGATTAACCCATGGATTCCCAAGATTTGGGCCGCCAGAATAAGGATTCGAAGGAGTCCACTCTGGAGTTGGGTACCAAGGGTAAGGATAGATGACAGTCCCTTGAAGGCCAAGCGGATCCCTGAAACGAAATGGATTGTTAAAGGCGTAAGCGTAACGGTTACCGACACGATCTATGCCTCCGTCATTTGGTTGAGGATCAGGCGACAAAAACCGCGCAATTGAAGCATCGTAAAGCCTGTAGGATGTCCAATAAATACTCGATCCGCCGATTTCGGACATGCCTGCAAAGCCAAGATGAAGAAATTGTTTGGAAGAGTCACCCTTCTTTGGCAGGGATCCAAAAGGATCGTAAATATAAGTTTCTGAAACTTTCGACTGTGAATCAGTTGTCATTACCATTGAGCCTAAAAAATCTGCATGAACATATCGTATTTGGCCGGAGGTATTAAACTGAGCGATAACTCCGTTTGGGCCATAAACGTTGTTTTCACAGTCTTTGGATTTTCTACAGTTCGAAAATCCATTCAAATCAACTTCGGTGGTAAGCCCGTGAGAAACAGTGGAAATTCCCGCAACGGGCACCTTCTTTAGCGTCCGCGCGATACCTTGACTGTGGATTTCGACGCCATCGTTTTTATATACAATTTGTCCTTGCATGAGCTTTGTTGCGCGTCCAAACTCGTCGTACGCAAGTAATTGACTCCCAATTTTCTGAACTTCTTGAGGATGCGAGGTATTATAAATATAGTCTCCTAAAGACGACCTAGATAGTAGGTTATCATCTAGCCCATAAGTAAATGACTCCGTGCTCGCCTGTCCATCTAAACCTAGGATCTCTATTAAGCGGTCCGACGAATCGTACTTATAGTCAAGTGTCTTGTTATTCAGTGTACGTTCAACCACATTACCGACCGGATCGTACTTAATGCTTTCTTTGCGAATTACTGTGCCCTGCACGTCACTATCAATGGTTTCGGTCGGCATGCCAATGTCTGAATAGGATATGTCGCGCCGAAGCCCATTTCCAAAATGCTCATTCGTCAGCCTCTGTTGCGCATCATATTCGCCCGTCCAAAGCGTTTGCCCCTCGCGATAAATGTTCGCGATCAGTCCCGCGGTATATACATAAGACACCGACGACCCATCAGCGTACCTTATAGACGAAATCTTCCCCCCCGGAGCATAGGCGGTTTCAATTTCGTAGTGGCGAGATCGAAGCCAACCAATATGAACATCGTATGTGCTTTTGGTAGGCCTTCCTTGATTGTCATAATTAAAGACACCCTTTCCAGATTGCCAAGATATTGATTTTGGTGAATTGGGATAAGGGGAACCCGAGAAATATTCAATTGACAACTCTGTAATTGATTTCGAGCCACTTTGGCGCGTCTTCTTTATCAGACGGTCTGAGGAGTCATATTGGAGATCAATACGATCACTTTCGAAACCCTTCAGAGTTACTGGAAGGCCTGTAGCATCGTAAACTATTTCCTTCTCTCGTAACCCGTTCTCATGAATCCGGACGATTCTGCCCATTTGGTCCCACTCGTATGTGACAAAAGTCCCGCTCCCCCCGTCAACATTTACAGTCCGTCCCGCAATATCTCGCCCATACACTACCTTAGAAATCACCTTCGCATTTGCTCCCAGTGTCGCGTTACAGTCCGCGACTTCCAAATCAAACTTTGTTGAGGCCAGAACGTTTTTATTCATGTCAAATACCACGTCGGTAACGTGATGATTTGCATCAATAACCCGTACTCTATTCCCGCTGTAGCACACTTGAGAGTACCTTAACAATCCTTGATTTACTGCAGTGACTCTGCCAAGCCCATCATATAAAAAAAAGGTGCGTTCGCCTGGAGAATTCTCGCGGTGAGGTTGGGTCACGCTTCGGATCTGCCCGTTCTCTGAATACACGATTTCACTTTCTACTGTTCCCGCTAAGGAGTTGCGGCGTAACGCAATTGGCCGATTTAGTCCGTCTGAGGACACCTCAATCCAATCGTTATTTGAGTCCCTCTTTGTGATTTGAAGTTCGTTCGGCTTGACCGAGTATTCGCTGGTAACGAAATATCCATCCGGATATCTTGTTTCAGCGACACGTCCAAATTCGTCATAAAAGTACTTCACAACCTCTTTGCCGTTAACTTGACGTGACAAAAGCAAGCCAGCAGGTATTGATGAATCGCCCCGATTGTATTCCGCAGTTTCGATGTCGCCTGATGGTCCTTTGGTCGTAGTCTGGTGAAGTCCGACATCATCATAGCCGAATAGATACTGGTGATTATTCGCGTCCGCCCGGCAGATTAAGTTACCGTGGACGTCAAAACTAAGTCGCTCGGTTGACCAAGTATCTGGAAACGAAAGCGAAGACGATACCTGAGACGGCACGTAGAGTATTCGCTGGTTGAGGATCGGGCCTTCGGTTGTACAACTATTATTCGTATAAGCGAAGTTTTCGGCAGATACTATGGCGGCCTTTGTAAAGTTCAATGTTTCCCTTTCAGTGCTATGAACTTTCTCCAATAAACTAGCGGGCGCGGCACTCCGATCGCACATATTGGAAATTGCGGTGCATAGAGCCAAGCTGGTTTGTGAAACCAATCGGGTGTTTAAACTCCCGTCGTTGACCGATTCATATTCGGAAAGTGCGAAGAGCGCAGAATTTGGAGAGGTAGGGTCGATCGTCAACCGACTAACTAAATTCCCGCGGCGGTCTACGTTAACGACTGAAATTCGGTCAACATCGGTCCCGCAAGCAAGATTTATGCAGTCGGATCGGGTGACGGTGCTTCGACGTAATGACACGCTAAACGGGGGAGCAACAGCATTGTCCGTAACATATTCGTAATCGTATTGTACGCTGGGCCTGCCAGGTTCGGATCCCCTAACAATTCGGTATGGTAATCCAGCAAAGCGCGCGTATGCCGATGAAGACATAGGCACCGTAGCAGTATCACCTTGGTAAAACCAAACATCCGTTGTCAGCGGAGCTTCGAGTGTATGCGTTGTTACCTGGACGTGTCCAAATCCCCGAAATTCTTTCTGTTCGACTTCGAAGTATCCATCATCATATGCAAACGTCTTATCGAAGTCTGTTTGAGCTCCTTTATGATGTATTTTACTTATAACCTTAAGAGGTAATGGGCAGCGACAGTTGCTCGTCGACCGCTTTTCCCCATAAGTGTACGACGTTTCGTTCCCGATCTCGTCCTTAAAAAGGACCAATGAATCGGGATATAAGTTTCGTCCGAATAGAAGTGTGGACATCCCATCTTTGGTTGAGCACATGATCTGCTCGTACCCGGAGCCCTCAAAATCGCCAAAGAAACAGCGATTCTTGTCCGGTCCTGAGCGCATTTGTTGCAAGGGTATGATGTCATACTTAGGAGTCTGCATATTTAAATGGGAGAAAACCCAAAAATCATCCCCATTCGGACAAACCAGATCGAGAGGTTCGGTACCCTGGTAGTTAAGGAGGAGGCAGTCGCTGGCCTGCGAAATCGATGGCCCTGCCCAGTTAACTGCAGGTTGCCAACCTGTTCCATTGGAATAGTATGTACGCCAGATTCCTTCGCCACTTATCGCTTTACACACCAGATCTGCAAGGCCGTCACCATTTATATCGCCGACAAGGCATCCTTTGCCAACCTCATCTGGCAAAGTTCGGGTCACTACGGCCGAGCCTGTGATCGCAACCGACCAAATTCGAAAAGTGGAATCTAAAGCACACAAAAGATCTGTTAAACCATCACCATTTAAATCGGCTGAAAAGCAACTTGGATAGCCAACGATGGTGCCATCTCGGGGTGGTAACGTTGGACCCGGCCAAGGTTGAACATTGAAGCCATTTCCAGTCGAGAACGCCATTGTCCATCTGCCGGTTGCGGCATCGATACATGCGACGTCAGCTTTGGCGTCTTGATTGAAGTATCCGACTCGGCAGGCCGTAGCGGATGTAAAGTCCGCGGCTCTGCTAAAGCCTACATATAATGTTGGGGCGTGCTGCCAAACGTGAGAGGCAGGTAACCAACCGACACCTGAAGAGTAATAAAGTTCCCAGTCTGTCGATAATAGTGAAGTGTTTACAGAGGAAAAGGCATTGAAATTAATAATAGGGTTAATAATATCCATCATACCGTCACCGGTATAGTCACCGAGGAGGGATGAGTATGGAACTGGCATAATAAGTCTATAATGGACATTTAAACCTGGCGTATTAATATCGACCTGAAAGCTCCAACGGGCATCGGGCCCAGGTTGCCAGGTTTCAGAATGTAATGAATAGCTGTTGTCCAATTTTAATAGATGCCATTCGTGTTTGTTTGCCTCAGGTAGAAACATGATTGCATCGCGACCCTCTGGGCTAAACCTTCCGACCACAGCAACTTCTTTTGATGGAAGAGAAGAGATTCCCGAAATGAAGGTTGTCCAGCCGGAATTTCCACTGTACTCGAATGATGCTATCGTACGCTTCGTTTGGCCCTTTGCTCCAGCCATCGTTACGGCCCTAAGCAATGTTCGACCCGATACGTCGCTATACTCTGATTGATTTGCACCATAGGATAATTCGTATGACGCATAAGGGTGTCCGCCGCTCCGCACAGAGATCGCGCCGAGCCGCACGTAAACGGTTGCCTCGGATCCTCGAAATGTGGTTTCTTTGTCGGTTCGGGGAATCCAACTAAACTGGACGCAGTCGTTATAGTCAATACGCGTATCACACGCCGAATTCTCGGGCGTCGAAGCTTGAGTCGAGATACGGTTATACAAGTAATACAATGGCAAAACCACTCCGTGATCTTGCGCGTATTCGTATTTGATCGAATTTCCAAACGAGTCAGTAATTGATGTTATTGACCATTCTTCACGTTTCTTGACCTCGATCCTTGATTCCGTAGTTTCACCAAATCGAAAATGGGTGCCGTCGTTGTCAATTCGTTCCCATTCGGAGTGGCCATTAAGAATTCTCCGTATAATGACAGGAGATAACGGAGAGTTTTGGAGTCTGAACTCCGACTCAGTCGCGGTTGTTGTGATCATAGTAAGCGGTTCGGCACCAGTCCCAGACAGGAGCAGGAACCTTCCTGTCTCTTCGTCTGAAAACTTAGTCGAGCTTCCAACGATACTGGTAATATCGAGCCGCCAACCCACTCCGATAAGACCATTTCCAAGCCGCGAATCGTAAATGAGATCCGCCTTGGGCTGTAAGCCATTGCGACCAGGCGGCAAAGTTAGCGGCAATCTTTTGACTAATGCACCGTGGAACAAATCGACGTCCTCGTCCGTCATGGAAAGCGCATTGTATTCTTCAGTCCCAGGAGCAGCGTATGCGCGTCCTGAGTTGCGAGACAGCGGAATTGGCTGCACCGGATCACCAGTCGTTGCTAATAATCCACTAGCGGTGACGGCCCCCCCCCCAGTGTTTGGCTGTAGAGATCTGTTGCGGTAAAAAGGGCGACGGAGAGTGCCCATGTGAAAAGTATTCGCATATTTGCCCCCCCCAAAGTTTTGCGATTCAAATGATTACGGGCTCGAGCGAGTATGCGTTGCAAACTAGCGTGTAATATCAGGGTGCGTCAAGTTCTTTTGGCGAGTCCCGTTTTCTTGTATAACTACGGACGCGCCGCTCGAATTCCCCAAAACATGAAGACGTCTGTAATTGAAAAATAGAGCGGTACTCCGGAACCGAA
>Ga0207009_1032_pt1 | contig 22582 bp, 25 predicted proteins | sample Alteio_BWMinCont_81_FD_153479 | JGI IMG/M metagenome (GOLD analysis project Ga0207009, IMG submission 153479) | Enriched cells from forest soil in Barre Woods Harvard Forest LTER site, Petersham, Massachusetts, United States -... | ecosystem: Environmental > Terrestrial > Soil > Temperate forest >... | reverse complement strand
AGACAGTTTCAATATGGCCTCAGGGGTAGTATCTGATTTTTGATAAGCTAATGAGTAAATGCTATTTAAGGAATTAAACAGGAAATGCGGGTTGATTTGCGATTTTAAAAAAGCGAGTTCGGCACTAAGGCGCTGATTCTCCAGATCACGTTGAATACGTTCGTTGGTTACCCAATCAACACCCAGTTTAAGCACAAAGCTCAAAAACAAAAATACAAGGCTTGAAAATAAGGTACTTATAAAATAGGGCACAAACTCCGTAGCCTCGGTTTTCCCTCGCCTCATGTGCATCAATATATCTTTTTCAAATATTAATCCTACACCATATTTAGCTGCACCGTAAACGAAAATGGCAACAATTACTGCCAGTATATATAACCAATATTGTTTTTTATTTAGAAATAAAGGAATAAGCAGCAGGAAATTAAGATAAAACAGGCTAATGTTGATTACTCCAAAAAGACCCCAAAAAATAAATTCGTGCTGTATACTAAACCTGCCGTTACTATGTCCAATAAATATAAAAAATGCCACCGAGCACACCCAAAAAAATATATGCCAGAAGACACGCACACTTAACTTCATAAGTGCCAAAAATAATATTTCGGTAATCGATTGCTTTAAAATTTATATCTAAGTGTAAATTTCACCGATGAACTGGCTTTAAAAGCCGATGAACCGGTTATAGTTTTAAATAAGCGTTCATCTATAAATTAAAGGGGATAATTAAGTTTTTCTTTGTTATATAAAATCACAAGCAAATGAAAAAGCTGTTCACAAACTCAAATCCATTCATCCTGTTACTTGCACCACTAGTGTTTGCTATAATTATGGGTGTTGCTTACCAGTTTGAACAAAAGAAAGTATGTATAGAAGGGTCTTCTACTGTACAGGCTACTTCTCTTTTTGTTAAGGGCATAACTTTGGTTAAAACTGTGTGTTCAATAGGTAAAGAAAAGGTGTGGTAATCAGTACCGAAGGGTTAACCTTTAATTTTGGCAATCAAACTGTTGTCAAGTCACTATCCTTACAGGTTCCTGAAGGCAGCATTTATGGCTTTTTAGGCCCTAATGGCGCCGGCAAAACTACTACTATAAAATTGCTGCTAAATTTGCTGACTACACAGCAAGGCAGCATTCATATTTTTGAAAAAGAGCTGCAAAGCAATCGTATAGAAATTCTTTCACAAATTGGCTCGCTTATAGAGCAACCTGCTATATACCTTCATCTTACCGGAAAAGAAAATTTACTTAACCGCGCATTACTATTAAAAATACCTGCCAACAGGGTTGATGATATGCTTGCCTTAGTACATTTAACTGAAGCAGCGAATAAAAAAGCCGGAAAATACTCATTAGGGATGAAACAACGCCTGGGTATTGCGCTGGCTTTACTTTCAGATCCTAAACTACTTATTCTTGATGAACCGACTAACGGGCTCGATCCTAACGGAATTATTGAAATACGGGAGCTATTAGTAAGATTGGTTAATGACCACAATAAAACCGTTTTTATATCCAGTCATTTATTAGCTGAAATTGAACGCATGGCTACGCATGTGGGTATTATTGATAAAGGCGAGCTACTGTTCCAGGGGAGTATAGATGATCTTTCATTATTAAGCCAGCCTTTAATACAAATTGAAACCGATAATACTGTTGATGCAGCCAACTTTTTAAAAACTCATAAATTTACCATAGTTGATGTTAACGACCATTATTTATTTGTGTCGTACACATCTAAACAACAAATGGGCGATATCAATTCCTTACTGAATAAAGAAGGTTATACCATATTTAGCATTAACAAACAGCAAAAGGACCTGGAAAAATTATTTTTAGATATAACTCAACACGCCTAAGCCATGAAGGGATTTATATTATCATTCCGGTCTGAGTTTTATAAAACCCGCAAAACAGCAGGCTTTTGGAGCGCTGTTATTTTACCGCTGCTGCTTTGTTTATTATTGTTTATCGGATTTTACCACAACGCCGATAAATTGGTATCTAATCCGGGCATGGTGCTTTGGCTACGCTTTTCGGGTGCTATTTTAGGTGTAATGGGTTCCTTATTACTGCCGATGCTTATTGTTTTTATCGCTTATTCTGTAAACAGCATTGAGCATAAGGCTGATACCTGGAAAACACTTTTTAGCCTGCCTTTATCAAAACTATCCGTATACGCTGCTAAATATTTTTACGCTTTATTTTTGGTTTTTTTATGCCTGGCACTTTTTGTAGTGTTTACCATCATTTTTGGCAATTTTTTAGGCATACTAAACCCCGGGCTGAGGTTTAGGGATTATAATATGAACAGCATCTTATTGCAGATCTATTTTAAACTCTTCTTATCTTCTTTAGGCATATTATCTATTCAATTTTTATTGAGCCTTTTATTTCGTGATTTTTTGAAGCCGATGGGTATTGGTTTTGTTGGAACTATAACCGGCGTTATTTTGGCAACTTCCCGTTGGCAGTATGCCTATTGGTTTCCTTATTCGCACCCTATGGTAGCACTTACCGCTGCATCTCCCCCAAGAGGTAAAGGCCCAATGCAGCCCATGAACATTGACTTTTTTACCAATGAAATTTATGTAAGCCTCGCGATAGCAGTGGTGGTTTTTACTGCTGGTTATTTTATTGTGTTGAAGAAGAGTGTGAAATAGCTACGAAAGCAAAGGGGCCCAGTGTCGACACCCAGCCCCTTTGCTCTTAATCAATATTTGTTTTATCTCGCAAAAACCGGCAAACTTTCATGCCCGTCCGCATCTACCGATTGTACGGCGAAGAAAAAATTATCTTTTGAATAATTCAGCTTTACACTATTGTCTGTAACATAAAATTTCTTTTCCCAGAAAGGGCTGGTAGTTTCGCGCATTAGCACATAATAGCCAACCGGCTTTTTACCCTCTTTTGGTGCTTCCCATTTGATATCGGTCATGTTGGTTAAGCCACGGGTTTGCATGGTTACTGCCGATGGCGCTGCGGGGGCCGAAGCCAGGTTAGATAGCACTGAAAGATTCATTCTTGCTACTTTTTGCACATAGCTAAAATCCACCGAATCGGGAACGTCGCCATAGCCTATTCCGTTTTCCCGGCGCACATATTGGTGCTGACGGGTAAAATTCTCATTCATCTCTGTAAATCTAACCGCTGTAAAGCCCTGTGTTAAAAATGAAGTATGGTCGCCACCGCGGTTATAACGGTCACGACGGTAAATCAGCTTAACATCCAGGTTATCTACATAACGCTCACCAATTTCTTTAATATACCGTGCCAGTTCTCTTGATGGGCTATCATCCTCGCCACCGTTATTTATTAGCCTGGTTAATTGCTGCTGAGTAGTGCCGGTAGGCACACCTTCGCTAAATACTCTTACATGTAAATTGTCTTTAATATCATTATCCAGTCCATGTGTATTGCCCACAATATCATTATTTAGCATGGCATCAACGTTCCATTTTTCGGCTTTCGCGCGTTTAGCTACATGTGCCGAACCGTCCAAACCTTGTTCTTCTCCACAAACGGCCATAAATATGACGGTTGCCGGGAACGAATGTTTGGCCATCACTCTTGCTATTTCCATTGATACGGAAGTACCCGAGGCATCATCATTAGCACCGGGGGCATCGGCCTTACTATCCAGTACATCCCCCACAATTGAATCAAAGTGGCCCGATACAATATAAACGCGTGTATCTGTTGGGTCGGTTCCTTTTAAAGTAGCCAGCACGTTTTTCAGAAATATGGGGTTGGGTATGCGGTTGGCTTTAGGCTGAGTAAAGGTATCAAATGCTACGGTCATACGTCCACCTGATTCTTTTGCATAAAGCTCATATTGCGACTTAATCCAGTTACGTGCCGCGCCGGTGCCTTCGGTTTTACTGGTGGTATCACCAATAGTATGGCGGGTTTTAAAACTTACGAGTTTACGTATGGTAGCTTCAATGTTTTTGACAGATACCTCGTCAACCATCGCTTTAATAGCCGCATCCTGCTTAATGGTTGTCTGTGCTGATGTATTTAGCCCTAAAAAAACTAACGGGAGTAAAAATTTAAAATATTTCATAATATCTATACTGAAAATGTGCGGGTTTAGCCGATTTGGATTATTTCAAGCCCTAAAATAGTTTTTTTAATGAACTATACCTATGATATCAGAAAAAATATGGATATAATGTAGCTAATAAATGCAGAGGCACAATGCTTTGTGTCTACTTTGGTGGGTTCATGAAAGCTTGTTATTTGTAAAACAGATAAATTTTTAGCGGTAAATTGCTAAAATTCTTTTAGTATTAACAGCTAACGGCGCTATAACTTCACTACATCATTCTGTATCGCATACAAAACAAGGCCTGTTCGCGATTTTACATTTAGTTTTTGAAAAAGCGCTTCGCGGTAATTATCTATCGTACGCGGACTGATAAACATCTGGTGGGCTATCTCTTTGTAGGTTAATTCAGTGCAGCATAGCTTTAAAAAAGTAACTTCATTAGTGGTAAAAACAGGGTCGCTATCGGCAGTAAGCGAGCGTATCATTTTGCCCGAAACCAGCTCGTTAATGTACATTCCCTTCTGAAAAATAATGGTAATAGCTTCCAAGAGCTCTTTAGGGCTCGATTCTTTTAACAAATAACCACACGCGCCGCATTTGATCATATTGATCACCGCCTTATCATCTTCAAACATACTAAGCGCCAAAACCTTTACCTCCGGGTACTTTTCTTTTAACCAGCCGGTAGCTGCATAACCATCCATCACCGGCATATTGATATCCATTAATACTACCTGCGGTAATAGTTTTTTATCCATCATCTGCTGCATATGCTGCCCGTTATCGGCTTCAAACAGCACCTGCAGGTCATCAAACTCGCGCATAAGCGCAGCTACTCCGTTCCTGAACAGGGTATGGTCATCCACAATAGCTATCCGGATCTTATCAGTTTTCATTTTATGGATATGGAATTATAACACTTATACAGGTACCTTCATTTTCCTGCGATTTGATAAACACTTCGCCGCCTACAATACCGGCTCTTTTACGCATATTTTTCAGGCCCATTCCCATTTGTGCCTCCGCCAGTTTGTCCGCATTAAAGCCAACACCGTTATCATCCACATGCAGCTCCATATTTTCGCCGGTATAGGCCAATTTTATATTGATACCGGTGGCAAATGAATGTTTAATAATATTGTTGGTTACCTCCTGCAATATACGGAAAATGATGAGGTCCTTATCCAGGTTATGAGAGGGTGGCATTTCGCCCTCAGGCACATAATTTACCTGGTACTTACCCGATTTTTCTATCCAGTTGATCTCATGGTAAATAGCTTCCGAAAGGCCTACTCCCAGTAACTGATCGCCCTGTAATAATTTACCCAATAACCGCATTTCTTTGATTGACCGACCGGTAAGATCAATGGCTGCATTAATTTTTTGCTGCGCCTTTTCCAGGTCGTCTAGTTGTATAGAGCTTAGGGTTAGCGAGCTTAAACTTAGCAACTGACCAATATTATCATGCAAATCGGCGCCAATGTTTTGCATGGTTTGTTCCTGTACTTCCAGCTGGGTCTTTACTATTTCGGCATCGAAAGTTAGCTTCATCTGTTCTTTCTCTTCCATATGCTTTATTTTACGCCGGTTGTAAACCAATACATATAACAAGATAAAAACCGGGGCCAATATAAATATCAGCGTGGCTATTAAAATTAACTCTCCAACGTTGTTTTTGACCATTTTCTACAAATAAATGAATAGCTCCAGCATCCATATAACAAGATACTTAAAGCCATAAATATAAAATAGGTAACATTATGTCCCGCTATTTTCACATCCTTTAAAAAGGTAAAAAACAAATTCGCGACCGTACTGCCAAAATAAAAAAACAACGCACCGGCCACCCACCAAAAAGAGGCAGAACTTTTAATATCGATATGCTGTTCGTCTTTAAGCAGCAGGTAATAATAATAAAAACAATAGATCACAAAAATAACAGACATAACCGTTTCAGTAAGATCATTAAAAACGGAAAAACCATGCCGGTGGACATCGTTTATATACAGCAATACAAACAAAGCAAACCCACTTAAAACAAGGGGTTTGCTTTTTATATATTTTCCTAACAGGACGCTAAACATTAAACTGCTAAAGCTGGCTTCAAAAACAAGGTATATGTTATAGAGCCATTGATTAGTATGATGCTCGGTTTTTAATATCTTACCATATATTTCAATTAAAGAAGTTATAAACAAAAAAACAATCATACTTCGCCACGCGAAGCTTGTGTCTTTCCTTAAATAAATGAAAGCGATTATGAAGCACGTTACTTCGATAATATTTGTTAAATAAGGTATCAAATTGATCTGTTTTATCAGTTTGCGCTAATTGGAGTTAGTTATTGTTAGTACAAGTAGGGTCGGTCGGATCAGGGCATACCAAGGTAGCACCATCACAATTATCAGGGCAAAGATCATTCCTGTTTTGCGGATCGAGCGCAAACATATGCATAGGTTTTTTTTGATTTGGCGCACCATAATAATCCAGATGGATGTTAATAGAATCTTTTGATCCTCTGGGTAAAATACGGGTGTTTTTAGTCGATACCAGGATAATCGTATTATGGAAGGGATGCTCATACGGAGTTTTACCATCAGGATGGTATTTAGGATACCTGCCAAAATAAATGCGAATACCATCGGTAGTACCGTTTATTTTTCTTTCGGCGTCCAACGCTGTAGTCAAGCTGTCCAATTCTTTTAAGGAGATGTAAACACTGCGGGTTTTTTGGCCCTTGCCGCCCATGCGGTTATTAGCATCATCCATCCAATGCGCACCGAAGGTATCTACCAGCATTTGCGCTTCGTCGCGGCTGATACTATTATCAGACATGATAGGTCCGCCGGATGTGCCGATAGTAGTTTTTGCCTTGCCATTAAAGAAATAATAACCCGCAGCGAAACCAATAACTAGGGTTAAAAGGGGTAACAATAATTTTTTCATGATGATTAAAAGTTTAGTGTTGAGTGGTTTTTATGAAAACTGTGATTAATAACCCTACTAAAATGAACATTAAACCGCAGATAAACAAAGCAATTAAACCCTATTTAATACCGTAAAAATACCCTGTTAAAAAGGTTGCCTTTACTGTAACAATTGTTCCGGATCATCTCCACCTTTGAACTGTCAGTTAATAACTACTACCAGGCGGGGCAATCAGCAGCAGTTGTTGGGGCTGCTGAGACCCCCTCTCCTGGTTGCCACCAATAAATTTTAATTGTATGAATATTATTAATAAACCCAGTCCTAATTTTTTAGTCGGTCGCAAAAGATTTAAGCCCGAAGCGATTGTAATACATATTATGCAGGGTACTTTATACGGTACCGATAGCTGGTTTCAAAGCTCGCTATCAAAAGTATCTGCACATTATGGCATTGGCAAAAAAGGCGAAATACATCAGTATGTTAATGAAAAAGATAGTGCATACCACGCTGGCCGCGTTAATGCACCTACATGGAGCTTGATCAAGCTGGCCGAAAATGGATTATTTATTAACCCCGATTATTATACCGTCGGTATTGAACATGAAGGCGATATAAATACCGACTGGACCGACGAAATGTACATTACCAGCAGCAATTTAATACGCGCCATAAGTTTAAGATGGAACATCCCGTTAGACCGTGATCACATTATCGGTCATCATGAAATATATTCATTAAAAACATGCCCCGGCAATATTGTTGATATCAATAAGCTGATTGCCATGGCCGAAAACCCAAATATGGTTAATGAACCTGTTACTGCTTAATAATTAATTGGTCAACTTTTGTTAATTAATTAATAGGCAATCATAATTAAAAATATGAACCTGGTACAATATGCAATGAAAGACGAACAGCCGCTAAACCCGCGCCTGGTTAAAATAGGCCTCATACCAACAGGTACCGAACAAAAAAAACGTACCGATGAATTAACGAACACTGATAACGAAAGTGAGAAGCGTGAAGAGTTTGTAAATGAGTATGTACGTGATTTAGAAGAAATGATGTTTCTGACACATCATAAAGTCAGGCAACCGGTGGCAAACATCATTGGCATGGCCAACCTAATCGATAAATATGCAAATTCGCCAAGAGAGCTAAAGAAAATTGCAGAATATATGAAGCAATCCGCTCTTGATCTGGATGCCTTTACCCAGGAACTAACTGCCTTTATAAAAACCCTGGAGCAAAAGGGAAAGAATAAGGGCAAATAACAGGAATATAAAGCAGGTTACTTCTCTTTGCTTTTTTGCGCCAGCACAATCTCTTTTAGCTTTTCATTTCCTTCAATAGTTTTTAACCCTTCCTCGTAACCTATCATATAAATTTCGTCGGCGGCGTCGGTATCAAATATGCCGTAACCACCCAGGCCATGTGGCTCGATCACAACATCGCATAAAATTTTATGGGTGTCAAGACTCGAGTTAATAGCGATCATTGCGGCCCTGTCGATCAACTGTTTAAAGGATTTAATTTCAGTAACCTCCGGTAAATGATTGCAGGACGAACCAATGATCAGGTCGCAATTGCCCACCAATGGTTCAACCGGGAAATTATTGAGTATGCCCCCATCCACATACATATGATTATTAATAATAATAGGTTTAAAAATACCGGGCAAACAGCAGGAAGCTAAAATTGCGATATCTAACTCGCCATCGGTAAAATAAACCAGCTTCCCTTCTCCCAGGTCAACAGCCGAGATGGTAACACGTGTTTTAAGCTTATCAAAAGAATTATGAGCTATATATTTTTCAATCAAAAAACGAACGTTAAGGATAGAGACCAAACCGGTACTACCAAGTGAGGGCCGGAGTAACTTAAGCAGGCGGGCTTCCTTAATAAGATTTAATACTTCCTTCGGTGCGTATCCTTCAGCAATAAAAGCAGCTGCAATTGCCCCGGCGCTTGTTCCTGATATATGTGAAAATTGGATACCATGATCAGTTAGCGCTTGTATCACACCTAAATGAGCTACACCTCTTACCCCGCCTCCTGATAATGCCAATCCTACCCTTTTAGGTTTATTTGGGTCGATGCTTGTATCCATTTATCTTTTGATTAGGTTAAGCCATTAATTATGCCAAAGATATGCAGGCGGCAAACAAAAATGTAATCTTTGGTCCTGCCTGGGTTAACAAAATCAATAATGGCCAGTTTCAAAATGATAAATTAGGTGGTTATTTACCACCAAACCTGGTAACTGCTGTTGCGGCCATTTCACGGTATTCATAAATGGGTTTATAATCTTTTTTGCCCAATGCCGTAGCCAAATCATAATAAGTTAGCGCATCAACAAAATTATCCCGGTTAATGCCTAATTTATAATAAGCATAGCCCAGGCAATTGTAGGCTTCGGCAACTTCCGGCTTTAATTCAACCGAGCGTGTAAAATCGCTAATTGCTTCGTTAAACTGGTTGGTTTTTATTTTATAGGTACCACGTATGTTATAGTATTTTGCATCGCCGGGTCTTACCTGTATAGCCTTGTCCATGTCCGCAATGGCATCCGTATACTTGCCTTGTTTTTCTTTTGCCTGCGCGCGTTCAAAATAAGCCGGCGCATAACGCGGGTTTATCATAATAGCCTGGTCAAGGTCCGCCATCTGCCCGGCAATATTGCCCAGCTTGCCTTTTTCTGTAGCGCGATAAACAAAAGCCTCGGCGTTTATTGGGTCGTGTGCTATTAATTTGGTATAGTCGGCTATCGCATCTTCCGACAGGCCCAGCATTACCTTTGCACGGGCGCGACTCAGGTAATCGTTATTATAATTAGAATCCAGCAATACTGACTGGTCAAAATCCTCTATGGCAGATTTATACTCTTTAAGCTCCAGCTTTGCATCGGCACGGTCGTGATAAGCCAGTTTATATTTAGGGTTGATCTGTATGGCCTGGTCATAATCTAAAATAGCTTCTGCAGGCAGATTTAATCTTCTTTTGGCAACGCCGCGCTCAAAATACATGCGGTCATTATCCGGCTTTAGCAATATAGCCACGGTAAAATCGGCAATGGCATCGCCATAGCGCCTTGCCCGCATTTTTGCGGTGGCGCGGTCAAAATAAGCCGTGCTGTTTTTGGGATCGGCAGCAATAACCTTATCATAATTTGCAATCACGCCGCCATTGGCCCTGGGTATACCTGTAGGTTCGTTGATGATAACATCGGTTGTATTTATTTGTGCCGATGCAACGCAGCATACCGCTAATAAAAAAAATACTGATAACGATAGGTGTTTCATATTCATGTCAATAATAATTAGCATGAATATAAAAATTTAGTTTTGATAAAAAGAAATAGTAATGAGCTTGATACGAAAAACACAATTCGTATTAAAGAAATAATGTTGTTAAAAATATCGAACACCGAATAAAGAATACTGAATGATGAAGCAAACTCAGCGTTCGATATTCAAAATTCATTATTCGATATTAATAACTTTTTTATTCTCCCCTAATTCAATTGGCTCAACGCCGCTTTTATCCTCGGTATCATCCCCTCAATATCATCCAGCGTACTTGCACCTACCGATGCACGGAACCAGTTCACATCGTCATTCGTACCGAAAGCAGAGAAGGGAACAAATGCAACCCCGGCTGCCTTAATGAGGTAGAAATTAATATCTGCCGAGTTTTTTAGTAAATCGCCATCAGGGGTGGTTTTGCCGGTATAATCAACCTTTACGGTTAAGTAAATGGCGCCCATAGGGGCAATTGAATCTACCCTGAAGCCTTCGGTCTTTAACTGCTGAAAGCCTTTGTGTAATGCAGTTAGGCTGGTTTGTATCCTTGATTTTAAAGTATCAAGGTATTTGTCAACCAGTTTATCATCTAAAATATATTTGGCCATAGCCACCTGCTCGGCTTTTGGCGACCATGCGCCCATGTGACCAACAATTGCTTTCATGTTGTTGATGATAGCTTCCGGCCCAAAACCCCAGCCCACACGTACGCCGGTAGCGGCAAAACATTTAGATGCGCCATCAACAAATACGGTATAATCTTTTAACTCGGGGCGCAGGTTTACCGGGTTATAATGTACATTATCCCCAAAAGTTAGTTGCGAATAGATCTGATCGTATAATAAATATAACGGTTTTTCGCCCGGCCCGCGGGTTTTATTTTCGGCAATAACCAGGTCGCAAATCTCTTCCAGGTCCTTTTTGTCAAACATCGTCCCGGTTGGGTTCAGCGGCGAGCAAAGCGCTAATAAGCTGGCGCCTTTAATATGCGGACGCAGATCATTAGCCGTAGGCATAAAATTATGCTCGGGTGTAGTTTGTATAATAATTGCTTCCGCGCCTGTCAGGTCACAGTAATGATTATTGTTCCATGATGGTGCCGGAAAAACAACCTTATCTCCCGGGTCAACAATAGCTAAAAAAGCAGAGTAGATTAATGGTCTCGAACCACCCGATATTAATATTTGTTTGGGTGAATAATCAAGCTCATACCTGTTTTTTAAAAAAGCAGACACACTTTCACGTAATACCAGTACACCATCGGCAGGCGGATAGTTGGTTTGATTGGCATTGTAAGCATCAACTATCCCCTGCTTTAATTCGTCGGGAATAGGGTAAATATTTGAGTCGTAATCGCCAATGGTTAAATTGGCAATATCTTGTCCTTGTCTTTTTAATTCATTGATCTCACCCGCGATCTTGATGATTTCCGATCCCCGCAGGTTTTGTGCCAGTATAGATGATTTCATTCGTAATAATATAATATTGGCTTATAAATAAGCTTCTCGTAATTTAATTAAGCGTATCCAGTGCATAAACTTCATCACCGGGTAAACGGGGTCAAACTCAAACCATTTTGCCGCAAAATTGGCGTTATTTGGCCTTTTATGATGATTATTCTGAAACAATTCGCCCAGCATAAAAAAGTCAAACGGAGTTGAGTTTTTTGATTTATCGCCGTTGTCAAAATTGGCATAGCCATATTTATGGCCGCACCAGTTAACAATAGCGCCATGAATAGGGCCCATCATAAAATGGATAGGTAACAATAAAAACATCCACCAATGGGTAGCAAAAGCCACATAAAAGGCAACATATAAACAGCCAAATAAAATACGCGAAATAAATGTCGATCCCCAGTAATCCAGCAAGCGCCACTCCGGATAATTACCTTTAAATTGAGCTTCAGGTTCTTTCAGCCGTTTTTCATAAAGCTTATAACTCTGTGCGGTGCGCCACATCATCTGGAAAACATCCCTGAAAAAATAAGGAGAATGCGGGTCCTTCTCCGTGTCGCTAAAAGCGTGATGTTCGCGGTGCATAATGGCATAGGCACGCGGGTTTAAATATGACGAACCCTGGCAAATAAAGGTGAACAGGTGAAACATGCGTTCATTAAACTTATGTGTACTAAACATTTTATGAGAAGCGTACCGGTGCAGGAAAAATGTTTGAAAAAATAACGAAAGGAACCAGTGGGCCAAAAAGAATATAAGAATAATCACGTATTTGGGCGTATTAAGAGTAATAAAATGTTCGCAAAGATACAATTAAAACGATTAATTAATCTTAATCATATGCGAAGTGTTTGTTAACCAGGGGTTGTTATTTTTAAAGGTTTAACCCTGTTGTTTTTAGGCAACGGTTTAAAAAGGTTATTGTTTAAATAATGTATTGATTGACAGTTTTTTATTTTTAAAAAAATGCTTTTATATTTATATAACTGATTTGACGGCGCCGGGCCTATATTATTTTATAATACAATAACCGCGATGATAAAATGCGTACAAAAACTCCCGATTATAGTAACAATTACTGTATTAACTATTTTGTTAGCGACGTGCAAAAAAGATAATAAAACCCCTATTGACATAAATACAAATACATCAAACAAACCGGTTGCGAGTTTCAGTTTTACGCTATCAGGCAATCAAGCATTTCCGGTTACAGCTACATTTACCAATGCATCCCAGCGGGAAACATCTTATCAGTGGTACTTCGGCGATGGTAATACTTCAACACTGCAAAACCCGACAAATACTTATACAGCGGCTACTTATTCAGGTTCGCCATATACCGTAAAATTGGTAGTAAGCAATAGTTTTGGCAAGGATAGCATAACCAAACAAATAACCTTTGCATCAACTATTATTACCGGCACTGGCGGATTGGCATTTGCAAATAGTGTAATAACCATTACCGGTTTTAATTTTAGCCCAGGTATTGCCGGAAATTCGGTTAGTATTAATGGGATACCTGCAACGGTCAATTCAGCAACATCCACAGCAATAACGGTTACCGTACCTGCAAATGCTGCATCAGGGCCACTCGTACTAACTACTAATGGTACAACCATAACCACAAATTTTACGGTCTATTCGCTTGTTGCAGGTGTCCCTTCCAATGTTTATCTCAAACATATAAGTTCCTGGTACACTAGCCGACCCGCGGCGGCGGCTTTTTATGATTCAGATTCAGAATATATTGCTGATTGCGAAAGCGATTCTGTTTTGTACCTTGATCATAGTGTTCAGGGGGCCGTAGGTCAATATGTTGGAACTTTTGCTGGCTATTTCCAGCAAGCTCCGGCCGGGGTAAAGCTTTGGGGCATAGCAAACGGATATGCAGTAGGCTCAAACGATTACCGGGTATATAAATATGGTACTCCCCCCAATTATAGTGTATTTGCCGGGAGCGGGGTTTCGGGATATGCCGACGGCCAGGGAACAGCGGCGCAATTTGTAGCCCCGCAGGGAATGGCTGCCGATGCTGCCGGAAACCTATATGTTAATGATGCGCACCGGGTAAGAAAGATAAGCACATCAGGGTTGGTAACTACCCTTGCAGGTAGCGGTGCGGACGGTAATACCGACGGGCAGGGGACGGCTGCAACATTCGGCAACCTCTACGGCATTGCGGTTGATAATGCGGGCAATGTTTATGTTAGCGATAATAAATACCTCAATATCCGCAAGATCACCCCTACGGGTATGGTAACTACACTGGCAGGCAGTGGTACGGCTGGCTTTACTGACGGCGCAGGTAAAGCGGCCCAATTTTATTTCCCCAAAGGGATAGCGGTTGATGCCCTGGGCGATGTTTTTGTGAGCGACAGCAATTTTAACACAGCGGGGCCATATACTTCTGCAATACGGATGGTTAATAGTTTGGGCGTGGTTACTACGGTATTAAACAGCAACAAAGGCGACAATGTAAGTAACCCTGACGGGATATGTATATTCGGTGGCCTGCTGGTTTGTAATACCGGCCCGGGTGCCGCTAATCAAAATTTGATGACATTCAATTTTAACCCTAAATAGCTTTCAAAAAGCTAAGATGACGCAGAATTTACTTATGGAAAAGCTGTAAGTAATAATTTGCCTTATATTGCCGTGAATTTATAACTGATCAATATGGCACCAACGGGTAAGTTAGAACGCAGCTTATCATTAACCCAGGCAACGGCTATTAATATGATTGATATGGTGGGCATAGGGCCCTTTGTAACCATACCTTTTATTGTTGGTGCCATGCGTGGGCCCCAATGTATTTTGGCCTGGTTATTAGGTGCATTACTTGCTTTTTTAGACGGCTCGGTCTGGGCCGAATTGGGGGCCAAGTGGCCCGAAGCCGGGGGCAGTTACGTGTTTCTGCAAAATGTTTATGGTAATAAAAAGTTTGGTAAAATGATGTCCTTCCTGCTGGTTTGGCAAACGGTTTTACAAGCACCTTTAGTAGTAGCCAGCGGAGCCATCGGGTTTTCACAATATCTTACTTACCTGGTTCCATTAACATCAGTACAGCAAAAACTCATAAGCGGCGCTTTAATCATCCTAATAACCGTATTACTTTATCGCAACATTAAAAGCATTGGCAAAATATCCATCTTGCTATGGATCATAACCGGCGGCACTTTTTTATGGCTTATAGGCTCGGGCTTTAATCACTTTAATACCACCTGGGCGTTTGGATACACAAAAGATTCGTTTGATTTTACGCCGCTGTTTTTTGTCGGGTTAGGTCAGGCTTCTCTTAAAACTGTTTACTCCTACTTAGGGTATTACAATGTTTGCCATTTAGGCGGCGAAATTAAAAACCCCGAACGCAATATCCCCCGCAGCATATTTATTTCGGTAGGTGGTATTGCCCTGCTTTACCTGGGTATGCAGATCATGATATTAGGCGCAATGCCCTGGCAAAAAATAGCCGGATCTGATTTTGTGATCAGTGCCTATTTCGAACATATCTATAACTTGCAGGTAGCCAAAATAGCCACCGGGCTTATCTTATTTATAGCGGTTGCGTCTTTGTTTGCGGTGATGCTGGGCTATTCGCGTATCCCTTACGCGGCAGCTTTGGATGGTAATTTTTTCCCGGCTTTTGGCAAGCTGCATCCAACAAAAAAAATTCCCGTACATTTCTTTATTGGTGCTTGGCGCTTTTGGATTGGTTTTCAGTTTGCTGTTTAAAATGAAAGAGGTGATCACAGCCATTATCACCATGCGTATTATCATCCAGTTTATCGGACAATCAGCAGGGGTGATGTACTGGCATCTGCGTAAACCAAATGACCTGCGCCCCTACAAAATGTGGTTGTATCCCATGCCTGCCGTTATCGGTATTATTATCTGGCTGTTTATCCTGTTTACCAGTCCGTGGGTCTACATTGCATCCGCTGCGGCTATTATTAGTGCCGGAGTGGTTGTGTTTTATACTATTATCTGGCCGAGGGAATTAAGGCGGAATACAACTATAACTCAAATAACTTAGCCAATAATCTATACGACTCCATCCGGTCATCAAAATCTTCCGCAATAGTCACCACCACAATCTCATCCACATCATAATCATTAGCCAATTGGGTTAACCGGGTTTTTACCTTTTCAGGTGTTCCGGCTACAACGCGCTGACGGTTATAGCGGATGCGATCCTGCTCTGGCAAAGTATAGACTTCGTTTTTTACATCCTCGTAGCCAATTGGGGTAATGGCCGATCCTCTTTCAAACTGCAAAAACCGATGATCCATAACGGCTTTATGTTTCATTACCTTTTCTTCATCTTCCGAGCAGAAGATAAAAATAGCCATATTGGCTTCCGGTGTTTGCAAGTCCAGCGATGGTTTAAACTTTTGCTTATACATCGCCACATTAGCGGGCCCACCAACCGGGTTAATAAAATGTGCGAACGAGAAACCCATGCCAAAATGCGCGGCAAACAACCCGCTTTGCCCACTCGAGCTTAGCAGCCACATATCAGGCACCGTTTTTACCTGCGGGATGGCGCGTATGCGTGCTTGTATAGTTCCTGGCTCACCAGTATCATGGAAGTAGTTCTGCAGATCCATGAGCTGCTCGACAAAATCCTGTTCTTTAAATTGGTTGGACGGATTTAAGATAGACGCAGTGATCCTATCCGTTCCCGGCGCGCGACCCATACCCAAATCAATCCGACCCGGAAACAGCGCTTCCAGCATCCTGAAATTTTCGGCAACTTTTAAGGTACTGTGGTTAGGCATCATGATACCACCAGATCCCACACGTATATTTTTAGTTTGCCCGGCCAAATGAGCAATCAATACTTCAGGAGTCGAACCTGCTAAACTCCCGGTATTGTGATGCTCGGATACCCAAAAACGGGTATAACCTAATTCATCGGTAAGTTTGGCTAACGCGATGGTTTCCTGTACGGCCCGCTCGGCATCAACGCCTTTTCTAATCGGCGACTGGTCAAGCACGCTTAAACGGATTTTCTTTGTGTTCATAGTATTTATATCAACACAAAGGTAGGGATAGGCTTGTAAGGCGGATGTAAAGATTTTTTGTCTGAACCTTGATTAAAGGGATTAAACAGATTAACACGATTTTAACTTCAAAACCCCAAGAATCCTGAAAATTCCCTCAATCTGTTTAATCGCGGTTCAGACAACTACTTAAACCTGTTCCTCAACTCCGCCAGCTTAATAGCCATATCTGTCTCGACAGGTTCCGGTTTCTTAACCTGTACAGGTTTAGCTGGTTGCTGGTAAACCTTTTTAGGCTGAGGCGTGTTAACGGCTTTTGATTCATCCGTTTTCATAGAAAGCGATATCCGTTTCCGGTTCACATCAACCTCTGTAACCGTAACCTGTACCTGCTGGTGTACTTTAAGTACTTCATTCGGATCCTTAATAAAACGGTTGGTGATCTGGCTCAGGTGTACCAGGCCATCCTGGTGAACGCCAATATCCACAAATGCCCCGAAGTTGGTAATATTGGTTACTATGCCCGGCAGTTTCATGCCTGCTTTCAGGTCGGCAATACTATTAACCCCTTCGGTAAAGCTGAATGCTTCAAACTTTTCACGCGGGTCGCGGCCGGGTTTGGCGAGCTCGGCCATAATATCAGTTAATGTTGGTAAACCAACAGTTTCGGTAATATAGCTTTGCAGCGGGATACTTTTACGCAGCTTTTCGTCGCTCATTAACTCTTTTACCGAACAGCCTTTGTCCTTTGCCATTTTGGCCACCAGGTCATAACGCTCCGGGTGAACGGCGCTGGTGTCCAGCGGATTTTCGGCATTGTGGATACGTAAAAATCCGGCGGCCTGTTCAAAAGCCTTATCGCCTAATCGTGGTACTTTTTTAAGCTGATCGCGTTGGGTAAAGGCTCCGTTTTTATCGCGGTACTCCACAATGTTCTGCGCCAATTGAGGACCGAGGCCCGATACGTAGGACAGTATTTGTTTAGATGCCGTATTTAGCTCAACACCAACCGCGTTTACGCAACTGATTACGGTATCATCCAATGATGCCTGTAATTTATTCTGATCCACGTCGTGCTGGTATTGGCCAACGCCGATAGATTTAGGGTCTATCTTCACCAATTCGGCTAATGGGTCCATCAACCGGCGACCGATTGAAACCGATCCCCTTACTGTAACATCCTTATCCGGAAATTCCTCCCGCGCCACGTCGGACGCAGAATAGATAGACGCCCCGCTTTCATTCACCATTACTATCTCAACGCCGGGTAAGTTGAGCTTGCGCACAAACAGTTCCGTCTCGCGGCCGGCGGTGCCATTGCCTATGGCAATAGCCTCCACGTTATATTTTTCGAATAAATGGGCAACCGTTTTTTCGGCTTCTCTGGCCTGGCCTGCGCCGGTATGCGGGAAAATGGCGGTGTACTCCAACAGCTTTCCCTGCTCATCCAAACAAACCACCTTGCAGCCGGTACGGAAGCCCGGGTCAATAGCCATCGTGCGTTTTTGCCCCAGCGGCGCGGCTAACAATAGCTGGCGCGCATTTTCAGCAAATACACGGATGGCTTCCTCGTCGGCTTTCTTCTTGGTGAGCAGCCGCACTTCGGTTTCCATAGATGGTTTTAGCAGGCGCTTATAGCCATCGGCGATGGCCATTTGCACCTCGTTAGCCGCTTCGTTATTACCGGTGATGAAGGCTTTATCCAGCATTTCTATGGCTTCCTCTTCGGGCGGCATTACATCTAAATACAATATCTCTTCTTTTTCGCCCCGGCGCAGGGCCAGTATGCGGTGCGACGGCGCAGTTTTTACCGGCTCCTCCCAGTCAAAATAATCTTTATACTTCTGTCCTTCAACTTCTTTACCGGGGATTACTTTTGATTTAAAGCTGCCTTTTTCTAAAAACAACTCACGCAGCTTGGTGCGCACCTCGGCATTTTCGCTGATGAATTCGGCAATGATATCCCGTGCGCCGCCTAAGGCTTCGGCAATGTCTTTAACGCCTTTTTCTTCGTCAATATATTTTTCCGCTTCGGCGGTTACGTCAAATTTGTTTTGTGCCAGTAGCAGGTCAGCCAGCGGCTGCAGGCCCTTTTCGCGGGCTATGCTGGCGCGGGTTTTGCGTTTGGGGCGATACGGCAGGTAAATATCCTCCAGCAGTACCATCGTTTCGGCGGCGTTGATGCCCTTTTCGAGTTCGGGTGTTAGCTTGCCCATTTCGGTTAACGAGTTCAATATCGCCTCGCGGCGCTTATCCAGGTCGCGGAGTTGTTGTATACGGTCGCGCAGGGTGGTAACCTGTACTTCGTCCAGGCTGCCGGTAACTTCCTTGCGGTAACGTGAAATAAACGGAACAGTGGCGCCTTCATCTAATAAGGCAATGGTGGCGCTTACCTGTTTTTCGGCAATAGAAAGTTCGGCAGCTAATTTTTTAAAATGGGTGTTCATGCAGTTATTATTCTGACAGCGAAAATCGGGTTATGAATGCAGATGTCAAAGGGGTGTTGGGAAATAGTTGGGTGAACTATGATTTGTAGGATTTGAGGATTGTTGGTATATTTAACTAATAAAATAGTCTTTATCTTAAAACTTATCCCGGTTATGAAAAATTATATAAAAAACCTAACGCCGTTGTTGTTCATCTTTTTAGTGCCGGCTTACAGCCGGGCCCAGATGGCCGATGAATCTGCCTTAACTAAAGTAGGCGATGCTGCCCCCACATTTGATTTTAGCATCAGTAAAGATCAAAAAGCTAACCTGGCAGATTATAAAGGGAAAATAGTAATGATCAATTTTTTTGCTACCTGGTGCGGACCGTGCGCGACGGAATTACCGCGCGTACAAAAAGAGATATGGGAGAAATATAAAGACAACCCCAAATTTGCCTTATTTATTTTTGGCCGTGACGAAGGCTGGGAAAAGGTGTTGCCATTTAAGGAAAAAAATAAATACTCGTTTTTAATGCTGCCCGATGTTGATAAAAAAATATACAGTAAATACGCCACACAATACATACCGCGCAATGTGCTGATCGATGAAAACGGAAAGATCATTTATCAGTCGATGGGCTATATGGCGGATGAATTCAATACAATGATTAAGTTGCTTGCGAAAAAACTAAAATAAAATATCCCGCCGATTATCGACCATAGTTTCCTACCCCTCAAAATGATACAAAAACACTACCTCGCCGGTATAGGCGGGTTTCTTTTCGCCTTCAATTTCCATTTCGACACCGATGGTGGCTTTGGTAATGCCGCGTAAATTGATGATGGCAGCCAGGCGTGCTTTTAGGCGTACCCTGCTGTCAACTACTACCGCCTGCCCGAAACGGATATTATCAATACTATAATTGATCTGCATCTTGAGGTTCTGCACATCGGCTATCTGGTGCCAAAAATAGGGCAACAGCGATACCGTTAAATATCCATGCGCAATAGTAGCCTTGAATGGGCTTTCGGTCAGCGCCCTTTCCGGGTCGGTATGTATCCATTGGTGGTCGATGGTAGCCTCGGCAAATTTGTTGATCTGTTCCTGGTCAATAACATGCCAGCCGGATGTGCCCAGGTGGTTACCCAGGTAAGTTTCAAATTCGGCGTAGTTTTTTATGGTGATCATAAAGTAGTTTATAATGGTGGGGTAAAAATAATAAAGTTTTTGAGTTTGTAGTTTTGAGTTTGCATTTGCTTTCTACCATTGGCAAATTAACCGAGTTTTATTAATTTTAGATATGGATAATAAAGCAAAAGTTATTGGCATTGCGCCCCAAATGGTGGTTAACGACGTGGTTAAAACCGCCGAATACTATATCAATGTATTAGGATTTAAGCTGATAGGCTATTTTATGGAACCACCGGTATATGCCATGGTTCAGCGGGATGATTTCCAGGTTCATTTCGGCAAAGCGGATGCCGGTGTAATCCATCATAATAACAGCATCAGGCGCGAAACACCGGATTTTGTAATATGGGTGCCGGATATAGAACTGTTTTTTGAGGAGGTAAAAGCCAATAATGCCGAGATAGTCCAGGGCATTGTTCAACGGATTTATGGCCGCGAGTTTATTATCAGCGATTGCGACGGACACAGGATATTGGTGTGTGATTAAGCACAAGCCCAACAACCCTAAACCTGATTGCAGCGAATACCGGCCCGTGCTTAAGGCCTGTGGCGTATAAGCGGAAAGCGGGACTGGCAGTACAAAAGAACTACTGGCATTGCTTTTCAATTTCCTAAGAAAGACTTACGAAGTTTTAAAAACTTCGTAAGTCTGGCAGTGTACCAAAACAACATCACACCCCACCAAAGCCACTCACTCCATAAACCCAGTCCACCTTAATCCACAAAAGCTAACAATTTCCTTAAAAACCATTTGGCATTGTGCTAAATAACCGTATCTTTGCAGTCCCGAAAAAGCGGGGTTATATATACATTTTAATAATTTAATTTAAAGCAAGTGAATACGTTAAGTTACAAAACTGTCTCAGCCAACAAAAAAACAGTCAACAAACAATGGGTTGTTGTTGATGCAGAAGGCGAGATTTTGGGGCGCTTGTCTACAAAGATCGCAATGATCATTCGTGGAAAAACCAAGCCTGATTTCACCCCGAACGTAGACTGCGGAGATAATGTAATAGTTATCAATGCAGACAAGGTAAAACTGACCGGAAACAAATTGACTGAAAAGCAATACGTTTCTTACACCGGTTACCCGGGTGGTCAGCGTTTCATTTCTCCTAAGGAGTTAATGGCAAAGCATCCAACACGCGTAATTGAAAAAGCCGTGCGTGGTATGTTACCTAAAAATCGTTTGGGCAAAGCATTATTTGGTAATCTGCATGTATATGCAGGTGCCGAGCATCCTCATGAAGCACAGAACCCGAAAGCCATTTAACTTTTAAAAGCAGAAAGAAATGCCAACAACTAACACTTCCGGCAGAAGAAAAACAGCCGTAGCCCGTATCTACCTAACAGAAGGTAGCGGCGCAATTACCGTAAACGGTAAAGATTACAAAGCATACTTCCCTACATTGCCATTACAGTATATCGTTACTCAGTCGACAGAAGTTTCTGGTTCAACCGGGTTATTTGATGTTAAAGTAAATGTTGCAGGTGGTGGTGTAAAAGGACAGGCAGAAGCCGTTCGTTTAGCTATCGCGAAAGCTATTGTTGAACTTGATCCTGAAAAGAAACCTTCCCTACGCGCTAAAGGTATAATGACACGTGATGACCGTATGGTTGAGCGTAAAAAACCAGGACGCAAGAAAGCACGTAAGAGATTCCAATTCAGTAAACGTTAATCACAAGGAGGACAACAAAATGGCAAGAACAACATACGACGAGTTACTGGAAGCAGGTGTACACTTTGGTCACCTTACCCGCAAATGGGATCCAAAAATGTCTCAGTACATTTTTATGGAGCGCAACGGTATCCACATTATCGACTTAAATAAAACCTTAACTAAGGTTGAAGAAGCTGCTGCAGCTATAAAACAAATTGTAAAATCAGGACGTAAAGTATTATTCGTAGCTACAAAGAAACAAGCGAAAGATATTGTTGCTGAGTACTCAAAAGGTGTTAACATGCCTTTCATCACCGAACGTTGGTTGGGTGGTATGTTAACCAACTTCGCAACTGTGCGTAAGTCGATCAAAAAGATGTCAAACATCGATAAATTGACTAAAGACGGTACGTACAGCAACCTTTCTAAAAAAGAAAGACTGATGATACAACGTGAGCGTATTAAATTAGAAACTTTATTAGGTGGTATTGCTGATCTGAATCGCTTACCGGCAGCTTTGTTTTTGATCGACGTTAAAAAAGAACACATCGCGGTTTC